>Ga0210394_10000484_pt1 | contig 83817 bp, 71 predicted proteins | sample IncBWC12MmetaG_FD_160121 | JGI IMG/M metagenome (GOLD analysis project Ga0210394, IMG submission 160121) | Forest soil microbial communities from Barre Woods Harvard Forest LTER site, Petersham, Massachusetts, United States - Inc-BW-C-12-M | ecosystem: Environmental > Terrestrial > Soil >...
GCGGATCGGGTGCCAGGTAACGACTGGGGGGCGCGAGCCCACGGAAAGTGCAACAGAGAGCAGACCGCCTAAGTCCCTCACGGGACCGGCAAGGGTGAAACGGTGCGGTAAGAGCGCACCGCGTCGGTGGCAACACCCGACGGCACGGTAAACCCCACCTGGAGCAAGGCCAAATAGGGAAGCCGCTTCCGTCCTTGACGGGACGGATGCAGCGCTGATCCGCGCGCGCTTCCGGGTAGGCCGCTAGAGGTCCGCGGTGACGCGGACCCCAGAGGAATGATTGCCCTCGACAGAACCCGGCTTACAGGCCGACTCTTTCCTACGCGCTAACGCGCGGGATCTACGAGGTTCGCGGCGGACGCGAACCTCGTACATCTGGCCGGCGCGAAGACGCACCGGGAAGGGAACGTCTGCACGCGCAGCTACTTGACGACCTTCAGCTGCGGGCGGCGCGTGCCGCCCTCCTCCGCAGGGGTCGGCCGCGTCGGCGGCTCCGGACCCAGGTCCTGCTCGGAGAACACCATGCCCTCGCCGGTCTCGCGCGCGTAGATGCCGAGCACCGCGCTCACCGGAAACCTGACGTGGTGGATCACGCCGGCGAAGCGCGCTTCGAACTCCACTTCCTCGTTGCCGAGGCGCAGGCGCTGGGTGGCGCCCTCGCTCAGGTTCAGCACGATCTTGCCGTCCTTGACGTAGGCACGCGGCACGTCGGAGCCTTCCCGCCCCGCATCGACGATCACGTGCGGGGTGTTGCCGCACTCGGTGATCCATTGATGCATGGCGCGCAGCAGGTAGGGGCGCTTGGGCAACACCTTATTCATGACTCGTTCTACAGCCGCATCTCCTGCTCGCGTTCCGACAGGCCCTCGCGGAACGCCGGCCGCGAGAACACCAGCTGCGCGTACTTCTCGATCGGCTGGGCCTGTGGCGGCAGATCGATTTCATAATGAGGCAGCCGCCACAGCACCGGCGCAATGGTCGCATCGACCAGTGAGAACTCATCCGACAGAAAGTACGGCTTCACCTTGAACAGCTCGGTGCTCTGCAGAATCGTATCCCGCAGGATCTTCTTCAGCTTGACGCTCTGTTTCTTGTCCGGCTCCTGATCGATCTGGCGCGCCAGGGTGTACCAGTCGCGCTCGATGCGGTACAGCGCCAGCCGGAACTGCGCGCGGGTCACCGGATCGACCGGCATCAGGGGCGGATGCGGGAAGCGCTCGTCGAGATATTCGATGATGACGCGCGAGTCGTACAGCACCAGATCCCGGTCCACGAGCGTGGGAACGCTGTGGTACGGGTTGAGATCCAGCAGATCCTCGGGAAAGCGCCCGGCTTCGACGCTGACGATATCGATGCTGATGCCTTTTTCGGCCAGCACGATCCGCGTGCGATGACTCCACGGGTCATTGGGCGCGGAAAACAGGGTCATGATGGATCGTCTGCTCGACAAATTTCCGCTCCTGCGACCCGTCTCTCGGAGGCGCCCGGCTCCGCCGGCGCCCAGGTGCGACGGTTAGTGCACGTCCTTCCAGTACTCGCGCTTCACGAGCCAGGCGAGCCAGGTGAACACCAGCAGAAACAGCACGACCCACACGCCAAGTGCGCGGCGCGCCGTCTGCGTCGGTTCGCTGACGTAGTCGAGGAAATTCACCGTATCGCGCACGAAGCCGTCGTACTCCGCGGCGCTGAGGCGTCCCGGGGCGATCTGCTCGAAGTGGTCAAACACCTGTTGGTGGATGGCCTGACCACCCTCAGCGCCGGTGATCGCTTCCTTGTACACGGCGCGCTTGAGTCCCTCGAGCTCCGAGAGCACGTGCGGCATGGCCGTCGTCGGCAGCCGCAGGTTGTTGGCGCCCGTCTGACTCGCGGGATCCACGTAGAAAGTCTTCAGGAACTGGTAGAGGTAGTCCTGACCGCGGGCGCGCGCCATGAGCGTCAGGTCCGGCGGGGTCTTGCCGAACCAGGCTTCCGCATCCGCCGCCGGCATGCTGGTGAGGATGTATTGCGCGGGCTTGTCTCCGGGGGGCAGGAGATCCTGCTGCAGCAGCCGCGGCGGAACGCCTAAGTCCTCCCCCACGCGCGACCAGCGTTCGTACTTGAGCGAATGGCACCCGAGGCAGTAGCTGACGAAGTTGCGCGCGCCGCGCTGCACCGAGGGTATGTCCGACACGTCGTTGGCGGCCTGCCAGCTCTGCCAGTCGGCACCGAACCTGGCGGCCGCCTCCGGGCTGCCGGCCGCCTCCTCGGCCGCCCACGCGCCGTGCGTGGCTGCCGCTGTCGCCGACAGCAGTGCCGCGGCCAGTAATCCGCGCCTGCCGCGCCCCCTGTCAGTGCGCATGGTAGGTCACCCGCTCGGGCACAGGCTTCACCGCATCGATGCGGCTGTAGAACGGCATGAGCAGGAAGAACGCGAAGTAGATGGCCGCGAAAATGCGCGCCAGCATCACGTACAGGCCTTCCGCGGGTTGCATGCCGAGGTAGCCGAGTGCCACGAACGACACCGCGAACAGCGCCAGCGCCGTGCGCGAGATCCAGCCGCGATAGCGCATGGACTTCACCGGCGAGCGGTCGAGCCATGGCAGGAACAGGAACGACACCACCGCCAGCAGCATGAGCAGCGCGCCCATGCGCTGATCCGGCACCGCGCGCAGGATCGCGTAGTAGGGCGTGAAGTACCACGCCGGCGTGATGTGCTCGGGTGTGGACAGGGGATTGGCGGGCTCGAAGTTCGGCGCCTCGAGGAACAGGCCGCCGAGACCCGGTTTGAAGAACACCACCAGCGCGAACAGCACCAGGAACACCCCGACCCCGACCAGGTCCTTGACCGTGTAGTAGGGGTGGAAGGGAATGCCGTCGAGCGGCTTGCCGTCAGGGCCCACCTTCTCCTTGATCTCGATGCCATCGGGGTTGTTCGAGCCGGTTTCGTGCAGCGCCACCAGGTGCAGCACCACCAGCATCAGCAGCGCGAGCGGTATCGCCGCGACGTGCAGCGCAAAGAAGCGGTTCAGCGCCGCATCGGCAATGCCGTAGTCGCCGCGGATCCATTCCACCAATGAAGTACCGATCCAGGGGATGGTGCCGAACAGGTTCACGATCACCTGCGCACCCCAGAACGACATGTTGCCCCAGGGCAGCACGTAGCCCATGAAGGCCTCGGCCATCAGCGCGAGGTACACGAGCATGCCGATGAGCCACAGCAGCTCGCGCGGCGCCCGGTACGAGCCGTACAGGAACGCCCTGAACATGTGCAGGTAGACGACGATGAAGAACGCGGAGGCGCCGGTGGAGTGCAGGTAGCGGATGAGCCATCCGAAGTCCACCTCGCGCATGATGTATTCGACCGAGTCGAACGAGGTGAGCTCGCCGGGCTTGTAGAACATGGTGAGGAAGATGCCGGTCACGAGCTGCATGACCAGCACGAAAAGGGCCAGCGACCCGAAGAAGTACCAGACGTTGAAGTTCTTGGGCGCGTAGTAACCGGTCGCCGACGCGGAGAGGAACGCATCGACCGGCAGGCGCTTGTTGAGCCAGGCCCACAGACCCTTCTTCGGCGCGGCAGCACCCGGCAGCCGGGCCGGTGCACCGGTCGCGGTCTTTACGGTCATCAGGCGACTCCTTTCTCGTCCGCGCCGATCAGCAGCGTGCGCGCGTTCGGATAGGAGTATGGCGGGACCCGCAGGTTGGTCGAGGCGGGCGAGCCGTCGAACACCCGGCCGGCGAGATCGAAGCGCGACCCGTGGCAGGGGCAGAAGAAGCCGCCCGGCCAGCCCGCGGACAGCTCGCCCGCGCTGAAGCGCTGCTTCGGCAGGCATCCCAGGTGCGTGCAGGTGCCGATCAGCACCAAAACTTCCGCGCTGCGCGAGCGCAGCGGGTTGCGGGCGTACGGCGGCTGCTCGGACTTGTCGGACTTAGGGTCCTTCAGCAACTCGTCGTGACCGGCGATGCGCGCCAGCATGTCGGGGGTGCGTCGCACCACGTAGACCGGGGACTTGCGCCAGACGGTGATCGTCATCTGGCCCGGCTCGAGCTTGGAGAGGTCGAGCTCGGTGGGCGCGCCCTGGGCCCGGGCACGCTCGGAAGGGCTCCAGGACTCGATGAACGGCACTGCGGCGAATACCGTGCCCACCGCGCCGGTGGCGATCGTCGCCCGGGTGAGGAACTTGCGTCGGCTCAGGTCGACTTCATCGTCGGCGACGACTGCGTGATCCGCCATCCAACGCTCTCCATTCGCGTCACACTGCCGCGCGGACGACCTGTGCGCGCAGCGCGGTTTCGTACCTTGCGGGGGGCGGCGCATTATACACAAACGAACACCCCCTTCCGGGTGCGCCAACGAAGGTGCGCACGCGAGGGTTTTCCCGGAGTCTAACGATGCTCAAGCGCTTAGGAAGCGCATTGATCTTCGTGGCGGGATCGGTCGTGGGAGGCCTGGCACTCGCCTTCCTGATCATCGCGCTGCGCCCGGATCTGATTCGCGGGCCGACCCGCTCCCCGGGTCCGGCGCTGCCGGCGGCGGATCGCACGCTCCCGGCGCCTGAGCGCGTCACCTACGCGGCCGCCGTGCAGCGCGCCGCGCCGGCCGTGGTGAACGTCTACACGGCGCGCCTGGTGACCGAGCGGGTGGCGCCCTCGCTCGGGGAGCTGTTCGGGGACTACATGCCGCGCTACCGGCAGCGCATCGAACGGAGCCTGGGCTCCGGAGTGATCGTCGATGAGGGCGGTCACATCGTCACCAATCACCACGTCATCGCCAACGCCGAAGCGATAAGCGTGCAGCTCGCCGACGGCCGGGTGGCGGGCGCGCGCATCGTGGGTCGCGATCCGGACACCGACCTGGCGGTGCTGAAGATCGATCTCACGTCCCTGCCGGTGGCTGTCTTCGGGCGCTCCGATCAGCTGCGGGTCGGCGACCTCGTGCTCGCGATCGGTAATCCCATCGGCCTGTCGCAGACGGTCACTCACGGGATCGTGAGCGCGACCAGCCGCCAGCAGCTCGGGATCGCGCCGCTCGAGGACTTCATCCAGACGGATGCACCGATCAACTTCGGCAACTCGGGCGGCGCGCTGGTCGACTCCAGCGGCGCGCTGGTCGGCATCAACACTGCCATCGTCGCCAAGAACATCGGCGTCGAGGGCATCGGCTTCGCCATCCCGGTGAACATGGTGCGCGGCGTGCTGGCGGATATCATCGCGCACGGCCGCGTGGTCCGTGGCTGGATCGGCATCGTTCCGCAGGACCTCACGGACGAGCAGGCGCAGCAGTGGGGGCTCGCCCAGGCCGCGGTGCTCATCGACAACCTGTACGTGGGGAGCCCCGCTCAGCAGGCGGGATTACAGCCGGGCGACCTGCTGCTCGCCATCGACGGGGTGGCTCCGAGCAGCGCGCAGGACGCGCTCGGGCGCATCGCCGGCCACAAGCCCGGTACCCGCATCGTGCTGCGCGGGCAGCGCGGCCGGCACGTGTTCGAGGTGCGGGCGCAGGTGGGCGAGCGCCCGCGCAGCGGCTAGGAAACCGAGTGACCACACTGACCACGCGCCGCTTCCCCTCGCGCGCTGCGCTCGATGCGGCCCTCGCGCAGCGCCTCGGGCAGGCCATCTCCGCGAAGGGCGCCTCGGCCATCATGCTCTCGGGCGGCACCACGCCGCTGCCGGCGTATCGGGCGCTCGCGCAGCGCCCACTGCTGCACGATCCGCATCTGCACGTACTGCTCTCGGACGAGCGCCACGTGCCGGACGATTCGCCGGCGAGCAACTACCATCAGGTACGCCCCCTGCTGGATGTGCTGGCACTGCCGCCGCGCTGCCTCATTCGGGTGCGCACCACGCTGCCGCTCGAGCAGGCAGCCACCGACTATGAGCGCCAGCTCGCGCAGCTCCTGGGCTCGGGCGTGCCAATCGGCCTGGGGCTGCTCGGCCTCGGCGCCGACGGCCACACGGCCTCGTTGTTCAGCAGCGCCGATCTGGAGCGCACGCCGGGGCGGCTCGCGATCGCCGTACACCGCCCCGACGGCATGTCGGCAGTCAGTGTTACGCCGGACTTCCTGGCCCAGGTGAAAGAGGTGGTATTCGTCGTCGCGGGCAGCGGCAAACACGAAGCCATCCGCGCCCTTACCGCGCAGGACCCGGGTCTGATTGCCTGGCGCGCCGTGCAGCGCTGCCCCACGGCTGCGTTGTGGGTGCAGGAAGAAGAGTAGCAAGGCTCTCAGCAGCAGCCCTGGATTTCAGCCGCAGGACGGCCGCGGATCGCGACCTTCAAGTGAGGTGAAACACGCTGTCGACGTACAACTCCGCGCGCTGGAAGTCGATGGAGAGCGCGTTAACCGTGCCGAGCACGTCCATACCGATAATGATCGCCGGGCGCGACTCCATGCCCCAGACCTGAAAGATGTGAAAGTCCCCGTACACCAGGGTCACGTTCGCGATCTTGACGCGGCCGAAGTCGATGGTCGGTGCAATCTCCATCTGCCCCGACGCGACGTCCTTCGTCGCCCCGTATACCTCGGTCATTGTGGCGACCTCGCCCTTACGCCGGCGCCATGCCAGCGCGTCCCGCAAAGCATTGTTGCCGATGCTGCGCTCGGAGCCGGTGTCGATAACCGCATCGACCCGCACGGCGCCGACGCGTGCCGACACTACGAGCAGGCCACCATCGAGCAGCCGCGCCGGAACCCGGTCGTAGCCGGCGGGTATCCCGGCCGCGCCCGAGCGGCTGATTACCACCCGGTTGTGCTGAAAGTCGACCGAGATACGCTCTCCCTTGAGCCCGGCTACGCCGAGAATACCGTCAGCGCCCGCCATGAGCGGCGCCCACACGACCGGCAAGCGCGCATCCTGGATCACGAGGTCCCCCGCCTGAAGCTTGCGGATTTGCACCGAAGGAACCTCGGCCGTCCCGGTAATACCATGAACCTGCATGGGAATATTGCTGGCCGGGACGAGGCCAAGCGTGCGCGCGAGCTGCGGAGAGATGGTCGAACCGCTCGCCCCGGTATCGATGATGAAGCGGAAGGGCCCCCTTCCGTCGATCATCACTGGCGCGACGATGCGTCCGATGTGGTCAAGTCGGGTGGGCGATGCGAACAGCAGGTCATCGGCCGGGATCGAGTCTGTCGGCGCCGGCTCGACGCGCGATCCCGTGGCCCCGGTCGGCGGCTCCGCCGTCGCGATCAACGCCGCCCCCGCGAGCAGCGTGCTCGCCAAGGGCAGAATCAGGAGACCTCTCCTTCGCATAGACCCCCGCTACTTGGCGCCAGCCGGCAGGGTCAACCCCGCAACCCCAGATTTGCGCGTGTCTACGATAAACCCGGGCGACCGGTGTGGCGTGGTGCCGGTCGTGTTTTTTCGTCTCGGCCCGGATTCCGCCCAGGCTGGGTGTTGCGATATCGCAACGGCGGGACCGCCTCGGTTGCGCCAGCGGCGGGTATCCGGGCATGAACGGGCGTAGGGGCTGGCCGTTCGGCGGGCCGCGCGGTGCTCTGGAGTTGTAGCTTTTTGTCCAAAGACCTTTCGCGTTGTGTGGCGTGACTGCTAACATCGCGCGCACGCATCGGCCTGAAGCCTTTTTGAGCGGACGCACCGGGGGGCTCGGCGTTAGGCCACTCGAGATCTATTCGAACAATTCCGTATCAGGAGGAACTCAATGTCCAGCACCAGTCAGATCGGCAGCGCCGTGCGCCGTGCCCTCATGTTCGGTGCCGTCGCGGCGACCGCCAGCCTGCCCGCAATGGCGCAAACCCGGTCCGAGGCGGCGGCCCCTGAAATCGAGACCGTCACGGTCACCGGTTCGCGCATCCCGCACCCGCAACTCGAATCCGTGAGTCCGGTCACGAGTATCACCAATGAGGCCCTTCAGCAAACCGGTGCCACTCGCGTAGAGGACCTGCTGAATACGCTGCCGCAGGTGGCGGGTGCCTACGGCGCCGGCGTCTCCAACGGCGCCACCGGCGAAGCCACCGTCTCGCTGCGCAACCTCGGCGCCAATCGAACTCTGGTGCTCGTGAATGGCCGCCGCCTTATGCCCGGTGATCCGACGCAGAACGGCAACGCGGCCCCGGACCTCAACCAGATCCCCCCGACCCTGGTTGAGAGAGTCGACCTCCTGACGGGCGGCGCCTCGGCCGTGTATGGCGCGGACGCCGTCGCCGGCGTCGTCAACTTCGTGATGAACGATCACTTCCAGGGCGTGCGCGTGGAGGGTAACTACAGCTTCTACAACCACGACAACCGCGACAAGGCGCTGCAGGCAGTCAACATAGCGTCGGGCTTCACGCCACCCACCGGCAACACCAGCGACGGCTACACCCGTAACTTCTCCGCGCTGGTCGGCGGCAACTTCGCCGACGGCAAGGGCAACGCCACGGCCTATCTGACGTATCGCCGCGTGGCCCCCGTGCTGCAGGCGAAGCGTGATTACAGCAACTGCTCGCTGACGAGCACGGGCCCATCGTCCTCCCTGCTGGGCTGCGGTGGCTCATCCACGGCCTACCCGGCTCGCTTCAACTTCAATCATAATGACAGGCACCTGGATCCCGCCACCGGCGATCTCGCGCCGGGGCATTTGTTCTATAACTTCGCGCCGCTGAACTACTTCCAGCGTCCGGACGAGAACTACACGGGCGGCGCCTTCGCCCACTACGAGATCAACGAGCAGGCGCGGGTCTACAGCGAGTTCATGTTCATGGACGATCGCACGATCGCCCAGATCGCACCGAGCGGCGCGTTCTACGGCGCCGGCACCGCGGTATCGGCCGCCGGTGTTCCTGACGGCAGCTGGGCCATCAACTGCAACAACCCGTACCTGACGCCGGGCGAGCTGACCCAGTGGTGCGGGGGCAGCACCGCGTCGCCAGATGTGCACGTGCTGATCGGGCGTCGCAACGTCGAGGGCGGCCCACGCTTTGACGACCTGGGCCACACCTCCTACCGCGCGGTTCTCGGGATCAAGGGCGACATCACCAACGCGTGGACGTATGACGTTTACGGGTTGTACGGTACGACGCGCTTTGACTCAACGTACTTTAACGACGTATCCAGGGCCCGCATGGGAGCCGCGCTGGACGCGGTCCAGCTGCCCAGCGGGCAGATCGTGTGCCGCGCAAACGCTGCGGGCACGGTCGGAGCTCCGGGTTGCGTGCCGTGGAATATCTTCTCGCAGGTCAACGGACAGAGCGGGGTTACCCAGGCGGCGGTCAACTACATCTCCACCCCAGGGTTCTTGAGGGGCTCGACCACGGAACGCATCGTCGACGGCGCGATCACCGGCGATCTTGGCAAGCAGGGCATCAAGCTGCCCACGGCGCATGATGGCCTGGGTGTCAGCTTCGGCGTCGAGTATCGCCAGGAGCTCAGTGAGCTGCACCCGGACGTTGAGTACATAACCAACGACCTCGCGGGCCAGGGCTCTCCCACTCTGCCCACGGCGGGTAAGTTCCAGGTCACGGAGGAATTCATGGAGGCGCGCCTGCCGCTCGTCGAGGATGCCCCATTCGCGAAGTCACTCGTGCTCGAAACCGGCTACCGCCATTCAGATTACAACCTCGCGTTCGGCGCGACGAACACCTACAAGTTCGGCGTGCAGTGGGCGCCGGTGAGCGGTATGCGGTTCCGCGGCACGTATCAGCGTGCCGTACGCGCCCCCAACATCCAGGAGCTGTTCCTGACGCCGCGCGTTCAGCTCGACGGCACGTCGGATCCGTGCGCCGGTGCCGCCCCCGCTGCCTCAGCGGCGGCGTGCGCGCTGTCGGGCGTGACTGCCGCGGAATACGGCAACATCGCGAAGAACCCTGCAGCCCAGTACAACGGCCTGGTCGGGGGCAACACCAGCCTGAGCCCGGAGAAGGCCGATACCTACACGGCCGGACTGGTGTTTACGCCGACGTTCCTGCCGGACTTCAATCTCACGCTCGACTACTACAACATCACCATCAAGGAGTTCATCCTGGCGCTCGGAGGGAACTTTATCCTCGACAACTGTCTCGGCGGCGATGCGGCCTCCTGCACCCAGGTGCACCGTACGCAGGGAACCGGTACGGCCGCCGATGGGTCGCTGTGGATCTCCCCGAGCGGCTACATTGACGACCCGATTGGCAATCGGGGTTCGCAGCGAGTCAACGGTATCGACGTCACCTCCGGGTACCGCCTCGACTTTGGAGGACTCGGCAAGCTGAATCTCGACTTCGTGGGCGGCTACGTGCTGAAGAACGCAACCCAGCCCCTGGCGGGAGGCCCCGCCTACGACTGCGCGGGGTTCTACGGCGCGACCTGCGGCGTGGCGACGCCAAGGTGGAAGCACAAGCTGAGGGGCACCTGGAACACGCCGCTCGCGGGGCTGGACGTGTACACCGCCTGGCGGCGCACGAACGGAGTCGCCGTGGAGAACACGAGCCCGAATCCGCTGCTGAGTAATGCGCTGCAGGCGCCGGCCGTCCCGGGACGGCACTTGACCGGGGAGGACTATATCGATCTGGGTGGAAGCTACACCTTCGCTGGACACCTCACGGCGCGTCTGGGCGCCAACAACGTGTTTGACAAGTCGCCGCCGGTGTCCTCCACGTTCTATCTGCCCACGGTATTCGGCAACGGCGGGACGTTGCCGCAGGTCTACGACGCGCTGGGTCGGTATGTCTACCTCAGTCTGACCGCGGACTTCTGAAGTCCCTCTCCCTGCTGGCACTCTGCAGAAGGCGGGCCCCTGGCCCGCCTTCTTTTTTGCTACCCGGGGGGGCATATTGATCCTATGAGCGCAGCCACGGCCGATAACGCACGTATCACGTCGCTGGTCGCAGCCGCCGACCAGGCGGCCGAGGCCGGTCAACACGCGGAAGCCGCGCGCCTCCTGGCCGCAGCCGAAGCCGCCTCCCCCGCGAACCCAAGGGTTTTGAATGCATTGGGGATGTACGCGCTCAAGACCGGCGACTTCGCCGCGGCCCGACGGCGCCTCGAGGAGGCCGTGCAGCTCGATGCGCGCGCGCCGCTCCTTTGGTTCCATCTGGCGCTCGCGCGACGTGCCATCGGGGATGCGGACGCGGAGGCAGCAGCGCTCGAGCGGGCCCTCGACTTGGACCCTTATTTCTATCTCGCGCTGCTGCAGAAGGCCACGCTGCTCGAGAGGCGCGGCAGGCGCCGCCAGGCGGCGCAGGCGTTCCAGGCCTTCCTTAAGTGCGTTCCGCCAGCCGCGCAACAGATGCCGGCCGTGGCTCAAGGGATTGAGCGCGCGCGCGCGGCGGTCGCCGCCAACGCGGCCGGACTCGAGCAGTTCCTGCAGAGCCGGCTGGCGGCGACGCAGGCAACCTGGCGTGAGTCATCTCAGGAGCGCTTCAATCACTGCATCGAGGCACTGCTGGAGAAGAGGCGGATCTACACGCCGCAGCCGACCTTCATGCATTTCCCCAAGCTGCCGGCGCTCGAGTTCTACGAGCGTGCCGAGTTTCCCTGGCTGCAGGCGCTCGAAGCGGCGAGCGACGAGATCCGGGCCGAGCTGCTCGGGTGTCTGGCCGCCGATGCGGACGGCGTGGTCCCGTATGTCGACTATCCCGCAGGGGCACCGCTGAACCAGTGGCGGGAGCTCAACCGCTCGCGGCGCTGGGGTGCGTACTATCTCATTAAGGGAGGCGTCGGCGTTCAAGCGCACCTCGAGCGCTGTCCCAAGACAGCGGCGCTGCTCGCCGCAGCGCCGCTCGCCGACGTGCCGGGGGAGGCGCCTACGGCTTTTTTTTCCATTCTGGAACCGCGCACCCGCATCCCTGCACACACGGGCGTCACCAACACCCGTCTCGTGGTGCACGTGCCGCTCATCGTCCCGCCCGGGTGTGGCTTTCGGGTCGGCTCTGAGACGCGGGAATGGCGACCGGGTGAGGCGTGGGTGTTCGATGACACCATTGAGCACGAGGCCTGGAACAACAGTGACGAGCCACGGGCAATCCTCATTGTGGACATCTGGAATCCGTTTCTGACCAGCGCCGAGCGCGCCCTGGTGAGGGCTGCGACTGCGGCGGTGAGCGAGTACTACCGTGAATAAGGCTTGGAGCGGCATCGCGCTGGCCTGCATCGCCCTGGTTCTGGGTCCACCGCCGTTTGCCGGGCCGCAGTCCCTCGAGGAGGCTCTGCGGGCCTGCGAAGCCGAGAGTAACGATATGCGCCGCTTGGCCTGCTATGACCGCTCGGTGGCGCCCTGGGTTAAGGCGCCGGCCGCGACTGCCCCCGCAGCGCCCCCGGCTGCCGGAGCGCCCCCGGCTGCGGCCGCCGCGAGCGACTTCGGTACGCGCAACGGCCCCCTCGATGCGCGACGATACGCCCGCGAGCCGAAGCAGGTCACAGCAGCCGTGAGTGGCGTCGAGCAGCGCCAGAGCGGGCTTCTCGTCATTACCCTGGACAACGGACAGACCTGGATCCAGAACCAGGCCGCGGAGTACTTCCCGCTGAAAGTCGGCGACACAGTCGAGATCCGCTCCGCGGCGCTCGGCTCTTACCTGCTCTTTGCGCCTTCGAAGCGTGCCACACGTGTGACGCGGATCCGTTAACTTGAGCAGCGTCGACGATCCCGACACCCTGGCTGAGCTCGCCGCCCGGGACCTGCACGAGAACCGGATCGCGGCCGCCGAATCGAAGTGCCTGCGCGCGTTGAGCGCTGATCGGCAGCACCGGAGCGCGCTCAACGTGCTGGGGATGGTGCTGCATGCCCAGGGCCGGCACGAGGATGCAGTGCGCGTGTTCAATGCGCTCACCCAGTTCGAGCCGCGGAACGCCGGCTATTGGAGCAATCTCGGCACCGCACTGCGCCCGACCCGCCGCTACGATGCCGCCCTCGAGGCCTACGATCAGGCCGTCCTGCTCGGGGGCGTCACGGCGGATCTGCTATACAGCGTCGGTGTGGTGCACGTCGAGCGGTGCGACTACGCGTCCGCCTCCGAAATGTTCAGCCGGGCGCTCGGCCTCGCCCCGGCCGACGCCGGTCTGCATCTGGCACTGGCGCAGTGCTGCTTCGACTCCATGCGCGCCGAGGAGGCCCTGGCGACCCTCGAAGGATGGCCGGAATTTACCGGCCTGACGCCCGAGGTGATCGCAGGCATCGCGCACCTGCTGATCACCATGGGTGAGCGGCGGCGCGCGGAGCCGGCGCTGGCGCGCGTACTGGAGAATGCCCGCCGCGGAGGACCGACCTCACTGCGGCTGGTGCGCGTGCTCGAGCGCACCAACCGCCTGCACGAGGCGCGCGAGACGCTGGAGAAAATCAAGGCGCGGCCGGAGACCGACAGCGGAGACGTGGATCTCATGCTGGCCGAGGCAGCTCTCGCCCAGCGTGAAGAGGCTCATGAGGCGGCCTGCCGGCAGTTTCTGGCCGTGCTGAAGCACCATGACGATTTTGCGCGGCGGCATCAACTCCTCTTCCCCCTCGCCAAGTCGCAGGATGCCCTGGGGCGATACGATGAGGCTTACGCCACATTCGAGGAAGCGCATCGCTCGCAGGTGACCTTCATCGCGACCGCACTCGGCAAGTCTCCGACCGAGGGCTCGCCGGCGATCGAACTGGCGCGCGAGGGTTGCGACGCCGCGGATATTGCGACCTGGCAGGATGCCGGCGCGCCCGGTGTCGAGAACAGTCCGATATTCATCGTCGCTTTTCCGCGTTCAGGTACCACACTGCTTGAGCACATCCTCGATGCTCATCCGCTGCTCAAGTCCATGGACGAGACACCGTTCCTGAAGCGTGCGCTCGATGATGCGCGCGATTTCGGCATCCACTATCCGTCCGAGCTCGGCAGACTGAGCGCAGCGCAGCTGCAGGCGATTCGCGAGCGCTACTGGGGCCAGGTACGCAGCAAGGTCGAGCTGCAGAGCGGTGAGCGGCTGGTGGACAAGAATCCGCTCAACATGATGCGGCTGCCGCTGATCCGGCGGCTGTTCCCGCATGCGCGCACCATTCTCTCCGTGCGCCATCCGTGCGATACCGTGCTCAGCTGCTTCCAGCAACAGTTCCGCGCTCCAGACCTGGCGCTCATCTGCCGCGACCTGCCGACGCTGGCCAGAAATTTCCGCACCGCGTTCGATTTTTGGTACGCGCAACTGCCGCTGCTCGGGGCCGCGACGCTCGAGCTGCGCTACGAGACCCTGGTGACCGATTTCACTACCGAGGTGCGCAGGCTCGCGGAGTTTCTGCTGCTGCCGTGGGATGAGGCATTGCTCGCCCCCGGCGAGCACGCGCGCGCCAAGGGCTACATCAGCACGCCGAGCTATTCCCAGGTGATACAGCCGATCAACGCCCGGGCAGTGGGGCGCTGGAAGCGCTATGAGCAGCATTTCACGGACGCGCTGCCGGCCCTCATGCCCTACGTGGAGCGCTGGGGTTACGCGCTGTAAGCGCTCAAGTGCCAGCGCCCGGGCGGGAGGGCACCGCGTCGAAAGCAATCGTCGTGCGGACCCTGGGACCGAGAATGGGGTTCGTGCCGTGCCACATGTAGGATGGAAACAGCACCAGCATGCCGGTCCGCGGCTGGATATGTCGCACCGCTTCGGCCTGCGGCGTCGCAAAGCGCGGCTCCCCGAACTTCAGCCAACCAGACCTGAGTGCCGTGTCATTGACCTCCTCCGGCAGGGCGACGTAGTAAGCCGAGCTGATCCAACCCTCATTGTGGTAATGGTTGACGTGAAAACCCCCACGGTGCAGCTTCACTGACCACCCAGCCTTGATGGCGGCGCTGCCGCCGTTACGGACCAGAAACGGATGCGCGATGTCGTGACCGAGCTCCTGCAAGTAGCAGCGTATTGGCTCCGCAAACGCCGCCAGGACCGCCTGGATCGCCGGATCGGGATCCGCCACGAGATTGCGGGTCGTCTGGCTGCCATTGAGCAGGCTCTGGTCGAGCGGATGCGATTGGAACGCGTGTCGCGCGTCTAACGCCTCCACGAGCGCCGCGTTCAGCTGTCCCATCGAAGACCAGCCGGGCGGTGGCTCCAGATCGTAGCAACGAATGAAGCGATCGTAGTCGAACAGCTCCTGGTAGCGGGGCTCGCCGAGCAGGCGCGCGGCGGTTGCCTCGTAGGCGATCCAGTTCTGTCCCTGGGGCTCGCGCGCACGCTGCGTGCGGATGAACGGCATAGCATCCGCCGGCCGGCCGCGCGAAAGGAGGATCGAGACCAGGTTCTCGATGACTCCGGAATCGCCGGGCAACGCACTGGCCGCCTCCAGGGCGTGCGCTTCGGCTTCCGGCAGGCGCTCTTTCTCACGCAGCACCTGCGACAGCAGTAACCGCAGTTCCGGTACGGGACCGACTATCTTCATGGCCTCAGCCAGTCGCAACTCGGCCTGTTCGTTTTGACCGGCCCGGGCCAGCACCCGCGTGAGCAGGGCGTGCATATTGACGTCGCCCGGATTGGCGGCAACGGCCGCCGCCAGAGTTCGGGAAAACTCCGTATCGCCCTGCATATAGCGCAGCCGCGCAAGGTTCAGCTGCGCGTCTGGATCTCGGGGCCGCAGCGCCACCGCTTCCGCGAAGGCCTGCTCGGCCTCCGCTACCCGATTCAGGAGCACGAGTGCTTTGCCCCGGTTGAACGCCACTTCGAAGCCGCGCGTCCCCAGAGCCTGCGCCCGCTCGAGCGCCGCAAGCGCCTCCTCGGCCCGATACATACGCTCCAGCACCGAGCCGAGATTGTGGTATGCGAGACCGTAGGCAGGATCGATCTGCGTCGCGCGGCGATAAGCCGCCTCGGAGTCGGCGAGCCGGTTCTGCCGGTCCAGGATCACACCCAGCAGACTCCACGCCTCGGCGTCGGGCTCGTGTGCACCGATGAGCCGGCGGCACTCGGATTCGGCTTGCGTGTGCCGTCCGAGGTCACTGAGAGTCAGGGCGAGACTGTGCCGCGCCGAGCGCTCCGCGGGCGCCAGCTGCAGCACAGTGCGGTACTCCGCTTCGGCTTGCTCCAGGCGCCCGCCGCGGCGCAGATGATTAGCGAGATTGACCCGTAGCGTTGGGTTGCCCGGTTCGAGCTCGATACTGCGGCGCATGAGGCGCTCGCCGGACTGCGGGTCCCCGCTGCGGGCGCGAATCACCCCGAGAAGGTTGGTGCCGGCGGCATGGTTCGGCGAGCTTGCCAGGATCGTGCGGCAAGCCGACTCCGCCTGCGACAATTTGCCCTCGTTGAGCAGTGCGGCTATCCGGCCCAGCTGGGCCGTTGCATCAGCAGAAGTGAGCATCGCGGTAACTCTAATGCACCGCTCGCGCTGCGGGTACCCTCACCTCATGCGCTCAGCCGTCCGCACGACCGCGTCCAGTCCTGCGCCCTTGCGCCCGGGTTGTGCCAGCCGCACGGACCCTTGAGCAGCTGCTCCGCCTGCGGCGGTCCCCAGCTGCCCGGCAGGTACTCGAGCGGTGGTGTGCGGGCGTTGAGCACCGGATCCACGATCGCCCAGGCGGCCTCCACCTCGTCCTCGCGCGCGAAGTGCGCAGTGTCGCCGATGAGCGCGGCGCTGATGAGGATTCCGTAGGCATCCATGTCCTCACACTGCTGCTGCGCGACGAACAGCTCCACGTCGCGCCCGCTCATGACGGGGCCGGGCTTCTTGGTGTGGGCGCCCAGGGCAATGGCGACATCGGGACCGACACGGAAGCGCACGTGGTTCGGCTGCTCGGGACCTAAGTCGCCGAAGACGTTGGCGGGCGGCGGGCGCAGTTCCACCACCACTTCGGTAGCCGTCACCGGCAGGCACTTGCCGGCGCGCAGGTAGAAGGGCACGCCGCTCCAGCGCCACGAGTCGACAGCCAAGGCGAGCGCGGCGTAAGTCTCGACCTGCGAGTCGGCGGCCACGCCCGGCTCGCTGCGGTAGCCGGTGAACTGTCCGCGCACCAGTTGCGCGGGCGTTGCCGGACGCACCGCTTTCAGCACTTTCACCTTCTCATCGCGCAGCGCTTCGCCTTCAGTGTTGACCGGCGGCTCCATGGTGAGGAGCGCCACGATCTGCAGCAGATGGTTCTGGATGACGTCGCGGAGCGTGCCGGTTTCCTCGTAGAAGCGGCCACGCCCGGCGACCCCGATCACCTCGGCCATGGTGACCTGCACGCTGGCGACGAAGTTGCGGTTCCACACCGGTTCGAGAAAGGAGTTGGCGAAGCGGAAGTACAGAATGTTCTGCACCGCTTCCTTGCCGAGGTAGTGATCGATGCGAAAGATGCTGGCTTCCGGAAAATGCGCGTGCAGTGTCTGGTTGAGCGCGCGCGCCGAAGCGAGGTCGTGCCCGAAGGGCTTCTCGACCACCACGCGCGCGCCCTGCGCGCTGCCGGAAGCGCTCAGGTGCTCGATGACCACGGGGAACATGCTGGCCGGTATGGCGAGATAGTACAGCGGCCGCTGCGCGTTGCCGAGCGCCTGGCGCAGCGCATTGAAAGTAGCGCGCTCGTTGTAATCGCCATCCACGTAGCGCAGCAGCCCGGTGAGGCGCGCCACCACCGCCTCGTCCGCACCTGGTACGAATGCCTTGAGACTGTCGCGCACGCGCGCCGCGAGCTGCGCGGCTTTCCAGCCCTGGCGCGCGACGCCGATCACCGGCACGCTCAGCAGGCCCCGGCGCACAAGCTGATAGAGCGCCGGATAGATCTTGCGATAGCACAGATCGCCGCTGGCCCCGAACAGGACGACGGCATCACAGTCACGGCGTTCCATGGTTCCCCTCGACGTGACCCCCGAACCCCAGGCGCATCGCCGACAGCACTTTGTTGGCAAAGGCCGCCTGCCCGCGCGACTCGAAGCGCGAATACAATGCCGCGCTCAGCACCGGGGCGGGCACACCTGTTGCGATCGCCGCCTCCACGGTCCAGCGTCCTTCGCCTGAGTCCGCCACCTGCCCCCCGAACCCGGCGAGTTTCCCGTCCTGCGCCAGGGCGGCCGCGGTGAGATCCAGGAGACGCGAGGAAATGATGCTGCCGTGGCGCCAGAGTTCCGCGATCGCGGCAAGGTCGAGCCGGTACTGGAAGAAGCGCGGGTCGCCAAGCGGCGCGGTCTCGGCATCCGCCGCCGCCGTTCGCAGACCTGCATCCGCGTGGGCCAGAACATTCAGGCCTTCCGCGTACGCGGCCATCAGTCCGTACTCGATGCCGTTGTGGACCATTTTCACGAAGTGGCCCGCCCCGTGCGGGCCGCAGTGCAGATAGCCGCGGCTGGCTGCCGCAGCATCCGCGGTGCCGCCGGGTGCGAGCGTCGCCAGCGCCGGCGCGAGCAGCGCGACCGCCTTGGCGTCGCCACCGATCATCAGGCAGTAGCCTTGCTCGAACCCGAGCACCCCGCCGCTGGTGCCGACGTCGAGGTAGCCAATGCCCGCCGCTTTGAGCTCTTCGGCGCGGCGGATGTCATCGTGATAGTTGGAATTGCCCCCGTCGATGAGGACATCGCCCGGGCCCAGCAGCGGGCGCAGCTGCGCGATCACCGCATCCACGATCGCCGCCGGCACCATGATCCACACCGCCCGCGGCGGCGAGAGTAGCCGCACCAGCTCCTGCGGCGAGCGCGCCGCCTGCGCACCCTGCGCCGCCACCGCCTGCACGGCCTCGGCCTTGGGATCGTAAGCCACGCACTCGTGGCCACCCTGCAGCAGGCGCCGCACCATGTTGGCGCCCATGCGCCCGAGCCCGATCATCCCGATCCGCATCGCCTGCCTCCTCGAAGCCCATGTCCGCCGAAATCGCTTGCTGCGATTTCGGCCAGTCTAACTAGTTTGGCACCCGCCGGATCTGCGCTCCGAGCTGCGCCAGCTTCTCTTCGATCGCTTCGTAGCCGCGATCGATGTGGTAAATGCGCTCGACGTCGGTGCGCCCCTCGGCGACCAGCCCCGCCAGCACCAGGCTCGCCGAGGCGCGCAGATCGGTCGCCATCACCGGCGCCGCGGTGAGCTTAGCTACGCCGTGAATGATGGCGGTGTTGCCTTCCAGGCGAATCTCCGCTCCCAGGCGCCGCATCTCCAGCATGTGCATGAAGCGGTTCTCGAAGATCGTCTCGGTGATGGTGCCGACACCGGAGGCTACCGTGTTCAGGGCGGCGAACTGCGCCTGCATGTCAGTCGGAAACGCGGGGTACGGGGCGGTGCGCACATCGACCGATTTCAGTGTCCGCCCGCGCATGTCCACCTCGACCCAGTTCTCGCCCACAGCCACTCTCGCGCCCGCCTCCTCGAGCTTGGCCAGCACCGCATCCAGGTGCTCGGGGCGCGTGTTCTTGATGCGCACGTGACCGCGGGTGATCGCACCCGCGACCAGATAGGTGCCGCTCTCGATGCGATCCGGCAGCACCTCGTAGGTAGTGCCGCGCAGCCGTTGCACGCCCTGCACGACGATCTTGTCGGTGCCCGCGCCGCGGATGTCGGCGCCCATCGCGACCAGGAAGTTGGCGAGGTCCACGACCTCGGGCTCGCGCGCGGCGTTCTCGATGACCGTTTCACCGTCGGCGAGCGTCGCCGCCATCATCAGATTCTCGGTACCGGTGACGGTCACGGTATCGAGCACCAGCCGCGTCCCCTTCAAGCGTGCGGCGCGGGCGCGGATGTAGCCGCCTTCGATGGTGATATCGGCGCCCATCGCCTGCAGCCCCGCGACGTGGATGTTCACCGGGCGCGCGCCGATCGCGCAGCCCCCGGGCAACGACACGTCAGCGCGCCCGTAGCGCGCCACCAGGGGTCCCAGCACCAGAATGGAGGCGCGCATGGTCTTCACGAGGTCGTAGGGCGCGAAGCACTCGCGCACGGTGGAGCCGTCCACCTCGATGCGCATGCGCTCGTCGATGGTGACGGTTGCGCCCATCCTGCCGAGCAGCTCCACGGTGGTGGTGACGTCCTTCAGATGCGGCACGTTCGCGACCACCACCGGATCGTCCGCGAGCAGCGCGGCGGCGAGGATCGGCAGCGTCGCATTCTTGGCGCCGGAGATGCGCACTTCGCCTTCAAGGGGTACGCCACCCTGGATCTGCAGCTTGTCCATGCTAGCTCTGCGCGGACTCTTCGGGCGTCAGTGCCTCGATCGACAGCGCGTGTATCTCGCGACCCATGAGCTCCCCGAGCGTGCGGTACACCAGCTGGTGGCGCGCGAGACTCTTCAGCTGCGCGAACTCGTGCGCGACGATGTGCGCGGCAAAATGGGTGTTGTCATCCGATTGCACGCGCACCTGTGCTCCGGGGAGGCCTGCGCGGATCAGCCGCGCGACGTCTTCAGGGTTCATTGGCGGGATATTACATGGGCGCGCCGCGCGCGCGCCTATAATGAAGCGTATGGATTTGCACCCGGCCGCTGTGGCCACCCCCAACCCGACGCCCGACGATGAGCAGCTGTTCGCCTCCGCGCGGCGCGCGCTCGCCATCGAGGCCCGCGCGGTCGAGGCGCTCACCGCAAGGCTCGGGGCCGCGTTCGCGCAGGCCTGCCGCGTCTGCCTCACCTGCCGCGGGCGCGTCGTGGTCACCGGCATGGGCAAGTCCGGGCACGTCGCCGGCAAGATCGCCGCGACCCTGGCCAGTACCGGCACACCGGCCTTTTTTCTGCACCCCGCGGAAGCCGGGCACGGTGACCTCGGCATGATCACCCGCGTCGACGCGGTGCTGGCGCTGTCCAACTCCGGTGAGACCCCGGAGCTGGTGCTGCTGCTGCCGCACCTGAAACGCCTCGCCGTGCCGCTCATCGTGATGACCGGCAAGACCGATTCGACGCTCGGGCTCGCGGCGAGCGTGACGCTCGATGTCGGCGTGTCCGAGGAAGCCTGCCCGCTGAATCTCGCGCCCACCGCCAGCACCACGGCCACGCTCGCCATGGGCGATGCGCTCGCCGTCGCGGTGCTCGAGGCGCGCGGCTTCACCCGCCAGGACTTCGCGCGCTCCCACCCCGGCGGTGCACTCGGCAGAAGGCTGCTGCTGCATGTCGAGGACCTGATGCGCACCGGAGCGGCCGTGCCGCGCGTCGCGCCCGACGCCCGCTTGAGCGCCGGGCTGATGGAGATGTCGCGCAAGGGTCTGGGAATGACGGTGGTGGTCGATCACGACGAGCGCATCCTCGGTGTGTTCACCGACGGGGACCTGCGCCGCGCGCTCGACCGGCAGATCGATGTGCACACCACGGTGATGAGTGCGGTCATGACGGCGCCTGCCAGAACCATCGGCCCGCGCGAGCTCGCGGCCGAAGCCGTGCACCTCATGGAGGTGCACCGGATCACGGCGCTGCCGGTCGGCGACGCAAACGGCCGCCTGGTCGGCGCGCTCAACGTGCACGATCTGCTGCGCGCCGGCGTCGTGTGAAGCGCGCGGCGGGCTCGCAGGTGCCGAACGCCATCAGCCTGCTGGTGCTGGACGTGGACGGCGTGCTGACCGACGGCCGGCTGTACTTCGGCGCGCGCGGCGAAGCGCTCAAGGTGTTTCACGTGCACGACGGGCACGGCATCGCGCAATTGCGTCGCGCCGGGGTGCAGGTAGCGGTGATCTCGGGCAGGCGCTCGCCCATGGTGGCCGCACGCTGTCGCGAACTGGGCGTGCGCCATGTGCACCAGGGAGTGCCGGACAAGCTGACCGCCTTTGCGCGTCTGTGTGCGCGCCTGGGTTTGCAGCCCGGCGCGTGCGCCTGTGTCGGCGATGACCTGGCGGACGTGCCGCTGATGCGCGCAGTCAGGCTCAGCTTCGCGGTCGCGGATGCTCACCGGGAGGTGCGGCGCGCCGCCGATGTGGTGACCCGGCGTCGCGGCGGGTGCGGCGCGGTGCGCGAGGTGTGCGATCACCTGCTCGCGTTGCGAGCGCGCCAGGCGCGCAAGCGATGATCTATCGGCTGCTGGCGATCCTCGCACTGGTGGCGCTGATCGTCGGCGTCGTGGTGCTCTCCGGACCGCAGCGCGAGAGCGCCGCGCCGGCGACCGTCGGGCCGCTGCACGACCCCGGCTATGCGGCCCGCAAGGCGCGCCTCATCCAGACCGGCCCGGACGGACAACCGCTGTACACACTCGACGCCGCGCAAATTCAACAGCAGCCGAACCAGGGCACGGTGGATCTGCAACAGGTGCTGCTGGGGTTCCGCGACACGAGCGGCAATGCGTGGACAGCGCGCGCCGATCGCGGCCAGCTCGCCCAGGGGAGCGGCGTGGTGCAGCTCGAGGGTGACGTGCAGGTCGTCGGCGCACTGCCGGACAGCGGCGAGCCCGCCGAGATCTCCACCGAGCACCTGGTGTTCGACACCCAGGCGCAGATCGTCACGACGCACGATCCGGTCACGCTGCTCATGTCGGGACGCAAGCTGCACGCGCAAGGGCTGGTGGCGAACTTGAAGGAGCGTCACGTGCAGTTAGAATCGGCCGTGCATGGCTCGTTCCTGCCGTAAGCTGAAGCTGCTCCTGGCCGTGGCGCTCGCCGGCGGCGCGGCCGCGGCGCCGGCGCCACCGTCTGCGCTGCAGCCCGGCCAGCCACCGATCAACCTGGAGGCGACCTCGACCGAGGTCGACGGCCGCACGAACACGCTGGTATTCAGCGATGTCGTCATCTCGCAGGGAGCCACCCGGGTGCAGGCGGATCACGCGCACGCCACCGGACTGAACTTCGCCAACAGCCGCTGGACGTTCGAAGGCAAGGTACGGATCGATGCGGAGCAGCACGGCAACCTGCGCTCTGACCAGGCGGCGATCGAATTCAGGGACAACCGCATTGCGCGCGCCACGATCACCGGCAAACCCGCCGAGTTCGAGCAGAAGCGCGCCGACTCCAACCAGATCGCGCGCGGTCGCGCCGGCGAGATCGTCTATGACCTGAACGACGGAACCGTGCGGCTGGCGAACCAGGCCTGGCTGACGGACGGGCAGAACGAGATCTCAGGTCCCCTGCTGGTGTACAACATCCGCGAGCAGCGCGTGCAGGCGGCCGCTGCGCCCGGCACGGATGAGCGTGTCCACATCACGATCGCACCGCGCGCCGTGCCCGGCCCGGGCAAGACTGAACCCGCGAAACCGCCGCCGCCCGATGCCGGCAAGGGCGATGCTGCCAAACCGCAACCGACCGCCCAGCCATGAGTGCCCTGCAGGCTACGGGACTCGCCAAGAGCTACAAGTCCCGTCAGGTGGTGCGCGACCTGTCGCTCGAGCTCGCCCGCGGTGAGGTCGTCGGACTCCTCGGGCCCAATGGTGCCGGCAAGACCACCGCCTTCTACATGATCGTCGGGCTGGTGCCGTGCGACGCGGGCCGCATCCGCCTGGAGGACACCGACATCACGCTGCTGCCGATGCACCGCCGGGCCCAGCTCGGCCTCGGCTACCTGCCGCAGGAAGCCTCGGTGTTCCGCAAGCTGACGGTGGAAGACAATGTGATGGCGATTCTCGAGACCCGGCCGGACCTGGAGCGCGCCGCACGCCAGCAGCGCCTCGAGCAGCTGCTCGAGGAGCTGCGCATCGGCCACGTGCGCAGAATTCTCGGCCTGGCGCTCTCGGGCGGGGAGCGGCGGCGCGTCGAGATCGCCCGCGCGCTGGCGGCCGAGCCGCGGTTCATGCTCCTCGACGAGCCGTTTGCGGGCGTCGATCCGCTGTCCGTGCTGGATATCCAGCGCATCATCCGCGAGCTGACGCATCGCGGCATCGGCGTCCTGATCACTGACCATAATGTGCGCGAGACCCTCGGGGTCTGCGCCCGGGCCTACATCGTCAATCAGGGCACGGTCATTGCATCCGGGAGTGCGGAAGAAGTCCTTGCCAACCCCCAAGTCCGTGAGGTGTACTTGGGCGAGTCGTTCCGGCTGTGAATGCTCCCGGACAGCAGAAGCCAAATACCTTGTTTTTCAAATAGCTACGAAATGAATCTGGAAGGGCGGTCATAAGCCCTTCGCAAGTCACCATGCTGAAACCCTCTCTGCAGCTGAAGCTGGGTCAACAACTGACCATGACCCCGCAGCTGCAGCAGGCGATCCGGCTCCTGCAGCTGCCGGCGCTCGAGCTCCAGGCGCACATCCGCGAGCTGCTGGAGACGAACGTGATGCTCGAGCCCGACGAGGCTGAGGGCACCGGCACGTTCGAGGTACTGGTGACCGCCGCCGAGCAGCCCAGAGCCCCGGAGCGCACCGCGGAGAGCACGGTCGAAGTGCTCGACGACGGCTGGGGCGAGCACAGCGTGGGACCTGCCGAAACCCCCTGGAGCGGCGACGAGGACGAGCGCCAGCAGGAGTACGCCGACGCCAGCGGTCAGTCGCTGCAGGATCACCTGATGTGGCAGCTGGAGCTCGCCAGCCTGGCACCGCGGGATCTCGCGGTGGCGCGCGCCATCGTCGATGCCATCAGCGACGACGGCTATCTCACCGAATCGCTCGCGGAAATCGCGCACACGCTGCGCCCGGAGCTCGAGTGCTCGGCGGAAGAAGTGCACAGCGTGCTCGGCCGGGTACAGGCCCTCGACCCGCCGGGCGTCGGCGCGCGTTCGGTCGCCGAGTGCATCGAGCTGCAGCTGCGGCAACTGGATCCGGCTACGCCGGGCTTGGGCACCGCGCTGCAAATCGCGCGCCAGCACCTCGAGCTGGTCGCCGAGCGCGAGCTGACGCTGCTGCGCCGCGAGCTGCGCGCCACCGAGGAGGAACTCGCCGCGGCGCTTGCCCTGGTACGCTCCTGCCATCCGCACCCCGGGGCCACCGTGAGCGCCGGCAGCGCGCAGTACGTGGTGCCGGATGTGTTCGTGCGCCGCACCGAGCACGGCTGGGGCGTGGAGATCAACCCGGCGACGCTGCCACGCGTGCGGCTCAATCAAGGCTACGCCAGCCTCATCGGGCGCAACGCCAGCCATGCGAGTATGCGCGCGCAGCTGCAGGAGGCGCGCTGGCTGTTGAAGAGCCTGGAGATCCGCCACGAAACCCTCATGAAGGTCGCCCGCTCCATCGTCGAGCGCCAGACGGCGTTCCTCGAGCACGGCGAGGAGCACATGCGGCCGATGATTCTCAAGGACATCGCCGAAGCGGTCGCGATGCACGAGTCGACGGTTTCGCGCGTCACCTCCGGCAAGTACATGCACACGCCGCGCGGCGTCTTCGAGCTGCGCTACTTCTTCTCGAGCCAGGTCGAAGGCGCCGACGGCTCCGGCACCTCCTCCACCGCCATCCGAGCCAAGATCCGCAAGCTCGTCAAGGACGAGGACGCGGAAGCCCCCTTGAGCGACGGACGCATCGCGGAACTGCTCTCGGCCGAGGGCATTCCGGTGGCGCGTCGCACGGTTGCCAAGTACCGCGAAGCGATGGGCATCGCGGCCTCGAACGAGCGCCGGCGTGCGGGACTGAAACAGATGTAAGCACAGGAGACGGACTATGCAGCTCAGCGTCACCGGTCACCACGTCGAAGTCACCCCGTCGTTACGGGGTTATGTCGAGAAGAAGCTCGAGCGCATCGGCAGACATTTTGATCAGGTCATCGACGTGCACTGTGTGTTGACGGTAGAGAAGCTGCGACAGAAAGCCGAGGCCACGCTGCACGTGAGCGGCAGCGCCATCCACGCCGACGCAACCGAAGAAGACATGTACGCCGCCATCGATCGCCTGGCGGACAAGCTGGACCGCTGCATCAAGAAGCACAAGGAAAAGCGCGCCGATCACCATGCCGCCGAGGGGCGCCGCGCGCTGCGGCTGTAAAGTCGCGGGGAGCTTGGCTCACCCTGCAGGACTTGCAGCAGCAGGGCCGGGTGGATAACCATTGAGGCGTGCGCATCATCATCCTCAGCGGCCTGTCCGGGTCCGGCAAGAGCATCGCCCTGCACATGCTCGAGGACCTCGGCTTCTACTGCATCGACAATATCCCGGCGGCGTTGCTGAAGCCGTTCGTCTCCTACACGGTGCGCAGGCCCGAGACCACCTACGAGCGCACCGCCATCGGGCTCGACGCCCGCAATACCGCGGCCGAGGTGGCCAGTGTTCCGCAGCTGGTCGATGAGCTGAAGCGCAGCGGCCTGCAGTGCGAGGTGATCTTTCTGGTCGCGGCCGAGGATGAGCTGCTGCGGCGCTTCGCGGAAACGCGCCGCAAGCATCCCATGAGCCGCAGCGACGTCGGCCTGCGCGAAGCGATGACCATGGAACGCTCGCTGCTCGAGCCGATCGCCTCGGTCGCCGACCTGCTGATCGACACCTCGCGCCTGAGCGTGCACGCGTTGCGTGACATCATTCACAAGCGCGTCGAGCAGCGCAGCGCCGGACGCCTGTCGATCAGCTTCGAGTCATTCGGGTTCAAACTCGGCATCCCGGGTGACGCCGACTTCGTGTTCGACGCGCGCGCACTGCCCAACCCCTACTGGGAACCGGGCCTGCGCAACCTCACCGGCCGCGATGCCGAGGTCATCCGTTTTCTCGAGACCCACACCAACGTGGCGACGCTGGTGGCGGACATCGCGCGTTTCGTGCGCGGCCGCGTGCCGGATTACCAGGCGAGCAACCGCGGTTATCTCACGGTGGCGGTCGGATGCACCGGCGGACAACATCGCTCGGTGTATATCGTCGACCGCCTGGCCGAGCAGTTCGCCGGCGAGTTCCGCAACGTCACGGCGCGCCACAGCGGCCTGCCGGGCGCCAAGCTCTTTCAGCCGCGTCCCCGCGTCCCCGCGGCCGCCGAAGCTCCTTAGAGCACGAAGCGCGCGGCGCGCTGCTCAGGTCGCCTGCGCGACCCCGGCGGCGGTCATCACCTGCGGCAGCTTCTCACCGCTCATGAACGCCGTGAGCGCCGCGCGCGCCTCCATGGCATCGCGGTAACCGAGCTCGATCAGCGCGCGCGTATAGCCCGCCTCGAACATGAGGTAACTCGCCAGCTGGTAGCCGGATACGTCGCGCCCGCCGATCACGCGCAGCAGCGCCCTCAGCCCCGGCGGCATTTCGCGCACGTGGCGCGCCGCGATCTCGCGCGGATCGACACTCGGCGCCAGCATCAACGTCTCGATCGGCCGTTCGCCGCGGGCCGCCTGGGGTGCACTGTGCACCAGCACGTTGATGCGTTCGAGCTGCTCGAGATCGCCGTAGATCTGGTCCGTGAACAGCGTGTCCAGCATGTAGCCGAAGATCTCCCCCGGCGTCGGCATGACGCTGTGCAGGCGGTCGACCGTCACACCGGCGGCACGCCGCGCGCGCACGCCGAGGACCAGCAGGCGGTCGGCTCCCAGGTGGATCGCCGGGCTCAGGGGGTGCACCTGGCGCATGGCGCCGTCGCCGAAGTACTCCTCACCGATCTTGATGGGCGGAAACAGCAACGGGATGGCGGCGCTCGCCATCAGGTGATCGAGCGTCAGCTCGGTGCGGCACCCGATGCGCTGCACCCGTGCCCAGTCGCCGATGGAGTCGATGCCGTCGTAGAAGGCGACCGAGCGGCCGGTGCTGTAGCTGGTCGAGCACAGCGCGAACGCCCGCAGGTGCCCGCGCGCGATGCTGCGGCGGATGCCGGCGCAATCGACATGCACGCCCAGCAGTTCGCGCAGCGGCGTGTTGTCGAGCATCGACTTGGGCGGTGACAGCACCAGGCCCCCGGAGATCAGGGCCAGCACCCAGTGGGCGCCGGCGCGCAGCATGTGCCGCGCGTCCACGTGAAAGACCTGGCTCGAGCGGAAGTTCGCCCACACACGCTCCAGGCCCGCGACCGCGCGCCGCCAGTGGTGCGCTTCGGCGGCCAGCACGCCCGCCGCCACCGCGCCCGCGGAGGTGCCGACGATGATCTGGAACGGATTACGCGCCCGCGGCAACAGCTCGGCGAGCGCCAGCAGCACCCCCACCTGGTACGCCGAACGTGCGCCGCCGCCCGTCAGCACCAGCCCGACGGTCGGGCGGTAGTCGGGTCTGGGCGCAGATTCGACCAAGCCATCCATAGGTGAGTACACCCCGCCGGCTATTATGAAACCGTCGGCGCCGGACCCTGTGTGATGGAAGTCGCACCGGCAGCCGCGTGCGCAACCCCAACACCGCGCAACGGGTGTTTGAGCTCGCTGATGGCGAGATCCAGTCCCGCGATCGTCAGCGGAAACATCCGTTGACCCACGAGCTCGCGCGCGATGCGCACCGACGGGCTGTGCTCCCAGCGTGCGGGATCTTCCGGATTCAACCACACCAGGCGCGGGAAAGCCGCGCACAGCCGTTGCATCCACAGCGCTCCCGACTCCCTGTTCCAGTGCTCGATGCTGCCGCCGGGCTGCAGGATCTCGTACGGACTCATGGTCGCGTCCCCCACCAGGATCACCCGGTAGTCGTGACCGTAGGTGCGCAGCACCCGCTCGGTGGGTGTCAGGCTCGCTGCGCGCCGGCTGTTGTCCTTCCACAGGTTCTCGTACGGAAAGTTGTGAAAGTAGAAGTGCTCGAGATGTTTGAACTCGCTGCGCGCCGCGCAGAACAGCTCCTCGCACACGCGCACGTGATCGTCCATCGAGCCGCCAACGTCCAGGAACAGCAACACCTTGACGGCATTGTGCCGCTCGGGCACCAGCTTCAGCTCGAGCAGCCCGCCGTTGCGCGCGGTGGCGTCGATGGTGCCGTCGAGATCGAGCTGGTCGGCGGCGCCTTCGCGCGCGAACTTGCGCAGCTTGCGCAGCGCCAGCTTCAGGTTGCGTGGGCCGAGCTCGACCGTGTCATCGTAGTTGCGATACTCGCGCCGCTCCCAGACCTTCACGGCGCGTCGCTCGTGCGAGCTGTGCTGGCCGATGCGGATACCCTCTGGATTGAAGCCGTGCATTCCGAACGGTGAGCTGCCGCCGGTGCCGATCCACTGGGCTCCTCCCTGGTGGCGTTCGCTCTGCTCGCGCAACCGTTGCGCCAGGGTCGCGAGCAGCTGGTCCCAGCCGCCGAGCGCCTGAATGCGGTGCTTCTCCTGCGCGGATAGCACGCGTGCGGCGAGGCTCTGCAGCCAATCGGCCGGGACCTCCGCGAGCAGTTGCGGAAACAGCCGCTCCGCCCCCTGGAACACGGCTCCGCACACCTGGTCGAAGCGGTCGTAGTGGCGCTCGTCCTTCACCAGACAGGCGCGCGCCAGATAGTAGAAGTCCTGCGCCGACAGCTGCGCGACCCGCGCGCGCAGCGCCTGCAGCAGCGCCAGAAATTCAGTGATCGAGACCGGCACACCCGCGGCACGCAGCTCGAAGAAGAAACGCACCAGCACGATGAGCCCTCAGCGCGCGCGGCGGTGCATGAACACCAGTTGCTCGAACAGATGCACGTCCTGCTCGTTCTTCAGCAGGGCGCCGTGCAGCAGCGGGATCACTTTGCGCGTATCCGCGCTGCGCAGCGCCTCGGGCTGGATGTCCTCGGCCACCAGCAGCTTGATCCAGTCGAGCAGTTCCGAGGTGGAGGGCTTTTTCTTCAGTCCCGGCGTGGCGCGCACCTCGAAGAACGCAGTCAGCGCCTCCGCCAGCAGCTCCTGCTTGAGGTTCGGGTAGTGCACGGCGACGATGGCGCGCATCGTCGCCTCGTCGGGGAAGCGGATGTAGTGAAAGAAGCAGCGGCGCAGGAACGCATCGGGCAGTTCCCGCTCATTGTTGCTGGTGATGATGATGATCGGGCGATGCCGGGCCTGCACCAGCTCGCGCGTCTCGTAGACGTAGAACTCCATGCGGTCGAGCTCGCGCAGCAGGTCGTTGGGAAACTCGATGTCCGCCTTGTCGATCTCGTCGATCAGCAGCACCGGCTGCACCAGGGAGTCGAACGCCTCCCACAGGCGTCCCTTGACGATGTAGTTGCTGATGTCGTGGACGCGCGCATCGCCGAGCTGCGAGTCGCGCAGCCTTGAGACCGCGTCGTACTCATACAGACCCTGCTGCGCCTTGCTGGTTGATTTGATGTGCCACTCAAACAGCGGGCGCGTCAGCGAGCGGGCGATCTCCTGGGCGAGCAGCGTCTTGCCGGTGCCCGGTTCGCCCTTGATGAGCAGCGGGCGCGCCAGCGTGATCGCGGCGTTGACCGCCATCATCAGATCGTCGGTGGCAACATACTGCTCGGTGCCGGTGAAGCGCTGACTGCTCATATAAAGCCAGTTTAACCGTCAATGCCTGAATATGCGCGGAACGGCCCGCGCAGACTCGCTTGGGAAGTCCCTTCCGGGACCGTAAAAAACAGGGCCCGGCGCATCGCGCCGGGCGGGGTTTGCCAGGACGGCAAACCCCGGGCTTTCTGCGCGAAGCAGGACAGCGAAGCGCAGAAAGTTTTTTCCGGATCCTCCAGGGACGGATTTACGGCGGTCGCGGAAGGGACTTCCCAAGGGAGGCTCCACGGAGTGCCGCTCAATCAGGCGTCAGAGTGAGCGTGTGCTCAGCCGGTCCCGGCAGAAACGGCAGCGGCTCACCGCGCGCCCACTGCGTGAAGCCGGCGCGGTAATACGGCGACAGCGGGTGCCCGCTCTGCCCGCCCGGCAGGTGCAGGTAACCCTGCTCCTCGTGGCCGGGGGAGACCGCGAAGCGCTCGGAGGCGCCGAAGCTCACGCCGTCCTGCACGCGCGGCATGTCGTGGTCGCCCGGCAGTTCCAGGGTTGGCATGTCGAGGAATGAGGCGAGCCACGGCAGGGCGCGCGACAGCGGATGACGGATTTGCACCAGATGGTGCGTCCCCCAGGTGCAGTGCGCGAGCTCGGGGCAGCTCGCGCCGAGCTCGGCGATGGTGGCGTCGAGCTGCGCACGCAGGAACTGCGGCCAGCCGGGATAGCTCTTCGCCAGGAGATGCAGCGGCTGCGCGGTGACGAGCTGCCACAGCGGACCTTCGAACTGGGCCGGCGGCGGCGCGTCCCGCTCCGCCGCGAGGCCGAGCCCGTCGAGCAGCATGTCCCACACCGCCTGCTGGGTGCGATCGTGATAGGTGCGCACCAGGCGGTAGCCGACCGAGTCGACGCTCGCCCGGGCGTTCCAGCCCTCCACGAGCTGCCGGAAGTCGGCGCGCCGCGGGTGATCGTGCAGTGCCTCCTCATCGAGCACACTCAGCAGCAGCGTGCGCCAGCGCGCCAGGAACACGGCGCGGTCATCGAGCTGGATACGCAGCATGTCCGCGGGCGTGATGTTGCCCTGCAATGCCAGCAGATCATCGCGGATCTGGCCGGCGCGCGCCCCGAGATCGTATTGCGCACCCAGCGCCGCCACGTCCCCGCCGATGAGTTGCAGCTGATGATCGTCGGAGGCCACGCGCGCATTGGCAGTCCAGATGCGCCCCAGCGGCGGATCCACGATCCGCGGGTGATCCGCCGCGGTGGTCCAGGGCGCGCCGCCGCGGGCGCGCGTAGGCCCCGTGTCCTCGGGGATGCGCCCAAAGATGGTCCAGCCGATGTGGCCCTGGGCGTCGCCGATCACCGCGTTCTGGTGGGGAATGCCTACGGCGGGGGCGAGCGCCAGCGCCTCGGCGACCGAGGTGGCGCGCTCGAGCGCCATCAGGCCCAGGTTGGTCGCCGCCGCCTGTTGAGCCAGCCAGGAGCCGAACCAACAGCTGTGCTGCGGCTCATCGGCGCGCAGCAACACGCCTGCAGGACCGGAGGTCACCTCCAGCACCACCGCGGCCTGACCGTGCACCCGGATCTCCTCGCGCACCACCGACAGCGCGAGCGGGCCGGATGGTGTCGCCAGCTCATGCTGCCCCACCGCGGTGCACGGCACCCTGGTGACGTCCAGCCAGGTGCCGTAACTGTTGGTAAAGCCCCAGGCGATGTGTCCGTTCGACCCGGCGACCAGCAGCGGCGCTCCGGGCAGCGTAACGCCGTTCAGGTCGAGTGCGGCTCCGGCGGCGCTGGAGACGGTCCTGAGGCGTGCGCGATACCAGACCGGCGGCACCCGCTGCCCGAGGTGCATATCGTTGGCGACGAGCGCGGCGCCCGTCGCGGTCAGGCGGCCCGCGACCGCCCAGCTGTTGCTGCCCGCCCCCGGCGCGCGCGGCACGCTCGCGGGCACCGCCGCCGCCGCGCTGCCGTTGCGCACGTCCAGCACCTGCGCGGGCGGCACCGCAGGCGCCGCAGTCACCGCGCCCTGCGACGCAGGCGCCGCGGGCGCATCCCAGCTGGTTCCGGCCGGGTACAGGAAGCTGAGGCCGCACTTCCAGCGCGCGCCGCACTCCGGCCCGCCGAGCCGCGCGTTGATCTCCTGCCGCAGGATTTCGCGCCGCAGGCCATGTGCCTGCAGATCCCACCACATCGCGTACTCGACCAGGATCGTGTCCTCCGGGCGCCACGGGAGCGGGGGTTGCCCGAGCAGCCAGTACTCCCACGGCCGTCCGGCAAGGTCTGCGAGCCCGGCGTTCACGCCGCGCGCGTAGGCCTCGATCACCGCACGCTCCGCAGAGGTTGCCTGCGCGATGACCTCGCGGGCGACAGAGCGAAACCTGAACAGGCGCGCTTTGCGGTCCTGCTCGAGGGCCACGCCGCCGAACAGCTCCGCCAGCTCCCCGGCGGCGAGCCGCCGCGACAGATCCATCTGGAAATAGCGGTCCTGCGCGTGCACGAAACCGGTGGCGTACGCGAGATCGAGGCGGTTGGCCGCCTCGATGGTGGGCACGCCGCGTGAATCGCGCGCAATGCGCACGACACTCGTGAGGCCCGGCGCAGCGCTCGTACCCTCCAGAGACGGGAGCGAGGCACGCAACAGCCCAATGCCGAGGGTGAGCGCCGCGAGCAGGAGCACGGCAGCGGCGGCGCCGATGTACTTCAGCGTCCGCATGCGCGCGGGTTTAGTCCAGCGTGACCTTGAGGATCTGCATGGAGTTGGTGCCGCCCTGCACGCCGGACAGCTCGCCCTTGGTGAGAATCACCAGGTCGCGCTTCTTGACCAGCTGCAGCTCGAGCAGCCGCGTGAACAGCGCGCGGTACAGGTTCTCGGTGGAGTGGTCCGCCCCGGTGACGGCGAAGATTACCGGGTAGACACCGCGGTACAGCGTCACGCGCCGGCGGGTCGCTTCGTGGCGCGTGAACGCGTACACCGGGATGTCGGAGCGGATGCGCGACATCCACAGAGGCGTGGCGCCCGATTCCGTCAGCGCCACGATGGCGCGCACCTTCATGTGATTGGCCGTGTACATCACGGCCATGGCGATCGCTTCCTCGGTGCCCTGGAACTGGGCTCCGGTGCTGCGCATGCGCGGGCGGGTGTGGGTGAGATACTTCTCGGCCCCCTCGATGACCTGGGCCATTGCCTGCACGGCCTTGACCGGATAGCGTCCGGTGGCGGTCTCGGCCGACAACATCACCGCATCGGTGCCGTCCATCACCGCGTTGGCCACGTCGCTCACCTCGGCGCGCGTCGGCGTCGGGTTCTGGATCATCGACTCCATCATCTGCGTCGCCGTGATCACCACACGATTGTTGGTGCGGGTTTCATGGATGATGGTTTTCTGCAGGCCGGTGAGTTCCGCGTAACCCATCTCCACGCCCAGGTCGCCGCGCGCGACCATGACCACATCGCTCGCGTCGATGATGCCGGCGAGATTCTCGACGGCTTCGTGGCGCTCGATCTTGGCGACCAGGTGCGCCTTGCCGCCCGCCGCACGCAGCAGCGCGCGTGCCTCCTCGATGTCGGCGGCCGAGCGCGCGAACGATACCGCCATGTAGTCGACGCCCTCCTCGGCGACGAACTGGATGTCCTCGTGGTCGCGCGCCGTCACCGCGGGCGCGGAGATGCCGCCGCCCTGACGGTTCAGTCCCTTGCGATCGGACAGCTCGCCGCCGACGCGCACGCGGGTCTCGATGGTGGTGGCGCCGACGCGTTCGACGTCCAGCACGATCTGCCCGTCGTTGAGCAGCAGCGTGTCGCCGGCGGCCACATCGCGCAGCAGATCCTTGTAGGCGACGCCCACCGTGGCGGCGGTGCCGGCCTTCGGATCCAGCTCGGTGTCGAGCGTGAAGGCGGCGCCTTCCACCAGCTGCACGCGGCCGTCGCGAAAACCCTCGATGCGGATCTTGGGTCCGCCCAGGTCGAGCAGCACGCCGATGCATTTGTCGGCGCGCTGTGCGGCCTCGCGCACCAGCGACAGTCGCCGCCTGCGGTCCGCGACCGTGCCGTGCGAGGCGTTGAGGCGCACGACGTCGACACCGGCGTCCATCATTTCCGTGAGCACCTCGAGTGAGTCGGTGGCCGGCCCCACGGTGGCGACAATCTTGGTGCGTCTCAACAATGGCGTCGGCCGCTCAGCCACGTGCGCGCTCCTCGAGCATGGCGACCGCCGGCAGGGTCTTGCCTTCCATGAACTCCAGGAATGCGCCGCCACCGGTCGAGATGTAGGAGATGCCGTCCTCGACCCCGTACTTCTCGATGGCGGCGAGCGTGTCGCCGCCGCCGGCGAGCGAAAAGGCCTTGCCGCGCGCTACGCCCATGGCGATGGCGCGCGTGCCTTCACCGAACTGCGCGAACTCGAACACCCCCACCGGCCCGTTCCAGATGATGGTGCCGGCGTCCTGCAGCAGCGCGCTGCAGCGGTCGGCGCTGTCCGGCCCGATGTCGAGAATCATTTCGTCGGCGCGCACCTCGCTCACCGGACGCACGTCCGCGTGCGCCGTGGCGGCGAATTCCTTACCGACCACGACGTCCGTCGGCAGCAGGATCTGCGTGCCGCGGGTGCGCGCCTTGTCCAGCAGGCGGCGCGCGACATCGAGCATCTCCGCCTCGCACAGGGAGTTGCCGACGTTGACGCCGGTAGCGGCAAGAAAGGTGTTGGCGATACCGCCGCCCACGATCAGCCGGTCGACCCGCTCGAGCAGCGACTCGAGCACCAGCAGCTTGGTAGAGACCTTGGAGCCGCCGACGATCGCCACCAGCGGCCGGGCCGGCTGCAGCAGCGCGCGCTCCAGAGCTTCCAGTTCGCCCACCAGCAGGGGACCGGCGCAGGCCACCGGCGCATAGCGCGCCACCCCGTGGGTGCTCGCCTCGGCGCGGTGTGCAGTGCCGAAGGCGTCCATTACGAACACCTCGCACAACGCCGCCATGCGGCGCGACAGCTGCTCGTCGTTTTGCTTCTCGCCCTTGTTGAAGCGCACGTTCTCGCACAGCACGGCGCTACCGGCCGCACAGTCAACGCCGTCCAGCCACTGCTTGCGCAGCGGCACCGGTTTGCCGAGCAGCTCCGACAGCCGCACCGCCACCGGCGCCAGCGAGAGCGCTTCGGTCTCCTGCCCCTCCTGCGGCCGGCCGAGGTGCGAGATGACAAACACCCTGGCGTGCTGGTCGAGGGCATAGCGGATGGTCGCCAGCGCCGCGCGGATGCGGGCATCGCTGGTCACCACCCCGCCGTGCACCGGCACGTTCAGGTCTTCCCTGATGAGGACCCGCTTGTTGCGCAGATCCGTATCGGCCATGCGCAATACCCTCATGAGGCCCGCGACCACGCCAGCGTGGTGTCGATCATGCGGTTGGAGAATCCCCACTCGTTGTCATACCAGGCGCACACCTTGACCAGCGTGCCCTCGATCACCTTGGTGAGCGTCGCGTCGAACACCGAGGAATGGGCATCGTGGTTGAAGTCCACCGACACCAGCGGCGCGTCGTTGTAGGCGAGGATCCCCTGCAGCGCACCGGCCGCCGCCTGCTGCAGGGTCTTGTTCACTTCCTCGACCGAAGTGGCGCGCTTGGCGGTGAACGTCAGATCCACCAGCGACACGTTGATCGTCGGCACCCGTACCGCGAAACCATCGAGCCTGCCTTTGAGCTCGGGCAGCACCAGGCCCACGGCGGCGGCGGCGCCGGTCTTGGTCGGAATCTGCGACATGGTCGCAGAGCGGGCGCGCCGCAGGTCGGAGTGGTAGACGTCCGTCAGCACCTGATCGTTGGTGTACGCGTGGATGGTGGTCATGATACCGGCAAGGATACCGACCTTGTCGTGCAGCACCTTGGCGACGGGCGCCAGGCAGTTGGTGGTGCAGGACGCGTTGGAGATCACGGTGTAGCCGCTCTTCAGCACGTTATGGTTCACGCCGTACACGATGGTCGCATCGACATCGTCGCCGCCGGGGGCGGAGATCACCACCTTCTTCGCGCCCCCCTTGAGGTGCGCGCCCGCCTTCGCCTTGCTGGTGAACAGTCCGGTGCACTCGAGCACGTACTCGACCCCCACCTCGCCCCATGGAACCTTCGCGGGGTCGCGCTCGGCAAACACGCGGATGCGATCGCCGTTCACCACCATGTAGTCGCCGTCGACCTGCACCTCGCCGTGGAACCTGCCGTGCACGGTATCGTAGCGCGTCAGGTGCGCATTGGCCTTGGAGTCGCACAGGTCGTTGAGCGCCACGATCTGCAGCTGCCCGCGGCTCTTGCCCTCGTACAGCGCACGCAGCACGTTGCGTCCGATACGCCCATAACCGTTGATGCCGACCTTGATTGCCATGCGCTCATTCCTCCAGCAGTTGGCGTATCTGTTGCGCGATATTATCGGCCGTGAAACCAAAATACGGGAGCACGTCGGCCGCCTTGCCCGAGGCGCCGAAGCGGTCGATGCCGAGCACCCGACCGGTGGTGCCCACGTAACGCCACCAGCTCTGGGTCGCACCCGCCTCCACGGCAAGGCGGCGCGTCAGCGCGCGCGGCAGGACGGCCTCACGGTACGCGGCGTCCTGCGCGTCGAACGCCTCGGTCGAGGGCATCGACACCAGGCGCACGCGCCGCCCGGCGGCGTTCGCAGCGGTCACCGCCTGCGCCGCGATGCCGACCTCGGAACCGGTCGCGATCACCAGCACTTCCGGCGTACCGCTGCAATCGAGCAGAACGTAGCCGCCGCGACCGATGTTGGCCAGCTGCGGCGGCGTGCGCGGCTGCTGCGGCAGCGGCTGGCGGGTGAGCACCAGCGCCGTCGGGCCCTGGCGCTCGATGGCGAGCGTCCAGGCCACGGCGGTTTCCGCCGCATCACACGGGCGCCACACATTCATGTGGGGCATGGCGCGCAGGCTGCTGAGGTGCTCGATCGGCTGGTGGGTCGGCCCGTCCTCGCCGAGGCCGATGGAGTCATGCGTGTACACCAGGATGACGCGCAGGTTCATCAGGCAGCCGAGCCGCACGGCGTTGCGCGCGTAGTCGGAGAACACCAGAAACGTGCCGCCGTAGACGATGAAGCCACCATGCAGCGAGACGCCGTTCATGATCGCCGTCATGCCGAACTCGCGCACGCCGTAATGCAGGTAGTCGCCCGCAGCTTGCGCGGGCGTGATGGTGCGCGCGCCCTTGAACAACGTGTTGTTCGACCCGGTGAGATCGGCGGAACCGCCCAGAACTTCCGGCAGCGCGGGAGCCAGGATGTTGAGCACCGCCTGCGAGGACTGGCGCGTGGCCTGCGGCGCGGACTGCTTGAGCATCGTCTCCAGCGTCTGTGCCGTGCTCTGCTGCCAGTTGTGCGGCAGATCCCCGCGCACGCGGCGCTCGAACTCGCGCGCCAGCTCCGGGAAGACCTGCGCGTAGCGCGCCAACAGCTCCCGCCACGCTGCCTCCAGCGCCGCTCCCGGCGAGCGGTGATCCCAGGCGGCGCGAATCTCCTCCGGCACGATAAACGGCGGGTAGGGCCAGCCCAGTGTCTGGCGCGCCGCGGCCACCTCGTCCGCGCCCAGCGCCTCGCCATGCGCCTCCTTGGTGCCCTGTCGGTGAGGCGCGCCATAGCCGATGATGGTCTTACAGCAAATCAGCGACGGACGATCGCGCGCCGCGCGCGCCGCCTGGATCGCGCCGGTCACCGCGCCGGCGTCGAGTCCGTCGACCTTGGGCACCACGTGCCAGCCGTAGCCGCCAAAGCGCTCCGGGGTGTTGTCGGCGAACCAGCCGCTAACCTGGCCGTCGATCGAAATGCCGTTGTCGTCGTAGAAAACAATGAGCTTTCCCAGCCCCAGCGTACCCGCCAGCGAGCACGCCTCGTGGGACACCCCTTCCATCAGGCAACCGTCACCGCAGAAGGCGTAGGTGTAGTGATCGACGACATTGAAGCCCGGTCGGTTGAACTGCGCGCCGAGCAGCCGTTCCGCGAGCGCCATACCGACGGCGTTGGCAAGTCCCTGGCCCAGCGGCCCGGTCGTGGTCTCGATTCCGCAGGGCAGGTCGTACTCGGGGTGGCCGGGGGTCCTGCTGCCGAGCTGGCGGAAGTGCTGGATGTCCTCGATGGTGAGCGGGTAGCCGGTGAGATACAGCAGCGAATACAACAGCATCGAGCCGTGACCGTTCGAGAGCACGAAGCGATCACGGTCGGGCCAGCGCGGATTTGCGGGATTGTGCCGCAGAAAATCCCCCCACAGCACCTGGGCGATGTCGGCCATTCCCATCGGCATGCCCGGGTGTCCGGAGTTCGCGCGCTGCACGGCGTCCATGGACAGTGCGCGGATGGCGTTGGCGAGTTCGCGGCGTGTAGTCATGCTGCTCTTCAGGCGGCTGGTGGCCGCATGCTCTTAGTCTCCGACGGCAAGTGCCGCGCTTCGGCTCGGGGCGCGCGCACGGTGCGGGGCGCGCATTCTCCACCAGTCGCGCCCGATGCTCAATCACAGTTGGCATAAGCTAAGCGCCTGCCCGCCTGGGCCCCGAGGCGACTTAAGTTCCCGCGTGCGCGACTTGAGCGCGGGCGTGCTTCACATTATCCGCATCAGGGAGCGGTACCCCGTCATGTCGCACGCCAGTGACACGCTTCGCGCGGCGACCTGGTTCACTGCGGGCGCCGGAGGGCCTCTGCTACGCTTCCGTTATGAGTGCTGTGCGTCTTACTCATTTTACCGACCCGCACCTCTATGGTGACGAGAGGGAATCGCTGCGTGGGGTGGCGACGCTGCCTGCGCTGACCGCGGCCCTGGCCCAGGCGCGCTCGCGCGACTGGCCGCCGGATGCGGTGCTGGTGACCGGTGACCTCGTACAGGATGATCCTGCGGGGTACCCGCACTTCCGCCGCCTGTTCGGTGCGCTGGGACTGCCGGTGCTGTGCCTGCCCGGCAATCACGACGAGCCCCAGGCCATGCAGCGCGAGCTCTCCGGAGAGCCGTTCGTGCTCGGCGGTTTCGTGGACCTGGGGCGCTGGCGTATCGTGCTGCTCGACAGCTGCCTGCCAGGCTCGGCGAGCGGTGCCCTGAGCGCGCAAGCGCTCGCCGGGCTCGAGGAAGCCTTGGCAAGCGCCGGCACGCGCCACTGCATGGTATGCCTGCACCACCATCCGGTGCCGATGGCCAGCCGCTGGCTCGATCGCGTGGGGCTGACGAATGCGGCCGAGTTCCTGCATGTCATCGACGGGCATCGCAACGTACGCGCCATCGTCTGGGGCCATGTGCACCAGAGTTACGACGCACTGCGCAAGGGCGTGCGGCTGCTGGCGACGCCTTCGACCTGCGCGCAGTTCCTGCCGAGCTCCGACGAGTTCGCAGTGGACCGCCGCCCGCCGGCCTATCGTACCCTGGAGCTGCGCGCCGACGGCTCGCTGCTGACGGAGGTCGTATGGGTCGAACAGCACTCCGGTGGTTCCTCGCGCTCGGTCTGCTCGGCAGCCTGAGCGCTCACGCCGCCAGCCCCGTGTGGGCGATTCGCGGCGCACACAACACCGTCTACCTGGCCGGTTCCGTGCACCTGCTGCCCGCGGGGGACGCGGCGCTGCCGCCGGCGTTCGACCGCGCCTACGCGGATTCGGGCAAGCTCGTGATGGAGCTCGATCTGGGCCAACTCGATCCGCTGCAGGCGGCCGGCTGGATGATGGAGCACGGCGCGCTGCCGGCGGGTACCACGCTGCGTGGCGTGCTCGGGGAGCCGCGCTACACGCGTGTGAGTGCGGCGGCGGCCGACCTCGGCCTCCCGATGCAGCTCCTCGACAGCCAGTCGCCCTGGGTCGTGGGGATCGAGCTCGCCGACCTCGAGTACCTGCATCTGGGTTTTGACCCGCAACAGGGCGTCGAGGAGCAACTCGTGCACCGCGCGCAATCCGACGACAAGCCGACCGCGGGCCTGGAGACTCTTTCCGAAGAGCTCGGAGGTCTCGAGGCGCTGTCGCGCGAGGACCAGTTGCGGCTGCTGGACCAGACGCTGAGTGAACTGAAGGAGTCGCAAAGCGAGCTGCAGGGGGTGCTCAGCGCCTGGCGCCGCGGCGACGCCGCCGGGCTCGCCACCCTGCTCGCGCGCGAGTACCGCGCCTTCCCGGCGCTGTATCGCCCGCTGGTGACGGCGCGCAACCAGCGCTGGCTGCCGCAGATCGAGCAGCTCCTGCACGAAGACCGAAACTCCCTCGTAGTTGTCGGCGCGCTGCACCTGGTGGGCGATGGCGGGCTGCTCGAGCTGCTGCGCAAGGACGGCTTCACGGCGGTGCAGCTCAACTGACCGCACGCGCGGACGGATCCACGGCGTCCCCGAAAGTCCTGTTTTTGCGATCGCGACGGCGTGTGTCGCGTCAGTTCCCGCGCGTTGCGCGCGCCGCGTAGAAGCGCCAGAGCGGCACCGCGAGCAGCACCGTCCATCCCAGCACCAGCCAGCCCACAAAGCCATCGAAGCGGCTGAGCAGAAAGCTGAGCGGCGCTGTGCTCCGCGGCCGTGTCAGCTCGTGTGCGACCAGCATCACCCACACCCACCCGGCGTGCAGGCCGATACAGGCGGCGATGTTGCCGGTCGCAGCGCGCACCATGCCGAGCACCACGCCCACCGCCAGCAGCGCCAGGAACGCATCGGCGATCCCTGCCGGCTGCGCCCACGAGTGCAGCGTCCCGGCCAGCAGCTCGAGCCCGCTGCTTGAGGTGACCTGCCCCGGCGCGATGTGATAGCTGGCAAGGAAATGAGTGGCCGCGTACAACAGCGCCGTCAGCAGCACAGCAAGGCGCGTTCCGGATTCGCGTTCGATCGCGGTGTGCATCGCTCCACGCAGGAACGTTTCTTCGATAAACGCCACCGCGAAGCCGCTGACGAGGCGCAGCGCAACGAGCCGCAGCAGATCCATGCCGGTGAGACCCGCGGCCGGCCTCCAGTCGAGCAGCCCGAGCGCAGTCATCAGGCCGACCACCGCCAGCATGCTCGCCACGCCGAGCGCGAGCCCGAGGCTCGTCTCGCGCAGGAAAGCGCGTCGCGGGAGCCCGTAACCGAGGCTGGCGCGGTCGGCGAGCCTCAAGCGCCGCGCCACCAGCAGGAAGCCCACCAGCAACGCCAGCATGCCGATGCGCTCACCGACGCGGTGGAACGGGAAGTCGAAAAACGGGTGCAGCAGCCTCCAGGCCGGATAGGCGAACACGGCGATCGCCGCCAGCGCCAGCGCCGTCAAGCCCAGAAACCACGCAAAGGCACGCATCGATAGACCTGCTTGCCACGGCTGCCCCGACCCGAATAGCTTATGTGCTTCCCACAGCGCTGAGGAGTCATGCCGGCACCCCCCGTGCAGCCGATCGTCATCTGGTTCGGCCGGGTCGGGGACCTGATCCTGCTGTCCGCGCTGCTGGAGGTCCTGCATCGACGCTTCGGCAGTCCCTGTCACCTGATCGGCGCCGGTTCCTGGCTGACGGAGCTGTACGCTGCGCACGGCGATGTGGCGCGCGTTTCGTGCCTGCATCGCTACACGGCGTGGGTTTTCGACCCCGCCTGGTGGCGCACGCTGCGGGCGCTGCGCGCCAGGCGCGCCGACCCGGTCTACGTGTGCGAGACCGATCCGCGCAAGCTCGCGAGAATCCGACGCCTGCTGTGGTTCAGCGGCACCGAACCGGCGCGCTGCGTATTCATCGCGCCCGAGTCGAGCCCCGGCGCCGACACCGCCCTACCCCACACGTCCAAAGTTGCGCCGACGCACTGGGTCGACCGCCTGGTGAGCTTTGGCCGGCTGACGCCCGCGGCATTCAACGCGGCCGACTACCCGTGGCCGGCGGCGCCCCCGCCGCGCTGCGCGCCGCTTCTTACGGTGTCCGCCGCGGCGCGCGCCGAGTGCGCCGCGTGGCTCGAGCGACAAGGCTGGGGCGAGCGCACCCTGATAGTGGTGCAGCCCGGCAACCGCCGCACCATGCGTGGCCGGCGGCTGCGCATCTCGGCCGCGGACGACAAGGCGTGGCCGCTCGAACGCTGGGCGGCGCTGCTGCACCGGATCCACGCGCGGCTGCCGCAGGCGGTGATCGTGCTGTGCGGCGCGCCGCGCGAGTCACTGCTGCTTGAGTGGATTGCCGCCGCGGCGCAGCTGCCGGCGGTGGCGGCGGCCGAGCTGCCGTTGCCGCGCCTGCTTGCGCTGTGTGCGCGGGCGCACAGCATGATCTCCGTCGACACCGGTCCGGCGCATGCCGCGGCGGCGCTGGGCCTGCCGCTCGTGGTGCTGTTCGGCGCGCACTCCCAGCAGCAGTGGCTGCCGCGCAGCCCGACCGGCTCGCCGGTGTCCGGCGTAGGCGGACCGCCGCAGTCGAATCGCCTCGATCAGATTTCCGTGGAGGCGGTGTTCACGGCCTGGTGTGCGCTTGGCACGGCGGCGGACAGCTCACTCAGGACGACAGCAGCGCGCGCCACTGTTCCGTAACGGTGCTCAGGCGGAAGCGCGGATCGGGGCCGGCGCGCGGCCGCTCCCCGCCGCGCCAGGCGCGGATGCGCTCGAGATAGGCATCGAACAGCCCGGCGCTCGCCGCCAGCCGCGCCGGCAGCCGCCGCCAGCGCGGCGGCAGGCTGCCCACCGCGGCCTCGTAGAGGCGGTACGCCGGGGTAAGCGGCAGCACCTGCCGCGGGTCGCCGACGACTTCCAGCGCCGCGCCGCAGTCGTGAGTGAGCACCGGCGTGCCCAGGGCGTGGGACTCGGCGAACACCAGGCCGAAGGTCTCCGGAATCACGAAGTTGGGAAAGAAGGTGCACAGCGCACTGCGCACCTCGGCGTGGATGCGCGCCTGGGGCTGCGGACCGAGGAGCTCGACGCCCGCGCGGCGCGCATCGCAGCCGGCCTTGTAGCCGGGATTGCCCACCACCAGGCGCAGATCCGGCATGCGCCTCTTGAGCGCGCTGAAGGCATCGAGCGTGAAGTTCAGGCCCTTGTTGGGAGAGGAAAAAAATATCAGCTTGCGCTCATCCACCGGCGTGCCGTCCGGCATCAGCGTGTCGTCCACCGGGTTGTAGATCGTCAGCGCGCGCACCTGCCCGCCAACGCCAATGCCGCGCAGCGTGGCCTCGACGCCGCGGCGCTGCGAGTCCGATACGCACACCGCCGTCACCGCCATCTCGCGCAGCACCGCGGCAGTGCCGGCCAGCCAGCGCGCGCGCCTCGAGCCCGGATTCAGCTGGTCGTGCAGCCACAGGTACGCGCGGGCGTCGGGGTAGCGCGCGCGTACCAGCGGCAGCGCGCGCGAGTCGCGGTTCACGATCACGCTGGTGATGCCGGAGATGCGCTGCGGCTGGCGATAGCGGCCCCAGTCCTCGGCGCGGTTGTGCTGGATCACGAACGCCTCCAGCGCATCGGCCACGCGTGTCAGGGTCGCCTCGCTCCCGCCCATCGCCTGAGTGCGCAGGGTGCGCGTGTCGTAAGGCTGCCGACACACCGGGTCGTAGAACAGGACCGAGCTCATTTTGAGAGTATTCTACGGACTTTGCGCGAGGCGACGGCGGGGTGCGCGTGGCGGGTCACAGTGGCTTATCGGCGTGCATTATCACCTTCAACGAAGCTGACCGTATCGAAGCCTGCCTGCGTTCCGTCAGCTTCTGCGACGAAATCATCGTGGTCGACGCGCATTCCACCGACGGCACGCGCGAACTGGCGGCCGCCCTGGGGGCGCGGATCATCGAGCGCGACTGGCCGGGTTACCGCTCGCAGAAGCAGTTCGCCGTCGATGCCGCACGCCATGACTGGGTGTTGTGCCTCGACGCCGACGAGCGCGTGAGCGCGGCGCTGCGCGCGGAGATTCTCGCGCTCAGGGCGCAGGGCTTCGCGGCCGCCGCCGGCTTCTCCGTGCCGCGCATCACCGACTACTTCGGCCGCTTCCTGCGCCACGGCAACGCCTACCCGGACCGCCTGGTTCGCCTGTTCGACCGGCGGCGCGGCGGCTGGAGCGGTTACGAGATTCACGAGAATACGCGCGTGCAGGGCCGCACGGCCAAGCTTCGCGGCCGTCTCGAGCACTACGCCTACCGCAGTCTCGCCGACCATCACAACCGCATGCAGCGCTACGCCGAGCTGATGGCGCAGGCGATGTACGAGCGCGGTCAGCGCTGCGGCTTGGTGCGGGTGCTGGTGAATCCGCAGTGGCGTTTCGTGCGCGGCTACCTGTTGCGGCTCGGTTTTCTCGACGGCTGGCGCGGACTGGTGTTTGCCCTGATCGAGGCGAACTACGTGCGGCGCAAGTACCTGGGGCTATACGCCCGCAGTCGTGGGCTGCCGGTCTGACCATGCCGCCACCTGTGCGAGGCGCGCCAGTGGATCATCGAGCAGCAGCAGCTCCAGTCTCTCGGCGCAGCTGAGTGGCAGGATCTCCGCCCAGCGGTTGCCGACCCAGCCGGCGTCGTCGTAGTGGCTGTCGACATGAGCGTACGCGCCACCGAGCTTCGGCAGCACCTCGCGCAGCAGCTCCCCGAGGTGTGCAAGCGCTGCGGGCAGCGCACTGGGCGCATCCTCGGGCAGGAAATCAACCTCGGCCAGATTGAGTCCATCGCTCTGCTGCCAGCGCCGGCGCACCCGGAAGCGCCGCTCGCCCACGCAGGTGATCCCGAGCAGGCCGTCCGGCAGGGTGTCGAAATCCACCGGCCGCGCGCTGGTGCCGACCTCGGCCACGGCTGAAACCGCACCGCCCTCAGCGCCCGCCAGGATGAGCACCACACCGAACGCACTGTGTTCCTTCAGACAGCGGCGCACCATGTCCAGGTAGCGCGGCTCGAAGATACGCAGCGGCAGCGGGCCGCCCGGAAACAACACGGTATTGAGGGGGAACAGCGGCAGGCCGGCCGGCTGCATGCGGCTTAAGGCCTGTGCGCCGGCCCGGCGTCGCCGGCCGCGGCGTCCGCCGTGCGTTCGAGTTCCGCGAGCAGCTTGCCGTGCAGACCGCCGAAGCCGCCGTTGCTCATGATGAGTACGTGGTCTCCGGGCCGCGCGCTGCCCGCGACAGCGCGCGCCAGCGTGTCGATGTCGGCGCTGGCGTGTGCGCGTGCGCCGAGCGCGGCCAGCACCTCGCCCGTGTCCCAGCCCAGATCCGCTGCCGTGTACAGCCACACCTGGTCCGCGCCGGCGAGCGCCGGGGCGAGCGTGAGCCGATGCACGCCCATGCGCATGGTATGCGAGCGCGGCTCGAGCACCGCGATGATCCGCGCGGCACCGACGCGGCGGCGCAGGCCATCGATGGTGTTGGTGATCGCGGTGGGGTGGTGCGCAAAATCATCGTAAACGCGGATCCTGTTGACCTCCCCGCGCAGCTGCAGGCGCCGTGCGACGCCCTGGAATGCCTGCAGCGCGTCGAGCGCCTGCGCCACCTCCACACCCACATGCCGCGCGGCGGCGATCGCCGCGAGCGCGTTGTCCACGTTGTGTGCGCCGATCAGCGACCACTGCACGGTGCCGCGCGGCTGCCCGCCCTCCAGGATCTCGAAGCGCGAGTAGTCCTGCACCCCGTGCACTGCACGCGCGCTCCACAGCGCAGCGGGGCGTGGCTCGCGCGCAAAGCCCTCGAGCGGCGTCCAGCAGCCCATCTGCAGCGTGTCCTTTAAAAGCGCGTCGGCGGCGTTCCACACGATGCGCCCGCCCCCGGGCACGACGCGCACCAGGTGGTGGAACTGCCGCTGGATGGCGGCGACGTCGGGGTAGATGTCGGCATGGTCATACTCGAGGTTGTTGAGAGTCAGCGTGCGCGGATGGTAGTGCACGAACTTCGCGCGCTTGTCGAAGAACGCCGTGTCGTACTCATCCGCCTCGATGACGAAGTACGGTCGTGCACCGAGGCGCGCGCTAACGCCGAAGTTCGTCGGCACGCCACCGATTAGAAACCCGGGGTTGCGGCCGGCGTGCTCCAGGATCCACGCCAGCAGCGAGGCGGTCGTGGTCTTGCCGTGGGTGCCGGCGATCGCGAGCACCCAACGTCCTTTCAGCACCTCGCGCGCCAGCCACTCAGGCCCCGAGGCATACGGCAGGCCGAGCTCGAGCAACGCTTCGATCACCGGCTGGCCGCGCGTCATCACGTTGCCGACCAGCACCACGTCCGGGGCCGGCGTGAGCTGCGCGGCGTCGAAGCCTTCGGTCACCGCGATGCCGAGCGCTTGCAGCTGCGTGCTCATGGGCGGGTAGACATTGCGATCCGAGCCGCTGACGCTGAAGCCCGCGGCGCGGGCCAGGGCGGCGACGCCGCCCATGAACGTGCCGCAGATGCCGAGGATATGAATGTGCATCGGGGCTGACTTCAGGCCTTGACGGGGGGGAACAGAGCGAACAGCAGCAACCGCCCGGTGAAGATCTGCAGGATCACCAGCACGACGCTCGCCGGGCTCGACCATTCCAGCGCCGCCTTCACGATCTGGCTGTTGGCGGCGACCAGCCATATGATCAGCAGCAGCCCCGCGCAGGCGACCGGCACCTGCCACAGCGTATCCTCGCCGAAGCGCAGCATGAGCCAATCGGAAGCGATCAGCAGCGGCGACAGCAGCCCCTGCAGTCCGAATACCGCGGTCGCGGTCTGCAGGATGCGCTCGGACCGCCCCAGGAGCTTCAGCAGGGCGACGTACCACGCCAGCATGAACAGCGTGTCGACCAGCACCTGCGCGGGCCAGCCCTTGACCGGCGGCAGCACGCTGCTCACCACAAGATTCACGCCCAGATAGCCGAGCACGGTCAGCGCGAGCAGCAGCGTCGAGGCCGGCAGGTCCTGCGGGCCCCGGCGCAGCAATGCGATCTGCGCAAAGAGCTGAATGAGTTCCCTCATGTCTTTCGGCGCCGGCGCGGGCCTCGCATAATGGGCACGCCCGATTGTACAGATCATCGTCACACCCCGTTTGCACCGCATCGTCAGTACACCGCCGGACCTTACCGCGCTCGCCACGCGTCTTGCCACGCAGCCGCGCGTTGGCCTGGACACCGAGTTCCTGCGCGAGCGCACCTATCGCGCGCAGCTGTGCCTCGTGCAGCTGTCGTCGCCGGACGATGCCGTGTGCGTCGATCCGCTCGCGCTCCCCGAGCTGACGCCGCTGGCGGGCGTGTTGGCCTCCTCTGGCGTCGTCAAGGTCATGCATGCCTCCCGCCAGGACCTCGAGGTGCTGCTGCCGCTCGCGGGCCTGGTGCGGCCGGTGTTTGACACCCAGATCGCCGCCGCTCTCAGCGGCCTGCCCGCCCAGATCGGCTACGCGGAAGCTGTGCGCAGACTCCTGGGACAGGAGCTCGCCAAGTCCCACACCCGCACCGACTGGTCGCGCCGCCCGCTATCCTCCGAGCAGATCGAATACGCGCTCGATGACGTACGCTACCTGCTGCCGCTGGCGGCGCGACTACAGGAGCAGCTCGGGCACCTCGGGCGCCTCGACTGGCTCAGCGAAGAGCTCGCGGCGCTCGAGGACGCGGGCGCGCTCACGATCGAGCCCGACAACGCGTGGCTGCGCATCAAGGGCCTGCGCGACCTGGACCCGGCGCGCGCGCGCCTGGCGCGCATCCTGGCCGCGTGGCGCGAACGCTGCGCCGTGGAATTCAACCGCCCGCGCGGCTGGATTCTCGATGACACCGTGCTGCGCGAGATCGTGCTGCAGGTGCCGCGCACGATGCAGGCGCTGGCGCAGATTGCGGAAATACCCGCAGGGATGGTGAAGCGCCGCGGCGAGGAACTGCTCGCCCAGGTGCGCGCCGCCGAGGTTCCGGACCCCGCGCCCCCGGTTCCGGGCCGGCCGCGGCCCGATCCGGTGAAGGCCGCGCTGGTGAAGAAGCTCGCCGCCATCAGCCAGGCGGTGGCCGCGGAGCTGAACCTCGTGCCGGAAGTGCTGGCTACCCGGCGTGATCTGGAGCAGCTGGCCGACGGACGCCGCGACGGCGCGGTGCTGCGCGGCTGGCGCCGCGGGACTGTCGGCGAACGGCTGCTCGCCGCGCTCTAGGCTAGATGCTGCCGTAAAGGCTCGCAGTCGCTCAGCCGCTCAGCGGCGTTTTCCCTTGAGTCGAGCGCGCCCGGAACGACTCGGACGCCGCGATTTCCCGCGCGCCACCCGCGCCGTCTTCGCGCCAGCCTTGTTGCGGGCCAAGCGCCGGCTCGTGCTCTTAGCCGGCGCCGTTCGGCCAGAGCGGGCGCGTGAGCGAGCAGCGGCCGCCCGCTTCCTCGCCGGCGCCTTGACGGGGGTCGCGGCCTTGGTGCGGCGGGGCGCACGCCCGGACGCCGGCGCACTGAGCGCCTGCGCCAGACGCCGCGTCACCTCATCCACGTCCCCTTCGGCGTTGATCACCCGCAGCAGGCCGCGCGCCTGGTAGAAGTCGATCAACGGCCGGGTCTGCTCGTCGTACACCCGCAGCCGCTCGGCAACCGTCGCTTCGTTGTCGTCCGGGCGCTGCGTGAGCCGATGCGGGGCGCCGGTCTTCGGACACAACTCGCTGTGTGCGGTCGGCGGGCAGGTGAGCAGATTGAACACGCGCCCGCAGTCCGCGCAGGTGCGCCTGCCGGAGATGCGCCGCACCAGCCGGCGGTAGTCGACGTCGAGTTGCACCACCGCATCGAGCGGCTGCTGCAACGCGTCGAGCAGCCGCTCGAGCGCGTGCGCCTGGGCGAGGTTGCGCGGAAAACCATCGAGAATGAAACCGCGGCGGGTGTCGGGTTCGCCCAGGCGTTCGCGGATCATGCCCAGCACCAGGGAGTCATCGACGAGCCGGCCACCGTGCATGGCTTCCTTGGCCTGGCGACCGAGCTCGGTGCCTCGGGCTACGGCGGCCCGCAGCAGATCTCCGGTCGAGATCTGCGGGATGCCGGTCCGCTCCATCAGACGCTGGGACTGGGTGCCCTTGCCGGAGCCGGGCGCGCCCAACAGAACGATGCGCATGTTTGTTCAGTCGCGAGAGCGCTGCCGTGGCAGCCACAAGGGTGCGCCACGTTAACGGCGGCCCCCCCGAGAGGTCAAACGGGCGAGAGACCGTACCGGTATCTGCGCTTCTCGTCGCGCGTGCGTTATTCTTGCCCGCCACCCTCCTCCCCACCCTTGCCGGCAGCGCCCACGGCCATGAAAAAGATCGTCCGCAGGAATGCTTTCTATGCCCAGTCAGGCGGCGTTTCGGCCGTCATCAACGCCTCCGCGTGCGGGGTGATCGAGACGGCGATGCGCTCCAGGCACATCGGCAAGCTGTACGCCGGGCGCCACGGCATCATCGGGGCGCTCACCGAGGATCTCATTGATGTCGGCCGCGAGAGCGCCGCGACCATCCGCGCCCTGAAGCACACGCCGGCCGGCGCGTTCGGCTCGGCGCGCTTCAAGCTGAAGGGTATCGAGCAGAACCGCGCCGAGTATGAGCGCCTGATCGAAGTGTTCCGCGCCCACGACATCGGCTACTTCTTCTACAACGGCGGCAACGATTCGATGGACACCGCGCTCAAGGTGTCGCAGATCGGCGCGGCGCTCGGCTACCCAATCACCTGTGTGGGCATACCGAAGACCGTGGACAACGATCTGCCGCACACGGATTGCTGTCCCGGCTTCGGCTCGGTTGCCAAGTACGTCGCGGTCTCCACGCGCGAGGCGGCGCTTGATGTCGCCTCCATGGCGCGCACCTCCACCCGGGTGTTCGTGTTTGAAGTGATGGGTCGTCATGCCGGCTGGATCGCGGCGGCCGGCGGGCTCGCCGGCCGCGGCGCCGGCGAACCGCCCCACATCATCCTGTTTCCGGAAGTGCCGTTCGAGCAGCAGAAATTCCTCGATCGCGTGCGCCAGTGCGTCGGCGACTACGGTTACTGCGTAATCGTGGTCTCCGAGGGAGCCGCGTATGCAGACGGCAAGTTCCTCGCCGACGCCGGCACCCGCGACGCCTTCGGACATACGCAGTTGGGCGGGGTGGCCCCGCTGGTCGCCAACATGGTGCGCGAGGCGCATGGCTACAAGTATCACTGGGCGGTGGCGGATTACCTGCAGCGCTCGGCGCGCCACATCGCATCGCGGGTCGACGTGGAGCAGGCGTATGCGGTCGGCAAGGCGGCGGTGGAACTGGCCGCGAGGGGCGTGAACGCGGTGATGCCGACGATCGTGCGCAAGGCCTCCAAGCCCTACAAATGGGTGATCGGGCAGGTGCCGCTCGCGCAAGTCGCCAACAAGGAGAAAAAGCTCCCCGCCGGGTACATCCGCGCGGATGGTTTCGGCATCACCGAGGCCTGCCGCCGCTACCTCGAGCCGCTGATCGCCGGTGAGGCCTATCCTCCGTACCGCAACGGGCTGCCGGACTACGTGCGTATCAAGGGCGTCGCGGTGCGCAGGAAGCTGACGAGCGACTTCAAGGTTTGATGCGGTTTGCTGCGGCGCGGGCGCAGCCGCTTGCGCGCCGTGAGCCTTAGGCCGCCATGCTATAGTGCGCGGCCTTTTTTGGGGGAGATCTCTCGATGGATGCCACCCTGTGGCTGTGGGTCGCGATCGCGGCCGGCGTGCTCGCGGTCCTCTACGGCGTGTTCTCGATGATGTTGATTCTGCGACTGCCGGCGGGCAACGCCCGCATGCAGGAGATCGCCGCCGCGGTGCAGGCCGGCGCCAAGGCGTACCTCAACCGCCAGTACAGCACCATCCTGGTGGTGGGCGTAGTGCTGTTCGCGGCGATAGGCTTCTCGCCGCTCGGCTGGCCCACGGCCGGCGGTTTCGCGGTGGGCGCGCTGCTGTCGGGTCTGACCGGCTACATCGGCATGAACATCTCGGTGCGCGCCAACGTGCGCACCGCGCAAGCCGCCACCGAGGGCCTGAATGCCGCGCTCAGCGTGGCGTTCCGTGGCGGCGCGATCACCGGCATGCTGGTGGTGGGCCTCGGGTTGATCGGTGTCGCCGGCTACTACCTGCTGCTGCGGCAGTTCTCCGCCATCGGCGCCGACGGCGCCCTGCACGCCCTCGTCGGCCTGGCGTTTGGCGGCTCGCTCATCTCGATCTTCGCGCGTCTGGGCGGTGGCATCTTCACCAAGGGCGCAGACGTCGGCGCGGATCTGGTGGGCAAGGTCGAAGCGGGGATCCCCGAGGACGACCCGCGCAACCCCGCGGTGATTGCCGACAACGTCGGTGACAACGTCGGGGACTGCGCCGGCATGGCCGCCGACCTGTTCGAGACCTATGCCGTCACGCTCGTCGCGACCATGCTGCTCGGCGGAATGTTGTTTGCCGGTCAGGGTGCGGACGCCGCGGCCGCCGCCGTCAGCTATCCGATCGCGCTCGGGGCCGCCTCGATCGTCGCCTCGATCATCGGCACGTTCTTCGTTTCCGTGGGCGCCGGCGGCAAGATCATGAACGCGCTCTACAAGGGCGTGATCGTCTCCGCGCTGGTGTCGGCGCTGGCGTTCTACTTCATCACACGCCAGATCATGCCCGGCAACGTGGCTCCCCTGTACGGCTGCGCGCTCATCGGCCTCGCGCTCACGGCCGCGATGATCATGATCACCGAGTATTACACCGCCACCGAGTACGCTCCGGTGCGCAAGGTGGCCAGCGCCTCGCAAACCGGCCATGCCACCAACATCATCGCGGGACTTGGCGTGTCGATGAAGGCCACCGCGCTGCCGGTCATCGCGGTGTGCCTCGCGATCTGGGGCGCGTTCACGCTCGATGGCCTGTACGGTATCGCGATCGCCGCGACCTCGATGCTGTCGATGACCGGCATGATCGTCGCGCTCGATGCGTATGGCCCCATCACCGACAACGCCGGCGGTATCGCCGAGATGGCCGGCCTGCCGCGCCAGGTGCGCGACATCACCGACCCGCTGGATGCGGTGGGCAATACCACCAAGGCGGTCACCAAGGGCTATGCCATCGGCTCCGCCGGGCTCGCCGCGCTGGTGCTGTTCGCCGACTACACGCATAACCTCGAAGCCGCCGGCAAGGCCACGGTATTCTCGCTGTCCGATCCGGCGGTGATCATCGGCCTGTTCATCGGCGGCCTGGTGCCCTACCTGTTTGCCGCCATGGCAATGGAGGCGGTCGGGCGCGCCGCCGGCGCGGTGGTCAACGAAGTGCGGCGTCAGTTCCGCGAAATCAAGGGAATCATGGCGGGCACGGCCAAACCCGACTACTCGCGCGCGGTGGACCTGCTCACCCGCGCGGCGATCCGCGAGATGATCGTGCCGTCACTGCTGCCGATCCTGGTGCCCATCGTACTGGTGTTGGTGATCAACACCCTCATGGGGAGCGGTGCGGGTATCCGCGCGCTCGGCGGCCTGTTGATCGGCACTATCGTCACCGGGCTGTTCGTCGCCATCTCCATGACCACCGGCGGCGGCGCCTGGGACAACGCCAAGAAGTACATCGAAGAGGGTCACTTCGGCGGCAAGGGGTCGGAGGCGCACAAGGCGGCCGTCACCGGCGACACGGTGGGCGACCCATACAAGGACACCGCCGGACCGGCCATCAATCCGCTGATCAAGATCATCAACATCGTGGCGCTGCTGCTGGTGCCGTTGCTGTGAAGTCTGACGCCGACTGGCGCCGTGAGCTCACGCCCGAGGCCTGGCCGCCTCAGGCCGCCAGCAACAGCGGCTGCGGCCGTCCGATCGCATACCCTTGCAGGTAATCGACACCCATCCTGCGCGCCACGTCGACTGAGGCCGCGTCTTCCACCTGCTCGGCGATGACCTTGAAGTTGAGCGTGCGGGCGAGCTTGATCATCGCCGCCACCATCGCCTGATTGACGGTATCGCGCGCCAGGTTGCGCATGAAGGAGCCGTCGATCTTCAGGTAGTCGAGTGGCAGATTCTTGAGATTCGAGAACGAGCCGACGCCCGAGCCGAAGTCATCGAGCGCGAACTGGCATCCCATGCCGTGCAGCACCCCGACGAAGCGGCGCGCGTGATCAAGGTTGGCGACCACCGCACTCTCGTTGATCTCGAAGCACACCTGCGCGGGCGCGACGCCGCTGGTATCGAAGCACTCGACCACGAACTCCAGAAACTGTGCGTCTCCGAGTGTCTGACCGGACACGTTGATGGCGACGCTGCGGTGGGCCGGCACGGGGATCGCCCCGCGCCCCAGCGCCGCGAACGTCGTCTGCACCACCCAGCGGTCCACCAGCCCCATGAGCCGGTAGCGTTCGGCCGCCCGCATGAACTCCGCGGGCGGCAGCTCGTGCCCCGCCTCGTCCTGCAGCCGCAGCAGCACTTCGAGCGCCGGGCCGCCGTCATCGCCGTGCGCCGGAACGATCACCTGCTGGTACAGGTGGAAGCGGTTTTCCTTGAGCGCAGCCTGCAGGCGCTGCAGCCACTGGATCTCGCCCGTGTGGCGCGCCAGCGCCTCATCGCGCGCCGAGTACACCACCACCCGTCCCGAACCCTGCTTCTTGGCGACGTAGCAGGCGGTATCGGCGGCGGCCAGCAGCTCTTCCAGCGTGCCGCTCTCGCGCGAGATCTCCACCAGCCCCACCGAGACGCCGATGTTGAATATCTTGTCCTTCCACACGAAGCGGTAATCGCCCACCGATCGGGTGAGGTCATCGGCGATCTGCCGGGCCTTGTCCAGCGGACAGCCGACCAGCAGCGTGCCGAACTCGTCACCGCCGAGACGCCCGACCGTGTCGCTGTCGCGCACCGCGTCGCGCAGCAGCTTGGCGACCTCGCGCAGCATGCTGTCCCCGGCGAGGTGACCGCTGCTGTCGTTGACGATCTTGAATCGGTCGAGGTCGAGATAACACAGCACGTGCTGGCCATCGCCACGGTGGCCGCTCTCGATCGCCTCCTCCAGGCGCCGCTCGAACTCGCGGCGATTGACGAGTCCGGTGAGCGCATCGTGCGTCGCCTGGTACGACATCTGCCGGGCGAGACCGCGCATTTCGGTGACGTCATGCAACAGCACCACCGCGCCGATGAGTTCCTGGGCGCCGTTGCGGATGGGCGAAGCCGACAGCTCGATGGAGCGCTCGTTGCCGTTGGTGCGCGACAGCAGCAGGGCGCGCCGGCTGAGATTGACGGGCGCGCCAGTGGTGAGCGCCTGGTGCACGGGATCCGAGAGCAGCCGCCGGTCGGTCTCGTCGACGAGACTGACGATGTCCTCCAGCAGCTTGCCGAGCGCCCCTGCGGCGGCACTGCCGGTGAGGTGCTCGGCGGCGGGATTGAGGAAGGTGATGCGGCCGTCCTTGTCGGTGGCGATGATCGCCTCCGCCAGGGACTGCAGCGCCAGCAGCTGCGGCTCGGAGGCGCCGTCGCCGCCCAGGCGCAGTGCCGGCGTCGTCTGGGTGGGAATGATCTCCACTCCCGTGATCAACAGCGCACTGCCGTGGTCGAAATCGACCGGCGTGGAGCTGATCTCCAGGCGGCTGAGCTGGCCCTGTAACCCGACCATGTCGATTTCGTAGCGCTCGGCGGCCGGCTCTCCCGACAGGCGGCGGCGGATGTTCTCGCTCACCAGCTCGGAGTATTCCGGCGGCACCAGATCGGCGAGCCGGCGCCCGACGAGATCCACGCGATCCACGCCGACGAAGCTCGCGAACTGCCGGTTGGCGTACAGGATCACCTCGCGATGCACCAGCACTGCCTCGTGAATGCGATCGCCCAGGTCGGCGAACAGTCTGGGTGCCTGGGCGGTATCGTGCTCCGCGCCGCCGGCGGCGCGTGTCAACAGCTGATTGACGGCCGTGACCAGGCCCGCGATTTCAGCTTTGTCGCTGCCGAGTTCCACCCGCTCGGGGAGTCGCCCGCCGCTGGCAATACTCTGCAGCTGCTGCGACAGCTGTGCAATGCTGCGCAACTCGCGACGCTGTAACCCATAGAGCACCAGGATCAGAGCGGCGATCAGCGCGAACAGCAGGCACAATAGCCCAAGGATCGACATGTATAGTTCTTCTCAAGCCGCGCAGTCCTGTCAGGCACTCTAATTCGATTTGTTGCGCCTGAGGCTTGCGGTCCAGGCAAGCATAGCGCACGCACCCCCTCGCCCCGTCGGTATTTCACCATATCTCGTCGCAAGTCCGCTTGGCAGCGCGCGGGAAAACCCTTAACTTCTCCGGCCTTTTCACCGTACGGCAATAAGTACAATCGGAGCGGCCACCAGATGCACACGGCGGATGCCCGCGAACAGATGATCGAGCAGCAGGTACGCGCGTGGGACGTGCTGGAAGCACGCGTGCTGGAGGTCATGCGCCAGGTGCCGCGCGAGCTGTTTGTGCCGCAGGGGCAGCGCTACCGCGCCTATGCCGATGTCGAGGTGCCGTTGGCGCCCGGACAGCATATGTTGCGTCCCAGCGTGGCCGGCAGGCTGCTGCAGGCGCTGCTGCCCCAGCCCGGGGAGGCGGTGCTGGAAATCGGGGCCGGCACCGGATTCGTCACGGCGTGCCTGCGCGCCATGGCGGCGCAGGTGCGCTCGCTGGAGATTTTTCCGGAGCTTGCGGACGCGGCGCGCCGCAATCTCGCGGCGCTCGGCATGCGCGATGTCGAGGTGCTGGACGCGGATGCGCTCAACGCTGACAGCGGCGTGCGTTACGGCGCCATCGCGGTAACCGCTTCGCTGCCGCTCTACGATGCGCGCTTCGAGCGCATGCTGACGCTTGGCGGGCGCCTGTTCGTGGTGGTAGGCGAGGCGCCGGTGATGGACGCACGCCTGGTGCGGCGCACGGCCGAGGACGCCTGGAGCGTAGAGAGCCTGTTCGAGACGGTGATCGACCCGCTGGTGAATGCCGTGCGGCCACCGGGATTCACTTTTTGACCACAGATCGCATCTGACCGTTGCACGAAGGGAATGCTATGAATCGCGCCTCGACTCTCGCACTGGTGTTACTCGCGTTTTCGGGCACCGCGCCCGCCAAGGATCTGGTGGGGGTGTTCGAAGACGCGGTGCACAACGACCCGGTCATCCGCCAGGCCGATGCCAACCGGCTCGCGGCGCGCGAAGCTCGCCCCCAGGCCTGGGCTGCGCTGCTGCCGCAGCTCAACGGCACCGCCGGCGCCACGCGCGACCACAGCTCGGGCTTTGCGGACCAGATCAACGAGTTCACGAACCCGACCAATCCCAACGGCCCGCCGATCCTGAGGGTGCTGCCGCTGTCAAGCGTGACGGATACCACCACCAAGCAGTGGGCGCTGAATCTGCGGCAGAACGTGTTCTCGTGGTCGAACTGGATGGCGCTCAAGGGGGCCGGGCGCGAGGTCGCCCAGGCCGAGGCCACCTACCAGGCCGCCGAGCAGCAGCTGATCCTGCGCGTCGCGCAGGCCTACTTCAACGTGCTCGCCGCCGAGGACGGGCTGGAAGCCAACCAGGCGTCCCTCGAAGCCATCTCCCGCCAGCTCGATCAGGCGAACAAGCGCTTCGAGGTGGGGCTCATCGCCATCACCGATGTGCAGGAAGCCAAGGCGGCGCGCGACACCGCGGCGGCGGCCGTGATCGCCGCCAAACGCACCCTCGCCACCTCGGAGGATCAGCTGCAGGAAATCACCGGGCAGAAGTACGACCGCCTGTCCAAGCCCGGCGGGGATATGCCGCTCAAGAGCCCGGAACCGGCCGACGAGAGCCGCTGGGTCAACATCTCGCTGGAGCAGAACCTGTCGCTCATCTCCAGTCGCCTGGGGGCGGAGATCGCGCGCGACAACGTGCGTGTCGCTATCGGCGGCCACCTGCCGACGCTCGATCTGGTCGCGGGGCGCTCATACCTCAAGAACAACGCCGACGAGGTCATCGGGGGCCTGCCGTTGTCCGACATCGACAGCAAATTCAACGACCGGCAGATCGGCGTGCAGCTCACCGTGCCGCTCTTCAGCGGCGGCTTCACGCAGTCGAAGGTGCGTCAGACACAGTATTTGTGGATCGCCGCCAAGGAGGCGGTCGTGCAGAGCTCACGCGCCACCGAGCGTCAGGCGCGCGACGCCTATCTCGGCGTGATCAGCGGAATCGCGCGGGTGCAGGCGCTGCGCCAGGCGCTTGAGTCGAGCCAGACGGCGCTCAAGGCCACCGAGGCGGGCTACGAGGTCGGCACCCGCACGGCGGTCGACGTTCTCAACTCCCGCAAAACCCTGGTGCAGGCGAAGACCGACTACTCCGGCAGTCGCTACGATTACATCGTGAGCGTGCTGCAGCTGCGCCTGGCGGCCGGCAATCTCGATCGCCCGCAACTCACCGAGATCAACAGCTACCTGACGGTGGCCACGCCGACCTCACCCCCGGTGACGCCCGAAAACCTGGCACCCACCATCCCGCCGACACAACCGCCGCCGAGCGGCAAGCCCTAGGCCCTACGGCTCGTTCAGCAGCGGTTCGATCAAGCCCAGCAGCTTCGCCAGCGCACCGCGGTTGCTGTCCACCGAGGCGCGCGCGTGCGCACCGATACGGACCCGGGCCTCCGGGTTCGCCAGCAGCGCGCTGGCGCGCGCGCCCAGCTGCGCCGCGTCGTCCACGACCTCGGCCGCGCCGCTCGCGATCAGCAGGCGGGCGATTTCCTCGCTGTTGGAGTTGTCGGGACCGGTGAGGATCGGGACCCCTAACGCGGCCGGCTCGAGCAGGTTGTGGCCGCCGACCGGCACCAGGCTTCCGCCGACGAATGCGACGTCGGCGGCCGCGTAGAAATCCAGCAGTTCACCCAGGGAGTCGAGCAGCAGCACCTCGCATTGCTGGGCAGCGCTGGCGGCTCCCTGCGAGCGGCGCACGAAGCTCACGCCGGCCTGATGCAGCAATGCCGCGACCTCGGCGAATCGCTGCGGATGACGCGGCGCCAGCACCAGCAGCGCGTCAGGGTGCGCCGCGCGCACGCGCCGCTGCGCCTCGAGCAGCGCCTGCTCCTCGCCCCCGCCGTGCGTGCTGCCGGCCACCCACAGCGCCCGGGCGGGCGCGTACTGCTCACGCAGCCGCGCGCCGCGCTCCACGGTCTGCGCCGGCAGCTCGAAGTCGAACTTGAGATTGCCGGTCACGTGGGTGCTGGCAGGATCTGCGCCCAGCGCCCGGAAGCGCTCGGCATCTCCGGTGCCCTGGGCCGCGACCACGGCAGCCTGCGACAAGGTGTCGCGGAACAGGGCTCCCAGGCGCCGATAGCGGCCGACCGAGCGCGCCGAGACGCGCGCGCTCGCCAGAACCAGCGGCACGCGCCGCCGTCCGCACTCGCGGTACAGGTTCGGCCACAGCTCGGTCTCGACTATGACCGCGAGCCGCGGTTGCACGCGCGCGAAGAAGCGCCGCACCGCGCCGGGCAGATCAAACGGGACGTAACGCACCTGCACCGCGTTGCCGAACAGCGCACGCGCCCGCGCGGCCCCGGTGGGCGTAACAGCCGTGACGGTCAGCGGCAGGTCCGGATGGCGCTGCCGCAGCGCGCCCACCAGAGGCGCGCAGGCCTGCACCTCACCGACCGACGCCGCGTGTATCCACACCCCGTGCCGCGCCGCCGGCGCGCCGAAGCCGAAGCGCTCGCGAAAGTTGCGCCAGTAGCTGCGATCGCGCAGGCCGCGCCACAGAAACACGGCAGAGATGATCGGAGCGGCGAGATATACCGCGAGGAGATAGACGAATCGCAAGTGAGCGCCCGCTGCCTTTCAGGCCGCCGGCGGCGCGGGGTTGGCGGAAGACTGGCGGTAACCGTCGAGCAGTGCCTGCCAGTCCGCCTCGCCGAAACGCTCCGGCGGCAGCGCCCAGGTGACCTTCTCCAGCGAGCGGCGCAGCCGCACCAGGTTGGCGTCGCACCACAACCCCGGCCGGCGCAGCTGGCAGCGATCGAAGTCGATGAGGTACACGGCCTCCTCGCTCAGCAGCACGTTGTGCGCATTGAGATCCGCATGGCATACCCCGAGATCGTGGAATCTGCGGATGCAGCGACCGATGGCAATCCAGGTGAGCACCGACAGGGCCCCGGTGCGCAGGCACTCGCTCAAGGATCCGACTACGGCCACCCGCTCGGTGATGATGTCGCCGGTGTAGGTGAAGCCATGGTGGCGGTAGCGCGCCGCGAGCGGCGCCGGCACCGGCAGCCCCGCCCGATGCAAACGGTAGGTCAGCTGCCACTCCTCGAACGGCCGCGTGCTCTGCTCGCCTTGCCAGACATAGCGATCGCCGGAGATGCGCGTGATCAGGCCGCCGCGGCGGTAGTGGCGCAGCACGTAATTCTTGCCCGCGGATCTGACGAAATGGGTGGCGCCCCGGCCGCGCGCCACTCCATCGAGCTCTCCGCGCGCCGCCCAGTACTTCGGGTCGAACCAGTTGGCACTCAAATTGCCCACACGCGAGGCGTCATATAGCATGGCGCCGCCCGCGAGGGCGCCGTGTTTCACTTCGGGGCCAAGCGCCCAGCGCCCGTTCACAGACCTGACTCCATGATGTTGCCTCTCGCCGAACCGCCGCGCAGCGTCTGCATCCTCAGGCTGTCGGCGATCGGTGATGCCTGCCACGTGGTGCCGATCGTGCGCACCTTACAGCAGGCGTGGCCCGCGACGCAGCTGACCTGGATCATCGGCAAGACCGAAGCGCGCCTCATGAGCCTCATCGAAGGGGTCGAGTTTATCACCGTGGACAAGCGCGCAAGTCTCAGCGCCCTGCGCGCGCTGCGCAGGCAGCTGCACGGCCGGCGCTTCGATGCGCTGCTGCACATGCAACTCGCGCTGCGCTCGAGCCTGGTGGCGCAGTGCGTGCCGGCGGCCGTGAAGCTCGGCTTCGACCGTGCGCGAGCCCGCGAGCTGCAGTGGCTGTTCACCAACGCGCGCATCGCCGCCCGCTCCCGCGAGCACGTGCTCGACAGCTTTTTCGGCTTTCTCGACGCACTCGGCATCGGCGAACGGCTGCTGCGCTGGGACCTGCCGCTGCCGGGCGCTGCGCGCGCCTACGCCGAGCGGCTGATCCCGGACGCCCGGCCGACGCTGGTCATCAATCCGTGCTCCAGCCATGCGCTGCGCAACTGGCGGCCCACACGCTACGCAGCGCTCGCGCAGCATGCCGCCAGAGGCTTGCGGATGCGGGTGATTCTCGCCGGCGGACCGAGCGAGCTCGAGCGGCGCACCGGAGCGGAAATCGAGCAGGCCTGCGGCAGCGGGCTCGTCAACCAGATCGGCAAAGACACGCTGCCGGAGTTGCTCGCGCTGCTGTCGCGGGCGAGCGTGCTCGTGAGCCCCGACTCGGGGCCGGCGCACATGGCGACCATGGTGGGCACCCCGGTGGTGGGGCTGTACGCCGCCACCAACCCGGCGCGCAGTGGCCCGTACCTCTCAGGCCGATGGTGCGTCGACGCGTACCCCCAGGCCGCGCGCGCCTTTCGCGGCTGTGAGCCCGGCGAATTGCCGTGGAACCACAAGATCGAAGAGCCGGGCGTCATGGACCTCATCAGCGTCGAGCAGGTCACCGCGAAACTCGACGAGTTGCTAGGATCACGCCCATGAAAGACATTCTGGTTCCCATCTCTCCGGGCGAGCTGCTCGACAAGATCACCATTCTCAGGATCAAGCAGGTGCGCATCCTCGATGCCGCCAAGCTCGCCAACGTGAAGCTGGAACTTGCGCTGCTGGAGCAGACCTGGCGGGATTGGGGCGGCACCGCCCAGGACGTCTCGCTCGATGAGCGCGCGCTGCAGAACGTCAACGAGCGCCTGTGGGACATCGAGGATCGCATCCGGGACAAGGAGGCCAAACAGTGCTTCGATCGGGATTTCATCGAGCTGGCGCGCGCGGTGTACGTGTCCAATGACGAGCGCGCGGCGCTCAAGAAGCGCATCAATCTGCAGCTCGGATCGCGGCTGGTCGAAGAGAAGTCGTACCGGCAGTATCGCTAGGCGCGGGGTGCAGCGAAGTGCGGATACACAAGGCATTGTTGCTGATGGCGCTGAGCTTCGTCAGCCTGGCGTGGATCTCGCGTGCCGGCGTCGCGCAGCACCAGGCGCCCGGCCTCTACGGCGATCTCGCCTGGCGGATGATCGGGCCGTTTCGCGGCGGGCGCACCCGCGCGCTAGCCGGGGTGCCATCGCAGGCGAACGTCTTTTACGTGGGCGCGGCCGATGGCGGCGTTTGGAAAACCGCCGACGCCGGCCGCACCTGGCAGCCCATCTTCGACCACGAGCCGACGCAATCGATCGGGGCGATCGCAGTGGCGCCTTCGGATTCCAACATCATGTACGTGGGCAGCGGCGAGGGGCTGCATCGACCGGACCTGTCGGTCGGCGACGGAGTCTATCGTTCCCCGGATGGCGGGCGCAGCTGGGCACATCGCGGCCTGACCGACGGGCAGCAGATTGCGGAGCTGGCGGTCGACCCCCGTGACCCGAACCGCCTGTTCGCCGCGGTTCTCGGCCACCCCTATGGGCCGAACTCCGAGCGCGGCATCTATCGTTCAGCCGACGCAGGAGTCACCTGGCAACGGGTTCTGTACCGCGATGAAGACACCGGCGGTTCCGCGGTCGCCATCGATCCGGTCCACCCGCAGATCGTGTATGCGGCGCTGTGGCAGACGCGTCTCGGCCCCTGGGAGGACAAGAACGAGTTCGAGGGCACGGGCGGCGGGCTGTTCAAGTCGACCGACGGCGGGACGAGCTGGAGGCGGCTCACCGCGGGCCTGCCGGCGGATCTGGCGCAGATCAACATCGCGATTGCGCCGAGCACCCCACAGCGCCTGTACGCGACCGTGGGCACCACCGAACCCGGTGACTATTCCTCCGCGGCGGGACTCGGTGTTTTTCGCTCCGACGATGGCGGCGAAAGCTGGATCCGGATCACCTCCGACCCCCGGCCTGCGTTGCGCATCGGCGGCGGCGATCTGCCTGTGGTGCGCGTCGATCCCACCAATGCGGATGTCGTCTACAGCGCCAGCATCGTGACCATGAAGTCCAGCGATGGCGGCAGGACCTGGCTGTCACTGCGAGGCGCGCCGGGCGGCGATGACTACCAGAACCTGTGGATCAACCCGAACGATCCGCGCATCATCGCCCTGGTCAGTGATCAGGGCGCGCTCGTGAGCGTGAACGGCGGACAGACCTGGAGCTCGTGGTTCAACCAGCCGACCGCGCAGCTCTTTCACGTCAGCGTCGCGCCCACCTTTCCGTATCGCGTGTGCGCGGCCCAGCAGGAGAGTGGCTCGGTGTGCATCGCCAGCCGCGGCAACGACGGCAGTGTCACTGACCGCGACTGGCATCCGGTGGCGGCCATCGAATACGGCTACGTTGCCCCGGATCCGCTCGACCCCGACGTGATCTATGGTGCCGGGCGCAATGAAGTCTCCAAGTTCCACTGGTCGACCGGGCAGGTGCAAAACGTAACACCGATTCCGGTGCGAGGCCCCGCTGTGCGTGTCGACCGGACCGAGCCGCTGTTATTTTCGCCGCTCGACCCGCACACGCTCTACTACGGCGCCGACCGGCTCTACAAGACGAGCGACGGGGGCGCGACGTGGCAGGCGATCAGTCCCGACCTCGCGCGCGAACCGGGCGGGGTTCCCGCCAGCGTCGGCGCGTTACATCGGCCGGGAGCCGAGCGCCAGCGCGGCGTCATCTACGCGCTGGGAGTCTCGCCGCGCAGCATCGACACCTTGTGGGCCGGCACCGATGACGGGCTGGTCTGGGTGACCGCGGATGGCGGCGCGGCTTGGTCGAACGTCACGCCGGCGGCGGTTACGGCCTGGAGCAAGGTCACGCAGATCGAAGCGTCTCACTTTGACGCAGATACCGCCTATGTCTCAGTGAGCCGCATGCGCATCGATGACCTGCGCCCTTACATTTACCGCACCCACGACCGGGGCAAGACCTGGGCTGCGATTGCCGGTGGCCTGCCGCCGGATGCCCCTGTGAACGCGGTCCGCGAGGATCCTGAGCGAAAGGGATTGCTGTTCGCGGCCACGGAGAACGCCGTGTGGACGTCCTCTGATGACGGGGAGCACTGGGACTCGCTGCAGTTGAATCTCCCCCACACCTCGATGCGCGACCTGTGGATCCACGACGACGACTTGATCGTCGCGACCCACGGCCGCTCGATCTGGATTCTCGACGACATCTCGCGGCTGCGGCAACTCAGCGCCGCCCCAATGCACGCTGTCGTACTCTTTCGTCCCGCCGACGCCTACCGCGTGCAACGCAGCACCTGGTCCGACACACCCATTCCGCCTGACGAGCCGCTGGCCGAAAATCCCCCCGCAGGCGCCGTCATCGACTTCCTTCTGCCGCACGACGCCAGGCGCCCGGTGACGCTCGAAGTGCTCGACAGCCGCGCAGGCCTCGTGCGCCGCTTCAGCAGCGACGATCCTCCCGAGCCGGGCGCGGAAGAGCTCGCCCGCGAACTCATTCCGCAGTATTGGCTCAAACCGCCGCGTGTCCTGCCGGCGCAAGCCGGCATGCACCGCTGGGTATGGGACCTGCGCTACGCGGCTCCCGTCACCATCGCGCGCGGCTACCCGATCTCCGCGGTACCGCATGCGACGCCACAGGGGCCGGAAGGTCCGCTCGCGCTGCCCGGACGTTACCTGGTACGCCTGACAGTCGAGGGTCGCCGCTTCGAGGCGCCGCTGACTGTGAAGGCGGATCCGCGCGTACGGCTTCCCACCGGCGCTCTCGAGGATCAATTGCGCCTCGCCACGCAGTTAGCCACGCTGCTGAGCGACAGCTCCCGGGCACTGCTCGCGGCCAGATCCGAGCAGGCGCAGCTCAAGGCTCTCGCGCCCGCCGGCGCGACGGCAGCAGCGGTTCGCGCCTACCAGGCGCGGCTGGCAGAGCTGTTAGGTTCGACCGACCAGAAGGAGGACGACGAGCAGCAAGACCGGGCTGCGTCAAAAATACTCCTGCCTGCACTGCAGGGCTTCATCGCCACTCTCTATACGGAGGTCACCCGCGGCGATGCCGCCCCCACCGCCGCACAGGTGAACGCCACTGCGACGTTGCAACAAGCGCTCACGGGTGTGCTCAGTACCTGGCAACAGCTGCAGGCCGGTCTTCCGGCACTCAACGCACGCCTGCGGGCGGCGAAACTCGCCCCCATCCGCGCGCAGCTCCCGCCACCGAGGGACCTCAACGCGGCGGACAGGGACTGAAGCGCGAGCGACGCGGGCGGCGCGCCTGGGCAACAGTGCGCCGACAGCGTCACCGCCGCAGCGTGAACTCCGCGCCGCAGTAGGGACATTTCGCCCAGCCGGTCTCCTCTACGGCCAAATACACGCGCGGATGCGAGTTCCACAGATACATCTGCGGCATCGGGCAGCACAGCGGCAGATCTTCGGTGCTGACCTGGTACTGATTCTGCGCGTTGGGTTCAATGAGCGGTTTGGCCATAGCGACCATGGGCGAGATTTCTTCCGATCCGCAGATGAGGGTGCCGATTATACCTGCGCGCCCGGAGGCGCAGCGGCCATGGTCGCGGTCCACAGCTGTATCACCGCGGCACGCGTGTCGCGGAACTCCGCCGCCGGAACGATGGGCGCGGCCCCATCGAGGGACAGGTGATGGGTGCCGGCGCGGTACGCCCGATAGGCCCGGGTGAGCAGGTCCACGCTCGCCTGCGGCACCAGGTCCGCGGAGGCCACGGACTCCAGCTGACGGATGGTGTCGGAGAACATCGCCACCGGCGGGTACTCCCGCGCCCACAGCAGCGCCCAGTACTGAGCGAGGAACTCGATGTCGGCGATCCCGCCCGGGTCCTGCTTGATGTCGAACCGCAGCGCATCGCCCCCGGACAGCTCCTTGCGCATGCGCTCGCGCATGTTGCGCACCTCCTCGCGCAGTTTGTCACGGCGCACGTGCTGGCACAGTACCTCGAGCCGCACCCGCTCGAAGCGCGCCCGCAGCTCGGGCGAGCCCGCCACCGCGCGCGCGTGCAGCAGTGCCTGGTGCTCCCAGGTCCACGCTTCCTGGCGCTGGTAGTCCGCAAACGCCTCGATGTTGGTGACCAGCAGACCGCCTTTGCCGCTCGGGCGCAGGCGCACGTCGACCTCGTAGAGCCGACCGGCGGCGGAGTGCATGGTCAGCAGGTGCACGATGCGTTGCGCGAGCCGCACGAAGAACAACTGGTTGTCGATGGGACGGGCGCCGCTGGTCTCCTGCCGCTCGCCGTGCGAGTCGTGCAGGAACACGAGGTCCAGATCGGAACCGTAGCCGAGCTCCATGCCGCCGAGCTTGCCGTAACCCACCGCGCAGACGCTCACCGGGCGCAGGCCCGCGCCGTCACTGCACATCGGGGCTCCGAACTGCGCGGTGATCTGCCGCCAGCCCAGCTGCATGGCGCGTTCGACGATGAGTTCGGCGATGTCGGTGAGCCGGTCGCTCACCTGCATCAGCGGCAGCACGCCGGTGAGATCCGCGACCGCGACGCGAAACAGGGCCGCGCGCTGGAACTGCCGCAGCGCCTCCACCTGCTGCTCGGGATCGTCCGCGCGCAGCTGTTCCATCCTGGATTCGAGCTCGCGCGCGAAGCCCGCACGAGTCGGCGGCTGCGACAGCAGCCGCTCATCGATCAGCTCATCCAGCAGCAGCGGATGCGCGGCGATCTGCGCCGCGAGGAAATCGCCGTGACGGCACAGCTGCACCAGACGCGCCCGCGCCGCGCCATTCTCTCGCAGCAGCGCGAAGTACGCTGAGCGCTTGCCGGTCGCCTCGATAATGGCGAGGATCCGTCGCAGCACCGGCACCTGGGCGCTGCTCTGCGCCACGTCCGCGAGCAGCGCCGGCAGCAGGGCCTGCAGGCGCCTGCGCCCGGGCTCATCGAGCTTGCGCACCAGGGCCGAGGCGCGCAGCTCCAGCAGCAGGCGCGCGACTTCCGTGCTGTCGCCGAAACCGGCGCGCGCCAGTGCCTCCACCAGTGCCGCGGTTTCCGCCTGAGTGTCCCAGAACCTTCCCAGATCGATGCGCACGGCGCCCGTGTCGGGCTCAGCCCCGCCCTGCACCAGCAGGCGAAAGTGCCGGCTGACCCGTGCGCGGTGCTCATTGAGTTCCTGCGTGAGCGAGAGCCAGTCGCGTGCGCCCATGGCGAGTGCAATGCGCTCGCGCGCGAGCGGCTCCGCCGGCAGCCGATGGACCTGCGCGTCGCCGAGCATCTGCAGGCGGTTCTCGAGCCGGCGCAGATGAACATAGGCCGCCCGCAGTTCGCTGGCAGCCTCCGGCGGCAGCAGCTGCGACTCCCCGAGGCACGCCAGGGCGGCGAGGAGCGAGGAGGTCTGCAGGCGCTGATCGCGGCCGCCGCGGGTGAGCTGCAGCGCCTGCACGATGAATTCGATTTCGCGGATCCCGCCCGGACCGAGCTTCACGTGATCGGCGAGCTCGCGCCGCTGCATCTCACGCTCGATGAGAGTCTTCATCTCCCGCAGGCTCTCGAACACGCCGTAGTCGAGATAGCGGCGGTAGACGAACGGCCGTATCGCTGCCGCGTCAATTTCCGCATAACGCTCCGCACACGTCACCGGGCGGGCTTTGACGTACGCGTACCGCTCCCAGTCGCGCCCATGGCGCGGCAGGTAATCCTCGAACGAGGCGAAGCTCGCCACCAGCGGGCCCGAGTCCCCGAAAGGCCGCAAACGCAGATCAACGCGCAGCACAAAGCCCTCGGACGTCGGCGTCTCCAGCAGCCGCACCAGCGCCTGACCCAGGCGCGTGAAAAACTCCTCGTTGGCAACGCCGTGCGGGCCGTCGGTTTCACCGTGCTCGGGAAACAGCAGCACCAGATCGACATCGGAGGAGAAATTCAGCTCGCCGCCGCCGAGCTTGCCCATGCCGATGACGACCAGGGGCTGAACCTCGCCCGCCGCTGAGCGCGGTTCGCCGTAGCGCGCCACGAGTGCACGGCGGGCGTGAGCCAGCGCCGTGGCGATCGCCGTATCGGCGAAGGCGGTGAGATCGGCCAGCGTCTCGCCGAGATCCGCCCAGCCGGCTAGATCTCGCCAGGCAATGCGGGTGAGCTCGCGCCGCCGCCAGCGGCGCAGCTCGCCCTGGAAATGCGCCTCGGGTGTCGCTGGGTCCGGGGGCAGCAGCGGGGCGCGCGCCGCAAAGTCCGCCGCTGCGAGGCGTCGCTGCAGGTCACGGCCGCTGATGAGGCTGGCGAAGCACTGCGCATCGCGCGCGCAGGATTGCGCCACGAAGTCGCTGGCGGCGAATACCGCCTCGATCGAGTCGCGAATGGCGGCCGGCGCATTGCCGAGCGCCGTTCGCGCGGCGTCGTTGGTGTTGAGCGCCTCGAGCGAGCCTGCAACCAGACCGGCCAGCTCCGCGCTGAAAAATCCGACCCCCCGGGTCACCGGGGTCCCCGTGAAATCGCGCGTCTTGTCAGACAGTGATCGCCCTTCAGTCACGACAAGCGCGATTTCATGGGGTGGTGTACCGGGGTCCCCGTGAAATCGCGCGTCTTGTCAGACAGTGATCGCCCTTCAGTCACGACAAGCGCGATTTTCTCGGGGTGGCTAGTTCCAGATGTTGCCCCCGAGATCGTGGAACGCCGCGGTGTCGAGCCGGCGACTCAGGCCCCTGAAGCGCGAGGATGCGGCATACACCTGCGCGCCATCCGAGGCATCGATCGAGGCCGTATCGCCCTCGATCAGGCTGTTGTCGATGTGGACGTTGGCGGCGCGGGCCGTGACCCCGACCCCGGTGGCGCTGATGTGGCTGTTGGTGATGTGAATCTCGCAGCCGTCCTGCGCGCTCACCGCGTCGCCGTCGAACTCGAGGTTGCGGTTGTCGATGTGCAGCAGCCGAGAGCCCTGGCACACGATCGGCTCGTGGCGCCGCTCGAGTGCGGCGCTGGTGACGGTGCTATCGCGCAGCCGCCCGCCCGCGACCGGCGCTGCGGCGGAGGCAGCCTTGATGGTGTAGCCCGGCCCTTCCTTCAACACCCGTCCGCCCCCCACCGTCGCGGCCTGCGCGGCCGCCGCAGGCGCTGCGGACTGCGGGTTGGAGTCTTGCGGGGTGGCTGCTTCGCCGGCGCGGGCAACCGGGCCGTTGTCGGCCGTGACCGGCGCCGTCGCGGCCGGAGCCGCCGTGCCGGCCGTCGTCGCCGCGGCTGCCGGCGCAGTCGCGGGGAGCGACGGCCCGGCGATGAGCTGGTCGGCGCGCACCATGCGCAATTCGCCCGTGTCCTTAACCCGCACGGTAAAGGTACCGCTGTGCGGGTCGGCGGCCACGACTTCGAGCCGCTCGTTGCGCTCGAGCGCCGCCTGCGCCCAGCCCATCTTGTCCTCGCCTTCCCGCGCGCACGCGGCGAGCGCCAGGAGAGCAAGGCACGCGGCGCCCCGGCGAGCCTGGAAACGAACGATAGCCATGGTCGGCCTCCTTGGAGAGGACGATAAACCCCGCCGGGGGTGCGGGGAAGTAGCTGCACTGCGACGCGCCGCGCAGTCCCCACCAAGGCGCCGCGGAAGCGCGCGAGGCGTGCACAAAAAAACAGGCCCCACTAGGTGGGGCCTGCGAGGAATGCGCGGAATAGGGGTCTTGTTCCGCGGCTTTGGGGGTGGCGTCGGGCCGAGAGCCCGACGCGAACCCTTAACTGTTATGTAAAGCGTATCGGCTGTTGTTCAGGGAATCGATACCTCTTTAGAGAGGGTCTTACATGTCCATTCCGCCCATGCCGCCCGGCGGGCCCGCATGGCTGTGCTCCTCGTCCTTCGGGGCCTCGGCGACCATGACCTCGGTTGTGAGCAACAGGCCCGCCACCGAGGCGGCATTCTGCAGCGCCAGCCGCGTCACCTTGGTCGGGTCCAGGATGCCCGCTTCGAGCATGTCGCCGAACTCGCCCTCGGCGGCGTTGTAACCGAAAGCGCCCTTGCCTTCCTTCACGCGGTTGAGAATCACCGCGGCGTCCTCGCCCGCGTTTTCGACGATCTGCCGCAGCGGCTCCTCGATCGAGCGCGAGAGAATGCGGATGCCGACGGCCTGGTCTTCATTCGCCGCCTCGAGCTTGTCGAGCGCTTTCTGCGCACGGATCAGCGCCACACCGCCGCCCGGCACCACACCCTCTTCCACTGCAGCGCGCGTCGCATGCAGCGCGTCCTCGACGCGGGCCTTCTTCTCCTTCATCTCGATCTCGGTGGCCGCGCCGACCTTGACCAGGGCGACACCGCCTGAGAGCTTCGCCACGCGCTCCTGCAGCTTCTCCTTGTCGTAATCGGAAGTGGCTTCCTCGATCTGCTGGCGGATCGACTCGATGCGCGCCTTGATGTCGGCGCCCTTGCCGGCGCCGTCGATGATCGTGGTGTTTTCCTTTTCCACGACGATCTTCTTCGCCTCGCCCAGATCGTTCAGCGTCGCCTTCTCGAGCGACAGGCCGACCTCATCGGAGATGACCGTGCCGCCGGTGAGGGTGCCGATGTCCTGCAGCATGGCCTTGCGCCGATCGCCGAAACCCGGGGCCTTGACAGCGGCCACCTTGAGGATCCCGCGGATGTTGTTCACGACCAGCGTCGCGAGCGCCTCACCCTCGAGGTCCTCGGCGACCACCAGCAGCGGCCGTCCGGCCTTCGCCACGCTCTCGAGCAGCGGCAGCAGCTCGCGGATGTTGGAAATCTTCTTGTCGACCCGCAGGATCACCGGCTTGTCGAGCTCGGCGGTCTGGTTCTGCTGGTTGTTGATGAAGTACGGCGACAGGTAGCCGCGGTCGAACTGCATGCCCTCGACCACTTCCAGCTCGTTCTCCAGTCCCGAGCCTTCCTCGACCGTGATCACGCCCTCCTTGCCGACCTTTTCCATCGCCTCGGCAATGGTCTTGCCGATCGACTCGTCGGAGTTCGCCGAGATCGTGCCGACCTGGGCGATCGCCTTGGAGTCCTTGCAGGGCTTGGAGAGCTTCTTGAGCTCCTCGACGACGCAACCGACTGCCTTGTCGATGCCGCGCTTGAGGTCCATCGGGTTGCGGCCCGAGGACACTGCCTTAAGTCCCTCGCGCATGATCGCCTGCGCGAGCAGCGTGGCGGTCGTGGTGCCGTCACCGGCCTCATCGGAGGTGTTGGACGCGACTTCCTTCACCATCTGCGCGCCCATGTTCTCGAACTTGTCCTTGAGCTCGATTTCCTTCGCCACCGACACACCGTCCTTGGTGACGGTGGGCGCGCCGTAGCTCTTCTCGAGCACGGCATTGCGGCCCTTGGGGCCTAAGGTCGCCTTGACGGCGTTGGCGAGGACGTTCACGCCCCTGAACATGCGCTGGCGTGCGTCGTCGCTGAATCGGACTTCTTTAGCAGGCATTGTCTTGATCCTCGCTTACTTGCCTTCAATCACGGCCATGACGTCTTCTTCGCGCATGACCACCAGTTCATCCCCGTCGACTCTGACCTCGGTTCCGCTGTACTTGCCGAACAGGATCTTGTCGCCGACCTTGACGTCGAGAGGCCGAACCTGGCCGTCCTCGAGAATCTTGCCCTTGCCGACCGCTACGATCTTTCCCTGTACCGGCTTCTCTGCCGCGGTATCGGGAATCACGATGCCACCCGGGGAGGTACGCTCCTCTTCCAGGCGCTTCACGATGACGCGGTCATGAAGAGGACGAATCTTCATGGTTAACGCTCCTTAAGACTTACGATGATTGGGTTGAGATTCATGCGCCCAGGCGGCTATTAGCACTCTCCTGTCGCGGCTGCTAATAATAGGGGGCCGGCCTGCGAATTCAAGTCGCCGGAAGGGCTTTTTTGCGATCATGGGCCTTTTCAGGCGTCCCTAGGCCGTCTGAGCGGGCGGTGCGGCGGGAACGGCGGGGGCGCCTCCCCGGGATGAACCGCAGTTCCTGCCACTCATCAAAGGGCTGAGCTATAACACAGCCCCGAATCGATGAGACTTCCCGTAAGGCACGCTCGTGACCAGGATTAGATATATTTCGACCGCCTTGCTGCTGATGACCGTGGCGCTGCAGGCGCAGGCCCAGACCGCAAACCCGGCGTCGCCGGGCCGCACTGCAGCATCCGACCCCTCGCAGACGGCCCCCAAGGGGGGCATCAACGCGCTCCTGGACTCGCTGAAGACGAGCGGGGATGACTTCCTGCCCCCGGACCGGGCGTTCCGCTTCGATGCGCTGCCGGACGGTACCGACCGCGTGCGCCTCAACTGGGAAATCGCCGACGGCTATTACCTCTATCGCGCCCGAATCAGGGTCATGACGCCGAGCACGCGTGCGCAGCTCGGTGCGCCGCAGATGCCTCAGGGCCAGATCAAGACCGACGAGTACTTCGGCAGGCAGGAGGTCTACCACCACGAGCTCGTCGCCACCGTGCCGGTGGTCCGCGCGACCGGCGGTGCCTTCGAGCTGCCCCTGCAGGTGACGTACCAGGGCTGCGCCGACGCGGGGCTGTGCTACCCGCCCATTACCAAGGACGTGACCGTGAATCTGTCCGCGGGCGCGGCATCCCCGGTGAGCGGCTCGCCGGGCTCATCCGCCCTGAGCGGCCACCCCGGGGCCGCCGTCGATGGCGTCGCCGAGCAGGACTGGTTCGCCTCGCTCATCCGCTCGGGCAATCCCCTCGTTATGCTCGGCTGGTTCTACCTCGCAGGACTCGTGCTGGCATTCACGCCGTGCGTGCTGCCGATGGTGCCGATCCTCTCCGGGATCATCGCCGGAGGCGGCAGGAGCGTCACCACCACGCGCGCCTTGGCGCTGTCGGTGACCTACGTGCTCGGCATGGCGCTCACCTACACCCTCGCCGGCATTGCCTGCGCGGCCGCGGGCCGGCAGGTCCAGGCCGTGTTCCAGCAGTGGTGGGTGCTGGCACTGTTTGCGGCACTGTTCGTGGTGCTCGCGCTCTCGATGTTTGGGCTGTTCACCCTGCAGATGCCGGTCGCGATCCAGACCCGCATTGCCAACCTCAGCAACCGCCAGTCCGCCGGCACCTTCGGCGGAGTCGCCGTCATGGGGGCGCTCTCGGCTCTCATCGTCACCACCTGCGTGGGACCGGCGCTCGTTGGAGCGCTGCTCGTGATCAGTCAGACCGGGCAGATGGCGCGCGGTGGCGCGGCACTCTTCGCCATGAGCATCGGCATGGGCACGCCGTTGCTGGTGGTCGGCGCCTCGGCGGGCCGGCTGCTGCCAAGGGCCGGACCCTGGATGGACCTGGTGAAAAAGCTCTTCGGCGTAATGATGCTGGCGGTCGCGGCGTGGATGCTCGCGCGCATCGTGCCGGAGCGCGTGGCGCTCTCGCTGTGGGCGGTGCCCGCGCTGATCCTTGCCTGGCTCCTGTGGTCGCAGACCCGCGGCCACTCTGCCGCCACGTGGGGGCTGCGCACCGCGGGCGTGATCGCAGGCCTGTACGGCGTGGCCCTTACGGCGGGCTCTGCGCTCGGCGGCACCGATCCGCTCGCGCCGATTCCCGCCTTCGCCGCCAGGGCCCACGAGCTGCCGTTCCGCAGCATCAAGTCGGTCGCTGATCTGGACCGCGAGATCGCGCAGGCGAAGGCGCAGAGCCGCGGCGTGCTGGTGGATTTCTCGGCGGACTGGTGCACCTCGTGCAAGGAGATGGAGCGCTACACCTTCACGGATCCGGCGGTGCAGGCGGCGCTCAGCGCCGCGGTGCTGTTGCGCGCCAACGTGACCCAGAATGACGCGGATGACCAGGCGCTGCTGAAGCGCTTCGGGATTTTCGGACCGCCGACCATCGCCTTCTACGGGGCGGACGGCCAGGAACGCACCCAATATCGGGTCGTGGGGTACATGAAGGCGCCAGCCTTCGCCTCCCGCACCCGCGCCGCGCTGCAACCGCCTCCGTGAGCGATCAGCCAGCCTCGCCTGGCCGGGGGGGCGGTGCGCCCGGCGTGGCGCTCGCCGCCGCCGTACTGGTGGCGTGCGCCGCCGGCGGCTTCCTCGTCTACCACCTCGCAAGCCCGCCGCGCGCGAGGCTGTACGTCGCATCCTCGCCCATACCCCTGGCGCCTGCGGCCGCACCGGCTGAGCCCGCGCCGGTACCACCTCCGCCGGTCCGTAAGGTCCCCGAGGGGCTGCCAGAGCTTGCGCTGCCCGGGCTGGACGGCACGCGGCATCGGCTCACCGACTGGAGGGGCCGCCCGCTGTTGGTGAATTTCTGGGCCAGCTGGTGCGAGCCCTGCCGCAGGGAGATTCCGCTCCTGAAGAGCTTGCGCCGCGAACGTGCGACAGATCACCTCGAAATTGTCGGTATTGCGATCGATTTTCGCGATACGGCGCAGAAGTATGCCAAGGACAGCGGAATCGACTATCCCGTGCTGGTCGGCGAGCAGGGAGGATTCGAGGCCGTCGCGGCCTTTGGAATGGATCCCGTCCTGCCCTTCAGTGCGTTCGCCGACCGCGCCGGCCGGATCGTCACGCTGAAGGTGGGCGAGTTGCACCGGGACGAAGCCGACTTCATCCTGGACCGTATGCGTGAGCTCGACCAGGGACGCCTCAACCTGGCCGCCGCCCGGGAGCAGATCGCGGCCGGGATCAGCCGCCTCAATATGCGCCGGTCCGCCGCCGCGGATGGCGCGGTGCACTAGACTCAGTCCTGCCAGATCCTCGCAAATCGCAACAAGAAGTACCCTAATGCGGGCGAATTAGGTTACATTCGCGTCGGTTCGCTTGGTCAGACGACTCACGAAGAAGTCACGCCTCCATGGCCCGAGTGCTGTTATTGAACGGCCCGAACCTCAATCTGCTCGGCACGCGGGAACCGGCCATATACGGCACCGACACGCTCGAGTCGATCGAGAAGCGCTCGGCAGCGGTTGCCCGCGAGCTCGGGCACGAGCTGATCGCGTTCCAGAGTAACGCCGAACACGAGCTGATCGATCGCGTCCATCGGGCCCGCGCCGATGGCGTGGCGTTCATGATCGTCAATCCGGGCGCGTTCACCCACACCAGCATCGCGCTGCGCGACGCCATCCTCGGCACTGGTGTGCCGTTCATCGAAGTGCACCTGTCCAACACGCACGCGCGCGAGCCGTTTCGCAGGCATTCCTATCTCTCGGACATCGCAGTCGGGGTCATCACCGGCCTGGGCGCATTCGGTTACGAGGCGGCCGTGCGCGCCGCCGCGCAACGGCTCGCACCGTGCGCCTGACGTCCGACGTTGCCGCAATTTCCGCTTTCTTTGGGGGGCATTCCCGGCATGGACATTCGAAAAATCAAAAAGCTGATCGAGTTGCTGGAGGAATCCGGCATCGCGGAAATCGAGATCAAGGAAGGTGAAGAGGCGCTGCGCATCAGCCGTATGCCGGTAGCTGCACCCCACGCAGTTCCGCAGGTCGCGCACCTGGGGGTGCTACCAGCCGCCGCGGGCGCCGCTGCCACGGCGTCTGCGGCATTGCCCGCCGCTGAGAACGCCGCCCCGAAGCCCAAGCCCAACGAGCACGTGATCACCGCGCCCATGGTGGGCACTTTCTACGCCTCACCCTCCCCCGGCGCGAAGGCCTTTGTCGAGATCGGCGATGAAATCAAGGAAGGCCAGGTGCTGTGCATCATCGAGGCGATGAAGATGATGAACCAGATCGAAGCCGACAAGGCCGGCCGCATCACCTCGGTCATGGCCCAGAACGGCGATCCGGTCGAGTTCGGCCAACCGCTGTTCGTCGTCGAATAAGCCGCCCATGATCGAGAAGCTCGTCATCGCCAACCGCGGCGAGATCGCACTGCGGATCCTGCGCGCCTGCCGGGAGCTCGGCATCAAGACCGTGGCGGTGCACTCCACCGCCGACTACAGCCTCAAGCACGTGCTGCTCGCCGACGAATCGGTATGTATCGGGCCACCGCCCGCCTCCGCCAGCTATCTCAACATGCCGGCGATCATCAGTGCGGCGGAAGTCACCGACTCGGTCGCGATCCACCCGGGCTACGGCTTCCTGTCCGAGAACGCGGACTTCGCCGAGCGCGTGGAAAAGAGCGGCTTCGTGTTCGTCGGCCCCAAGGCGGAGACCATCCGCACCATGGGCGACAAGGTATCGGCGATCCGCTTCATGAAATCTCACGGAGTGCCGTGCGTGCCGGGCTCGGATGGTCCGCTGGGCGAGGACGCCGACGAGAACCTGCGCGTCGCGCGCGACATCGCCTACCCGGTGATCATCAAGGCATCGGGCGGCGGCGGCGGGCGCGGCATGCGCGTTGTGCACACCGAGGCCTCGCTCCTGAACGCGATCGGCATCACGCAGGCGGAAGCGCGTGCAGCCTTCGGCAACGACCAGGTCTATATGGAGAAATTCCTGGAGCGGCCGCGCCACATCGAATTCCAGGTGCTGGCGGACGCGCACGGCAACGTCATCCACCTGGGCGAGCGCGACTGTTCGATGCAGCGGCGCCACCAGAAAGTGATCGAGGAAGCGCCGGCACCGGGGATCACCCTGCGCCAGCGGCGCTTCATGGGCGAGCGCTGCGTGGAAGCCTGCCGCGCGGTCGGCTACCGCAGTGCCGGCACCATGGAGTTCCTGTACCAGGACGGGGAGTTTTACTTCATCGAGATGAACACCCGCATCCAGGTCGAGCACCCGGTGACCGAACTGATCACCGGGATTGACCTGGTGAAGGCGCAACTGTTGATCGCCGCAGGCGAGCGTCTGGCGTACACGCAGAGCGACGTGCAGATCCGCGGTCATGCCATGGAATGCCGCATCAACGCCGAGGATCCCAAGACCTTCATGCCATCGCCCGGCCCGATCCGGCTGTGGCATGCCCCGGGCGGACCTGGCATCCGCGTCGACAGCCACGTCTACTCCGGCTACAACGTCCCGCCCTACTACGATTCGCTGGTGGGCAAGGTCATCGCCCACGGCGACACGCGCGAGACCGCCATCGCGCGCATGAAGAATGCGCTGGCCGAAATGGTGATCGAAGGCATCAAGACCAACGTGGCACTGCACCAGGAGATCTGCAACCACGCGGCTTTCCAGAAGGGCGGCACCGACATCCACTACCTCGAGCGGCGGCTGGGTCTGCGCTAGGCGGTGGCCGCCTATCTGGAGCTGACGTTCGATCTCGGATCGCTGGATCCGCAAGCCGCGGAAGACGCCTGCTGGGCCTGCGGCGCGAGCGCGGTGACGTTCGTCGACGCGCGTGATGATGCGGTGCTCGAGCCGCTGCCCGGAGAGTTCCGTCTGTGGCCGCGGACCCGCCTCAAATGCCTGTTTGTGCAGACCCACGATGCGCCCGCAATCAGGCGTGCGCTCGGCGCGGCCTTGAGTCTGGACCCCGTCCTCATCGGCGCACAGCAGCTGCCCGAGCGCCTCTGGGAGCACGAGTGGCTCAAGGACTCTCACCCGCTGCGCTTCGGGCAGCGTCTGTGGGTATGCGCACACCATGAGCGCGTCGGCGAGCCCGGCGCGGTCGTGGTGGCGCTCGATCCGGGGCTGGCCTTCGGCACCGGCAGTCATCCGAGCACGGCGCTGTGCCTGACGTGGCTCGATGCGCACCTCGCGCCCGGTGCGCGCGTTATCGACTACGGCTGCGGCTCGGGTGTGCTGGCCCTCGCCGCCGCGAAGCTCGGCGCGGCGCAGGTGCACTGCTTCGATATCGACCCCCAGGCGCTCACGGCTGCGCGCGCCAACGCCCGGGCGAACGGCGTCACGCAGCAGGTGCAGGTCCACGATCGCGCCGACACTCTGCCGGCCGGAACCGATGTGCTGCTGGCGAACATCCTGTCGGGACCCTTGTGCACGCTGGCGCCGCGCTTCGCATCACTGCTGCGCCCGCGCGGGGAAGTGGTGCTCGCGGGGCTCATGGAGCACGAGGTCCCCGACGTGACAGGCGCTTACGCCACGTGCTTTGATGTCGCCCCGTTCGGCGAGCGCGACGGGTGGGTGGGTCTCGTCGGACAACGCCATTGATGCTCGCCAGCCACGCAGCTCTGTCATGTTCACAGTCTGTCCAAAGTGTGCCCTGACCCTGGTGGTGACCACCGAGGATCTGCGCGTCGCCCAGGGTTACGTGCGCTGCGGGCGCTGCTCGAGCGTGTTCAATGCGCTCGCGCGGCTGGCGGAGGATCGAGGATCGTCCGCGGCCCCGCAAACCCCACCGCCGGCGTCCCCTGTGCCGGTGCCGGCCCCTGAAGCGAACGCCCCGCCACAGAGCGTGACCGACGCGGACGCGATCCCGGAGGACGCGCTCGAGTTCGATCCCGCCAAGATCGATGTATCTTCGGTGTTCGTCGTCGAACCGCTGCCCAGCGTGACCGACGCGGACGCGATCCCGGAGGACGCGCTCGAGTTCGATCCCAGCAAGACCGATGTGTCTTCCGTGTTCGTCGAGCCGCCGCCGAACCCGCAGTGGACGGCGGCGACGGGCACCTTCAAGGCCATGATCGCCGCGAATCAGGAGGCCACGCAGGCGCCACCGCCGGAGTCCCCGGCGCCGGCGCAGGCGCAGGACTCCGACGGCCAGATCGATGTCGAAATCGACCCGGAGTTGCTGGCCTCAATACTGCAGATCGAGCCCCCCGTGCCGCCGGCCCCGACAGCTGCACCGCCACCGGTAACGCCTCCCGCGATCAGTCCGCCGCACCCCCCGCCGAGCGAGGCGACCCGCGCAGCGGACGCACCGACCGCCGCCGCGAGTGCGGCCCCGCAGCCCGCCCCGCGGCCGGCGCCGCCGCCCGCACGCCCCGCGCCCGAAGCCCCCGTGAGAGTGCCGCGCAGGACACGGCGTGCGGACGTTGACCAGAGTGCCGGGATGGAGCGCCTGCTGCCGCACCTGTGGCGCGCCGCTGCCGCCGTTGCGCTCCTGGTGCTGCTCGCGCAGATCGTGAATCACTATCGTGACCAGCTCGCCGCCACGGCGCGCTGGCACCGGCCCCTCACCGAGTTGTACGCGTCCCTCGGAGTGCCGCTGGTGCCGCGCTGGGATCTGCGCGCGTATGAGGTGCGCCAACTCGGTGCGTCCGTCGAGCCGACGAGCTCCGGCGTGATCACGGTGCGCGCCAGCATCAAGAACGCAGCCCCGCAGCCTCAGCCCCTGCCGCTGCTGCGGGTCACGCTGCAGGATCGCTTCGGCAACCGCATCGCCGCGCGCGACGTGGCGCCGCCGGCCTACCTGCCACACGCCCCGCCGGCGTCCGCCCTTCTATCCGCGGGCGAGCGCATCGACGCCGAGATGGGATTCGTGGACCCGGGCGCCAATGCCGTGGGATTCGAGATCGACGCCTGCCTGCCAACCAGCGGCGGCGAGGTCACCTGCGCAAACGACGCCATCGCGCGCTAGAGAATGAGGTGTCGCTTGCGGATCGGACCTTACATCCTGCCCTCAGCTGTCGTGCTCGCGCCCATGGCCGGGGTGACCGATCGCCCGTTCCGCGTCCTGTGCCGCAGACTCGGCGCGGGCCTGGCGGCCTCCGAGATGATCACCTCGGACACGCGGCTGTGGAATACGCCCAAATCGCGCCAGCGCATGAACCACGAGGGCGAGCCCGAGCCGCGCGTGGTGCAGCTGGCCGGCGCCGACCCGCAGGCCCTTGCGGACGCGGCGCGCGCCAACGTGGCGCTCGGCGCGCAGATCATCGATCTGAACATGGGGTGTCCGGCAAAAAAAGTGTGCGGCAGGCTGTGTGGTTCGGCGCTGCTCACCGACGAAGCGCTGGTGGCGCGCATTCTGCAGACGGTGGTGAACGCGGTCGACGTGCCCGTGACCCTCAAGATCCGTACCGGCTGGGACCGCGAGCACAGAAACGGCGCGAACATTGCATGCATCGCGCAGGAGTGCGGCATCGCCGCGCTCGCGGTGCACGGCCGCACACGCGCGGATTTTTATGAAGGCGCGGCCGAGTACGACACGATCCGTGCTATCAAAGCGCGCGTCCGGATTCCGGTATTCGTGAACGGCGACATCGCGACGCCGAAAAAAGCGCGCGAGGTACTTGATTTCACGGGCGCGGACGGAGTAATGATCGGGCGCGCGAGTCATGGTGCGCCATGGATCTTCCGCGCTGTCAACGTCCATCTGGAAGAGGGAATTGCGCCGCCGCCACTGCTGCGCGCCGACCTGCGTGATATCATTCTGGCGCATCTCGACTCCCTGTACTTCTTTTACGGCGAGGAGAGTGGAGTCCGGATCGCGCGCAAACATCTCGGCTGGTATTGCGGGCTGCTGGATGAGCCGGCGCAGATTCGCCGGGATCTGATGGGGGCTGAGAGCACGGCCGCACAGTTCGCGCACGCGCTTAAGCATTTCGACGAGTGGGTGAGCGAGGCTGCAGTGGCGGCCTGACGAATGGCTTTTTTTCCTTTGGGGGGTCTCACAATGACCGCAAAGAAGAGGACGCGAGTTCGCGAAGCCATTGTCGCCCGAGCCAACGGGCGGGAACTGCCGCTGCGCAACCATGCCGAGCGCGCCCTGAGCGATTACTTTACCAGCCTGAACGGTCAGCGGCCCGCCCATCTCTACGACCTGGTGCTGCGCGAGGTCGAGGAGCCGCTGTTTCGCGTCGTGCTCGATTACGCGCAAGGCAACCAGAGCCGCGCCGCAGGCATTCTCGGCATCAACCGCGGCACCCTGCGCAAGAAATTGAAGCAGTTCGGGCTTGCCGGCTCCTGAGCCGCACGCCCGCCGCCGCCGCCGGCGCCGGCGCGTTTGAGAGATGAAGCCCATGCCGCCGCCGGTACGCCGCGCGCTCCTTTCGGTTTCCGACAAGACCGGCCTCATCGAGCTGGCGCGGGCTCTCGCCAGGCGCAACATCGAGATCCTGTCCACCGGCGGCACGGCGCAACTGCTCACGCGCAACGGCGTGCCGGTGCGCGAGGTCGCCGACTACACCGGCTTTCCCGAGATCATGGGCGGTCGGGTCAAGACCCTGCATCCGAGGATTCACGGCGGACTCCTGGGCCGCCGCGGCGTGGACGACGCCGTCATGGCACAGCACGCTATCGCACCCATCGATCTGCTGGTGGTGAATCTCTACCCGTTCGCGGCCACGGTAGCCCGGCCCGGCTGCCGCTACGCCGACGCCGTCGAGAACATCGACATCGGGGGGCCGGCGATGCTGCGCGCGGCGGCGAAGAACCATGAATCGGTGCTGGTGGTCGTCGATCCGGCGGATTATGCGCCGCTGCTCGCTGAGCTCGATACGCACCAGGGCGGCAGTGAATTTGCCACGCGCGCGCGCCTCGCCGCCAAGGCCTTCTCCCATACCGCCCGCTACGACGCCCTGGTCGCCGGCTACCTGTCCTCACAGCAGCAGCTGCCGGGTGAGCCTTTCCCCGCGACCCTGTCACTCATGTTCGAGAAGGTGCAGGACCTGCGTTACGGGGAAAATCCTCACCAGAGCGCAGCGCTGTACCGCGACCCTGCCGGGCGCGGTGCCGGCGTCGCCGCCGCGCGCCTGCTGCAGGGCAAGGACCTTTCGTACAACAACATTGCGGACGCGGATACCGCCGTCGAGTGCGTACGGCAGTTCACGCAGGCCGCCTGCGTCATCGTCAAGCACGCCAACCCCTGTGGGGTCGCGCTGGCGGCAACAACCCTCGACGCCTACGAGGGTGCCTACCGCACCGATCCGACCTCCGCCTACGGCGGCATCATCGCCTTCAACCGCGAGCTCGACGCGCCCACCGCGACCGCGATCCTCGAGCGCCAGTTCGTCGAAGTGCTGGCGGCACCCGCCGTGCACGCCGCGGCCGCCCGCGTGCTGGCCGGCAAGCCCAACGTGCGGGTGCTGGTGCTCGGGGAGCTGTCAGCGCTCGCCGGCGGCGAATTCGAGCTGCGCAGCGTTGGCGCAGGACTGCTGACGCAGTCGCGCGATCTGGCGGGCCTGCCGGCAGGCGAGCTCGCCGTGCCCACGCGCCGAAAGCCGACGGCTGCGGAGCTCGCGGACCTGCGGTTCGCCTGGGCGGTGTGCAAGTTCGTGAAATCCAACGCCATCGTGTTCGCACGCGCAGGCGCCACCATCGGCGTCGGCGCAGGGCAGATGAGCCGCGTGTATTCCACGCGCCTCGCCGCGATGAAGGCCACGGATGAAGGGCTCACGGTGGCCGGTTCGGTCATGGCCTCGGATGCGTTCCTTCCGTTCCGCGACAACCTCGACGTGGCCGCCGGATACGGCATCCGCGCCGTGATTCAGCCGGGCGGCAGCAAGCGCGATGCGGAGGTCATCGCGGCCGCCGATCAACACGATATGGCCATGCTATTCACCGCCATGCGGCACTTCCGGCACTAGGCGGGGCGACCCATGCCGCCGGTCGTGCAGCGCTCAGTTTCGCGGGGTGCCATGAAGGTTCTGATCGTCGGCGGGGGTGGTCGCGAGCACGCGCTCGCCTGGAAGTGCGCCGCTTCGCCGCGCGTCGCGGCGGTGCTGGTGGCTCCCGGCAATGCGGGCACCGCGGCCGAACCCAGGGTACGCAACGTGAACGTCGCGGCGGAGGACGTCGCGGGGCTAGTGCAGCTGGCAGACTCCGAGCAGGCCGACCTCACCATCATCGGACCTGAGGCACCGCTGGTCGCAGGCGTCGTTGACGCATTCGCCGCCCGGGGACTGAAGTGCTTCGGGCCGAGCCAGGCCGCGGCGCGGCTCGAGGGCTCCAAGGCCTTTGCCAAGGAATTTCTGCGACGTCACCACATTCCGACGGCGAACTCCGCGACCTTCACGCGTGACAGCTTCGATCCTGCGTGGCTGCGCAGCCAGCGCGCGCCGCTGGTGGTCAAGGCGAGCGGGCTGGCCGCCGGCAAGGGTGTAGTGATCGCCGACTCCATTGAGGAGGCGCAGGCCGCGGCGCACGCGATGTTCGCCGGGCGGTTCGGCGACGCCGGCCGCGAGGTGGTGATCGAGGAGTTCCTGCGCGGCGAGGAAGCGAGCTTCATCGTCATGGCGGATGGCAGGCACAGCCTGCCGCTCGCCAGCTCCCAGGATCACAAGCGCCGCGACGACGGTGATCGCGGACCCAACACCGGCGGCATGGGCGCCTACTCGCCCGCGCCGGTGATCACGCCGGCGCTGCACACACGCATCATGAGCGAGGTCATCGAACCCACTATCCGCGGACTGGCCGCCGAGGGCATGCCTTACACCGGGTTCCTGTACGCCGGGCTGATGATTGCGCCCGACGGCACACCGAACGTTCTGGAGTTCAATTGCCGCTTCGGCGATCCGGAGACACAACCGATCCTCATGCGCCTGCAGTCCGATCTCACGCTGCTGTGCGAGGCGGCACTCAGCGGTGCGCTCGACACCGTCGGCGCGCAGTGGGACCGGCGCGCGGCCCTCGGCGTAGTCATGGCCGCGGCCGGCTACCCGGACCAGGCGAACAAAGGCGACGTCATCGAGGGTCTGGAGCGCGCCGCCCGCCTGCCGGGCAAGATCTTCCACGCCGGCACCCGGCTCGAGGCCGGAAAAGTGCTGACCAACGGCGGTCGCGTGTTGTGTGCGGTTGGGCTCGGTGCGAGCGTCCGCGAGGCGCAGCGTGAGGCCTATGCGCTGGCGGATACGGTCCACTGGCCCGGTGTGCACTACCGGCGCGACATCGGCTATCGCGCACTGCAGCGCGAGCCGGCCGGGTAGCCGGGCACAGGTCGTGCAGTTCGATCACCCCGCTGCGCACGTCGTGGAGCTCGCAGTGCAGCCCGAAGACATCGACGCCTACGAGCACGTCAACAACGCGGTCTACCTCACCTGGCTCGACCGCGCTGCCTGGTCGCACTCCGCCGCGCTCGGCGTACCGCTCGGGCAATGTGTTGCATTGCGCCGCGGCATGGCGGCGCACCGCATCGAGATCGAGTATCTGCGCGCGGCGGTGAGCGGCGATGTGGTGCAGGCGGCCACCTGGATCGTGAGCACCGACGGGCGGCTGCGCGCGGAACGACGCTTCCAGGTGCGGCGCAAGACGGATGGGGCAGCGCTGGCGCGCGCCCGCATCGACTACGTGTGCATCAATCTCGACTCGGGCCGCGCCGTGCGCATGCCCGAGACCTTCGCGCGCGCCTACGTGGTGACCCCACGCGCGTGAAACGCCCGTCTCGTCAGAAGCTGAAGCGCACGAACGCTTCCGGGCCGCTGATGCTCATGGCGAACGCGCCCGGAAAGTCGCCGCCATGGCGGGTGAGCGAGGTGCGGATGGACGCGTAGCCCAGGCCGATGGCGAAGTTGGGATTCCAGCGGTACTGGATGTCCTCGTGGCTGTCGGCATACCAGCCGCGGAAGCCGCTCAAAGCGGTCTTGAGATACGCGCCGCGCACCGTCGCGGCCCAGCGGCTGGAGAGGCGCCACGTCAGATCGAGCGACGGGGCGGGAAAGGGGCTTGCCCCCGTCACTTCCTGTCTCTGGTTCTGCGCCGGCACCTGTCCGATCGCATCCACCTGCAGGAAGTAGACTCCGAAGCCCATCCCGATCTCGAAACGATCGTTGCGAACCAGCGAGTAGGTGTAGCTGATATCGAACTGGCGCCAGTCGAGCGAGGTCTGCGTCAGCTGGCCGGCGGCAAAGGTCTGGTTGCCGAAGACGATATCGTTGGCAAGAAGCTTGCTTCCCGAGCGATCGGCCTCGAAGTAGTCGACCCGCACCTTGCTGCGCTCGCGCAGGCGGAACATGAATTCCACGCGCCCCTGGTGCAGGCGGTCGGGAAGTCCCAGGTTGTTCTCGCCGTTCACCGGCGTGCCGGTCATCCCGGGGACAGCCTGAGACGGATCGACCCGGAGGTTGGTCCGGACCTGCGGGTCATAGAAAGTGCCGCGAATGTAGAAGTGATCCGTGATGGGGCTCGGAGTCTCGTGCCGGTGCGGCGGCAGCGGCGCACCGGAATTCGGATCGTGGTCGCGGTCGGCAAACGCCGGTGCGGTCGGTACGCCCAGGATCACCGCGGCGACCGCGAGCCAATTGCGCATGCGGGCTGGACTCCTCCCGCTTAAGGAAGCGCGGGTTGCACGAATCTTACTGATTCGAGGGCGCAATGTACCAGCGTCGCCCCGCGGCGACGTGACTTGAGTCCGCGCCTTGCGTTGCCGGGCTGTTGGAACGCAATTGCGAGCGCCCGCAAGGTGCGCAGGCCAGCGCGCCAGCTAACTCAGCGCTTCATCGCCTCGAAGAAGTCCCCGTTCGACTTGGTGTCCTTCATCTTGTCGAGCAGGAACTCGATCGCCGCGAGCTCGTCCATGGGGTGCAGGAGCTTGCGCAGGATC
>Ga0210394_10000485_pt1 | contig 83711 bp, 65 predicted proteins | sample IncBWC12MmetaG_FD_160121 | JGI IMG/M metagenome (GOLD analysis project Ga0210394, IMG submission 160121) | Forest soil microbial communities from Barre Woods Harvard Forest LTER site, Petersham, Massachusetts, United States - Inc-BW-C-12-M | ecosystem: Environmental > Terrestrial > Soil >...
CGATGACCGGAGAGATCAGCGGCAAAACAAGCTGGAAGACGAAAATATTCGGCAGCGCGATCCAGCCGAGAGTGCCGTGCTTCGGCCGGAACAGCGTGTCGCTGTGCTTCCAAAAGGATTGTAGCGTTCCAAAGGTCCAGCGGAATCGCTGGCGAATCAGAGCGCCGGCCGTTTCTGGCGCTTCCGTCCAGGCGATGGCTTCTTCTTCGTAGCTGATGCGCCAGCCGAGGCGGCGAATGCCGATGGTGAGGTCCGCGTCTTCCGCAACGGTGTCCGCGGTGATGCCCCCAGCGGCTTCAATGGCCTGTTTGCGCCATGCGCCCAGCGCGCCGGGGACTACCGTGATGCAATTCAGAAGATCGAAGGCGCGCTTTTCCATGTTCTGGCTGGTGATGTATTCGAGCGCCTGCCAGCGCGTGAGCCACCGCGAGCGGTTGCCGACTTTGACGTTGCCCGCTACTGCGCCGACGGTCGGATCGGAGAAATGGCGCAGCAGCTTGCCAATGGCGTCCGGCTCGATCTCCGTGTCCGCGTCGATGGTGACCACGATGTCCGTGCCGGCCTCACCTAACGCGCGGTGCAGGGACGCCGCTTTGCCGCGGTTCACTTGATGAAGGATGCGCACGCGAGGGTCATTTCCAAAGGAGGCGTCCAGCAGCGGGCCGGTTTTGTCGGTCGAGCCATCATTGACGACGATGACGCGAAGCGACGCGATGTCGGAGGCCAGCACGGAGTTTACTGTCTGCACGACGACACTTTCTTCGTTGTGTGCGGGAATCAGCACGGTGACGGCAGGTTCCGGCACGGGCATCACGGCGTGGTCGGGACGAAGCTTCTCAATCAGCGCGAGAATGCCGATGACCAGGGCGCGGGCGCTGACCAGGACAATGCCGACGACGAAAATCGTTGCGATGCAGAAGCGCAGCCATTGAAAGATGGTGAAGATGAAACCATCCGCGCGCGCTTCGAAGCGTTCCTGCGCCGAGAGCGGCAGCATCACTTCCGCTCGCGTTTTGCCGATCAAGTCTCCGATAGACACAAACTGATAGCCGCGTGATCGCACCGCGTCGATGATTAGCGGCAGCGCGGCCACCGTCTGAGCGCGCTCACCGCCGCCGTCATGCAGCAGGATGATGTTGCCCTTGTCCAATTGACGCAGAACGTTTTCGACGATGTCCGCGGCGGGCATCTGATTCCGTCCGTCAGTCGTGCTCCAATCGTCGGGATCGATGCGCTGACCGACAATCAGATAGCCCATATCCTGGGCGGTAGGAAGCTGGGAGACTTCCTCGGCATATTCCGGCTGATGATCGATGCCGTAAGGCGGGCGGAAGAGAATGGTCTTTGCGCCTACGGTGCTCTCGATGAGGCGTTCCGTGAGGTTCAATTGCCACTTGATTTCGGTCTTGGAGATTTGATCGAACTGCGGATGCGTGAACGTGTGATTGCCGATTTCGTTGCCGTCGGTGTACTCGCGTTTGAGGATTTCAGGATGCTGGTTGGCTTCCTCACCGACCACGAAGAAGACGGCGGGGGCATTTTTTTTCTTGAGGACATCGAGAATCTCGGGAGTCCAGCGCGGATCGGGACCATCATCGAAAGAGAGCACTACTTGCTTCGCCGTCGTGCCGCCGATTTGATCAATGTCGTAGGAGAGCGGATAGTCTTCGTAAGTTTCGTCGATAAAGAGGTCGCTGGCCGCTTCGTAGACGAAACTTCGGCGGCCCGGTTTGGGAGTGTCGGCGAAATGCCAGATATCGCCGTTACCTTCGAGTGTCAGGTCTGGTCCGGGCGGAATATCCTTTATTTTTTGACGCGCGGTGTCATCGGGGCGCGTGGCGTCCCAGATTGGCCAGAGAGAGGTGTCTGAAGAACCCAGCCGCCAAAGAGCGGTGCCCCACACGCCCATGCGCTCGCTGGCGCGAATCTGGTTGTAAGCCGTCACCGCGTCGAGCATCCAGACTCTATGAATGTGGTTCTGCTGGTCCGAGTAGGAGTAGTGCGGATTTAGCGAAGTCTCGTCGAACTCGACGTCGGTTTCCGATTCGAAGGCATGCAGGAGCGCCGTCTGAATGGTGAACTCGGCACCGGACCAGGTCCCCTTCTTTTCTGTTTCGCCCCAGTCGTAAGCGTAGTTCGCGATGCCCACGACGATTTTTTGGGCGGGCACGACTTCCCGAACCTGGCGGAGATTTTCGACAAACCAATCCTGCGCGGCGACTGGCCCCGGCGGCGACGTTAGCCAGTGCTGGTCGTAGTTCATGAGGATGATGGCGTCACACTGTTTGCCAAAAAATTCGTAATCGTACACGTCGTCGCGGGCGGGGAGGGCGATCATGAGTTTCAGGCCGGCGGAGTGGAGCGAGGCGGCCAGTTCCGCAGCGAACTGGCGGAAGTGAGCCTGGCTTGCGTCCGGAACTTCCTCGAAGTCCACGACGATGCCCGACTGGTGGGCCTCAACGGCGTATTCGGTGACATTTTGAATAAGAGTGCGCCGCGCACCGGGATTTGCGAGCAGGGCGGCCATCTCCTCAATGCGCCAGACATAGCCGTCGTAGTTATCAAGAAGACCCATCATCGGCAGTTCGACGGGAGGATTGAGAGATTTAATCCACTGATGAAGCTCATCGCCTTTTAGGAGAGCGATGGCTTCCGCGGGCGTTGCTTTCACCGGGCGAGTTTGGTTGTGGGTGTAGTCCACAATGGTGATCGCGCCGTCGGGCGTTACGGCATGCAATTGCTCGGGGATTAGCAGATCGATATCTTTGTAGTGTTTCTTGAGCGAAGCCAGGCCGACGGCGTCCCAACTCACGTAAAAGGCTGCGCGGAGCGGGTCGTAGGTTTCCGGGACTTTGCCGATGTTGGCCACGCGCCGGTGGCGGCCTTCGCGCACGGCGACCGACTTTTTCTTCACGGCCGTTTTGAGGGCATGAAAGGTAGGCTTGATGGCCGGCAACAGACCGGCGGGAAGCTCGACACTTACCACGATGGTGACAAAGAAATAGGCGAGCAGGAGCGTCAATAGAGCTCCGGTGATTTCCATGACTCGGCGCGTGCGGCGCCACCGCGCGCGCTCTGCGTCGTAAAAAATAGGTCCGCGTTCTTTCATCAATATTTCGAACTATGCATACATCAATGTATGTAACCTGGCGGCATGGCAGGGAACTTGGCCGTGGGCTAGGCTAGACCGTCTGCGCGATTCCGTCTGCTCTATTGTAAGATGCGTGGCGCTCATGAAGCGAATTTTTTCGCATCCTGTCACCGCATTAGCAGCGGGCCTGGGCCTGCGGTTTTTCTTCGTGCACAAGTATCCCATGGTTTCTTCTGACACCCTGCTCTACGAGCAGATCGCCGGGAATTGGCTCGAGCACCACGTTTACGCCATGACTGTCGATGGGAGGATTGTGCCGGCGGATCTGCGCATGCCGGGTTATCCCGCGTTCTTGGCAATTATTTACGCGATTACCGGGCGGACGGGGCCGGACGCGCGAGGCTACCTAATGGCGGCGCAGGCGGCGGTGGATTTGTGCTCGTGCCTGGTCATCGCCGAGCTCGCTGCTTTGTTGGCGCTGCTGAGGCCGCACCCAGCAAGCTGGAAGCGCGTTTTTATGGTGGCCCTGTGGCTCGCCGTGCTGTGCCCGTTCACCGCCAATTATACGGCGGTTCCTCTGACCGAAGTGTTCGCTGGATTTTTCACCGCCGCGGCGCTGGTCTCGTTGATCGTCCTGATTTGGGATGCTTCGGATGGAAGAGCGTCGCTTTTCAGAACCGGCTGGTTCGCCAGGCATGGCCAGTCGATTTTCGCTTTCACCAGCGGTTTTCTGATTGGCATGGGAACGCTGTTTCGTCCCGAATCGCCGCTACTGCTGGTTGTGGCTTGGATCGTGATTGGTTTCATCGGGCTGAGGAACAAGCGGTTTCTTTCTTGTTTCCGGCTGGCGGTGCTCTCTGCAGTTGGCTGCGTCTTGCCGCTTGTGCCCTGGGCGGTGCGCAATGCCGTGACGCTCCATGAAGTGCAATTTCTCGCGCCTAGGAATTCGAATTTGCCGGGCGAACTTGTTCCTTACGGATTCATGGCTTGGGAGAAGACCTGGCTGTTCCGCGTCAAGGACTGTTATCTCGTTTCGTGGAAGTTGAACGGCGAAGTGATCAACCTCGAGGATATTCCGGCGCGGGCGTTCGACACGGCGGAGGAAAAAGGGCGCGTCGCGGCGATTCTCGAGCAATACAACAACGACGTTACGCTCAGTTCCGAGGAAGACGCGGCGTTCGGGCAGCTGGCGCGGGAGCGGACGGCGCGGCGTCCGCTTCGTACCTATGTTTGGCTGCCGGTGGCGCGGGCTTTGACCATCTGGTTTACGCCGCGGATTGAGCTGCTGCCCTTTTCCGGGCAGGTTTTTCCGCTCCGGCAAGCCTGGCAAGAGGATCCTATCGATCAGTCGGTCACTGTGGGATTTTTTCTTTTGAATGCTTTTTATGTTGCGCTCGCTGCCTGGGGAGCCTGGAGGATTTCGCGGGAGAGCCCTTCGCTCCGGCTGGCCATGGCGTTGCTTTTTGGTTACATTCTGCTGCGAACGGCATTTCTTACAACGCTCGAAACACCGGAGCCCCGCTATGTGCTGGTGTGCTTCCCGGCGCTTCTCGCGCTGGCCGGACAGGTTTCGAGCAGGTCTGTTAAGCCGCCGGATCTCGGGCAGCGCGCGACTCTGCCCGATTATTTTTCCTCGACCGGCTCGGGATGAATGGTGACGCGGTAGATTTGCGGAAATTTTTCTTTTACGCGGTCTTCCAGCGCGGCCGTTACGTCGTGGACTTGGGTAATCGGCAGCGCCCCTGGCATCGTGCAATGGCAGGAAGCGAGGATGTGGTGTTCCACCTGTCGCACGCGCACGTCGTGACAATTTACGAGCTCGTCGAATTCAGAAGTCAAGGTGTTCAGGAAATCCTCGATCGCTCGGGAGAGCTGTTTCATTTCGCCGGCGTCAGCGTCGGGCGTAGCGATGTGGCGGCCGAGCGGCTCAATATGGATATTCACGTCCGTTGAGCCGTCGCGCAGCTTGCGGATGCCTTCTTCGAGTTCGCTTGCTTGGCGATGCGCTTCCCGCAGGCTCGAGTTTTCATCCACTTCGAGGTGCAGCTCGATGAACAGTTGTCCGGCGTGCTGCAGGGCCGTGACGTCGTGAATGGCCAAGCCCATGCGCTGCGCGACCGCACGAATGGCTTCAAACAAATGCTCACCCTGGGGAGCGCGGGGCTCGGCGTGCACCATGACGTCAGAAGGGACGATTTCACCGATGCGCTTTTCGATGGCGTCGCTCAGGGCGTGCACTTGCTCGAGACTGGCGGTTCGCGCCACGCTGACCGTGGCATCGACGAAATGTCGGTTGCCAGCGCGGCGGACGCGCACGCGGTCGACGTCCAGGACTCCGTCCATGCGCGCCACGGCCATGGCGATTTCCTGCTGCAGACCCTTGGGCGCAACATCCAGCAGCGCATCCAGGGTTCGCCGCCCGAGCTGCGAGCCCACCCACAGAATAATGGCGGCAACGGCCAGGCCAGCGAGAGCGTCCGCGTAAGCAAGCCAGGGCAGCTTCCAGGTCTCGCCGGCCCACACCAGCCCGATACCGGAAATGACCACCATGGTGCTCCACACGTCCGTCGAAAAATGGAGCGCGTCGGCTTCCAGAGCGTCGCTAGAATATTTTCTGGCCACGTTCTTGAGCGCACGCGCCCGAGTCATATCGATGGTCAGCGCCACGAACAGCACGAGAATGGCCGTGACGCTCGGCTGAATATGCACGCTGTGGAAGAAAAGCCGGTCAAACGCTTCATAAATGATGTAGAGAGCGGTGATGAGCAGAAGTGCCGTCTCAACAAATGCGGAGAAATTCTCGAACTTGCCGTGGCCGTAGGGATGGCGTTCGTCCGCCGGCTCATCCGAGACACGCACGGAAAGGAAGGTAATGACGGCCGCGAGCAGGTCCAGGCCGGAGTGCAGCGCTTCGGAGAGCACACCCAAGCTTCCCGTGCGGATGACGAGAAAAGCCTTCAATGAAACCAACAACACGGCCGAACCAACGCTCAGCAGCGCCGCTCTCCGTTTCTCCCGCGCTTCCTCGTTTTGCCGAGCCGCCATCACCGTCTGACTAGACTACCTCAAGTGTCGTGAGTTTCCGTATTTCGCTCGAGATGCGGGTTGGACGGTCTCCCCGCGCACCGTCCGGCGGTACATCCTTCGGACGGTTTAAACGCGCCAGGGCCGAAGCCCTCCGTAAGACTGCGCCTGACGAGGGCGATTTCGTTCCGGGAACGCGTATATCTCTTGGCCCTTGCTGTGTGCGCCGGGACAGGGTATTTTCTCGCTGCGCGACGGGAGCCCTCCTGATGATTGTTCTTGTTCGGACTGTGGTCTTATTTTTTGCGGGGATGTTTGCGTTTGCTTCTTGGGGGTTTCGGCAGACGCCCACGGGTTCACCGGCGGCAAACGTTTGGAACGCGTTATCCGCTCCGGCCATGGACCCTCTAAAGTCGGCTCATGCAGAAAATGTCGACATCGTTCGCGACCATGTCCAGATCAACCTAACGGACGGCACAATTCAGTTCACCCAGCCCGTCAATGGCGTCGTTTTTGGCGCCGTGTTCCATGGCAAGGGGCGACTGCAAGCGATGCCTCCGAATCCGCAAGAGGCGCAGCAGCTGCGGCTTTTCACCAAGCAGGACAGGCTCAACGTGGAGTTCACCGATGCTACCTTCAGTTTCACGGACGGTCTGCTTGAGGAAATCGGCAAGCAAGTGAAATGGCAAGCCTCTGGCCCGGCCTCCGATGATCTCTATGCCAAGCGACAGAAAGAACGCGAGAATCTGGGCGAATCGTCCATGCCGCGCCTGCTGCAAAGCATACTATCGGCGGACCGCGGCCGCACGGCGTACTTTCTCGCGGACCTGAAAACCGATAAGAGCTGGGTGGAAGTCCACGACGATGCTTTAGAGCCGGAGGATATGACCATTGGGCGCTGGGTGGATGTCGGGTCGTTCAGAATATTTGACACCTGGATGAGCTTTCCTGCCGGACGTACCAGTGCCGAGGCCTGGAAGGATCCGCAAGCCAAGGAGGACTTCGTTATCCGCAGTTACAGAATTGACGCCGCCGTGACCAGCGGCGCGGAATTGAACGCCACGGCGCGCCTCGATTTGGAGGCGCGTTTGGCGGGCCAGAGCGTGCTGATCTTCGACCTGGATGCCAATTTGCGACTCGAATCCATCAAGGATTCCGGCAACAATACGCTCGCGTTTTATCAGTCGCGAGAAACAAAAGACCGCAACCAGTCCTACGGCGATTATGTAGCGGTGATTCTTAGAGAGCCTCTTGCTGTTGGAACTCCCTTGTCGCTCGATTTTCGCTACGGCGGAAAACGCGCGATTCGCAAAGCTGGCACAGGAAATTATTTCTGTGAGAGCTCCGGCTGGTATCCCGAGCGGCCGAACAGTTTTTCTGCGCGCGCCGATTTCGATCTTACATTTCATAGTCCGAAGAATGCGGTGCTGGTGGCCACCGGAGAGAAAACCAGCGACACGCTCGATGGCGGCACCAGGATCACGACTTGGAAGAGCGAGATTCCGCTGGCCGTGGCGGGATTCGCCTACGGTGACTACAAAGTCACAAATGACAAAGCGGGAGACGTGGTAATCGATATTTATGCCAACCGCTCGCCCGACGATGTGATGACCCAAGTACAGCGCTACTTTGAGGAAGGCCCGGGCGCGCAACAGGCCGCCGTGGGTTCCATGTCGCCTTCCATCATGGCCAAAACGATGGGGACGGAGATCGCCAACGCCGTGCGTGTCTATTCGGCGTGGTATGGTCCTTTTCCCTACAAGCACATCTCCGTCACCAGCCTGCCGATCAGCTATTCCTACGGACAAGGGTGGCCGGGGCTCCTGTATCTGTGGTCCGGCTCGTTTTTGGATTCCACGCAACGCAATGCCATCGGCATTCACGATCAAACCGCGGTTACGGACTTTTTCCGGGGCCACGAGACCTCCCACCAGTGGTGGGGCCACCGCGTGGGCTGGAAGAGCTACCACGACCAGTGGCTTTCTGAAGGCTTTGCTGAATTTTCAGGCAACTTGTACGTCGAGTATCGCCAAAATATGAAGGAGTACTTGAGCGGCTGGAGGAAGGAAAAAGAGACGCTGCGCAAGAGCGACCTCAATGGACACAAGGTGGAGGATCTCGGCCCGATTTGGATGGGGCAGCGAATCCGCTCGTCGGTCACCAACGGGGGCTCCTACCAGGACTTGATCTATTCAAAAGGCGGCTACGTCCTGCAGATGCTGCGTATGCAGATGATGAACCCGCGCGACCAGGACCCCGATCATGCGTTCAAGGAAATGATGCAGGACTATTGCAAAACATTCGACAACAAGGCAGCGTCCACGGAGGATTTCAAATCGATCGTGGACAAACACATGACCCACGGCATGGATCTCGAGGGAAACCACAAGATGGAGTGGTTCTTCAACCAGTACGTCTATGGGACGGGCGAGGCACAGTACACGTTCCGCTCTACGTCGGAAGCCACGGCGGACGGGAAGACGCACATCAAGGGAGAAATTGCTCGCGCGGGAGTTTCTGGCACTTGGAAGGATGCGGTGCCCCTCTATGCGCATATCGGAGATAAGACGGTAAAAATGGGATTGATCCCCGTGACCCATGCTAACGAGCCGTTCGATTTTCTAATCCCCGGCAAAATCGATCGTGTATCGATCAACGACTTCGAAGATTTGTTGGCGGAAGTGAAGCAATAGCGGACCACAGCCGGCCTTCTTTGCGGACCGGCTTTTGGTCGCGAAATCTCAGGACTTGGCGCGCGGGATAAAGCGAAGCGCCAGAGAGTTCATGCAATAGCGCAGGCCGGTGGGTTTAGGTCCGTCGTCAAAGACGTGGCCGAGATGGGCTTCGCAAAGGACGCAAGTCACTTCGTCGCGGCGCATTCCAAAACTCAAATCAATTTTGGTTACAACGTTTTCTCTGGCGACGGGCGCCCAGAAACTAGGCCAGCCTGTGCCGGAGTCGAATTTCGTCTCGGAACTGAAGAGCGCGTTGCCGCAGCATACACAGCGGTAAAGGCCCGGCTCGTGGTTGTTGTAGTAGGCGCCGCTGAAGGCCCGCTCCGTGTCGGCTTTGCGCGTAACGTCAAATTCGTCCGAACTGAGCGAGCGGCGCCACTCAGCATCGCTCTTGGTCACCTTGGCCGCGGACTCCACGCGCAATCGCGTTCCGTCGTCAGCGAATTTTACAATTTGCACCGGAGCAGTAGCGGCCTTTGCGGGTTTGTCATCGGCAAGCGCGAAACGGCAGGCGCGCTGAACGCCGATGAGCAGACCGTAGGCGCCAATAGTTGCGCCAGTGAAAATGAAGCCACGACGGGTCAGGTCGTTCATCTTAGGAACCTTCCGAGGCACATCGGCCTGCTGGATTTCTCGCCGTCGATCGCGGTCAGTCTCCCGTCAGTGACGGCGCGGGCAGCAGTGGCAGGCGCTTGGGCTCCCCACGCGCACCGCGCACTTCCAGGTCATCGAAGAGAAGCGAAGGAGCCACGAGCGAAGCGGGCAAACCGCTTTGGGCCGAGCCGAACGCACCGAGCGCCGTTCCGGCGAAGCCTGATTGCTGGTTCTGCATGTAGTTATAAACGAAGTCGTCGTCGCCGATGCCTCCGAGGTTTCGCAGCATGCGCGTGTTCAGGCCGATGAGGCGCGCTCCTCGAACCATCTCTTCGCGTCCGTCCTCCGGGTAGATTTTGTAGACAATGAGGGGCAGCCGGTCGCCAGTCCCCGCGCCGCCGCCAAAGCTCGCGAGCAATTCCGAAAAGTCATCCTGGTGAAGCAAGCTGATGGAAGGATTGTCCATCTCACGGACCACCAGGCAGTACGGCAACTTTTCCGAGCGGCATTCGTCGAGGAACTTTTTCTTCAGATCGGCAGGCGACTGTGTCTCGGTCGATTTGAAAAACAGATTGCTCATCGCAGGCTTGGTGTCGAAGAACGCCGAGCGGCCGTGACCGTTGGACATGTCGGAATCCGGCCCGGGCCGGCGGGACATCAGCAACTCTTTGACGTTGCCGCCATCCACCACGGTCACTTTTTGCGCGCGCACGCCATCTTCATCGACGGTGTAGGAACCCAGCAGGGGTGTTCCGTGAAATTCCTTTGCGGCGGGATCGTCCACCAAAGAGACGCTTCCCGGCAAAACGCGCGTGCCCATGCGGCCGACCCAGTCGCTCTTTCCGCCAAGCCCGGTGAGAAGTTGCTCCATCACCGGCGTGAAGGAAACAGGCGGGCGAGCGCCATTGATCGCCGGAGTCAGCACTTGCGCCAGGAGTGGAGCGGCGGCTCGGGCTTCAAACAGCACTGGCCCGTTGTAGTCCTGCGCTGGAAGTGCCGCGCGCATGGCCATCAGCTCGCTGCCGGTCACGTTCAAGGCCTTCTGAACGGCATCGACGCTCGGCAGATCGGCAGGTTTCCGGGCGTAGGAGGCGTACAGATGATTAACCTGCACACCATCGTCGGCCAGCGTGTTCATGCCCGCTTCGATGGCCGCGTAGCAACGGTTCGTGCGGATTTCCGTGCCCTCGCTGGTGAGCAAGTATTCCGTGGCATAGACCAGATAGTAGGTCACGCGCGATTCGTAGATTTGCGGGAATGCGCGAAGAGCAGCAGAGGAGTCGCGGGCTTCCTGTTCCCAGTGGCGATTGCTCCAGTCCGGAACGACCAGCGGTTCGATGAGTTCGAGCGGCTCGGCCTTGGCAAAATCATCGATGTCGGATTGCCGCGCGAGGCTGCTCAAGTAGGCCTGTTTGCGGGAATAGGTTTCGACGGCTTCCTTGAAAGCCTGGTCGGTGGCGATCCACAGATCCTGGCGCAGAGAATCGTAGTCGCGGTCGATGCCGACAGAGCCGGTCGGACCGATAAATCCGCGGAATCCGTCGTCGCTGATGAAATTGGAGCTGTCGAGTTTGTAGTCGCCAATGCGCGCTTGCACGTCCATGAAGCGATTGCGCGTGTGGTTGGAGGAGATTAACGCGCCAAATTCGGCCACGACTTCGCGCACGTCGAGATCGAGCAAATGGTATTCGACGTAGTAAGGTCGTTGAGGCTGCGGCGTCCCGGGGATTTGCAGCTCCAGCCGGGTTTTCGAGCGCGCCATTTCGTCCCGCATAGCTTCTAGGGTGTGATCATTGTCCTTGGCAGCCTGGGCCTGGACGGAGATGCCAGAACCTAGGGCCGCGGCGAGAATCGTGAGTCCAGCAAATGCGCGGGCGCGCCTCACTGTGGGCCTCCCGTCTTGACGGGATCATGCGCGGGCGGCGGCAGAATCGGGGGCCGGTCCGTGGAAGTCTCTTTCTTCTGCACTTCCAGCTCGGATGTGAGAATAGCGGGCGAGGCCGCCGAAACCGGTACGGAGCCGGACTCCGCGCCGCAGTAGCCGTTGAATACTTCCGTGGTATCGCCTGTGGCCACGATTTTCGTGAGCGCGGCCAGCGGCGTTCCGACGATATCGACGCCCCGCACTAATTCATCCGGGCGGCCGTCGGCAAACACTTTGTAGACCACCAGCGGGAGGACTTGAAAGGCTTGCGGCTGCCCGCGCCCTGTGAAAGTGAAACCGCCGGCGATGTCGTCAATCAGCAGGCCGAAAGGTTTTCCCTGCTCTTTGATGAGCTCGATCAGCTTCGTGCGCAGTTGCGCGTTCGTGACGGTCTTGCTGCTTTCCACAATCAGATTGCCTTGGCGGGAAACCGGAGTCGCGCCAAGCTGACGGCGTCCGTGGCCGTTGGAAATGGGGAAACCCACGAGCGGCGAACGCGACATCTCAAAATTCTTTAAGACTCCATGATCCACAAGCGTTACGCGTTGCGCCGGAACGCCCTCGTCATCGAACTGGTAGTAGCCCAGCAGGTCATCGGACCCGAGCTTCTTCTTCGTAGTGTCATCCACGATGCTCAGGAAACTCGGCAGGATGGATTCGTCGACCTTTTTCGCAAAAGTCTGGCCTTCGGCGGCATCTTTTTGCCGGTGGCCTTCGGCGCGGTGTCCAAAAACTTCGTGGAAAAAGACGGCAGCGGCGCGGCCGGTCAGCAGTGCCGGTCCAACCGATGGCTCGTTAATGGGTGCCGCAACGAGTCCTTCAAGTTCCTTGCGCATGGTGCCCTGCGCGGCGGAGACGGCTTTGTCGTCCGGCGCGTCTGCGGGATTGACCCAGTCAAAATTGTAGTAGCGGTCGATGTCCATTCCGTCCGGTGCCTTGCCCTGGATGAACAACTCGAGGCGGTAACGGATCTGGCCGAATTGCAGCTGGGTTCCTTCGCTGGTGACCTGGAAGACGTTCTGGGCTTGCGCTGTGAAGGTGACAATCGAATTAATAATCGCCGCGGATTCCCTGAACGCGTGGGTATAGGCACGGACTCTTTCTTCCCAAGGTTTGCGGTCCAGCGCAAAAGAAACCTGCGGGCCAATGTAGGTGTGCGGCTGCTCGTGAGAGAAATCGGGCGCACGGTTTTCGACCGAATCCACTTTTACTTCTTTGCCCGTCTTGATCTTGATGAGGGCTTCCGCGGCGGCGCGGTATTGGCCGTCGGTCTCCAGCCACACGGCGCGGCGGAGAACGCCGGGATCATCATCGAGTGGAACAGGTTTGCCCGGGCCGGCGGTGGTCTGCGTCCGTTCGCCAACCTTATGGGTGTCATCCGTTTCGTAGCTGCCCGTGCGCACGGAAACTTCCAGCCAGCGGTTGCGCGCCTCGCCGCTATTGAGGAGCGCGCCGTTTGACCCGGAGACATCGGCGCGTTGCGTATCCGTGATGGTGTAGCCGAGGTAGTACGCGGGGGGGTCCTGCGCTCGGAGCGTCTTCATGGAGCGCTCGAGTTCGGCCTGGAGCGCCGCGAGCAGCGGAGACTTCTTGGCCTGCGCATCAGGGGGTGGCGCAGCCTGCGTCACCGGCGCCGTGATGGGCGTTAGGGAAGCCACCAAGCCCAGAGCGCACAAAAGAGAACCTAGGTGATAACGGACAGAAATTTTCAAGGATTGCCTCACTTGCAGTTAGACGGAACCACCAAACATCCAGTGTACGCTACCGCGGGTAACGGCACAAAATGCAGGAGTCAACGAGTCAACGCGTCCCTTTTATAGGGTCACACTAGTCTGACGGCTGCGAGCCCTAGCAAGTTGCATGGGACCCCAAGCAGCGAACTTCGGCTGCGACATGCAGTCAGAGCGAAAGAAAAGAGGATGCTCTTGTGCACCCCAAGTCAGCAGCCAACGTCTAACCGCAGTTCGTCGGATTCGTTTTGCAGGGATTCGTCGGGACGGGAGCGGGGGTGTGACGGGTCGCCAGGACTGCAAAGACCACCACGGGAACCACCGCGATGAAGCCTATGGTAAAGCCCAATCCCTTGCCAATGTGCCCGGCGTTTAGGAGACCGCTACCCGGTCGGGGTTCCACGGTCGTGTCCTTGCTTGCCGTGACCAGCAGGTCCAGGGGTGCTTGCGTTGGCGGTGCCGGTGCGGAGTTGTCCCCGTTGCGCAGGTTGGTCATCTGGCCGGCTTTCAAGATTACGCAAACGCCTGCCAGGTTGCAGACGCGCACAGAGCCTTCGTAAGCGATCACGTTCATCACGTTGTTTTCATAACCCACGTAAAAATCCGTGCCAACAACACCGGCCACACCCGCGGCGGTGTGCACTTCAAATTTGCCGTCGGATTTTGCAATCTTTGCTGCTTGCGTGCGCAGCTTTCCGTAAGCCAGCTCGAGATCTGTTTGCTGCGCGCCGGCGTCGTGTTTTACAACTTTCATCGACGAATCCGATCCCACGTTCAAAACCGACCCGTCATCCAGAGCGATTCGTGCGCGTCCATCGACCTTGGTGTTTACCAGGTCCCGCCATTCGACGATCGATTTGGCGGAAGCGTCAAGGGTCTTGGAGCCCCGCGCAATACTCACCGCAGGGATTAGGCGAGCAACTACGCCGGCTCGCTGTCCGTCGGCCTGAGGCGCGGCAGAAATGTTCGCGGGAATGGCCACGGCCAGCGAAAGCCAAAGAGCCAGGCCAAGTGCAACGGGGGACTTCGTATTCATACCGACTCTCCTAGAAAGATCGCCGTGATCTGGGTTGTCTATTGTTGTTACTGGAGAGCATTAGGCCTGTCAATTGGAAACCCTGCGGAGCTTGCGCAGTCGCTACATTCCTGATTGAACACCCCCGTGCAGTTCGACCGTCGAGGCCCGCTTCGCTATCGAGCCGTGCCGCCGGTCTTGTAGAGGAGCCTCACTCCGGGCAGTGGAAAGAGCGGCGGCCATGTCATCGTGCGGGCCGTTCCCCGGTGCTGAAACGTTCCGGCCTCCCCAGAGATGGCTTCGAGAAGGTGGGTTTCGGAGTCGCCGAGCAGGGTCGGCGGCGAGAAAAGTTTAGCAAGGAGGGCCATCGTGGGAGCGGTAAAAGGGTTCTGTTGTTTGCTCGCGCACGCACCCTGCGCTCCGGACTTGCCAGCGCCCGAGCCCAGCGCCAAACTTCTAGTATGCGTGCTCTGGTCGCGATTCTCGTTTCTTGTGCTCTTTTGTTTGGCGTCTATCACTACTATTTCAAGAAGATGCCGGTGACCGATGAAGGCACGGCCCCGACGCAAGCCATCAGCCTCACTGGCGTCCGCGGCGATCTTTTACAGATTGCCCAGGGGGAGCGGGGCTACATCGCGCAGAACGGCCATTGCGTTCCGCTCGACGAGCTCATTTCCTCGAACTCCCTGGCTATGTCGCGTACGGAGCGGGACGGCTATGCTTATTCCGTGGAGTGTTCTGGTGGGGACTTCAGCGTCACGGCAGGTCACGCTGCAGCCGCCGCGGGTTCGCCTGTCCGCTATCCCACGCTCGCGATTGACCAGAATATGCAAATCCGCGAAGTGCACTGAAAATCCAACGAAGAGGACCGGGCCCAAAGCGGAATCTCTCCGGGCTTTCCTTAAGCGGGCGTCGCTCTACCGTTACGGCGTGCGCTTTTGATCCGCCACCAGAACGCCGGCTTCGGCGTAGTTCGTTGCCGGGACGTCGTGAAATGACACGTGAATGTTTTCACGTTTCGCGCGGCCATCCTCAATCAGGGCCGCGGTGATACGTTCGGCGATTTTGCGTTTCATCTCCGGCGTCCGACCATCGACCCAGGTAATCTGTACATGCGGCATGTCGCTTCCTCCTTAGAACGGACGATCTCAGAATCTTGCACGCAAGACGGAGGCATTGTACCGAGCTTTGTGGCTCGCGCGCCCTGGAATGGCCCCATCGCGACGCGCCAAGCATGGCGCCCCCCTGTGTTAGTATTAAGGACCGATGCATTCCGCCATTCCTCACCTGATCGAACTGCAGCGTGTCGACCACCTGATTGTCGCGGTGCGCACCGAGATTGAGACTTTTCCCAAGCGCGTTCGTGAAGCGGACGCCAAGCTGAGCGGCGCGCGCACAGCCGTTGCGGCCGCTCGAGAGCGCCTCGTCAACAGTCAAAAAGACCGCAAGAAATTCGAGCTGGACGTGCAGCAGTGGAAGGACCGCGCGAAGAAATACCGCGACCAGAGCGGCGCCGTCAAAACCAACGAAGCCTACAAAGCCCTGCAGCACGAGATTGCCAACGCCGAAGCGGAAGTGGCCAAAGCCGAAGACGCGCAGCTCGAAGTGATGATGGCTAGCGAAGAAGCGGAACGCCGCGTCCGGCATGCGGAAGCGAATCTGAAGGAAGACGAAACGGCAGTCACCAAAGAGAGAAAAGTAATCGAAACCTTGCAAGCCGAGAAAAAGCAACAGCTCGATTCGTTGCTAGCGGAACGCGAGCGCGCCCTGGCTCCGATTCCCGAAGATCTGCGTGAACTCTATACGCGCATCGCCAAACGTCATCATGGCGCGGGCCTCGCCGAAGCCCGCGATGGGCAATGCCGCGGATGTGGCATGCGTGTCCTGCCGCATACTTTGCAGGAGCTTCGACGTGATCCCAATGAAGAGATTTACCGCTGCGAGTCTTGTGGCCTGATCCTGTACACTTTGGAGCCCGTTCCTGTTCCGGGCTCTGCTTCCGGCTCGGAGCGCGCCGCTTCTTCCGCCGTCAACCATTCCTGATGCCACGCCTTCCAAAATCTACTCGCGCTGCCGGCGACGTTCTCTTCGAAGACTCGCTCGAGGAGCAAAAAACGACGCCGGCCCATCAAGCCAATATTGATGGCGCGGCGCGCGGGAATCCTGGACCAGCTTCCTATGGGGTGATCATTCGCGATGGGGGCGGCGAGCTGGTCGCCAAGTTAAAGAAATATATTGGTCGGATGACGAACAATGTCGCCGAATACTATGCTCTGATCGCGGCGCTTGACTACGCGGAGTCGCACGGCATCCGCTCATTGCGCGTGGAGAGCGATTCCGAGCTGATGGTCAAGCAGATGCAGGGGCAGTACAAAGTGAAGAGCGAGGATCTGCGGCCGCTTTTCGAACGCGCGAAGAAAATGTCGATGGGCTTCCAGTCGTTCCGGATCGATCACATCTACCGCGAACAAAACCGCGAAGCGGATGCGCTGGCCAACGAGGCGCTGGATGAAACGTCCGGCGTACCCGGTGCTGCCGGAGCGCCTGCCAAAGCTGTGGCGCCCGACGCCAAACCCGGGCCGCGCTGGATTCAGGCGCGATTCCGCAGCGGGATTCTTTACCCGCTGGAAGATATCGATCTCCCCGACGGCACCGAAGTGCAAATCGTGCTTCGTCCTCTGAAGCGTCAGACGCCCACAAAATAGCGAACCGGTTTTTTTATTTCAGGGCGTAAGAGCGATACAGCGTATCGCGTTGCGCGGGGACGAATCCCGCATCGGAAATGATGCGGCGAAGTTCGTTTTCGTTAGTGCGGTTCTTTACGCCGGCGGCGAACACCACGTTTTCTTCAATGAGGATGCTGCCGACGTCGTCGGCGCCGAACTGCAGGCCTACTTGGCAGACTTTGATGCCGGGCGTCAGCCAGCTCGATTGGATGTGATCAATGTTGTCGAGGTACAGTCGGCTCACGGCGAGAGTTTTCAAATAATCGACCGCCGTGGTTTCCTGCACTTTTTTTCCGAGGGCGGTGTTTTCTGCCGCGAACATCCAGGGGATAAACGCCGTGAACCCGCCAGTGTCTTCCTGAATGCGGCGCAGTCTTTCAAGGTGATTTACACGGTGGCGGAGCTCTTCGCCGCAGCCGAACATCATCGTCGCGGTGGTGCGCAGGCCGAGCGAATGCGCGACGCGGTGGACTTCCTCCCAATCGTCGCTGGTGCACTTCAAGCGGGCAATTTTCCCGCGGATTTCGTCGTCGAGAATTTCCGCGCCGCCGCCGGGGATAGACTGCAGTCCGGCGTCCATCAAGCGCTGAATCGTTTCGCGGACGCTTAGTTCACTCACCTCCGCGATGCACAAGATTTCTGGCGCGGAAAAACAGTGCAGATGCACTTGCGGAAAGCGCGCCTTGAGCGAGCGAAGAAGATTTTCGTAATAGCCGATCTGCAGGTCCGGGTGCAGGCCGCCTTGCAGCAAGATTCCGGTGCCTCCGAGCTCGAGCATTTCTTCGATTTTTTCGTAGATGGTTTCGAAAGAGAGGATGTATCCGTCTTTTGCTCCTAGCGGGCGGTAGAAGGCGCAGAACGAACAGTACTCGGTGCAGAAGTTTGTGTAGTTGATGTTGCGGTCGATCTGGTAGGTCACCACGCGCGGATCGTTTTTTTTCAGGCGCATCTGGTGCCCGGCCATGCCGAGGCCTATCAGGTCATCGGATTCGAGCATTTCGAGCGCTTCTTGTTTGGTCAGTCCCACTTTTTTCCTTCGCGTCCTGGCGTTCTTATTCTAAGGGATGCGCTGCTTAAACTCTAATGGCCACCGCCAGCGGGCACGGGAGGTCATGCCCCTACTTCACCGAGAGGGCTTCTGTTGTCGCCGAGGCCCAGGTAATTTTTTTGTCTCCGGCAATCAGCCCCAAGTTCGCGGCTTCCTGGAAATAGCGTTCCAGGCCGCGGCGGTTTTCTTCCCCGAGAGAAAAGTCGATGTTGTCGCGCAAGTAGGACTCCAGGGCTGGTTGCGGCAACTCTAGCTCGCGAGCAGCTTCAAGACTGATGGCCGCGAGCTGGGTTAGGCCGAAGTTGCGGGATGCGGAGAAATCCGCGAGCACCTCCGGAGTAACAACCTCGGGCCTGGCAGCCCAGACGGCCATGACCGCCGGAAGGCTTGAGAATTTGCGCCATTCGCCGACCACGTCGTAGACATGAAAAATCTCGGCGCTCGTGATTCCCAGCGCCGCTGCTTGGCAAATCGCACGTCCTTGTGGGTCGACCGTACTGTGGCGCTCGATAGCCATCGAAATGCGCAGCGCGGGATCGCCGATGAGCATCGCGGCGTCCGCTCTCCCGAGCATCGCGCTTACATCGGGTTCCGTTTCAAAAAACTCAGGATCGATCTTCCAGTGTCGGGCGGCCAGAATTCGCGTCAGCGCTTGCGTGCTGCGCGAACTACTGTCCAGCGCAACGCTGCGCACCTGTTCGATAGGCTTCCGCGAGAGAATCAACAGGCTTCGCACGCGATTCTGAGAGGCGATCGCCAAGTCCGGCAGCACGACCAAACCGGGGATGCGCTGATATTCAATGGCGGGAATGATGGCGATGTCGGCAGCGCCGGCGCGCATCGCTTCCGCGCATTGCGAGGGCACGGTGAATGACAAGTCGTACTTCCCGGCAAGCGGCCCGTTCGTAAAGCCCCACACCAGCGGCGCGGTGTTTAAGTACTGCACGATCGATATGCGAAGTTTTTGCACGTTTCTAGATTCTCGCGATTTCATCCACGTAGTTGCAAGTATAGCAGACAGGATTTTCCTCCGCGCCAACCGTCTTTTGTTGTAAAACGTTTCTTCCTTTCGGAGGCGCTGAACATGCTGAAAGTTTTTCGTTTTTGGTCGGTGCTATGTCTCCTGGCTCTGCCCTCGATTTGTAAGGCGCATCCCGATGCGTCCCAGACGCCTTCCATCAGCGAGAAAACCGCGGGCACGAAGGAGTTTCCCGGCTATTTCAATCTTTTTTGGGACGCCAAGCAGGGCAGGCTGTGGCTCGAAATCGACAAGTGGGGTGCGGAATTCCTTTACCAGAGCGGCCTCCCGGCGGGCCTCGGCTCAAATGACATCGGCCTCGACCGCGGCCAGCTCGGCAAAACGGGCATCGTCCGTTTTGAACGCAGCGGCCCGAAGGTTTTGCTGATTGAGGAGAATCTCGGATATCGCGCGGTGAGCAGCGACGCGGACGAGCTGCGCGCCGTGCGCGACTCTTTCGCGGAGTCGGCGCTTTGGGGCTTCACCATTGCCGCCGAGGAAAACGGTCATGCCCTGGTCGACGCCACGGAATTTTTCTTGCGCGACGCTCACGGCATTCCCGCGACACTTCGCCGTACGAAGCAGGGCGCCTACAAGCTGGATGCCTCGCGGTGCGCCATCTATCTTCCGCGCACGAACAGCTTTCCCCGCAACACCGAAGTCGAAGCCACACTGACTTTTGCCGGCGACGAGCCGGGGTCCTGGGTGCGCGAGGTCACGCCCTCGCCCGAGTCCATCACCGTTCGCGAACATCACTCCTTCGTCGAGCTTCCCCCTCCGGGGTACAAGCCGCGCGTTTATGATCCGCGCTCCAGCTTTTTCGGAATCGCGTACTTGGATTATGCAACGCCGGTGAGTGAACCTATCGTCAAACGCTTTGCCGCGCGACACCGACTCGAGAAAAAAGATCCCAACGCGGCGGTGAGCGAACCGGTCCAGCCCATCATTTACTATCTTGATCGCGGCGCGCCCGAGCCGATTCGCTCCGCGCTGCTCGAAGGTGCGCGCTGGTGGAATCAGGCGTTTGAAGCCGCCGGGTACAAGAACGCCTTTCAGGTCAAGCTCATGCCCGAAGGCGAGGACCTGATGGATTTGCGCTACAACGTCATCCAGTGGGTGCATCGCGCCACGCGCGGATGGTCTTATGGCGCGGCGGTCATCGATCCGCGAACCGGAGAAATCATAAAAGGTCACGTCACCCTCGGCTCGCTTCGCGTGCGCCAGGATTATCTGATCGCCGAAGGTCTGCTGGCCCCGTATGAAAAGGGCAAGCCGGTTTCACCAAAAATGATGGAGATGGCGCTCGCGCGGCTGCGCCAACTTGCCGCGCATGAAGTCGGCCACACCCTCGGCCTGATGCACAACTATTCGGCCAGCACCGTCAATCGATCGTCCGTGATGGATTACCCTCCGCCGCTCGTGAAGCTTTCCGCCGACGGCGCGCCCGATCTTTCCGATGCTTACGCCACGGGCATCGGCGAGTGGGACAAAGTGTCCATCACCTGGGGCTATAGCGATTTCGCGCCGGGCGCCGACGAGCATGCCGCACTGGAGAAAACCCTGATCGATGCATTCGGCCGCGGACTTCGCTATCTCACCGACCAAGACGCCCGCCCCGCCGGTTCTTCCAGCAGCGTTGCGCATCTTTGGGATAGCGGATCGAACGCCGTCGACGAGTTAAACCGCATCATGCAGGTTCGCGCTGCTGCCTTGCGCCGCCTTGGCGAAAACAATGTTCGCGAGGGCACGCCGCTCGCGGCCATCGAAGACGTTTTGGCGCCCATCTACATGTACCATCGCTACCAGGTGGAAGCCGCGAGTAAGCTTGTCGGAGGAATGGACTACACGTTTGCCCTGCGCGGCGACGGAGAAGTTCCCACGCAAATCGTCGCGCCCGCTGAACAGCGGCGCGCTCTGGCCGCTGTGCTCGCCACGCTCAAACCGGAAACGCTGGCCCTGCCCGAAGCGCTTCTCAAGATCATCCCGCCGCGTCCGCCGGAATACCCACGCGATCGCGAAGATTTCAAGATTCACACCAGCCCGGCATTTGACGCGCTGGCTCCCGCGGAGTCCGCCGCCCAGCACACCCTGCAGTTTCTGTTCAATGCCGAGCGCGCCGCGCGACTCGTCGAATTCCATGCCCGCAACCCGGAAAATCCCGGCCTTTACGACGTCCTGGAAGCCGTACTGGCCGCCACCTGGAAATCGCCTCACCGATCCGGCTATAACCAACAGATCGCCTTGACGGTGGACAACGTCGTTCTCTATGACCTTATGACCCTCGCTGCCAACGACCACGCCACCGGTGAAGTCCGCGGCATCGCTTCGCTCAAACTTCATGAACTCCACGACTGGCTCGCTACCCAGCCGGGAGGGATGGCCATCTCTGATAAGGCGCACATCTTCTTCACCCGGCAGCGGATCGAGCTCTTTGAAAAAGATCCCAAGCGCATGGACCTGACCGCGCCCGTCGAACCGCCCGACGGCCCACCCATCGGGAGCCTGGGCTCGCTAGATTGCGATTGGCAGCCGTAGGGAGGCAACTCCTTTCAAATCAATGAGAACCCCGACCTGCTGTAAGCGATGAGCAGGAGGCGGGGGCTTGCCTAGCGCCGATGCGCGGTCTTCTGGCCAAGCATTTTTCCTAATTCATCAAACCGCTGGAGGTCTTGATCGTCTATGTAGGAAGGAGGGTTTGTCCATGAAATCGCGCCTTGGGTTTGTTCTGCAGCTGGTGACCGCCGCGTGCGGATTCTACGCCCTGACTGTTCTGGCTCGGGCCCAGGATGCGCCCGCTCCTCCGGCGCCGCCCGCCCCTTCCTCTTCCGTTCTTGTCGCACCAGCTCCTCCTCTGCCGCCGAGCGCTCCGTTCTACGCTGCAGCAGCTACCGCGCCGGCCGCACCGGCCGCTCCGCCAATGCCCCCCATGCCCGCAATCCCGGCGGCTCCTGCTGTTCCAGCCCTTCCGGCAGAGCCCGGTTGGTTCGCTGGGGATCGTCGACATTCGTTCGGCATGTCCGGCGGCCGTCGCGAGCCTGCGTCGGATTGCTCCGACCTCCATGTTCGATTCGACGACAGGGATGCCGTTATGGAATCGGAAGAGCGCACGGTAACCAAGGCCGAGGCCCCCACTCTGAGCGTTCGCCCGCACAAAAACGGGGGCGTGCAGGTCCAAGGCTGGGACAAGGACTCCTATTCCGTGAGGGCCTGCAAGTTCGCTTCAAATGAAGACGGAGGCGCACAGCGCATGTTGGCGCAGATGACGCTTTCTATCCGCAACGGCGAGGTCTCCACAAACGGACCAAGCGAGGACGGCGAATGGACGATCTATCTGCTGATTCGCGCGCCCAAAGCGTCGGTCATTGATCTGGAGACCGCCAACGGCCCGCTTTCTCTTTACAGCGTGGACGGCAAATTGACGGCCCACGCCACAAACGGCCCGATCACTTTGCACGATTTTTCCGGTGATGCCGAAATCCGAGCGGCGAATGGCCCCATCAGCATCACCGGAAGCAGCGGCAACGTGCGCATCCACACGGAGAATGGCCCGATCTCCATCAACCTGAAAGGGACGTTGTGGAGCGGAACGGGCTTGACCGCCGATGCGCAGAACGGTCCTCTGACGCTTTCCGTTCCGTCCGACTACAAGTCCAGCTTCAGCGTGGAATCGCGGAATTATTCCCCCATGAATTGCAAGGCCAGCATATGCGATAACGCGCGGAAAACCTGGGACGACAACCATCGCCGCATCGAATTTGGCAGCTCGCCAGCGATGATCCGTCTTTCGACCGTAAACGGCCCGGTTTCGATCCAGTCTTCCCGCGAAGAAATGTAACTCTGGCTTTTTGCGCGCTTGCCCGGAGCGCCTCCGAAGGTCGCTGGCGCACGGTACTAGCTCATACCGCATCCCGCGAAGATGGACGCGCTAGAGCTCTTGCGGATAAGATTCAGCGCATGATTCCCGAAGCGCGCGTGGCCCAGCCGGTCACCGCATCAGAAGCCGCGCAGCTGGCGCGCGAAATGTTCGGCCTCGATGCCGCCGCCAAGTCGCTTCCCGGCGAGTACGACGACAATTTTCATCTGTCAACTAGCCAGGGTCGTGAATTTGTCCTGAAAGTTATGCATCCCGCGAGGGAGCCGTCTTTCGTCCGGATGCAGTGCCAGGCGCTCGAACACTTAGCCAAACGCGCGCCCCATCTCTCGCTTCCGCGCGTTTGCCTACGGCCAAACGGCGATGCCCACGCGTTTCGGACGCTCCTGGATGGAACGAAGCGTCTCCTGTGGTTACTTAGCTATGTCCCAGGAACGGTCCTCGCCAAAGTAAATCCGCGCACAACGGAGTTGTTCGGCAGCCTCGGCCAGTTTCTCGGTGAGGTGGATGCCGCTCTGGCGGATTTTTCTCATCCGGCCGCGCATCGGGAGTTGAAATGGGATCTCGCTCGCTCCGGCTGGATTCGAGATTATCTGCGCTACATTGGCGATTCCGGTCGCCGGGCGCTCGTTGAACGGTTTCTTGGGCTATACGAATCGGACGTGGTTCCAGCACTTCCCTCGCTGCGCCGCAGCGTCATTTATGGTGATGCCAACGATTACAACGTGCTGGTCAGTTCCCCCTGGCCGCAGCCGCGAAAAGTAGTCAGCGTGATCGATTTCGGAGACATGCACCATGGTCTGACCGTTTCCGAGGTGGCCATTGCCGCCGCGTACGCGATGCTTGGCGAGTGCGACCCGCTGCGCGCGGCCAGCGCTGTGGTCGGCGGCTATCACCATGTTTTTCCCCTCGAAGAGGCCGAGATCGGCTTTCTCTACACACTCATCGGGATGCGGCTCGCCGTGAGCGTCACGAATTCCGCGCATCGCAAATCCGTGGTCCCCGAGGATCTTTACGTGACCATCAGTGAGGACCCCGCCTGGGAAGCGCTCGAGAAGCTTCGGTTGATTCATCCAAGATTCGCACTGTATACGTTTCGCGAGGCCTGCGGTTTGCGCGCGGTGCCACGCAGCGAAAAAGTACAGCAATGGCTGGCCTCCAGCGCGAACAGCGCAGCTTCCATTCTTGAGACGGATTTGCATACGGCTCCGAGTGTGATCTTTGATTTGAGCGTCGGCAGCCCATTCCTTGGTTCTGATCCTCGGGCGGGCGAATCTGACGACCTCAGCGAAGCCATCTTCCGCAAGATGAAGAGCGCGAATGCTTCCGTGGGGATTGGCCGTTACAACGAGGCGCGCTTGCTCTACACTTCGCCACTCTTCAGAGCCAGTGAGAATCCTACCGATGAGCGGCGAACCATTCATCTTGGGATAGACTTATTCGCCGCGCCCGGCACGCCGATCCGCGCCCCTCTCGAGGGCGTCGTTTACACGGTGGCCATCAACACCGCGCCGCTCGACTACGGCCCGCTCGTGATCCTTCGTCATGCAACCGGCGATGGAGTGGAGTTTTTCACGCTCTACGGGCACCTCTCGCGCGAAACATTTGACGCACTCCGGGTGGGGCAGCGCGTGGCGCGCGGCGAGCCCTTCGCCCGCATCGGCGACGCCCACGAAAACGGCGGCTGGGCGCCTCACCTTCATTTCCAGATTATTATCGACCTGCTGGATCACCGCTCCGATTTCCCCGGAGTTGCTTTGGCGTCACAACGCGCGGTGTGGACTTCGCTGTCGCCCGATCCCAATTTGCTACTCGGCATTCCGGCCGAGCGTTTCCCCCGGCAGGAACCGACGTCTCGAGAAACTCTTTCTGCTCGCCGCGAGTTCCTCGGAAGAAATCTCAGCATTTCCTATCATCAGCCGCTGAAGATCGTGCGGGGATGGAGGCAATACCTTTACGACGACGCCGGCCGCGCCTTTCTCGACGTTTATAACAACGTGCCCCTTGTCGGTCACAGCCACCCGCGCGTGGTCGAAGCTGTGCAGGAGCAACTTGCTCTCCTCAGCACCAACACGCGCTATCTTCACGACAACGTGAACCGCTACGCGCAGCGCCTCACCGAACTTCTACCTGAACCGCTCGGTGTCTGCTATTTCGTGAACTCCGGCAGCGAAGCGAACGAGCTCGCCCTGCGCCTGGCCCGCGCTCACACCGGCCGCGAAGACGTGATGGTCCTGGAGCACGCCTACCACGGCCACACCACGACGCTCATCGACATCAGCCCGTACAAATTTGATGGTCCCGGAGGGCGCGGCCGCAAGCCGTGGGTTCACGTCGCGCCAATTCCCGATGACTATCGCGGACCTTATCGGCGGGAGGATGCCGCGGCGGGAGCAAAATACGCGCAGTGTGTCGCGGAAATCTTAGAGAGCGGGCGCGCCGAAGGCCGTCACGTCGCAGCGTACATCGCTGAAACGCTGCCAAGTGTCGCCGGCCAAATTGTTTTTCCGCCCGGATATCTCAAAGAATCCTACAAGCACGTGCGCGCTGCCGGTGGGGTATGCGTCGCCGATGAAGTGCAAGTTGGTTTCGGCCGTCTCGGCACGCACTTCTGGGGATTCGAGACCCAAGGCGTCGTCCCGGACATTGTGGTGCTGGGCAAACCCATCGGAAACGCGTTCCCGCTGGCGGCCGTGGTCACCACTCGCGAAATCGCTCGAAGTTTCAACAACGGGATGGAGTTCTTCAGCACCTTTGGCGGAAATCCTGTGGCCTGCGCCGCGGGCCTCGCCGTTCTGACCGTACTCGAAGAAGAGCATCTCCAGCGAAACGCGCTGCGCGTCGGGCGGTACCTGATGGCCCGGATGAAAGCATTGGAAGGAAGGCACGCGCTGATCGGCGATGTGCGCGGCTCAGGATTGTTCCTGGGGTTGGATCTGGTGCGCAATCGCGAGACCCGCGATCCTGCAACTGCTGAAGCCTCCTACGTCGTCAACCGCCTGCGAGAGCGCGGCGTGCTTACCGGCACGGACGGCCCGTATCACAACGTCCTCAAGCTGCGTCCGCCGCTAATCTTTTCAGAAGCCGACGCCGATCTTTTTCTTGCGACCCTGGACGCCGTCCTAGCGGAAGACCCCGCGCAACCCAGCTGATCGCACAGATTCTCCTTTGCAGCGATGCGCTGGGGACATCCCGGTTATCTTGTGCCTAGGCTCGGCTCGCGATCGAGCCAGCCAGAATTTCTCATACTGAATTGCAAAGGGCGGTGGCTTCATGGCATAACTGGTTGGTCTAGAAGGATTCTGCCAAGAGGGAGCAACAGCCTTATACCCGCTCGCCGCTGTCCCCAAAAGCCCTTCGACGAAAAGGTCTCTGAACTCCCCAGCGTGAGGAATCCGAGGCAGCTGGACGACACGGTCGAACAATCCGGCTTGAACTCTTAGCAAGTTCTAGCTACGCTTTTTGATCTGGAGATGCAGGCCGGGCCGGCCAACTCCGGGTACGCTATTCAGTAAGGTGTTGTTATAACAGCACATACGGCGCGAATCATGTGCCCCTGATCCTGCATCTAAAGCCTGAGAGTATCGCAAAGGCTGATAGCAGCATCTAGATGGAAGTTAGCGAGAAGGACACACGCCGCGCTCTCAGCCCTTCCAGCAGCACATTACGGGGTTACAAAGACAAGATGGCACGTTCGCTTGTGATCGTTGAGTCGCCCGCAAAGGCGAAGACTATTAATAAGTACTTGGGGCGCAATTACCTCGTCAAGGCCTCCATTGGCCACGTGATGGATCTGCCCAAGAAAACGATCGGCATCCGTCTGCCCGGCGAAGAAGAAGGCACCGGCAAGAAAAAGAAGCGAGCCAAAAAGGGAGCGAAGAAAGTAAAAGAAAAGCCAGCCCGTCCGCCGATATCGCTGGACGACGAAAAAATCTTCGAGCCCACGCTGCAGATTATCGCTGGCAAAGGCAAGATCATCAACGATTTGCGCAAGGCTGCCAACGTCGCGGACGCCGTCTATCTGGCGGGCGACCCCGACCGTGAAGGAGAAGCGATCTCGGCGCACCTCGCCATGGTTTTGGCCAAACCGTCCAAGTATCCCGAGCAGGAGCCGAGCTTCCCGCGCTTCAAGAAAAAGGACGCCAAGGCCGAAGCGCTTGAAGAAGCAGTAAAAGACGAACCCAAGAAAGAAATTCCAGCAATCGACCCGAAGAAGATTTTCCGCGTTACCTTCAACGAAATCACGCCCAAGGCGATTCGCGCGGCCTTCGAGCATCCCAGGAAAGTCGACACGAATCTTGTCGACGCGCAGCAAGCCCGCCGCGTTCTCGACCGTATCGTAGGCTACAAAGTCTCCCCGCTTCTTTGGAATAAAGTTCGCCGCGGCCTTTCCGCTGGCCGCGTTCAAACGGTCGCTCTGCGTTTGATCGTCGAACGCGAACAGGAGATCCGCGCTTTCCTGCCGCAAGAGTATTGGACGATCCACGCCATGCTCGATGCCGGCCAGCCGCCGCTGTTCGAAGCCAAGCTTTTTAAGTACAAGGGCGAAGACCTCGAAGTCACCAACCAGGAAGCCGCGGATAAAGTTGTTTCCGCCGTGAGCAAAGCCAAGTGGCAGGTCGCCACCGTCACGCAAAGGGAAAAGAAGCGCAATCCGCCGCCACCGTTCACAACTTCCAAGCTGCAGCAAGCCGCCTACAACCGCCTTCGCTACACTGCCAAGCGCACGATGTCTCTCGCGCAGAAACTCTATGAAGGTGTCGAGCTTGGCGAAGAAGGCTCCGTCGCGCTCATCACCTACATGCGCACCGATTCCGTGCACGTCTCGAATGACGCCCTCGCGCAAGTGCGCGAACTGATCCCGGACCGTTTCGGCGCCAGCTATCTTCCCGAAAAGCCCAACTATTACAAGTCCAAGAAGGACGCGCAGGAAGCCCACGAAGCCGTGCGTCCGACGGACGCCATGCGCGCGCCGGAAGACGTCCGCAAGTATTTGGAAGATGATCTCTTCAAGCTGTACCAGTTGATCTGGCAGCGCTTTGTCGCTTCGCAAATGCTGCCCGCCATCTTCGACCAAACCACGATTGACATCAGTGCCGCCGACTACACCTTTCGCGCCACGGGTTCTGTCCAGAAATTCGACGGCTACCTCCGCGTCTACCAGATGCCCGTCGCCAACGCCGACCGCGAAGAGGACGAAAAGGACGACGAAGGCGAGGGCAAGTCGCTTCCGCGGGTTACCGAGGGCCAGACGCTTGTTCTTGACAAGATCCGTCCCGATCAGCATTTCACCGAGCCGCCGCCGCGCTACAACGACGCCACGCTAGTCAAGGAGCTCGAAGAAAAAGGCATCGGCCGCCCGTCGACTTACGCCTCGATCATCTCCACCATCGTCGAGCGCGAGTACGTTACAAAAGACCAAGGCCGCTTCTCGCCCACCATGCTCGGCGAACGCGTGAGCGTGCTGCTGGTAAGAAGTTTCGAAGACATTTTCGATGTCACGTTCACCGCGCGCCTGGAAGAAGAGCTCGATGAAATCGAAGAAGGCAAGCTCCCCTGGCGCGAAGCCGTAAAAGAGTTCTGGGAAAAATTCATCGTCGATCTCGATCGCGCCGAGGATGAGATGCTCTCCTACAAAGCGGGCATCCCCACCGGCAAGAAGTGCGAAAAGTGCGGCGAAGGCGAACTGCTCGAACGCATCAGCCGCCACGGTTTTTTCCTCGGCTGCTCGCGTTATCCCGATTGCGATTTTATTCAGGACCTCTCGCCCGAGCTTCCCGCGGACACCGGCGAACCGAAAATCGAGTATTGCGACAATTGCGGCAAGGAGATGGCCATCAAGCGCGGACGTTTCGGTGTTTTCCTGGCTTGCAAGGGTTATCCGGATTGCAAGACCACGCGGCGCTTGGTCGCAGGCACTCGCGTAGCGCACCAGCCGGACGAGCTGCTCGATGAAAAGTGCACGCTCTGCAGCAATGGTCTGGTCAAAAAGCACGGCCGCTTCGGCGAATTCATCGGCTGCACCGGCTATCCGAAGTGCAAGTACACGCGCCCCATCACCATGGGCATCAAGTGTCCCAAGTGCCAGGAAGGCGAATTCGTCCGCCGCGGCAGCGCCGGAAAAGGCGGTCGCGGCCGTCCGCGCATCTTCTTCGGCTGCTCGCGCTATCCCGATTGTGATTTCACGACGCCATACATGCCCTTGTCTGAGCCTTGCCCCAAGTGCGGCGCGCCATTTATCGTTGAAAAGAGAACCAAGATTGGCACCGTCCACGCCTGCCTGAAAGAAGGCTGCGACTGGGAGCAACTTGCTCCCGAACCCGCGCCTGCGCAGGTTCAGCCGGAAGAAGCCGCTCCGGTTGGCGCCAAGCCGTAATTCTGTACGCGCACGAGCGCGGCTCGGCGTAGACTTCTCTGCAACTTTTTTTGAAGGAATGTTTCGGCGCCCGACGGATGGTCACTGGCGCTGATTGCCCACCCTCACCGTGAGATGCTGTCCTATAATCAATAGCGGAAGCGTAGCCGAGTCGCCGGCACAAAATGAAAACCGCCATCGGCAAATACCTGGAATATCTTCGGGCAGTAAAGAATTCCTCACCTCACACCATTTCCAACTACGGCAAGGACCTCGGCCAATTCGTCGCCTATCTATCCCCACCCGGTCTCGAGCCGCCGGCTCTAAACGCCGTCACGCACAACACCATCCGCGAATTCGTCGGGCACTTGCACGACCACGGCCTCGAGAAAAGCTCGATTGCGCGGAAACTTGCCGCGCTGCGCTCCTTCTTCAAATACTGCGTCCGCGAAGGCCGCCTGCCGGAAAATCCTGCGCGCCTTGTGCCCACTCCCAAGCTGCCCAAACGCATCCCTTCCGTGCTTTCGGCCGAGGAGATGAACGGCTTTCTAAATCAACTTGCGGAGATGGGTCCAGCTCCTGGCAGCGGCGGCGAAGCTCCCCAAAAACGCGCCCGGCTCAAGAGCAATACTTTCCCGGGCAAGCTTGCCAAACTTTTGGAGGAAGGCCTGATGCTGCGCCGCGACCGGGCCCTCCTGGAATTGCTCTACGCTGCAGGACTTCGCGTCAGCGAACTCACCGGCCTCGACTACGCCGACATCGACCAAAAAGAGCGCATACTGCGCGTCCGCGGCAAAGGCGATAAGCAGCGCATCGTTCCCTACGGCTCGAAAGCCCAAGAAGCGCTTGAAAAGTACTTGCCTCTGCGCGAGCAGTTGTTCCTCGAAGCCTCCAGCACTCGCGGCCGCCACCGCGACGCAGCTGACACCGAAGCCGTCTTCCTCAATTACGCCGGAGGACGGCTTACACAGCGCTCCGTCGGCCGCATCGTCAAAAAATACGTCCGCATCGTCAACGTGAATTGGGACCTGCACCCCCACTCTCTCCGCCACGCCTTCGCCACGCATCTCCTCGCTGACGGCGCCGACCTGCGCGCCATCCAGGAACTCCTCGGCCACCAATCGCTCTCCACCACGCAGAAATACACCCACGCCTCCATCCGCCAGCTGATGGACGTCTACGACAAGGCCCACCCGCACGCGTAGCTTGCCTCGGCGAGCGAACGTCCCTATTGAGGTGTGCGGTCCAAGGCAGGCCAAAACGGGCGCCCCTGCATACGGGACGCCCGTTGAAGTTTTAGGTTTCTATCGCCCGTACGTTAGAATTCCAGGCGGATACCAACCTGGATTTGCCGCTGTGCGATCAACGTGTTGCTCGAGTTCGTCGGCACACCAAAGTGTGGATTAAACACCAGATTGGCCCCGGAGATCGTGTACATCTGCGTGTCCACCGCAGTCACATTGTTGTGGTTGAAGAGGTTAAACGCATCGCCGCTCAGTAGTAACTTCCAGCTCTCGTGGATTGTAAAACCCTTCTGCAGCCGGAAGTCCAGGTTCGCCGTCCTCGGCATCTGGAAAGAGTTCGGCGCCAGCCATGGCACTCGATTCGTCCCGCCATCGGCCAGAACTCCTGTTCCACCCGTGAAGGATGTAAATCCCGTCGGGTTGGGTGCGTTTCCTTGGAGGAGCGGTGTGAAGGGGGCGCCCGAAGACACATTGATGAGCGGCGAAAGCGTGTATCCATTCACGAGGTACTGGAAAATCTTGCTTTCCCCTTTGTAGACGTCAGGGGTCCACACTCCGCCGAAGGTGAAACGATGACGGATGTCGAAGTTGGACCGCCCGAGCTCCTCCCCGAGATCAAACGGATTCAGCACGTTGTTTGAAGCGGTGAAGGTCGTTGAGCTCTGCCCAAAGTCGGTCGAGTGGGAATAGGTGTACGACGATTGGATTTGAAAGCCTTTGTAAAACCGCCGGTTCACTCCGATGACCAACGCATTGTACTTGGAATCCACGCCGTCGCTAATGTTGGTGATCGCCCCAAACGACGCGTTAGGCCGCCTTGTGCCGGTTAGCGTTGTAGGTACGCCAAAGTAGGGCACGGTAAAGCTCTGGCCAACAAAGTCGCGGTTCACGAATGGACTGGTTATTGTGCCCGTTGGCGCCGCCACCGTATACGTGGTCGTCAAGGTCGACTCGGCAAGATTGGTGTCCACGAACTGCGGCAGCCGCCTTCCGAGGCTGCCAACGTAGGAGACAGATACCACCGTATTGTTTGCAATCTGCCTTTCCACTTCGGCGTCAAACTCATGCACCAACGGGAGCTTTGTGTCTGGCGCAAAGCCCACCGCCGTGACTCCAAACGGCACGGTGCCGCCTCCCGACACGATCACGTTTGGATACGTGGGCGCAGTCGCCGCCGATGCTTGCAGGGACACGGTACTCTGTCCGGCGGGGCGTGCAGTGTTGGCTATGGCGTTGAAGATCGTCGAGTTGATGATTCGCCCGTAGAAGATGCCGTATCCTCCCCGGACGATCGTCTTGCTCGTCCCTTGAACATCCCAAGCAAAGCCCAGACGCGGACCAAAATCCGAGCGGTCGGATGGGAAGGCCGTCGTAGTAGGCAACGCCGGGTTCGGAAGCTGCGTCGACGGCATAATCTCCGTCTCATAGCGAAGACCCAGATTCAGCGTTAACCGCGGCCGGATTCGCCAGTCATCCTGCGCAAAAAAGGCTAGGTCGTTCGATGAAAATTGGAAACCAGGGGTGCCAAATCCCTGCGCGAAGCTGGAATAGCAGTTCAGAGGCGCGGACGCGGTTCCGCACAAAGGAGCATGACTGGTCCCAGCAGCCACGAAATCGCTGATGAAGTCTGCTCGAGTGCTGTAAGAATACGCCCCAAAACCCTCGAAGAGGTTGATCTCGGCGTCGTGAACATGGTTCACGTCAAATCCGAATTTAAAGAGATGCGTGCCATGGCTCCACGCCAGCGTATCCGCCACCTGATTCCGTCTCTCATCCGGGTATTGCGGCCGGTTTAGAAAGTTCGGCATGCCAAACGTAAAACTTCCCACACCACCTACGGAAATCTGAGGCGAAAACCCCAGTTGCGAAATGGGCTCCCCGGAGATCGGATTCTGCCCGTTCTCAAACTCGAAGTCTCGGCCATATTGGTAGCGCAGTTCGTTGGTCATCGTGGAAGACACTGTGGTGATAAGTTTCGCAACTCCCCAGTCGTCCTTCACGTAGTCGTTGCCGAAGCTCTCGATTCCCCGGTTGACCACTGCCGCGGTTTGTATGCCCTCTGGCGAATTCCACCTCAGACGGTTATACGTGAACGACGCGTGATTCCTCGAGTTGATGATCCAATCTATTTTCGGAAGAAGAATAAGCTGGTCGCCTCGCCTCCCGACGGTTCCCGTAAGAGTCTGCAGAAACGCCACGGCCCCGTTCGCTTGTGCCTGCGTAATGCCTCGGCAGGACAAGACGTTCCCTTCGGGAAGATTCTTGCTCGTGCAAGTGTTCGGCGCAACGGGAGCCGCGACGGTAACCGGTGCAAATACCGCTCCAGGAGTTCCCGAGTTGGCCACCGCAGGAAACGGCCGCAGCTGCTGGTCGGCACTGAAGAAGAAAAAGAGCTTGTCTTTGATGACCGGGCCGCCGATCCCGCCGCCGAACTGATGCCGCTTATCTTCGGGAAGGAAAGGCGTAGCGACACCATTGACAAGGTGCGTTTGGAACGGATTGATAGCACCCCAATCGCTGCTCCGGTCATACCAGAACGCTTGTCCGTGAAGTTGATTCGTTCCGCTTTTTGTAACCGCGTTTACGACGCCGCCCGCGGCGCGGCCATACTCCGCTGAATAATTGGAAGTGTTGATCTGGAATTCCTGAATCGACGCCTCGCTACTCGAATAACTGATGCGCGTGCGCCCGCGCTCCTCGCTGAAAAACGCCTGATTGTTATCGGCCCCGTCCACCGTGTTGTTGTTAAGCAACCCGGAAATTCCCCGAAAGCTCACCAAGCCAAAGCCTCCGTCGGGCACGGCCCCAGGCGTGCTCAGTGCGAAGAACGACCACCGGCGTCCATTGATGGGCAGATTTTCGATCGTCGTCTGATTCACGTTGGTGGAAAAGTCCGCGCTGTCCGCCACGATAACCGGGGCTTCGGACGTCGTCACAATCGTCTCCGAAGCCGTCTTCACCGACAGCTTCGCGTCGATCGTCGTGGTACGGCCGACCTCCACAGTAACTTTCACCACCTTGTACGCGGCAAAACCATCCGCGGCTATCTCCAGTGAGTAGTATCCTGGCTGAAGGTGGATAATCTGATACCGCCCGCTTTCGTCGGTCGTGCTCCCCGACTTGCTGCCTGTCCCCAAGTTTTCTGTGCTCACGCTCGCATTCGGCACTACGGCGCCGGACGGATCTGTTACCGTGCCGCCGATCGCTCCGTCTGTCGTGGACTGCGCACTCGCTCCCGGCGTCGCTAAGAGACACCCAAACAGCGCAAAAACTAATCCCGCAAAAAAGACCCCACCCGTCGTCCTCTTCATGGCGCTTCCTCCTTCGGAAATCAGAATGTCAGCAACAAGCGCACCAATCGACCGAAGCAAAAGCCGTCACAGAGGGGGTGCTCTGTTTGATCGCAGGCCGTTTCCTCAATCCAATCTCGTTGCGAGAATCACACCCAAGAGATCATCGATTGGCTATGTTTCTAGCACATGAAGGATTCGTAAGCAATGCATGGCTCGGCGGATATCTGAGGAAAATTCGCAGGCTCTCTATCCGCTTTGCGGCATCAAACAAAGCGCGTTAGTCTCATTCTGCGATTTATCCCAAGGACGCACAGTGGACACTAGACTTCTGCTTCGGAGCCTTCCCATCTGCGCTTTGCTGCTCGCGGCCGTTCTGCCCGCCCGCGCACAAGACAACTACGAAATTCAGGTCTACAACTACGAGCTCGTGGAGACTCACCACACCATGGTCGAGCTGCACAGTAATTTCACCATCGACGGCAGCAAAACCGTCGTCGACGGACTCTATCCCACGAACCACGCCGAGCACGAAACTATCGAAATCACCCACGGTTTCACCGACTGGCTGGAAGTCGGCTTCTATATCTTCACTTCCGAGCGCAGCGGCCAGGGCATCCAGTGGGTCGGCGACCACATTCGTCCCCGCATCGCCGTCCCGAAGAGATGGAAATGGCCCGTGGGCCTCAGCCTTTCCAATGAAGTCGGCTACCAGCGCCGCCAATTCTCCACCGACACCTGGACCTGGGAGATGCGTCCCATCATCGATAAGCAGCTCGGCCGCTGGTATCTCAGCTTCAATCCCACCTTCGACAAATCCTTACACGGCCAAACCGTGGGCCAAGGTTTCGTTTTCTCCCCGAACTTCAAATTCAGCTACGACTTCACCAAAAAAATCACCGGAGGCCTTGAATACTATGGCTCGGTAGGGCCAGCCACGGACTTCCTGCCCACCCGCCTTCAGCAGCACCAGATCTTTCCAGCTATCGATTTAAATCTATCGCCCAACTGGGAAGTCAACTTCGGCCTGGGGGTCGGCGTCACCCGTTCGACCGATCATCTGATCGCTAAAATGATCCTAGGCTACCGTTTCGACTTTTAGTCTGCTCGCGAAGTGGCCCGACTGTTACGCTCGGCTTTGTAGGAACTTCCTCGCAATCGCATTACTCTCTTCAAAAGCAGCCGCTTCGCTGTGCGGGCTATGCTTTCCGTTCCCAATGAATTTCATCGTCGCTTGAGGCAACTCTCTCTGGACGCGCTCCATTTCCCCCGGCTCCGTTCGAGGATCCAGGCTCCCATGTAGAAACAGCGTCGGCACGGTGATCTCCCCCAAATGGCCGTCATACAAATCCTCCTCCGGTCGCTTCACCAGATCCGCAATCCGAAACCAGGCCGTGCAATTCCGCCGCAGCACCGTGGGCCACTGCTCTGCTCCGTGATCTAGCGCCAGCAATTTCTTCGTCTCCTCGCCCAAGTCTTCCGGGTGCGCAGCAAATCGCTCGAAAAACGAACGCGACCCCGGTTTTCTCCGAAGAAAATGAAACGCCTCCAGGATCAAGCACGCACAACGCTCCGGCACCGCCAACCCGATCATCGCGCTGATGACCGCTCCATCGCTATGCCCCCAGAAAACGGCTCTCTCGATGCCCAGCGCGTCCAGGAATGCGATGGTTTCCTCCGCCGCCCGGCGGTGAAAATCGAGCGGCATCTCTCCTGGGACTCGCGTCGAGTGCCCATATCCCGAGCGATCCGGAATCAGTATCCGAAACTCCTTCTCGAATGCTTCGACCTGTTGATCAAACGGATAAACCTCATACCCCCAACCGCCATGGAGAAAAACCAGCGGTCTCCCGCTCCCAAATTCCCGATAGTAAATCGTTACGGAGCTAACCTCTGCCGCATGGGGCGAGTGAACCAACTCGAGCGTCGGCACCTAACTCTGCCTCGCCATCGAAAGCCAGGCAGACCCGTGCCATTTCAAACCGTTGGCGAATGGACTCACGCGCGGTACCTTACGACAGAGAACTCCCCGACTCAAGCCACCATGCCGGCAAATCTCCGTCGACTACCTTCCATCTTCGAAATGCGCGGAACGAAAGCCCCGATCGACCCCCACCCAAGCGATCCCCAAAACAAAAACGGCTGGCAGAGAATGCTGCCAGCCGTTCCATTTGTCATACGTAGAATCTAGGTGAACTACCTGTGGCCGCCACCGTGGCCTCCACCACCGCCGTGGAATCCACCGCCACCTCCGCCATGGAAACCGCCGCCACCTCCGCCATGGAAACCGCCGCCACCTCCACCGTGGAAGGTGCCACCGCTACTACCGCGGAAGCCACCACCAACAGACCCGCGTGCAACTGCCCCGCCACGTGCAAACCCGCCTTGTCCAGCGAATCCGGATCCGCGACCAGCAAAGCCGGCGCGTCCGTTAAAGCCACCGCGTCCGTTGAAGCCACCGCGTCCACCAAAGCCGCCTCGCCCGCCGAAGCCGCCTCGCCCGCCGAAGCCGCCCCGGCCCCAATAACCTCCACGAAAGCCGTGGAACCATGGGCCGGCTCCAATAAATACGCCGCCGTAGAACCAATCCGGCCCGTAGTAGCCATAAGGTGCGCAGGCATACGGCTCATAGTCGTAGTACCCATATGCGCAAACAGGCGCAGCATAGCCGCCGTACACGGGCCCAACTCCAACGCCAATCGCAACCTGTGCCTGGGACGGCGCCGCTGCCGCAAAAACGCAAACAGCCAATAACGCCAAATATTTTAGATATCGCATGGTCTTGTCCTTGCTAGATCCGAGCTACCTATCCGAAACATTTCGGACCTAAGTGTCCTCAGGTGTCTCACTCATTCTGAAGCACCTGTATAGTTTAACTCCAAAACGGCACAAAAGTTGCGGTCAATCGCCGGCGGCCGCTTGCCGTTCTTACTCTCGGCCGATGTCCGCCGTATGCCGTTCTGTCATAGAAGACTCTGCGCTAACGTGTTTTGTTTCTTGGTGGCACAGCCAATCTTGGCGGCCCGTTCGCTGCGGCCATTTCACCGCCTTTTGCTCTTTACAAAATGCTGCTTTTAGCGTATTCTGAAGGCTGGATAATAGTGCTCTTCGATCTCGTAGCGTCGGCGACCTGCTGGCGTTTTTTGCTTTCTGGAGACTGCTTTAGCAGCCTAAGTCTGTTTGTTCCGAACACTCAAGAAGCCCCCGCATGTCCGGCAGAATTTCCGTGGGATGCAGTTCTTTTAGAACGAAGACTCGCGAAAGTGTGTCAAAAAGAGAGGAAAGAACAGATGGGGATTCTAGAGGCTGCCAAGCCTGCCATTATCATTTGCACGCAAGACCGCGCACGCGCCACCGCGTTCTACCGTGACACGCTGGGACTTCCACTGGCCTACGAGGACAATTTCGCCGCCGTTTTCAACATTGGCGGAGTCACGTTACGCGTCTCTACGGTGGCCGACTTCAGGCCGCATGAACACACCGTAGTCGGATTCAACGTGCCGGATGTGCCAGCGACCGTAAAAGCTCTGCGCGAGAAGAGCGTAACCCTAAACATTTACCCACGCTTGCATCATGACGAACTCGGTATCTGGACCGCGCCTGGAGGCACCGTGCGCGTGGCATGGTTTAAGGACCCGGATGGCAACGTGCTAAGCGTGACGAACGCCTGAAACAGGTCGGCGTGCCATCAGATTCACAATTAGGCACGATCTTGTGCGATCCTTCGTTGACCGTTGGCCGGCTTCACCCGTATAATTGACGTTTGTCTCTACAGCTTGGAGGACAGATGTACGCCGTTATTCAAACCGGGGGTAAACAGTATCGCGTCGCACCGGGCGACACCATTCGTATCGAGCGCGTCACAGGCGAAGTCGGCGAAAACGTGACGTTTGGCAAGGTGCTCGCCGTCCACACCGACGAAAAGAAAGTCGTTATCGGCGACGACGCTTCCAAAGCCAGCGTGAGCGGCAAGATCGTCGCGCAAGGCCGAGCCAAGAAAATCACCGTGCTCAAGTTCAAAAAGGGCAATCAATACAAGATTTCTCGCGGCCACCGGCAGAATTTCACGGCCGTCGTGGTCAGCGAAATCAAGCTGTAGTCTCTAGCGAAACCAAAGTCCTTTCGCTTGGGTTTTCTGAGATAAAGTCTTCAAGAAAAAAGGAAATTCGTCATGGCACATAAGAAAGGCGGCGGCTCCTCTACAAACGGCCGCGATTCTCACGGACAACGGCTCGGCGTAAAGCGCTTCGGAGGCCAGCTCGTCAACGCTGGCACGATTCTGGTGCGCCAGCGCGGCACGCGGCACCAGGCCGGCGAAAACGTTGGCCAGGGCAAGGACGACACGCTCTTCGCGCTCGTCAGCGGGTACGTGAAGTTCACGGACCGGGGCCGCCATGGCCGCTTCATCAGCGTCCAGCCCGACAAGCAAGCCGAGCCAGCGCTAGTAATCAATTAATTGCCGGCGCGCCACGAGCGACGTTCCAACCGCCAATCTATCTTCAGAAGTCCGATTCTCCAGGAGGGCATTTTTCTTCGCGTAGTAATTACTGGGCAGAGACGCAGCTCAACGGTCCGCCGGGAAAGAATTTTTGGTACGCGCTCCGTCCATGTGCGGGAATGATCCGGAGGTCCGGCAGCTTTTCGTGCAGCTCGCTGAGCCGGGCGACGATTTGATTGGCCAGCGCCTCGTCGTTGTCACTGTCCCGCAGAATGAGCGATTTGCCGACGCGCTCTTCAAATCCGCGTTCATCATCGACGGCGTCGCCCACGTAAAACAGGCGGCGGTTGGGCGACAGGTTCACGAAGATACCAACGCTCCCGGGCGTATGTCCGCGCAGCGGTACCACGACCACCGATCCGTCCTTATAGAGGTCGGCGCTCTCGTCGAAAGTTTCGTAAGGCTGAGGCTCAAAACGCAAAGTTGGCGCGCCGGGTGCAGGGAACGCGGGCAGGTACGTTCCAATGACGTAACCTTTTGCTTGGACACTCGGATCGTTCGCGAATTGCAATTCTTCCTGCGAAAGAAGGACAGGCAATCGGGGCAAGTCCATCAGTCCGCCGGAATGATCGAGATGCGCGTGAGAAAGAATCACCCAGCGCAATTTTGCGGGGTCTTCTTTCACGCGGCGCAGCAATTCGGAGAGCGGAACATCGGGCTTCAACTGCCCGGCCAAGAATCTGAGTTTCGAACAGATTAGGAAAGGATAGCCGCGAATCTCATCGTCGAAGTGGCTCGAGTTGCCCGTGTCGATCAGCAAATCACCCGCGGGGTGCCGCACCAGAATGCTTCCGGCCGTCGAGCCAAAGGAAAAGTTACTGAACGTTTTCCCAGTCTCGATCCAGCAAGCGGAGAGTCCGGGCAAAGACGCGATGGAAGGCGCGACAAGCGCATGGGGCGCAGCGGGCCCGAGAGATGTTCGCCGGAAGTAGAAAACATAAAAAGCCGCGCTCAGCGCTGCAAGAGCGATTACCAAAAGTAGCAGCAGTCGCTTCAGCCATTTGTTTACGGCAGACATTGTTTTCTTGGCGAGGCCACCGATTATGCAGTCTCCACTGGTCATGCAGTATCGATCGTTCGCTTATGCTATCGTTTTCAATGGCAGCCGCCTAGCGGCCGCCTTTTTTGGAGCGTGATTCTCGTGTTTGTCGACGAAGCTAAAATCCTGGTGAAAGCCGGCGGCGGCGGCAACGGCTGTGTTGCGTTTCGCCGTGAAAAGTTCGTTCCCCGCGGGGGCCCGTCCGGAGGCGACGGCGGACACGGCGGCAGCATCTATCTCCAAGCGAATCCCAACGACAACACGCTTCTCCGCTACCGCTACAATCGCGAATTCAAGGCCGATCGCGGTCGCCACGGCGAAGGATCGAACTGCACCGGCCACTCCGGCTCGGACATGATCCTGCTGGTTCCCGTCGGCACGCTGGCTTACGATGAACAGACCGGCGAAACCATTGCCGACCTGGCCGTTCCCGGACAGCGCGTGCTGATCGCCCAAGGTGGCCGCGGCGGCCGCGGCAATCAAAATTTTGCCAAGCCCTGGCACCAAGCTCCCCGCGAACACGAGGACGGCGCTCCCGGGGAAGAGCGGCATCTTCGTCTCGAACTGAAACTTCTCGCCGATGTCGGTCTCGTAGGCTTCCCAAACGCAGGCAAATCCACCCTGATTTCCGTAATTTCTGCCGCGCGTCCGAAAATCGCAAATTATCCGTTTACCACGCTCGCGCCAAATCTGGGCGTCGTCAATGCCGACGGCGGCACCGGTGGCCACGGCACCGAACTCGGCCGCACGTTTGTCGTCGCCGATCTCCCGGGCCTTATCGAAGGCGCGCATCTAGGCGCGGGCCTCGGTATCCGTTTCCTCCGCCACGTCGAGCGCACCCGCCTCATCGTCCATCTAATCGACACGAGCGATTCCAACGTGGATGATCCGGTCCACTCCTTGCAAGTCATCAACGGAGAGCTGGAAGCGTTTAGCCCTTCCCTGGTCGAAAAGCCCATGATCGTCGTGGCCACCAAACTGGATGCCACGACCGACCGCACGCGACTGGAAGCGCTTCAGGACTTTTCGAAAGAGCGTAATCTTGAATTCCACTCAATTTCCGCTGTTGCCGGTGACGGCGTGAAAGAACTGGTCCGTTCCATCGCGGATGCGCTGGACAAGATTCCTCGCCCGGCACCGGAAACCACTTTGGACTTGCCAGCCACTTCAGGAGAAATTGACGAGAACGCGCCGGGACACGATTCCCTGCCTGCGCCGGTCAAGAATTCGTGACAGAATTAACCGTCGTCACCTCTCGGGAGGCGCATTGACCACCGCGCAGGCGCATCGCACCGCCGCAAAACATCATCCGCGTCGTATCGCGCTGTTCGGCGGCTCCTTCGATCCCATTCACAACGGCCACCTCGCCGTGGCCCGTGCCGCCGACCGCCGCTTCAATTTCGACGAAATCCATTTCATCCCCGCAAGCCGCCCGCCGCACAAACTCAAGCAGCACCTCGCTCCCTTCCCGCACCGTTTCGCCATGGCCTCGCTGGCGTGTTCCGAGCATCCGCACTTCGTTCCTTCACTCGCCGAAGCCGGCGAAGACTTCAGCGGCACGCAGCTGCACTATTCCGTGGATACCGTCCGTTACTTCCGTCACGCCTACAACGGCCACGGCGACCGCATTTTTTTCATCGTCGGCGCCGACGCTTTCCTCGATATTCCCGTTTGGAAGGAATACGAGACGCTCCTCGGCCTTTGCGATTTCATCGTCGCGAACCGTCCTGGAATTCGCGCGGAAGCCTTGCGGCTGGTGATCCCCCCGGATGTAATCGGCCGCCGCGACCTTAAAAGAAATGGAGAAGCACTGCCGTCGCAGGTGGTCGCGCATCTTCAGAACACCAACGTCTACCTGCTCGAATCTGTTGCTATCGACGTCTCCGCGACCGACATCCGCCGCCGCGTCAACCGCGGCCAGTCCATTCATGGACTTGTCTCCGTGCGCGTCGAGGAATACATTCTCAAACAAGGCCTATACCGGTGAAATTAGACTCTCTGCCCCAAGGCGTCCGCCTGGCGGTTGAAGCGGCGCAAAACAAGAAAGCTGCAGGAATAACCGTTCTCGATCTCAGTGGCGTCGGAGCTTTCACCGATTACTTCGTGATCTGCACCGGCTTCAGCACGCCACAAGTGCAAGCCATCTGCAGCGAGGTCGAAGAGCAGCTTGAAAAACATCTTCACCGTTCCCCAAAACACCGCGAAGGTCGCGGCTCCGCGGAATGGGCACTGATCGATTTCGGCGGCTTCATCCTGCACGTTTTCAGCGAGCAAGCACGCCGGTATTACGACCTGGAACGCCTCTGGCGCGCTTCGCCAAAGCTGGAGATTCCCGATGAACCTGGCGTGGCCGCGCGCAGCCATCCCTTCGGTGATCCCCAGGCCGCTGGCGAAGCCTATTCCAAATGAGCACGGAGCGATTGCCGTGGGTCGCCGAAGACCCCGCTTCCGAGCATCTTCTCGAACTCGCGCAAAAGGTGGCCACCGCGGCGACGACGCTGCTCATCAGCGGTGAAAGCGGTACAGGCAAAGATCATCTGGCACGCCTGATTCATGAGCTTGGCCCCCGGCGCGACGCGCCTTTCTTGAAAATTGACTGCGCCAGCCTTCCGCCAAATTTGGTGGAAAGCGAGCTCTTCGGCCACGAACTCGGGGCATTCACCGGCGCCGTCGAGCGCAAGCTCGGCCGCCTGGAGCTGGGCGGAACTGGCACCATCGTTCTTGACGAAGTGGCCGCGCTGACGCCCGGCGCGCAAGCGAAACTGCTGCGCGTTTTGCAGGAGCGCACCTTCGAGCGGCTCGGTGGCACGGAAACGCTACGCATCGAAGCGCGCATCATGGCATTAACCAACGTGGACTTGACCGCTGCCGTCGCCAGCGGCCACTTTCGCGAAGACCTATATTTCCGCTTGAACGTCCTCGGGCTGACCGTGCCGCCGTTGCGCGAGCGGCGTGCGGACATCCAGCCTCTTGCCGATCATTTATTGGCTGTGTTGCGCTCCATCCATGGCCGCGCTGGCTCGCAGCTCAGCGAACCCGCGCGCCGCATGCTGGCCACCTACGCGTGGCCCGGCAACGTCCGCGAACTCCGAAACTGTCTGGAGCGCGCCATCGTTTTTTCCCGCAGCGACACGCTCGAGCCCTCCGATTTTCCTGACAATATTCGCGCGGCGGCCTCCGGAGCGGCCGGCTCTATCGCCGGACTGCGTTCCCTCAATGAGGTCGAGCGCGAAGTGATCACTGCAACCCTCGAAGCCACTCACTACCGCATCAGCCGTGCCGCCGAAGCCCTGGGCATCAGCCGAAAAACCCTCCTCGAAAAACGCAAGAAATACGGATTAAAGTGAAAATTTGCCTGCTCATGCTCGGCAAGACGCGGCGCGCAGAATTGCGCGCGCTGATAGATGACTATGTGAAGCGCATCAGGCGCCATTCGCCCATCGAGGTCACCGAGGTTCGCGACGGCCAGGCGGCCATCAAGAAACTCGACGCAGATCGCGCTGCCACAGCGGTGCTGCTCGATGCCCTCGGGAAGAATCTTGATTCCAACGCCTTCGCGAAGTGGCTCGGCGAACACCGCGACCGCGGAACGCGCGAGATCATCTTCGTCTGTGGTGACGCCGACGGTTTCCCCGCTGCCGTCCGTGAACGTGTTCCGCAAAAAACTTCTCTCAGCTCCCTGACCTACTCCCATGAGCTGGCACGCGCCATGCTTGCCGAGCAGCTCTACCGCGCGTTCGCCATCCTCTCCGGCAGCCCCTATCCGAAATAGCCACGCTGGTGTACAACTAGGCATTATGTCGATCCGCATCGTTGCCGATCAGGACCAGCCTTCCGCCGCGATTGAAATTTCGCTCGAACAGCCGCTGCCCGATTACGACTTGTTCCAGCTTGACCAGCCCACTCCTCGCGATGTCGACGCGCTGCTCGTCTCGCAAGGCTTTCGCGATCTAGTCGATGACGCTCGCGGCGTCTTAATGGATCTCCTTGCCCATCCTCCTTTCCAGGCCAACTCTCCGGAGCACGCGACCCTCGATTTCACGCATTCCGCTCCGCCCGCACTCGAACTCACGCAGCTTACCGGCGCCATCTGCCCCGGCGACGACGAGGTTTACCGCCCGGGCCTGTGGATCGTCCTCCGCGACACGCACGCCAAGCCAAAAACATCGCTGCCCGCCGCCACCCAGGAACGCATCACCGCCATCGCGGCGGAACTGGCGAAGCGTCTCCAGCTCGGCTAAGTGCGCGGCGCGGAGAAAAGGCTTCTGGAACGCCTCGTCGGCGTAACGGTTATTGGCGTAGCGAGCTTCTTGCTTGGAATTCCACTTTTCGCGGGCAGCAGCCAGGGAATCATAGGGATGAGCGAAGCTCCCAGGGGAGGTGATTAGAAGTGGGAGCGGGGCTTGGAGGCGTGCTCCTTCCTTTCTTCGCCGGCGGGAACGGGGTGCAGTTTTGCTCATTTGCGGTGCGCTTGATGCGTGGGTGCGCGGCTATTTGTCCCCCCGCATGTGAAACAAGTCTTTGGTGAGCGAGGCTTCCCGCAGCCAAGAGCAGCCAAGATCCCTCGCTTGACTTTGTTCCGGCGGCTTCTCCACACTCTACTGTTTTCGTCGCGCCGCGTTTTGGTTCTGTGTGGTGCTGAGGCCGAGGGACATGCCGGAAGAAAAGGGAATGCTCATCGTTTACACCGGGCCGGGCAAGGGCAAGACCACTTGCGCGCTGGGCACGGCGTTCCGCGCCGTGGGGCAGGGGCTGCGCGTACTGATGGTTCAGTTCATCAAGGGATCGTGGCACTACGGGGAACTCGACGCTGCCAAAATGCTGGGCGACGATAAGTTTCAGATTCGGCCCATGGGGCGGGGATTCGTGAAAATCGGCGGCGCGGAAACCGATCCTGCGGACATCAAACTGGCGAAGGAATGCTGGGAAGCCGGGCGCGAAGCGATCTACGGAGGGAAGTACGATCTAGTCGTGCTGGACGAAATCAACTACACCATCAGCTACAAAATGCTGGACGCGGACGAAGTTGTAGAGGCGCTAAAAAATCGTCCCGAGCCGGTACACGTGATTTGCACCGGCCGCAACGCGCATCCGCAGCTGGTCGAGTTGGCCGACCTTGTTACCGAGATGCGCGAGGTGAAACACCCCTACACCAAGGGTATACTGGCTCAGCGGGGAATTGACTACTAGTAACGGCGCGGGGAACTGCCCCGCGGTTGTAGTTGTCGGCGGTGCATACTGACGATCGCGAACGGACGACCGTCAACCTTTTTCTATGGCCTGGTTTAAGCGAGACAAAAAATCGATCGACGCGGCCACCCCTCCGGAAGAGCGCCGCGTGCGCACGGAGGGGCTGTGGGTTAAGTGCGAGTCGTGCCGCACGATCGTTTTTCGCAAGGACCTGGAAGCCAATCTCTTTGTCTGCCCCAAGTGCCAATTCCATTTCAAGATGAACGCGAAGCAGCGCCTGGAAATGCTGCTCGACTCTCGCTGGACGGAACACGATGCGGGTATGACCTCCACAGATCCGCTCAAGTTTGTCGACACCAAGCCTTACGCCGTGCGCCTCAAGGAAGCCCGCAAGAAGCTGGGCATGAATGATGCCGTCATCAGCGTGGAAGGCCGGCTCAATGGCCGCGGGATCGTCTGCTGCGCGATGGAATTTGGCTTTATCGGTGGCTCGATGGGCGCGGTCGTAGGAGAAAAGGTAACGCGCGCGATCGAATTGGCCATCGAGACGCGCCAGCCGCTCGTGGTGGTCTCCTGCTCCGGCGGTGCGCGCATGATGGAAGGCACGATCAGCCTCATGCAGCTCGCCAAAGTCTCGGCGGCGCTCGCCAAGCTCGACGAAGCCAAGCTGCCTTACATCTCGCTTCTCACCGACCCAACCACCGGCGGCGTCACTGCCAGTTTCGCCATGCTCGGCGACATTAATATCGCGGAGCCCGGCGCGCTGATCGGGTTTGCCGGCCCTCGCGTGATTGAGCAGACCATTCGCCAAAAACTTCCTGAAGGCTTTCAGCGCTCGGAATTTCTTTTGGAACACGGGTTTCTCGACGCCGTCGTCCACCGCAAAGACCTGAAGGCGTTCATCGCCAACTCCTTCGATCTTCTTCTGAGCTGAAAATGAATTACCAGGCTGCGGTCCGCTATTTGCTTTCGCTCGGCAGGGAATTGGCGGCGCCGACGCAGGCCGCGGCGGCGAAATTCGACCTCGAAAACATCACGATTCTTGCCGAGCGGCTGGGCCGGCCGGACCGGGCTTATCCGTCGGCGCACATTGCGGGAACCAACGGCAAGGGTTCGACGGCGGCCTTTCTCGAGTCCATCCTGCGCCGCTCCGGCTTTCGGACCGGGCTGAACACCTCGCCCCATCTGGAAAAAATCAACGAACGTATTCGCGTGAACGGCGAAGAGATCGGCGACCAAGCGTTTGCCGAAGCGTTTACGCGCATTCAGGCTTTGAACGAGGAACTGCTCGCGGCCGGCAAACTTCGCGCTCATCCGACGTACTTCGAGTGCGTGACCGCGATGGCCTTTGAATGCTTTGCGCGCGAACGGGTTGACTTTGGCGTCTTTGAAGTGGGGCTTGGCGGTCGGCTGGACGCCACGAACATTTTGATTCCCTTCGTCAGCGTGATCACGCGCGTCGATTTCGATCACGAAAGTTTTCTTGGCCATTCCCTGGCAGAAATCGCCATGGAAAAAGCGGGCATTCTCAAGCCGGGAGTTCCGCTCATCCTGGCCGAGCAACGGCCCGAAGCTCTTGAAGTCATCCGCGCGCGCGCCACGGAACTTGGCTGCCCGGTCATCGAAGCCAGAGCGGCGTTCCGCATCGAAAAGGAATGGACGGAAAACCTCTGCAGTCGCGCCAGCGTCACCGAGAATGCATCCGGCTGGTCGTTCGAGCTTTCTCCGCAGCTTCCCGGAAAATTCCAAATACAAAATAGCCTCAATGCCGTGGCCGCCGCGCGTTATCTTCAAAACCGTGGCTACCGCATTTCTGACCACGCGATTACGCAGGGAATCGCGGAAGCCGTTTGGCCCGGACGTCTCGAAAAACTCCAGTCCGACCCGGACGTGTACCTCGACGGTGCGCATAACCCTTCCGCTGCCAGAGAACTGGCCGCTTTCTTGGAACAAGACCTTGCTGGCCGCAAAATTTGGCTGGTCTTTGGAGCGCTGCGCGACAAAGCCGTCGACGAAATGGCAGGTGTTCTTTTTCCGCTTGCCGCCGAAGTAATCTTCACGCAGCCGCGTACCACGCGCGCCATTTCCGTCAACCGGCTTGCCGAAATCACGTCTCACAACGCCGCGCACTTCACGGTCGTTCCTGAGCCGGAAGCGGCTCTCGAACAAGCCCTCCACCGGGCCGCTCCGCAGGATGCCATAGTTGTCGCCGGGTCGCTCTACCTCATCGGCCAACTGCGCCACTACTGGAAAAACCGCGCGCAGGTCGCCGCGCATTGAAAAACACCGTAGAATATGCCGCTCGGGTGATACGTGAGGTGCGGCCAGGCCATGGAGCTAGCCACATGGTTGGCCTGGCGGGCACGGCCATGAAGAATACGTCAAGCCCATGGAGTGGCGGCCGATTCCTCGGTTCGGTTCACTTTGATGGAACTCATGTTTATGGCCATGGGCACGCTTCCGTTGCTCGAGAGGCAAGACTCTTTACGAGAATTGTCGGGGAGGCCCCGTTTTCGCTCCCTTCGCCGTTTTCGTTGGGCTTTTGTTCTTGATCGGAGTATTTACGCATTGGAGAAAAGGAATTAACTTCTCGCGTGAAAAGAAATAACAGAAAAAACCCACAAACTCTGGTGGGCGTTATCATGGGCTCGTCTTCTGATTGGGAGACGATGGAACACGCCGTCATGACGCTAGAAGAGCTCGGTGTGCCTCACGAGACGCGCGTCGTTTCCGCTCACCGTACTCCGGACCTTCTTTTTGAATACGCGGCCGGCGCCGAGAGGCGGGGCATCGAAGTGATTATTGCAGGCGCGGGCGGCGCCGCCCATTTGCCGGGCATGACGGCTTCAAAGACCGTGCTGCCTGTTCTCGGCGTGCCCGTGGAATCGAAAGCATTGAAGGGTCTCGATTCTCTGCTTTCCATTCAGCAGATGCCGGGTGGCGTGCCCGTTGGCACGCTGGCGATTGGCAAGGCCGGGGCCATCAACGCCGCTCTTCTCTCCGCTGCCATCCTGGGAAACAAATACCCGCACATCCGCGAAGCGTTGCGCAAATTTCGCGCCTCGCAAACGGAGCGCGTTCTATCCAATCCTGATCCTTCAGCCGCGGGTTTTCCTCAAAAAAAGGGGCCGCAGAAGAACAGGAAGCGCGCGTGAGCATCGGCATCCTCGGCGGCGGACAACTTGGGTACATGCTGGCTCTCGCAGGCTATCCACTTGGGCTGCGATTCCGTTTTCTCGATCCGTCTCCCGAAGCTCCCGTCGGACGGATCGCTCCGCGCGTCACTGGCGATTTTACGGATCGCGCGGCGCTCGAGAAATTTGCTCACGGGCTTGAAGTCGTTACCTACGAGTTCGAAAACGTACCTGTGGATACCGTCCATTTTCTTGCCAAAAAGGTTTCCGTGTTTCCGCCGCCTCGCGCGCTTGAGACGGCGCAGGATCGCCTGCGTGAAAAGGAATTGTTCGAGAAGCTGGGAATTGCCACCACGGAATTTGCTTCCGTCCCCGTTGCCTATGATCTCGATTCGACCGTGAAAAAAGTGGGGCTGCCGGCGGTGCTCAAGACCCGGCGAATGGGTTACGACGGCAAGGGACAATGGGTCCTGAGGACTGCCGAAGACGTGAAGATCGCGAAGGACGGATTGCCGAAGCAGCCGTTCACCGTGGAGCGTTTTGTCCCCTTCACCAGGGAGCTTTCGGTGATTGCCGTGCGTGGCAAGGCGGGTGAGACGGCCTTCTATCCGCTGGTAGAGAATCACCACCGCAACGGCATTCTGCGTCTCTCGCTGGCTCCCGCGCCAGGGGTGGCCCCCGAGATTCAGAAGGCTGCCGAAGATGCGGCGCGCCAGGTGCTCGAAGCCCTGAACTATGTGGGCGTACTGGCTATCGAGTTTTTCGAATGCGATGGCAAACTGCTGGCGAATGAGATGGCTCCGCGGGTGCATAACTCAGGGCATTGGACGATCGAGGGCGCGGTGACGAGCCAGTTTGAAAACCATCTACGGGCTATTTGCGGCCTGCCCCTGGGCTCGACCACTGCGATTGGGGCTTCCGCGATGATCAATCTCATTGGGGAAGTGCCGGAATCGGTTCAGGTGCTTGCCATTCCGTCGGCTCATCTTCATCTTTACGGCAAAGAGCCCCGCCCCGGCCGCAAACTCGGCCACGTTACGCTCCGCGCGGCGTCTTTCGAGCAGCTCACCAGCCGTTTTTTAAGCCTTCCGGGCTTTTTCCAGCGGCCAGACTTTTGCCTGGATGGGACTGGCCGCAAAAGCAAGTCTCCCGGCGCTTGAGCTATTCCCCAGCATGGCCTGGGTGGGCCGGGTTGCCGCACTCTCCCGCGAATGCTACGATTTGGGATTCCATGAGCCCCGAAACTCCCAACCGGCCCCGAGTGGGGATCCCCTGGCGAACGTCTCGAGAGGAAGCGCAGAACAATCGCCCGAGGACTGCCACTTACGAGGAGGCCGTACGTAGGGCGGGCGGCGAACCAGTACTCATCCCACTGACCGACCGGGAACAGCAGAGTCACCTACTACCGAACATGGATGCGTTTGTACTCCCCGGCAGTCCCGCGGATGTCGAGCCTGCCGAATATGGCGCGGTGAATGTCGGCAAGAGTGCGCCTGCCGACTTGCTGCGCGAAGAGGCCGACCGAGCCATCCTTGCGCATGCTTTTGCCGCGGGGAAGCCAGTGCTGGCCATCTGCTATGGGTGCCAGTTGCTGAATGTCTATCTGGGCGGGACGCTCATTCAGGACCTGCGTTCAGAGCTGGGAACGACGACGGCCCACCGGAAGAAAGACCTGTCGCCGGAACCGCAGGATGATCCCATCCATGAGGCCAAGTTCGAGCCGCAGAGCCGGCTGGCCGGGCTGGCCTCGGGCGAACGGACGAAGATCAACAGTTCGCACCATCAGGCCATCCGCAAGCCGGGGAAGAATTTGCGCGTCACGGCGCACTCGACCGACGGAATTATTGAGGGCGTGGAGTGGATCGGCGACGCGAATTGGGTTGTCGGCGTTCAGTGGCATCCGGAGCGCATGTCTGGCGATGCGTTTTCTGAACGGTTGTTCCGCGATTTCGTTGGCGCGGCTCGCGGCGCTGCTGTCCAAAAGACCTAAGCGCTGGCGGTTCGGTTTTCATTTTTAAATCGTTGGGGGACTGGATGATTTCACTTGCAGGCAAGGCGGCACTCATTACCGGTGGTTCGCGAGGAATCGGCGCGGCGTCCGTCAAACTATTTGCGCAGGCCGGGGCGGACGTAATCTTTAGTTACCACAAAGCCAAAGATGCCGCGCTGCAAGTCGAGCAGGAAGCCAAGAAGCACGGAACGCGGGTGGAAGCCTTTAAGGCCGATGTCGGGCACCACCTGGACAACCAGAAACTGGTCGACCAGTGCATCGCGCGGCTCGGGCGCCTGGATATTGTTGTGGCCAACGCCGGGGTCTGGAATATCGAGGACCTGCCCATCGAGAAAATGAACGAGAAGCAATGGGATGAAATGATGCGGGTCAATTTAAAGAGCGTTTATTCGATCATTCATTTCAGCGTACCGCAGATGATTAAGCAGAAGTCGGGGAAGATTATTCCCATCACCTCGACGGCGGGCCAGCGTGGCGAGTCGTTGCACACCCATTATGGGGCGAGCAAGGGCGGGGTCATTAGCCTGGTGAAGGGACTGGCGGTTGAGCTTGCGCGGCACAACATTCTTGTGAATTCGGTGGCGCCCGGGTGGGTGGCCACGGACATGTCCAATCCCGTCATTCAGACGAAGGCGGGAGTGAAGGCTGTGGCGGCGGCGATTCCGCTCGGACGACCCGCCACCCCGGAGGAAATCGCCGGGCCGATTCTCTTTCTGGCTTCCGACCTGGCCAACTTCCTTACGGGAGAGATCATCAATGTTAATGGAGGATCTGTCTTGTGCGGCTAAAGCTCGTCCAGTTCGCGGTTGCTGCTTTGCTTCTGGGCACGATGTTTGCCTTAGAGGCTTCCGCGCAGAATCCGGACGCGATGATGCCGGAGCAGAGTGCCGCCAAGGCTAAACAGATTCTCAGCGACCTTATGAATGCGCGGGGCGGGGCGCCCTACAACGAAGTCATCGAAGGCGAGTGCCACGGTACGCGAGCGCAATTCGGCCACAATGGGGAAGTCACGGGTTACGTCGGCTTCACGGATTCGCGTCGGTTCCCGGACAAAGCCCGCTTGGAATATGCGGCGAAGAGTCACAATCTCAAGAGCATCATCAATACCGTGATCGGCGTCGAAGGGCTGGATTGGTCGCATGGCGGGGTCATCGTCGCTTTGTATAACGGCGATCGCGGCTGGACTCTCGATCGCAGCGGCGTCACGGAACTGCCCATCACTTCGATTTCCGAGTTTCAGGAACAGGTCAAGAGAAACATCGACAATGTGCTGAGAGTACGCTTGAAAGAGCCGGGTTGGACGTACCGCTTTGGAGGCAGCGATACCGCCGATTTGAAAGAAGTGGATTGGGTGGAATTGACGGACACTGAAGAGCGGACGTTTCGGCTGGCGGTGGACCATAACACACGTCTTCTGGTGCGCAGCGTCGTCACCACCGTCAATGAAGAGACCCATGAACGCGACGACGACGTTACGATTTATACGAACTATCAGTTGAAGGATAGCGTGTGGACCCCCATGCAAGTCACCCGGGATCATAACGGGCGGCGTGCGGCGCAATTTTTTTACGATTCCTGCCGATATAATCCCGGGTTCCCGAGCGATTTCTTCGACAGATCCTCCCTCCAAAAAAAGACCGCCGAGGCCGGAGTCAAGAAAAACAAGAACGCCAAGAACTAAGGGCCGCAGCGCTGCACACTATGCTTTGTGTCGAGTCTGGTTAACGCGCATGTCCGCTGTGCTGCGCTTTTGCTAGACTGGCGCCTCGCTATGAACCTCACTTCTCGTCAACATCACGCACTCGAATCCATTTGCGATACTTTCGCGCCGCCATCAGCCGATTGGCCTTCCGCATCCGAGATGGGCATTCCCGCAGCGATTAGCAAGGCGCTCGATTTGAATCCACGGCCCGGTGAACGAGCGCAGTTTTTGCAGCTCCTCGATCTTTGGGATTCGCATCTCCATAGCTTGCTGACGGCTCGCCGGTGGACTTCGTTTTCTTCGCTTCCGCTCGAAACGCGCATCCGTGTTTTGCTTTCCTGGGCGGATAGCGGCCTTGGCCGTCGGCGCGGCGCGTTTCAGGCTTTGCGGAAAGCGATTGGTTTTCTTTACGTGATGCTGCCGGGAGCCGGCAGCACGCCAAGTCCAGTTTGGAAAAAGTTCGGTTATCCCGGCCCACTCGGGGCGCAACAGCCCAAACCTCGCCCCCTGCGGCCGCTGGTTCCCGTCGTCGATACGGAATTGTCCTCGGACATTTGCATTGTCGGTTCCGGGGCTGGCGGGAGCGCGGCGGCCGCGGTTCTTGCCGCTCGGGGCAAGGACGTGATCGTACTCGAGGCGGGCGGCTACTATGACGATTCTGATTTCGATGGCGCGGAGCTTGGGGGATTCCAGCGGCTATATTTGGAAGGCGGGTTTGCGGCCACCGCCGATCAGAGTGTCGGGTTATTGGCCGGCGAGTGCCTGGGAGGGGGAACGGTCATTAACTATTGCACATCGTTTCGAACGCCAGACGACGTCCGTGAGGAATGGGCTGCTGCCGGCGTGCCCTGGTTTACCAGCCAGGAGTACACCAGAAACCTCGATGCCGTGTGCACGCGGCTTTCGGTGAACCTGGACCACAACCGCGTCTCGGCACGTGAACAAGTTCTCGAACGCGGCTTGCACAACCTGGGCTGGCATGCGGCGGCCATGCCGCGCAACGTGGTCGGCTGCGAGCAGGGCAAAGTTTGCGGTTACTGCGGTTACGGCTGCTCGCTGGGTGCAAAGCAATCCAGCACGAAGACTTGGCTTGCCGATGCGCAGGACGCTGGCGCTCGATTGGTTACCGAGACACGCGCATGGCGCGTTCGCATCGAAGCGGGAGCGGCCGCCGGCGTGGAGGCTCGCTCGCGGAACGGTAGTCGCGTCACGATTCGATCGAAAGCTGTGGTCGCGGCCTGCGGCGCGATCCACACGCCTGCGTTGCTTCTGCGTTCCGGCCTGCGTAACCAGAATATTGGGCGGCACCTTCACCTGCATCCCGTTTCGAATGTTTGCGGAGTCTTTGAGGAAGAGATTCGTCCCTGGGAAGGGACCATGCAGGCGATCTATTCCGATGAGCATCGCTTTCTTACCGGAAATTACGGCGTGAAGTATGAAACGACCGCGTTGCAGCCGGTCATTGCCGTGGCTGTTCTGCCGTGGCGTGAGCCGGAACACTATCGTTCGTTGCTTGGGAAATTATCCAACACCATGGCCATCGGAGTTTTGTTGCGCGACCGCGATGGCGGCCGCGTGACTCTCGATGGCGAAGGCCATCCGGTGGCTCATTACGCGTTGTCGGAATTCGATTGCGCGCATCTGCGCCGGGGATTCATCGGTGCAGCCCGGATACTGGAGGCCGGCGGTGCGGGACTTATTTTCTCTCCGCATGCGAAATGGTGCGCTTACCAGCCCGGTCGCAGCGGTTCGCTGGATTCTTTCACGCAGGCGATGGACGCGGCCAGGTGGGACTCCGGCCGGCTGGCGCTTTTTTCCTTTCACATCATGGGAAGCGCCCGGCTGGGCGGGTCGGTGAAAAGTTCGGCAACCAGGCCCGACGGCGAGACTTGGGAGGCTCGCCATCTTTTCGTAATGGACGGCTCCTCGTTTCCCAGCGCCTCGGGGGTTAACCCCATGATTTCGATCGCCGCGATAGCTCGTCGTAACGCCTTGGCGTTGGCCGAGCGTTCCTAGATATAAGTGTCTTATTTGTAGTGGAATAGCGGGAAGGATGGATCCCGCGAAGGCATCCACCTTGGCCTGCCCAGGGGGCTCAGCAGGCGCTCCCCACGTCTTTCGGAGGGCCGGGGGAGCACTGCCGTTAACTAGTGCTATAGGGTGCGCCGATTTGGATACCTCCGGTCTATGGGTTTTTACTGATAAAATGTAATAGGGTTAGTAGGTTGGGCGCGCTCTAAGGCAGTCGCCGGAGCGGGCAGAACGGGTGTCGTTCCAGAATGATACTGAACGTCAGGTTGGTGTCCCCGCGTCGAAGCTCACGAAACGGCTTTAGCTTGGTGGAGCTCGTGTTGTCCTTGGCCGTGCTCTTGGTCATTACAACTCTGGCTATCCCTGTAGTGGTGCGCTCTTTGCAGGTCTACCAGCTTAATTCCATAGCCTCGCAATTGGCGGGGATGCTTAAGTTTGCAAAATTCGATGCCATTCGGCAGAACACTCCGGTGAGTTGTCAGATCCAGTGGAACTTGAGCGCGGCGAGTTGGCTCGCTTGGGTGGATTCCAATGGCAACGGCGTGGCCGATGGAGCCGAGCCACAAATGTTCATTGGCGGGAGCTTCACTCTTTTGCCTGCCGGAGCGCCGGTCCCCGATCCGGCCCCGATCAGAGCTACTTTGGGGGGGCTTTCGGGCTCCGCTTGGAATGTACTCTCGGGGACGAACAACTTCATCACGTACGACCAGCGCGGCGTCATAGACACTGGAGCGGCGGTGTACGTGCTGTATCTCGGCAACCCCAACGACGCAAACTCGGGCTACCGCGCCATCATAACCATGCCTTCTGGGGCCGTGCAGGTGTGGACTTCCTCGTCTGCCGGTAATTGGCAGCGCATCAGTTGATTCGTTTCGCAGGATCAGAATAACGTGATGAAGAATCCGCACGTTGGAGGGATGAGCAGGAAGGTTTCTAAGAATCAGCGCGGATTCACGCTCGTGGAAGTTCTGATCGCCATTGTTATTTTGCTCGTCGGGATTGTCGCCGTGGCGCAATTGGTGCCTGCTTCGATTGGCTCGAACTCCGCGAATCGCAACGACTCTTCTGCCTTGGTGTTCGCGCAGCGGCAGATGGACCTATTCTTGAGCCAGCCGCTGAATATGTCTTTCAGCCCGCCAGCCTTTACCGAGACACTCGACAACCAAACCTTTACTTGCTATCTCGGAGACCCCACGCAGAATAACGTGGTCGTGGGCAGCTCCGTGACGGTGTTTTACAACCAGCTGGTCATCAATTTCGCCGCGTCGCCAGTGACGAATTACAGCTTCACCTATCAGGATCCCAACGATCCTTTTGGCCTGGTTTACGATGTCCGTTGGGCGGTGATCACCACGACGAATTCGAATGGCATGGTCACCTCGAAACGGTTCATCCTGGGAACGAGAAAAAAGGGTGGCAACGGAATCTATAAACCGGTCACCCTCGATACCATACTCTACAAATGAAACGCGCACCTAACAACGGGCGTGAACAGGGCTTCTCGCTCATCGAGATGATGATCGCCGCTCTAATCTTCATTTTGCTTTGCAGCGCGGCGTTCGCGCTTCTCTCCCTCGCGCAGCAGCGCTACCAGACGGAATCCCAAGTCTTGAATTCCTTTCAAGAAGCGCGATTCGGTCTGGACGAGATCGTGCGAGACGTGAATGGTTCGGCTTATCCTGCGCAAAACCTGTATTCGTTCAACCCCGGTATCCCTCTGAAGAATTATTATGCGATCACCCCAATCGCTTGGGACCCCGGGTATGTCTCTGGCTCGCCCTGCCAGATCGGAACTGGAGCCACAGTTTGCACCACACCCGGAGACTTTGATTTGATCATAGAGAGGGACGTCGACTATTGGCGCAAGAACTACGTCGAATGGACCCGCTATACGCTCCAGGGAACCACTCTGTCCCGTAGCCAGACTCAAAAGGTAGTAGGCGCGGAACCCGATGCGACTACCGCACCCTCTTTCGTTCCCTACGTCCAAAATGTGATGAACCAGGCTACACCCGCGCAAATTGCGCAATTTCAAACCGTCTATCCGCAAATGTTTCCCGGCGGGAATCAAGTGCCGGTCTTTAGCTACTTCTGTTACTCGCCGTTTGGACCGCCGCAGCCGTGTCCTTCGGCGGGATCTTACAATTCGCCTCTCAACGTAATCGACGTGGAGATTACCCTGATCGTCATGGCGCCCACGCAGGATGCGCAGACAGGCCAAGTTCGCCTTATCGAATTGCATGGACGAGGCCACAGCCTCAATCCGCTTCCGTGAGGGCTGGTTCAGTAGGACAAAGAGCAAGGATGAAGAAAGAGCGCAAAACGGGCCGCCGCTCCGAAGATGGGATCGCGCTGCTGATCGCCATTTTCGTCTTGTTATTGATCAGCGTCGTGGCGATCGCTTTGCTCGTTTCTTCCGGCACGGAAACGGCGCTCGGCGCAAATTACCGGACTTCTTCGACCGTATATTACGCCGCGATTGCAGGTCTCGAGGAAGCGCGCGGACGTTTGCTCCCTCCGCTTACTAGGAATCCAAACTACTTTGGCGCTTCCGTTATTCCCACGCCCTTTCCGCTGTTGCGGACGGTCTACGTCATAAATCGCCTGCCGGGTGAGAACATCGTTCCATGGGACCCAAGCAATGCCTTTTACGACAACGAATACCAGGCTGAATTTAACACGGCGGCGTCGAGTGCGTCTTTTCAGCCCCCCGTCGCTTCGGTCTGGGACAACAATATTCAGAACATTCCTGGGCCGATCTTCAAATGGGTCCGTATCAACGCCGCCACCGAGCATTCCCTCTTCTTACAAGTGAACGCCAGCGGGGCCTACGACAACAGCACAGCGATTTATTACGATCCGTTTCACCTCGACACCTTGGGGAACCCCTGGCCTAGCCTAGTTGTGGGTTCGACTTCGACTGCTGCTGTACAAGCGCTGGAAATCACCTCAGTGGCCTCTTTGCCCACTGGCAGCCAGAAAACATTGCAGTACCTCGTGGCTCCGATGGCCCTGAATTTGACTTTCCCCGCGGCGATCACTCTCGACGGAAATGGCGTTCAATATACAGGACCCGGCTCCTCTGGGTTCTATGTGAGCGGAATTGACCAGGGTACGCCCGGTGGTTGCACGCCCACTTCTACTACCTATCCTGCCATCGGGTACCTAGATTCTTCTGACTTATCCAATATCCATGCCACTCCTTCCTCTAATTACCAAGGTGGCCCACCCAGCTTGGGACTAGTAACCGTTTCCCCCAATTTGCAGTCCGTCGCGGCACTCAACAATCTGGTTCAAACCCTTACGGTAAACGCAGATCGCGTGATCCCCGGTCCAGCGGCTGCAGCTAACATGCCTTCAGGGATGACCGCGGCAAACCCAATGATTGTTGTCGTCGATGGCGATTTGGATCTGGCTTCCTGGCACAATACCGGCTACGGAATTCTTCTGGTGACCGGCGAGTTGAAGTATGACCCGGACGCCTTCTGGAACGGGATCGTTTTGGTGATTGGCAAGGGTAAGTTCACGTACGAGAACAATGGCTTAGGAACTATTTATGGCGCATTGCTGATTGCGCAAACGGTCGACTCATCGGGTTTGCCGCTTGGCTCGCCGGGAGCCGCCACGGTTGCCTACGCCAATGGGAATGGCGGAGTTGGGGTTTACTACAGCAGTTGCTGGATCCAGTACGTGCAGACGCCGCTCCCTTACAAAGTTCTATCTTTCCACGAAATTCGCCAGTAAAAAGAGGACCCGAATGCATCTATATTTCTTTCTCCGAGAGTTCAGCATTTCATCTCTTTCCCTCGGTGCCGCCCTTTCCTTAACTCCGCTAGCAAACCGCCCGGCGGTCTGGCAGGCCCAAGAGCAACCGTCTTCTCAGATACAGCAACAGCCCCCGCAACAGCAGCAGGGTGCCCAACAACCTTCGAACTCGCAGCCTTCGCAGCAACCGGAAGCTAAACAGAAAAAAGTCTGGACCAACGATGATGTGGTTTCCCTGCGGTCACCTGCGGACGTGTATTTGGCGGAGAAAGAGGCGCAAGACGCGGCTGCCGCGGAAGCCGCTGCCAAGGGCGCCGCGAAGACAAAACTCGTCGACGGAGCCGAACCCACGGAGAAACTGCCATCTAGCGGCCTTGAAACTCAGAAGTTGATCGCGGCCAAAGAAAGCCAGATTGCTGGTGACCAACAAGCCTTGGACCGGTACACCGCTGAACTTCCCACCGAGCCAGCCGAACGGAAAGATCGAATGCAAGAAGAAATCAAAAGAATCACGGACGACTTGCCAAAGGAACGGCTGAAACTGAAAATGTTACAAGAACATCTCGACGAACTGAACAAGGCGCAGCTGAACGGCACGACGGCTCCCCCTCCTCCCTCCCTGTAAAATTACGCTCGCGATCCTCGGCGAAAGCTATAGCCGTCGACGATTCGCCACACTGGATTCTCACAAAAAACGTGTTGCGTGCTTGCGGCGGCCCCCGCTGTATAATGGTTGGATGCGTTACAGCCCGGGAAGCGCTCAGATGCACGGCACGACAGTTTTGTGCGTGCGCAAGGATAATAAGGCGGTGCTTATCGCTGATGGCCAGGTGACCATGGGCGATCATGTGATGAAGCACACCGCGCGGAAGACGCGGCGGCTTTACAACGATAAGGTTATCGCGGGATTTGCCGGCTCTACCGCCGATGCGATTTCGCTCTTCGAGCGATTTGAAGGCAAGCTGCAGGAACATTCCGGAAATTTGCAGAAGGGCGCGGTCGAGCTGGCCAAGGAGTGGCGTAAGGATCGCGCGCTGCGGCATCTCGAGGCGCTGCTCATTGTCGCGGATTCGAAAGCCACGTTTCTGCTTTCTGGCAACGGAGATGTTATCGAGCCGGATGATGGTTTGTGCGCCATCGGCTCCGGCGGGACTTATGCGCTGGCCGCAGCGCGCGCCTTGTTTAAGCATTCCAAGCTCGGCCCGAAGGATCTGGCCATGGAAGCGATGCGCATTGCCAGCGAGATTTGCATTTATACCAACGCAAACTTTACGGTCGAAGAACTCTAGGGGGCGCGCGATAATACGCCGAGCCGTATGCACGCATCAAACGGATTGCACACCAGGGGAAGACACGCGAGGGGATCGCACGCAAAGGGATTGGACATTTCATGACCAGCAAGACCGATAAAGAGGTAGTTTTCGCGCCCGGGGGCAACGGCGCCCCGCCCGTAGAAGAAGAGCAGCTTCTTCCCGCGCTTGACGACATGACTCCGCGGGAGATTGTCGTGGAGCTCGACAAGTACATCGTCGGGCAGAATGCGGCCAAGCGCGCTGTCGCTGTTGCTTTGCGAAACCGCGTCCGTCGGCAAAAACTTCCCCCGGAGATCGCCGAAGACGTACTTCCCAAGAATATTCTGATGATTGGACCGACCGGCGTTGGCAAGACGGAAATCGCGCGGCGTCTTGCTCGTCTTGCGGGCTGTCCGTTCGTCAAGGTCGAAGCCTCGAAATATACTGAAGTGGGCTACGTGGGCCGCGATGTGGAATCGATGGTTCGCGATCTCGTGGAGACTTCGATCGACATGGTTCGCGAAGAAAAGCTTGATGAAGTCGCCGATCGCGCGGAACAAGCTGCGGAAGAGCGCATCCTGGACCTCTTGCTTCCGCCTTCTCCGCCGCCGGCTGCCGCCACTACGGAGACGGAAGCCGCGGCGCAGCGCGAGCAGACGCAACGCACGCGCGAAAAGCTCCGTGCCCAGCTTCGGGAGGGCAAGCTCGATCAGAGAATGGTCGATCTCGAAGTGCGTGAACGTTCCATGCCGTCGTTTGAAATTATTTCCAATCAGGGCGTCGAGGACATGGACGTCAATATGAAGGACATGTTCTCTAACCTCTCCGGTCTCTTTGGACAGCAAAAAAAGAAGCGCAAAATGTCCGTCGCCGATGCTTTCGAATACTTGATTCAAGAGGAAGAAAACAAGCTGCTGGATATGGACCAGGTCACGCGCATTGCCGTCGAGCGCGCCGAGCAGATGGGCATCATCTTTATCGATGAGATCGACAAAGTCGCCGGACGCGAATCGGGCCACGGGCCGGATGTTTCCCGCGAAGGCGTTCAACGGGACATTCTGCCGATTATCGAAGGCACCACCGTCAACACGCGCTACGGCATGATTCGCACCGACCACATTTTGTTTATCGCCGCCGGCGCTTTCCACGTTTCGAAACCGTCGGACCTCATCCCCGAATTGCAGGGGCGCTTGCCTATTCGTGTGGAGCTGCAGTCGCTCAAGGAAGAGGATTTCATCCGCATTCTCACCGAGCCGAAGAATGCGCTCATCAAGCAGTATGTTGCGCTTCTGGAGACCGAAGGCGTGAAGCTGAACATTACGGAGGACGCCGTAGCGGCTATTGCACGGTTCGCCACGAGCGTCAACGAGTCCACCGAAAACATCGGAGCGCGGCGGCTGCATACCATTCTTGAAAAGGTTCTCGACGAGCTTTCCTTCGAAGCGCCCGACCTGAAGAAAAAGAATGTGAAGGTCGATGCCGCCTATGTCACGAAGCAGCTTGCGGATATCGTCAAGAATCAGGATTTGAGCCGCTATATCTTGTAAACTCCGAAAATCGAAATGGAACTTCGAAACTTGCGGAACGCCGCCGTGCGCGATATGAACGCTCGGCGCATCGGAAGCTTTGTTTTTCTGGTTTCAGCGCTGGCCTTTCTTTGTGGTGCCGGTTGTGGTGCGCCCGGCGAGCCAACTCCGCCTTCGCCCCCTGTTCCGGTGGCCATTACCGATCTCACCGCGCATCAGGCTGGCGATGGCGTGCAACTTATTTTCACATTGCCTCCAAGGACCGTCGCCGGCGATCGGCTTGCGTCGCCGCCAGCGGTGGAAGTCGTTAGGGGCATGCCCAAGGCCGATGGTTCGCCGGACGCAAAATCATTTCGCGTCGTTTACACCATACCGGGTGCGCTCGTGGAAAATTACGTCGTGGAAGGCCACGTGAAATTCATCGATCCCGTCGCGCCAGCGGAAACTCGCGCGCATCCGGGTGGTTCGCTCGTCTATGTGGTGCGAACGAATGTTGCTAAGAAGCGCACCTCGGCCAATTCGAACGCTGTTTCCGTGCGCATGTATCCGGTGGCGGAAGCGATTGCTTCTTTACAATCGCGCGTCACGGAGACGGCGATTGAGCTGAGTTGGACGGCTCCCACTGGCACCTCCGGCGGCGATCCGCTAAGCGGATTTTCAGAATATCGCGTTTATCGCGGCGAGCTTGACCCCGCCACTGCCGAGGCTAGTTCCGGGGATCTCTCGAAAGCCAAATGGAGGTCTCCCCTTGCGTTGCTCTCCGGCTCAGACGAGGGCGTCTACCGCGACACCCTTTTCGACTTTGGCAGAACTTATGCCTACGTCGTGAGAAGCGTCGTGCTTGTAGAAGGCAACCCACTCGAGTCTGCGGATTCAAACTCCACGATCGTTACGCCGCGCGACATCTTTCCTCCAGCCGCTCCCGAGAACCTGGTGGTGGCCGCCCTCGCGGGTGCCAGTCCTGGCTCCGTGCTCGCGGACCTCTCGTGGTCCATCAATCTTGAAACCGATCTCGCGGGCTACCGTGTCTATCGAAGTGAGGAGCAGGACACGCGAGGGGCTCTTCTTACACGCGATCTCTTGCTTGCACCGGCGTATCGTGATACGTCTGTAGAGCCCGGCCACCGCTATTGGTACTCCGTGACCGCCGTCGATCGTGCTGGCAACGAAAGCGACCGCAGCGCGGCGTTTGCGGTGGATTTTGCGAAACCTTCTCCGTAGCGCCGGGTTTAACTCCGTCGGAGCGCGTCTGCTTATGACCGTTCGTGTACACTTGCCCGCGTACAGGTTGTTCCGTGTTTTCCGGAACGCATCGGTTCGTACGGGTGTCTACGTCGGGGTCGTTCTTTCCATCGTTTTTAGCGGATGGGTGATCGTCGCCAATCGTGTTCCCGTGCTCGATCGCTTTGCGCTGGTGCGCAATCTGGCCGCGGTGGCTGTTCTGGGTCTCGTCGCAGTGATTCCCGTTCTCCGATTTTGGCGTATGCCGGGTCATTTGCTGTCTTCGAGCCTTGTGGCGTGGGCCCTTTTCAGCCTGTCCTACCGTGTTCTTTGCATGCGTTTTGCCGGCCTTGCGGAGCGTTTTAGCGCCGTTCAAATCTTCGTGCTCGGCGCGGTGTTGTGTATGCTCGTGGTTACTCTCTCTTGGATTTGGACCATCATCCGGCGCGTTCGCGCGTCGCACGTGTCTCATCCGAATCACCATCCGAGCCGATCCTGAATGAAATTCTGCCGATTCCTTCCCCCTGGTACTTCCGAGCCGGCCTCTGCGCTTTACGGTCTGCTCGAGGGTCATCACATTCGCGACATTTCCGGTGCCCCGTGGAGTTCCTGGTCCCGTGGGTCGCGTACCTGGCCGGCTGCTGACGTAGGTCTGCTGGCTCCCGTCGATCCCGGAAAAATTGTGTGCGTCGGGCGTAATTATGCGGCGCACGCCGCAGAACTTGGCAATGAAGTGCCCCAGGAGCCGCTCATTTTTCTTAAGCCGCCTTCGGCGATCATCGGCCCCGGCGAGACGATTGTTCTGACGCCCCAATCGCAGCGCGTCGAACACGAAGGTGAGCTTGCGCTAATCGTTGGCCGCCGCTGTGCGCAACTCAAAGACACCGACGATCCGCTGGGCTATCTGCTTGGCTATAGTTGCCTGAACGACGTCACCGCACGCGATCTCCAGAAAAGCGACGTACAGTTCACGCGCGCCAAAGGCTTCGATACCTTTTGTCCCGTGGGTCCGTACATCGAGACGGAACTCGATCCATCGGATGTCTTGGTGGAATTGCTTGTCAATGGCGTGCTCCGCCAATCGGGGCGGACTTCTCTAATGATCTATCCAGTGGCGTTTCTCGTTCGCTGGATCTCCCGCGTGATGACTCTCAATCCTGGAGACTTGATTGCTACGGGCACGCCCGCTGGAGTCGGCCCGCTTGCCGCGGGGGACGTCGTCGAAGTCAGCGTCGGCGGTGTTGGCGTGTTGCGCAATCCGGTCGAAGCCCCGCGCACGTAGTTTCACGGCCCGGCCGGTGTTTCGGTAAGATACACAACTGTGGGGCGATTTATGGAGGATGACTTTATTCTGGGTAACGCCGGCTTGGGTGTGCCGCCTGGTGCCGGTCCGTTGCTCCACAATTCATTTGCATCCACGGAGATCGATCGTTGAAAGCTCTGTTCACAGACTGGAAACTTGTTCTCGCCATGGGCGGCGCTGCCCTCGCGGCGATCCTGATGATCGCTTATGCTTTTTTTCGCCCGAAGGAAGAGCCCGAGGACGTGGAACGCAGGCGGCGCCTCCACTTGAATCAGATCGGGCGCATCGCGGAAGGGCAGGTCGTTGAGTTGGCCGACCATCCGGCCGAGCCGCGCGAGCCCCAAAGAAAACTCTTCGGTTCCCGCGCGAGTCCGATCGTTGATTTGCGACCGCGACACCTGGTCACTTACAGTTACGCGATTTCCGGAGTGACCTATCACACCGCCCAGGATATTACAGGTCTCGAAGGGCAAATTCGTTTCGAAAGGCTCGTTGCCGGCCAGCCCGCCAGCGTGAAGTACGATCCTTCGAATCCGAGCGATTCCATCCTCGTCGCTGACGATTGGTCCGGCTTGCGCTGAACTTCGAACGGTTTCGGCTGCACCCCGAGATTCCTGTTCCACGCTCCCGGCCGCATACTGATTTTCGTTTAATTGCGCTATTCTTCTCCCTGCGGCTTTGCTACGCCGCGCCAGTCTCATGAAAATGGTTCTCGCGTCCGTGCTGACCACCGTGCTCATCGTAGCCATGACGCTCGGCGCGATGTTCATTCTCGTCGAAGCCACCGATTATGTCACCTCGCTCGAGTCGACTCTCCAGCGTGCTGTCGCCATTGGCGCGGAACTTCTTCTCGGCGTGGTTCTCCTGCTCGGCACCGTTTGGCTTGCCACTCATCTCGCCGTTCGCATCTTTGCCAAAGATGAACCATCTGCTCCCGGAGGAAAGCTTGCCTGAGAAAAACGCTTCCGCGAGCGCCAAAGAAAAGCATCACGACCGCATGGAAGAACTCCGCCGCCAATCCGCGGAAGCGGAAGCCGGCGGTGGTCCCGAACGCCGCGAACGCGAACACCAAGCCGGCAAGCTTGCCGCCCGCGAGAGAATTCATTTGCTCCTCGACGAAGGCACCTTCGAAGAACTGGACAGATTTGTGCGCCACGGCTGTGTGGATTTTGGAATGCAGGAGCAGCGACCGGCCGGCGATGGCTTCGTCACCGGTTTTGGCCGCATGGACGGCCGTCTCGTCTACGTTTTTGCGCAAGACTTCACGGTATTCGGAGGATCGCTCTCGGAAGCCAACGCGCGGAAAATCTGCAAGATCATGGACCTGGCCATGCGCGCCGGGGCTCCCGTTATTGGGCTCAACGACTCGGGCGGCGCGCGCATCCAGGAAGGAGTTGCCTCGCTCGCGGGTTATGCCGATATTTTTCTGCGCAATACGCTCGCCAGCGGTGTAATCCCTCAGATCAGCGCCATTATGGGCCCATGCGCGGGTGGCGCGGTTTATTCTCCGGCGATCACCGATTTCATTTTCATGACGCGTGAGACTTCCTACATGTTCGTCACCGGCCCTGACGTGATCAAGACCGTGACTCACGAAGAGGTTTCTAAGCAAGAGCTCGGTGGCGCCATGACCCACAACGAAAAGAGCGGCGTAGCACACTTTGTCTGTGCGGACGATGCTGATTGCCTCGCCATGATTCGCGAGCTATTGAGTTTTCTGCCTTCGAATAATGTTGAAGATCCGCCGCGCCGCCGGTCCTCGGATTCGCCGGATCGCCGCGACGAATCTTTGAACTCGCTTGTTCCGGCGGATCCCCAGAAACCCTATGACATCAAGGACGCCATCCATGCGATCGTAGATGACGGATATTTTTTCCAGGTCCACGAGCACTTTGCAAAGAATATTGTTGTCGGTTTTGCGCGCCTTGACGGCCGCCCGGTGGGCATTGTCGCCAATCAACCGGCGTTCCTTGCCGGTGTTCTGGACATCAATGCTTCTCTAAAAGGTGCACGCTTCGTCCGCTTCTGCGACGCCTTCAATATCCCGCTGATCACCTTCGAGGACGTTCCCGGCTTTCTGCCCGGCACGCAGCAGGAGTTTGGCGGCATCATCAAGCATGGCGCGAAACTGCTTTTCGCCTTCGCCGAAGCCACCGTCCCCAAAATCACAGTCATCACGCGCAAGGCCTACGGCGGGGCGTATTGCGTCATGGCCAGCAAGCACATCCGCACGGACGCCAACTTCGCCTGGCCGTCAGCGGAAATCGCCGTCATGGGACCGGAGGGCGCAGTGAATATCGTGTATAAGCGCGAGCTGGAAAAAGCCCCGGAGTCCGACCGCGAACGACTCCGCCAGGAAAAAATCACAGAATTTCGCGAACGCTTCGCCAATCCCTTCGTGGCCGCCGAAAAAGGCTACATCGACGCCATCATCGAGCCTTCCGAAACTCGTTTCCGCGTCATCACCGCTCTGCGCGCCCTGGAAAACAAGCGCGATACCAACCCCCGGAAAAAACACGGCAATATCCCTCTTTGAGTCCGGTCAAGGCCTCCAGACCGTGTGAAAATACAGGTGACCAGGCGTACCTGCGCTTCGTTCATCGAAAACATCGCAGCAACCGCGAATGGCCCGCAAGGCAGCACCCGACAAGCGCAAGACGGGGACCAAACACCGTAATTATTTGAGCGTCGTGAAGGAAGTGGCGTGGTACTTGGGGCCACCCGCCGCTTTCTTGCGGTGTTTCTCGGGGGCTTGTGGCGACTCGAAACGATTAGACACTTCCGGAGCGCCAGCGGCTTGGCGGCGATGTCCCCCGTGCTAGAATCCCGGAGCAACGCCAAAGTTCCATGTTCCGGAAAATCCTGATTGCCAATCGCGGGGAAATCGCCGTGCGCATCCTGCGCGCCTGCCACGAGTTGGGCATTCGCTGCGTCGCGGTTTTCAGCGACGTTGACCGCAAATCGCTCCACGTTCGCCTCGCGGATGAAGCCTATCCCATCGGCCCCGCACCCTCGCGCGAGAGTTATCTTTCGATCGAAAAAATAATCGATGTGGCACGCCGTTCCGGCTGCGATGCGATTCATCCCGGCTACGGTTTTCTCGCGGAAAATGCTGCTCTCCCGCGCGCCTGTACAGAAGCAGGAATCACCTTCATCGGCCCAGGCGCCGAAGCCATGGAAGCCCTCGGCTCAAAAACGGCCGGCCGGCAACTCGCTCGCCGCTGCGATGTGCCCACTGTTCCCGGCGCTAACGATCCGATCGAAAATCCCGATGATGCCCAGGCCCTTTCCCAAAACATGGGCTTTCCTGTCTTGCTGAAAGCTGTCGCTGGTGGCGGAGGCAAAGGAATGCGCGTGGTCACCTGCGACGCCGAGTTTCGGCCCGCCTGGCGGGACGCTTCTTCGGAAGCTCTCAATGCGTTCGGAGACGCGCGCCTGTATCTCGAAAAATACCTCGAAAAGCCGCGCCACATTGAAATTCAAATTCTGGCGGACGCCCACGGCCGCGTCGTTTCGCTTGGCGAGCGCGAATGCTCCGTGCAGCGGCGCCACCAAAAAGTGATTGAAGAAGCTCCTTCGCTCGTGGTCACGCCGGAGCTGCGCAAGAAGATGGGCGATGCAGCCGTACGACTGGCGCGCGCCGGTGGATACGTCAATGCCGGCACTGTGGAATTCCTCGTCGATGCCCATCTCAACTTTTATTTTCTGGAAGTCAACACCCGTCTGCAGGTCGAGCATCCCGTCACCGAGCAAGTCACGGGGCTCGATCTGGTCAAGCTGCAAATCGCCATCGCCGCGGACCATCGTCTGCCTTTCGCCTGGGAAACCATAACGCCGCGCGGCCACGCCATGGAAGTGCGCCTGTATGCCGAAGATCCGGACAACAAGTTTTTTCCTTCACCAGGAAAAATTCTCTCGTGCCATGCTCCGAGCGGTCCCGGCATCCGCCTCGATGAAGGCGTCTACGAAGGCTGGACCGTGCCGATGGACTACGACCCTCTCCTCAGCAAGCTGATCGCTTGGGGCAACAGCCGCGAAGAAACCATCGCTCGCCTCCGCCGCGCCCTCGGGGAGTACACCGTCACTGGCATCAAAACCAACGCGGGCCTTTTCCGCCGTATTCTCGCCGAGCCGGATTTTCTTCGCGGCGAAATCCACACCAAGTGGCTCGACGAACTGCTTCAGCGTTCCTCATCCGTAGCACGTTCTTTCGACGAAGATCCAAAGACCGACCACGCCGCCGATGCCGCCGCCATCGCCGCAGCTCTCTGGCAAACGAATTTTTCGGAGAAATCCTCCGGCCAGCCGTCTTCTGGCCAGGAGTCTTGCCGACCATCCCGTTGGAAACAAGAAGGCCGGCGTCAACAACTGGATCGCCGGCCATGAAGTTTGAAGTGCAGCTCACTGGCCCATCCGGTAAGAAGCTCCGCATCGTTGAACTCGAGCGCGATGCGGAGCGCTGGAAGATCTTGCTGGACGGTCAACAAGTGCATGCCGACGCCGTCGAAATCAATCCCCACACGCTCTCCCTTCTTCTCGACGGCCAATCCTACGAAGTTCACATCGCGGAGTCACCCGACGGGGTCCTCAAGCTTCAGACAGATTCGAAGGAATTCACCGCCGAAGTTGTCGATTCCCGTGCCTGGCGCGGCCGTTGGCACGGTGCACTCGAAGCCGAAGGCCGCCAGCAAGTCCTCGCACCCATGCCGGGCAAGGTCGTCCGTATCCTCGTCCAGGCCGGAGACAAAGTCGCAGCGGGTCAGGGCCTCCTGGTTGTCGAAGCCATGAAAATGCAGAACGAAATTCGCTCGCCAAAGGGTGGCACGGTCGAGCGCCTTCACGTCAAAGAAGGCCAGCCGGTCAACGCCGGGGAGGTGCTCTGCATCGTTTCCTGAACTGCCGCGGGCAATTGGTACACCAACGTTGCAGTGAAGGGCGCACAGCAAGCGGACGTGGTTGCTGCTCTCGAGGAGCTCGGTCGACGCGCCCAGGGCACCCCGGAAACTCCGGCTGGATCGTCTACCAGCAGCAAACCGATGACTTTGGCCTGAGTATTCCCGAATCCCTGGTGCCAACTCTCTCCACGCGACTCTCCTCGACCGCTCTGGCGAGCTGCCCTATCCACGATGAGATCAAGCGGAGACTCTGGAAAGAATAGACCGCGAAGCGCTGCGTCGTACCATGGTCGGATAAAAAGGGAACAATGCCGCAGGGTTCGCGGTTAACGAATCAATGCCCTGAAGATTTGCCTGGAAAATCCGTTTTCGCCGCCGCCGGCAGCTTGCCGGCCGCTTCAATGACTTGTTGCGCGAGGTAGTTGGTCACCCGCGCGTCATCCCGCGCGATTCTAAGGTAGGCCGCCCGCAGCAATTGTTCCTTGTGGTTACGCAGCGTATCCCGAATGGTCTGTTGCACTTGCGAATCGGAAATGTTCCGCTGCCCGGGGGACTCACGGGAGATCAGCTTCAGAATCACGATCCGCTGGCCTTCCTTTGACTGCGTCGCCATCGGCGGGCTCACCTGCCCCGCCTTCATTCCCAGCACCACCCTCTTTAAAACCGGATCGGACTGGTTCAGCGCCGATTCCGGCACGTACCCCAGGTCTCCGCCCATGGCCGACGAGTTCATGTCTTCGGAATAGTCCATCGCTAGTTGCGCGAAGTCTGCGCCGCTGTTCAGTTTGTCCTCGAGCATTTTTACCTTGCGCTGGGCTTCGACTTCGTTGGTGGCATCGTCATTTTTGAGGTTGCGGATTTGCGCTTCTTTTCGCGGAGTAACTACAATCTCGGAAATCCTATACAGCGGCTCGATCACGTTAAATTGCGCCTTGTTCGCGTTGTAGGCGTCGATGACGTCCTGGTCGGTGATCGATATTTTCGCCACCACTTCGCGGTTCAACAGCTTCGTGATGGAGAGCTCCCTCCGCAGGTCGCGTTTCCAATCGTCGACGGAGATGCCTCGGTCCTTCAACTGCCGTTGGAACTCGTCTTCGGTGTAGGGGCTCTTCCGCTCGGTGAATTTATCTTCCACCTCGCCGTCACTCGCTTCCAAATTCAGCTTCTTGGCCCGCTCCAGCAGAATCTCATTGTTAATCAGTTCCTCGAGAACGTTCAGCTTCAGGGACAGCACTTCTTCCTGCGAAGGCTCCTGCCCCTCCGGATTCAAACGCGTGCGGTAGTATTTGTCCACCTCATCGCGCTTGATCTCTTGCCCGTTCACCACCGCCCACACGTCCGGCGAAGGCTGGGTTTTCGATTTGCAGCCTGTGCCCATTGCCAGCGCCATGCCCACCACGGGCAATAGCACCGCCGCGCGCAGGATCTCTTTCATGGGGCCGCGCGGGCGCACAGCCACTCTGATTTTGGATTCGGAAGGGTTCAAGGTGTGGTGCTCAGGCAGCTTTCTTCACGCGGCCTGCCCGGATGCAGGCCGTGCAAACTCGAACATGCTTTCTCGCGCCGTCTACCAACGCGTGCACGCGCTTCAGGTTCGGATTCCACCGTCTGCGCCTGGTATTATTTGCGTGACTGATTACGTTGCCAAAGTGCGGCCCTTTGCCGCAAAGTTCACACTTCAGTGCCATTGTTTTTCCTACTAGGCTGTCTGTCGCAGCCGGAAATTTTGCTCTGAGAAGTTCGAATACTGAGCCTCTCATTCTAACAGACGCTCTTTCCACAGCAAAGCCTGCCCTGTATGCTTTGCATGCCGCCGCAACATCAGCAAGGCCAGGATGTCCAGTTTTGATCAAGGTACAGTATCCGGCCTGGCCAAAATAGAAATGTCGGATTCATCGGGCCGGGCGGCCCGGCCGAGATCCCTTCATTTTGGTCGTGGGTTCCACGCCTTACAATCCTTCGAGTGTCTTGGGAACGGACCTTCCCACGGCAACATCCTCTCCCATTTTGGGTTTATCTATACGGAGGAACCTACTTTGCCAGCTGCGCCCTTTGAATCTGGCAGGCCCACCCTTGACTGGGGCCAGGGCAACCAAATCAGGACCCTTTTGGCAAGAATTGTTGGTCCGCTTTAGGCCATTCATAATGGTGATAGATCTTTCCGTTTCAATAGTTTACGGAAACAGTACCTGTCCTTAGGTGCTGGTTTTGATTTGCCTAAAGCACTACTAGCCCCCTCCCTACAACGTTCCCCTGATTCTTCCCGGGACGGTAGAATTGTACTGTGGCTCAAGGAGACCGGTCGCGGTGCCCAAGCTTTCCCCAATCCGCTCGTACCTCGCATCGGCAGGGCCGTTGGCCTCCCGACCGGGAACTGGCGCCCGTTTGGTCGCGGTCCTAGTACTACTCTTCGTCTGCGTGGTCGCTTCTCCCGCCTATGGTGACGTCGGCGTTCTTCTCAACGAGTCCCTGGATACCAACGTCGCCAGAATCACGGGTTCCGGCCACAGCGCTGTCTATTTCTCGCGCATCTGCCCCGAATCACCGGTAAAGCTCCGGCTTTGCCGTCCCGGCGAGCAGGGTTCGGTCATCAGCAACTACACCACTCTGGGCGAAGATCAGCCCTTCGAGTGGAACGTGGTCTCTCTCTCCATTTATATGTACGGCGTTGAAGACCCGCAAAACCGCCCGCTTTTTGGCTCGCAAAAGATCAAGCACGCTCTCGAGGAAAGATACCGCGCAAATTTTCTTGCGGGCTATTGCGAGGGCGCCACTTGCCGTACGAGCGGCAAAGCCGAATGGCGCGAAATGGTCGGAGCCACACTTTCCCGCAGCATCTATATTTTCGTCGTCGAAACTTCGCTCGAGCAGGATCGTAATCTCATCGCCGAACTCAACTCTCTTCCCAACCAGAATCACTTTAACGGCATCACGCGAAATTGCGCGGAGTTTTCCCGCCGCATCATCAACACCTATTTTCCCCATGCCGCCAGGGCCGACTATCTCAACGACTTCGGCCTCATCACTCCGAAAGCCATCGCACGTTCCTTCACTCACTACGGGGACCGCCATCGGGAAGCCCATTTGCGCGTTCTGCATTTTGCGCAGTTGCCGGGCACCATCAAACGCAGCACCGAGTGCCGCAGCGGAACCGAGCAGTTGTACCACTCCAAAAAACTCCTCGTCCCGATGATCCTGTTTGCGGACCACGAGCTGCCCTTTATGGCTGCTTCTTATCTGCTCACCGGACGCTTCAACCCCGAGCACGAATTGGAGCAGCATCCCACCGCTCGATCGTCGGACATGGCGCAAGAGATCCGCGAGGCAAAGTCGGAAAAAGACGCTCCGCGCGAACAGCAACTCGAATCCATGGCCAATCAGGAAAGCGCGGAACTGGTAGGCACCTCCCAGGAATGGAAGCAATATCGCGAGGAGTTTGGTTCCCTCACAAACGAGGCCATCCGCCGCGAAACTATTCCTGACTACGATTTTCTTGGCCGTCTTTTTAAGTACCTCGATCACGCCGGCACGCTCTCCGTCGACGCTCATGGCGCGCTCTGGCTGGATATCTCTGAAGGCGGTAAACCTGCAAAGCTCGGCCTAAGCCGAAGCAACATCTTCGCTTCCGGCACTGATTCGCAGTGGGCCTATGCTCTGACTCTGGCGCGCGCCAATCATTACCTGAAAAGCCCCAAGCACAGCCGCGAGATCATGCCGGATTTCAAAGACGATTGGGCCCTCTTAGCGGCTGCTCGCATCTATAGTTCGACTTCCGCTGCCGCCAACAACACCTTGCCTTCCGGCGAAGCGCGCGCGACCGCCATGTCCTTCGCTCAGTTTCAATAACCGTTCCAGGCGGGTCCTGTGAGTACTAAAGCATTCCTCCCACCCTTTTCATCATCCCCGTACCATTTTCATCCTGCTCATTTTGCGTAAACTTTGGTCTTGTCAATTTAATCTGTAGTGATGTAGGTTCCCTGTCGCGGTGCGCATGCTTCCCTCGTTGCGGGTCTTGCTCTTGGTTGTTTCTCTGGTCCTTGTCTCTCTAGAGGCGAGCTCAAAGCCCCAAGCTACAAGTGCCGGCGTTTCCTTTGCCGAACCCGTCGTTGTCGGCTTTGTTGGCGGATTCGTTCGCCACGATGATCGCGTTCACAGCGAAGTCCAGCTCATCGAGCGCCTCCGCGAAGGCTATGCTTCTGACGTGTACGTCCAAATGTTCGAGAATCATCGCGGCAAGGAGGCCCATCAGGCGATCCTTCGCCGTTTGCATGCCAACCGCGATGGAGCTTTGTCGCCTGAAGAAAAACAGAACGCCCGCATCATTATTTTTGGCCACAGCTGGGGCGCCTCAGAAACCATCGAACTCGCCCGCCAGCTTGAAAAAGACGGCATTCCCGTAATCCTCACCATCCAGGTCGATAGCGTTTCGAAGCTCGGTCAAAATGACGCCGTAATCCCTGCCAATGTCCTGCAGGCCGTCAATTTTTATCAGCTCGATGGCCTGCTCCACGGCCAGCCCCAGATTCGCGCCGCCAATCCAGCGCGCACCCGCATCCTCGGCAATTTCCGCTCCGGCTACAAAACGAAACCCTTCAGTTGCGGTCAATATCCCTGGTGGGACCGCCTGATTATGAAGCCGCACATCCAGATCGAGTGCGATCCCGCTGTTTGGAACCAGGTCGAATCTCTCATTCGCTCGAACTTATCTTTGGAAGCCCGTCTCCCGCAGAGCGGCGAAATCAATTCTCCTCTCTCGCCCTTCAAATAGAGGCCTCGGCTGTTCCATAAAACCGCCCGCGTTTGATAACCGCCCCCGCAGCCATCCGTCCATAATAGGTGTACCATGGTCTGAAAGGACGTTTCTAAGGAGGCCTCTTGAAACGCCGCGAATTTCTCCTGCGCTCGGCCTGCGCCGCCGGAGCAACCTGGCTTCACTCCGCGGCATTCCCACAACGCGCCCGCGCCCTAACTCTTAAGCCCCTTCCTCGCAAATTTAGTGCGTCCGACACGGTCACCCTCGGCAAGACCGGCATCCAAACCAGCCGCCTCGCCATGGGCACCGGCACGGTCGGCTCCGGCCATCACTCCCACCAAACCGCTCTCGGCATCGATGGCCTCTCCCGTCTCCTCCTCAATGGTTACGATCAAGGCCTCCGCTTCTTCGATTCCGCAGACAGTTACGGCAGCCATCCCCACGTCGCAGAAGCCCTTAGGCACGTGCCGCGCGACAAAGTCACGGTCCTCACCAAAACCTGGGCGCGCGATGCCGCCTCGGCCCGCGCCGACCTCGACCGCTTCCGCCGCGAACTCGGCACCGATCACCTCGACATCTGCCTCATGCACTGCCTCACCGAGCCTGATTGGACGGAACGCTATAAAGGCGTGATGGAGGTCCTCTCCGAAGCCAAGGAAAAAGGCATCATCCGCGCCCACGGCTGCTCGTGCCACTCCATCGAAGCCCTGCGCACCGCCACTAAGTCTTCCTGGGTCGAAGTCCATCTAGTCCGCATCAATCCCGTCGGCTCATTCATGGATTCCGATCCAGACACCGTCGTCAGCGTAATCAAGGAAATGCGCGCCGCCGGCAAGGGCATCATCGGCATGAAAATCCTCGGTGAGGGCGATCTCCGCAACCGCCAGGACGAAGCCCTCAACTTTGCCCTCTCTCTGAATCTGCTGGACGCCTTCACCATCGGCGCCGAAAGCAAAACCGAACAAGAAGACCTAATCCGCCGGATCGCTGCCGCCTAATACGTGTTTCTAGAAGAGTCCTTCCCTGAGGGTATCGTCCCGACCGAAGCAAGAGAACCTACCGCCGCCAGACTAAGTTTCCAACCCGATCAACCGCATCAATTCCAGCGCATTACTCTTCTCGACCACACCCTCGCGCAAGGTGTAATCAAATCGCATCTTCCCATCTGTGATCTGGTCCTCGAAATGCATGTTCCGCAAAACGTTCCCCACCGTTGCTGCTATTTCCGTCAAAGCCAAATCATGCGTCGTGACAATGCCAATGGCCCGCCGCTTCAGCAACCCTAGAATCAACCCCTCCGCCCCAATCCGCCGGTCTTTCGAATTCGTACCCTCCAGCAACTCGTCGAACAAAAACACCATCGGCACCGCTCCATTCGCGCCGTCAAACACTTTCCGGATATGCAAAATCTCCGTATAAAAGCTCGACCTACCTTCTTGCAGCGAATCCGTGCTTCGAATTCGCGTCCCGATCTTCAGCGGCGTCAAACGCAGCCGCGCACCGCGAATCGGCGCTCCCGCCATCGCCAGCACCGTGTTGATCCCTGCGACGCGCAAAAAAGTGCTCTTCCCGGACATGTTCGACCCGCTCACCAGCAGAACGCGCGTCTCGGCGTCCAGCCGCACGCTGTTGCGCACGCACTTCTCCGATGCGATCAACGGATGACCCAGCTTTTCGCCGTCAAAAAATCCCCGCCCCTCGGGGGCGCCAACAAATTCCGGAAATGGATCCGCAGGATGCTCGTACGAATACGTCGCCAGGGAGAGCAGCGCCTCCATCTCTCCCGTCAACTCCGCCCACCGCCGCATCTTCGCGCCCCACTTGCGCCGCCAAGCCTCCGCCGCCATCCCCACCTGTACGCTGTACAGAAACGGCAGCTCCGACATTTTTGCGATCACTCCGTCACTGGCGTCAATCCAATTAACAATCCGCGCAAGTTTTCGAGTAGCCCGCGAAGCCGGGTCATTCCCCTGCTGCAGTTCCGCGGCCCAGGCCTCGAAACGCGGCGACGCAAACGGCTCGCGCTCCAACCGTTCCAGAATCTCTGAAAAAAGAAGCAATCCTTCGGCGTTTGAATCCACTCCCTCGATCACCGCGTGCGCCCGGCGCCGCAGCCACACCAGAATTACGGACTCCACGGCCATCACGCTCAAGAGCGGCCACAGCGCCGCAGTCTGGAAGTAATAGACCGTCCCCGCCGCTGCCCCCATGGCCAGCAACGCCATCACCCCCCGCCACGCGCCGCTCGGCAAAACCGATTTTCCCTCCGCCCACTCAACCAACGATTCCGGATTCAACCGTGCCCGCAAATCCTCTCCGGTCACAGCCAACTCCTCCCGCAGATCAAGTTTCTCCCGCATCTCCTCAACCAGTTTCTGCCGCTCCAGAATGGCAGCCAATTCCGATCCTTCGCACAGCCAGTTCGCCAACCGGCTCTCCCCCATCGGCAATCGCGCCGTCGAAAGCAATTCAAAAAGACACCCCCTCCCAAAAAGATCCAAATCCTCTGCATAGACATGATGTACATCCCGAAACCGCTCTCCCGTTTGGCCGTCGCCAGTCCAGCGGTCCTCGATGCGCGAAATCCCTTTGCGATAAAACTCCGCAGCCGTATTCGCCCGCCCCTTGGTCCTTAAGACCCGCCCGTGCCAAATCGTCAGCACGCAATAAGCCGCCAACGGCGCGATCAACCAATAGACCGTCACCCATTGCTTCCCAAAAACAATCCACGCAAGCAGCAGTCCCGCGGCCATTACCAGCAACTTTAGATACCCCACCCGCAAATGCACGCGATCCTTCTCGGCAATCACTTTCAGATATTTTTCGAAGCGCTTCGCGTACTCCGCCTTTGGCTCAGCCACATTCCCCCTCAGCACATCCAGCCCACCGCCCCACGAGTCTATCCTGGCATCCCCTGTCCCAGTATCCGCCCGCGTTAACAGCCGAACTCCACTGCCCATGCCGGAGAATCCGCACTTCCAAAACAAATCACCCTTTAAACGCTTTAGAATCCGTTCTTGCGTAGGGAGTGGGTGTTATCGTTAACCGGACACCCCACAACGGATTTCTGTCCCGGGCGACGAACCGGAAGGGTCTCCTTGGCTTTTCAACGAATCAGCGGTCACCGGTCACCGACACTCTAAATCTTGATCCAGCTCCACTCCTTCGAGTACGGCACTCTGCTCATTCGGTATCCGGACTTTACGCCGGTGACCACGTGATCGCTCCAGTTGAATCCCACTCCGCTCTTGGGGTCGTACAAACCCGGCTCCTCGGAAAAGCACATGCCCTTTTTCAGAACGGTATCGTCGCCCAGCGCCAGATACGGCGGCTGATGCCCCTCGGAGCCTTCCCCGTGCGCCGGCCGGTGATAGATGTAGTCCTCGACTCCCTGCGCCACCTGGTATTTGTGAATCTCAAACGCGACACTCGAGCACGTCGCACCCTCCTTTTGCAATTCCACCTGCATATCGCAGGTGTGCTGGCTGACTTCCCACAGCTTCCGCATGTGGGCATCGAATTGGCCGGCGCTATCCGCGAGGATGTACATGCGGTAGTTTTCTCCCCCATGCCCGCCGATGTACGCATCGCCATCCACCTGCAAGGGCATGTTCGGTTGGATGCGGTTGAAGCGCGGCTGATTCGGATGCGGATAGGCACACAGTCGGCCTACGCGGCAGTCGATCTCAACGCTCGCAGCCACGCCGTGGTGCGGCAGACCACCCGCCAGATCCAAATCCGAGAGCAGCACATTGTTGATCCAGAATGTGCTGGCCATGGCCACTTCGTAATCCGTCACATCCGTTCCATACGTCAAAATGTAGTCCCGGGCATAGGCATGAGCGCGGTCAAAGTAGGTGTAGGCGCGCCGCGTGAGCGCCAGCTCCTCGGACGTTTTCACTTCGCGCATATCCAGCAGCGTGTCGCTGATATCCACCCATTTCATTTTTGGCAGAACTTTCTTCGCCGTCGCCAGCTCGTCAGCGTAGAGCTTGCCGTCGATGCCGATTTTATTTCCCTCGATGCCCTTCGCTTTCATTCCTTCGAGAAGCATCTCGAACAAATCCACCGCCTTTCCTTGCACGACTTTCCCCTGTTCCGGAAATCCTCCCGCAGCGTGCTTGGTGTCGAAATATTCCCAGCCTCCGCCAAACCACCAGCCCTTCACCAGGTCGCGGTCCAGCGCCGGGTACAGAAACCACGGGTCGCTATCCTTTGCATTCATATAGACGACCTGCGGCCGCTCCGTGTGCGTATGCCAGTAGCCCGTCAGATAAATAATGTTGAGCTGATCGCGCGCCACAAACGCATGGATATCTTTTTGCGCCAGCTGTTCCTTGAAGCGCGCGACCGTCTGCTTGTTCCAGTCCAGCGGCAAGCGGTCAACTTTCGCCGGTTCCGGCGGCCCTTCCTCGCCCGGCGTGGGCCCCAGCAACAGTCTTTCGCTCTGGCCAGAGCTGCGGCTCTTCACCATTTCCGCCAGCGATCCCCCGGCCCCTGGCTTTTGCATTCCATCGATCTTGTCCATGCGGCGAACGAGCCCACCGCCCAGCAACGCCAGACTCCCGCTTTTCAAAATGTCCCGGCGATTCCGATTCATCACTCCTCCATGGGTTTCGGCAAACAAGCGCAGAAAGCCAGTCCATCCGGTCGCAACGCCTAATCATTCGTCCAGTAATGCGGATCACGCCAGGCTATTTCTGTCCGGCAACCTCAGCCCATTCGCGCTCGCCGCGCTCGAGCACTGCGGGCAAATCCTCAGGCAGCAAGAATCGCTCGTGGATCAGCTTCATGGCCGCTTCCGCGAATTTGCCCAGGTACTCGTCGCGCGAAGTATATCGCTCGGCGACCGAAAGCCGCGGGTCTCCGGATTTTTCACGCTCCGCCGCAGTCTTAAGAAATGGAATGAAGGAACCATAAAAACTGAGCCGCAAATCGCCGGCGCCGATCGCGGGATCTCGCAGGTTCCATCCGGTGTAGGTGGCCAGCGGAACTTGCAATTCCGGCAAGCTCACGCCGCCCAGATCGTTACCATCGACATCCGCTTGCGGCACCAGGACAGCGAACGGCTTCCCAACTTTGGGAGGTTCGAGGCTGACGATTCCTTCTTTCCATTCGGGACCAAAGTCCAGATGGAACGCCAAACTCACTTCATGGGGCTTGTGGACACCAGGAATGTTTGGAAAGGCCCACTTATCGAGCGGCACGAGCGTGGCATCCGCAATTTTCGGATACGTGCTGGCTGGCGGTGGCGTGCCGTCTTTCACCCACTGATCCATATCGGTTATCAGCGCACGCCAGTACCACTGAATTGGATTTGGATTGTAGCGCTGCTGAGCGCTGGAATCCGGCGATCCCGGATTGTTCTTTTGCGGAGGAAAAGGGGCAGAAAAATGCTGCAAGCCGGCGAGCAAGTAAACGCGAACATTCTCGGCTATCTTTCGGTCGCTCAACCCGTCCGGTGAAATATGGATCAAGGAAGCGGCGCGGCCCCAATATTCATAAGACGTATTGGTGAAAAACAGTTTCGGCGCAGTCCCGGATTTGCTCGAAGCATCGAGCAAACCAGCGCTCTCGCTGCTCTCGGGATCGCTTTCCGGAAGATCCGTGAAAGGGAACAAATCTGTCGGAAAGAAGATGCTGGAGAGTGGCTGAGCGTCGCGTGAAGGCTGCGCAAAACGATGATTGAAGCTGCCCCTGCCAGCACCAGCGACGTGAGCGATAACGCCGTCCAGCACCTGGCGGCCTTGCTCGTCGGCATTGAAGTCCTGGTAGAGAAAATGGCGAAGAAAGCGGCCGCTCTGCGAGATTCCGACAGCGTAAACGCGATGAGCCTCGGCTGTGGAGTTCCTATCGTATTTCAGATACGAAAGGAAATCGCGGACGGCCGCGAGGCCGAGGCCAGCGACGACCGGGTCTTTTGCTTCATAAACGACTTCATAGATTTTCCCGGGCTGAAAACCGTCGTGCAAATGAACGAAATGAACATCGGCAATGAGTTTTCCGTCGACGGAGTGGGAAAAGCTCCACTGATTGCGGGGAATTGTTTGTCGTGGACCATCGGGCAGGTCACGGACCGTCAAAACATTTTTTGCGCTGGCAGGATCGTCGACGGGATAGCTCTTTCCGCCCGTTGGTCCGAGGAGGGAATGGCCGAGAGGCATGTCTTCCACTTTTTGCGCGGGCGTGAAATCCGAACGTACCAGGCCATGAATTTCCTTTCCGCCTGGTTGGTGAGCGACCGGAGCGTAGAGCTTGAGGTTTTCGCCGTGATCGGCGACGTCAAATTCCCAGCCGACCCAGGCAACCGTGTAGCCTTCGCGCAGGAGAAATCCGTCGCCATATTCGCCTTCCGGACCGGAAGGACTATATCCGTCGACGATGTGCAGGATTCCTTTTCCGCCACGATTGGAAACCTCGAAGAGTACGGCGTTGTTTCCTTTGTTCAGGTCTTTGGGCTTCAGGAGATACAGGTCGGCGGAAAATTCGACTTCACCTTGCGCGTTGCGCGGCGCTTTGTCGATGTCAACGATTTGGCGGTTGTGAAGGTTATCCGGATTCACGGTGAAATACACGCGCCCGACAAGTTTCTCGTAGGCGCCGGCCAATCCGAAGGCCCGACCGTCCTGAATGTCCGCGCGGGAAATGATTTCGACGCGGGTGACATGCGCGTCAGTGCTAGGGCCCGGGAAAAGAAAAATGACCATGGACAGAATCCAAACGACACGCGCGCGCAAAAGATGCATCGGCAGCCTCCCAAGAGAGCACAGCTTACATCAATGCTTGCCGAAACCAATTCCACTGATGCAGATTTTATACATCGGTGTGCGATCGAATTTCAGCCGCACCATGCTGAGTTTGGCGGGATCGAATGGCTTACATTGGCCTTCACAAGGCGTCCGAAACTCCGAGAGCGGAGCGCGGACGGATTGGAAGACCGCTTCCCAATCTTGGTTATAAACGGCGTCATCCAGGACGCCGAGCTTGGTAAACTTCTCCTTGAACGGCGGCGGAATGGAGATAAAGCGGCTGACCGGAGCACTGACGGTCACTCCGTCGGTGGTCACCAGCTCGATGGTGAAATCAGGAGATTCACGTTCTTTCTTTTTGGATTGGTCATCGTTTTTGTCCTTTTTTTTATCTTTTTCGTCGTTTTTCTTCTTTCCGGGAAGTGGCGCGTCTTCGTCGAGCGGCGCGATCGAAAGTTCGATCGTCGATGCGGAGCTCAAATGCCAATTCCGAGCGGAGCCGTCCGGCAAAGTGATCGCGTAAGTTGCAGCCGGAGCGTCCTTGGCGCGGTTCCAACCGAGAAAGACGCCGTTGTAGCCGCGATCGCCGTCGCGCCAGGGGATCTTGCCCTCGTTCCAGATGGAAAGATTGTGGCCCTCGATGTGGCCGCCGGGAGCGCTGGTCGTGGTGAGGTCGGCGTCCTCGTCGAACGAAGCGAGAGAAGTGTAGGAGGCGTCCTGATAGCGATTGAAGTACAGCGTATCCGGCAGCCAGTCGCGAGCGACGCGCCAGTCTTTGAAAAGGGGCAGGTATTCGCGATGATCATTGAGCGTGGCTTCAAGGAAAGCGGAGATATAAGTTTTTGAGATGCGTCGCTGCTCGGCACCGGGCATCAGCGGCTTGAGATTGAGCAGCCAGCCAAGCGGCTTGCCGGCATCGTCGCGGCCCCACGCGGTGTTGAATTGGCCGTGATTCGCGCGGTAGGCGTAGATCTCCGCTTTGAACCACGGGCCAGGCCGCGTGTAGCGGACGTGATCCCATTGGCGACTGCCGTCGAACGAGGAAACGTCCATGTCATGCGCGCCTTGCAGCGTGAGATAGCTCACGTCCTCAATCCAGCGAGGTTGTCCTGCGGGTTTGTACTGACCGTCGGCGGGCGCGATGGCCACGACAGCTTTGATCGAGAAGCCATAATCAAATTTTATGTCGGCGTCTTCGGGCGCATACTTCATGTGATTGAAAGCGGCCGCTGTTGCTGCGGCTTCGCCGCCGCGTGAATGGCCCATTAAGGCGATGCGCGACATATCGACTTTGCTGTGGAACGGGTTGCCTTCTGTCAGGTTCCACTCGCGCCAGAGCTTCAGATGCTCAAGCAACATCCAGCCCCTGACGGCTTGTTGTTTTGGCGGGTCGTGAAACAGGCCGCCATTCAGAAAATTCTCGTCGATCGAAGCGAGGATGAAGCCGCGGCTGGCCAGCAGTTCGCCAAGGTAGGCGTAACCCGGATCGGAAAAACTGGCCATGTTGTGATTCCCGTGCACGATGAGAGCAAGTGGAAATGGGCCGGGCCCATCGGGGTACCATACTCGGGCGTTCAGCGGGAGCTTATCGACATCGAAGCCCCAGTATTTTTTGCGCGTCCAGCGCTTCCAGCCTCGAAAATCCTGGAAGAAGTCGGAGGAGTCCACCGTGCGAGTCTTTATGGCCACGCTCGAACCATATTCGGGGCGGCGAATGTCATTGCCAACGCCGTAGAAGAGTTTCAGCACGTGGAAGGGACCCTGGGCTGATGGATCCGGAGCCGGCAATTTCGAAGGCATGGAATCGGCGGCAGGCTTCCAGGTGATGAGCTTATCCAGGGAGCCTTCGTGAGCAAAGAGCCAGATTAAATGGATAGTGCTTAGGAGGGCGAGCCCGAAGAGCAGTGCGACGATCACTTTTTTGCTGAGTGCAGCCTGACGGAAATTGCCCCAGAAAAAAGTAGCAATTGCGGCGCCAAGGATTCCCGTGGACAGTCCGACGGCGATGGCCATCACCACGCCCAGCTCTGGCATCCCCCACAGGGCCATGACCATGGTCGAGGAGCCCAGGATGGTTCCCGTGGCATAGCGCGGCAGCTTTCGCGCCATACTGAGGAGAAGTACGACTAGCAGAGCCACCAACGGTATGAAGATAGTGGCGAAAAGGATGCAGAACAGGAAATCGAAGATGTAGCCGAATCCCGTTTGCAGGTACAGGCCGCCGATGATGACCGAGACTGCCGCAGCGGCCAGCGTCCCGCAAACCGCGCCACGGCGCGCTTCGCGACCGGGACGGATGGCGGCCCATTGTCGGGAGCACCAATCAGCGAGCCTCCGCCAGCGAGAGCGCTTGTCAGAATGAAGCGAGGAATCTGGTGGAACCGATGCGCACGGCGGAGCGCTCAAATCGTCGATGGCCATGAAATACTCCCGAAGTGTGGGTTAGGAGTTCGGAGCCGACGGCATTGTACATGGACTTGACTGCCGTGAGGCCAGGGAGGCGAAGGTCCAACGATTAGACTGCCTTTGGAAGCAGAGGTCTTATGCCCGCCAGCGAAAGTTTCACCTCGACGAGCGACGCGTAGACGATAATTCGCGGACGGGCGAGAACGCTCTTACTGGTCGTGGGACATTCCGGCCATGTGATGGGATGCTGGGTTGCGGCGCAGGGCGTCCATGGCGGAGTCGTCCACGGGGACGAAATAGCCCACCACGATGCCCATGGCGCCGTCACGCAAGAGTTTTCCCGATCGATTGTCGTAGGTGGCGGAAATTTTAAGAACGTCGCCTGCGGCAAACTTGTAGCCGCCTTGGTCGAGGAACAAAACAGTGGGCATGCTGAGAAGTTCGCCGTGGTCGTCTACTTTGGCGTCGAGAGTTGCGACGGTTTCTTTGCGTGTGGCGTCCAGGAGGGTGAGCTGTTTCGCGTAGTCGTGCATATGGCCGCCAACGCCGAGCAGGACACCGGAATATTTCACGATGACCGTGCCCGTTTGCTCGCTATTCCCGGCAGGCAAGTCGTATCCGGAATTTCCGCAGGACTTCACGTCCATCCAAGTTGGATAGACGCTCTTTGTTTTTGCGCCATCGGCAGCGCTTTGATAGGGGATGGTCACTTCGAGATAGACGTTGTCGTAAGAACTGTCGGTTGGATTGTGGACCATGGTCTCGACGCGGATTTTGTCGCCCATTTGGACACGATAGCCGTAGCCGGGAACTTCGGCCCAATTGGTGAGTTCGCCTCCGGCGCCGAAGATGTGTTCCTCTTTGTTGGGGCATAGAAAATCGGCGCGGTTTTCGTTCCAGAAAGCGCTGTGATGGAGAACGCGGCCGGGCACGGCGGTGCCGTTGGCGTCGACCAGCTTTGGAGAATAGGCCAGGAGCCAGCCGTCGATGGGAACTTGCCACTCGAGATCGGGGGGCTGCGGCATCTTCATGTGACTGGTGTGGGCGGGCAAGTTCATCGGGCCGATGCGTACGACGATGGTGTGGCCGTCGATTTTCTGCTCGAGCTTGACGCCTTTGGCTATGGCGTGATGCATGCCGCCTTGCATGAAGCCGCCGTGCTGCATGTGCTCCATGTCGTGGGGAGCATCGGCGGGTTTCGCCTGGGCTAGGAGCGCGGTGGTGATGAACAGATTCGCGAGAAAGAGAGATATTGTTCGCATGATCTTACCCTCGTGCGGTTCGCAGGGTTCGCACTTCTTCATCATAGCTCCATCTCGGTCATCTCGGCGTGGAAGTGGAAAGCATGTTGCGGTTATGGACTTCTTCGGGGGACGGGATACAATGCCGGCCAGGAGGCTTGGGAACTCAATTCGTACCGCTCGTCTGTTTACATTGTTGCTGTTGTTCGCCGCCGCGGCGACCGCGCAAAAACCATCGCCGAACGATCTCGTGGTCATCAACAACGTGAGTGTCGTCGATGTCGAGAGCGGCGAGGTCTTGGCTGACCAGACGGTCATCCTCGAGCGGAACCACATCGCTTCGATTGGACCGAGCAAGTCTCTGAAGTACCCGCGGAACGCGCCGAGCCTGAATGGGCACGGATACTTTCTGATCCCCGGGCTTTGGGATATGCACGTGCACCTGGTGTTCGGCGATTGGTTTCCAGGGGCGCAGGACATCACGCTGCCGTTGCTGGTTGCGAATGGTGTGACCGGCGTGCGCGATATGGGCAGTGAACTGGAAATTGTTCAAGGCTGGAGAAATGAAATCGAAGCCGGGCGCTTGCTGGGTCCGAGAATCTTTACGTCGGGACCGATGCTGGATGGTCCCAAGCCACGCTTCCCGAGTTCCCTCGCGATCACGACGCCGGAGGACGGGCGGCGCGCAGTTGACCAATTGAAGCAGCGCGGGGCGGACTTCATCAAGCTGCAGTCGTTGGTTCCGCGCGAGGCCGTGTTTGCGATCGCGGATGAAGCGAAAAAGCAAGAGATGGCCTTTGAGGGGCACGTTCCGGACGCGGTGCGGGCGAGCGAAATGTCGGAAGCCGGGATGAGGAGTTTCGAGCACCTCATCGGGATATTTGAGGGCAGCTCTCCCGACGAAGACGATTTCTTGAAAGGCGGAAAAACGGAAGGGCGTTTCCTGGCGTCCTACGATTCGGTGCGAGCCGCTGCTCTTCGATCGCTGCTGGCGAAAAACCAGACCTGGCAGTGTCCCACGCTGGTATGGGAACGCGGCGGCAATTTGATTGACGTGACCGATTTTGCGAAAGACGTGCGCGCGAAGTATGTGCCCGCTTCGTGGAAGACTAAAACGTGGAAACGGTTCACGGACGAAATTACGAAAGGGTACGGCACGGACGATATTGCGGTTCGGAAGAAATTCATCCAGAAAGAACTGGAAGTGGTACAACAGCTCCACAAAGCGGGAGTGCCGTTTCTTGCGGGGACGGACACGCCGCCGGGCGTGTATGTTTTTCCAGGATATAG
>Ga0210394_10000486_pt1 | contig 83694 bp, 68 predicted proteins | sample IncBWC12MmetaG_FD_160121 | JGI IMG/M metagenome (GOLD analysis project Ga0210394, IMG submission 160121) | Forest soil microbial communities from Barre Woods Harvard Forest LTER site, Petersham, Massachusetts, United States - Inc-BW-C-12-M | ecosystem: Environmental > Terrestrial > Soil >...
CGCTTCTTTCAGACGGCTCCTCGCGGCAGCCGCCCTTGCGCTTTGCTAGCCCTTCGGTTCCATCAACCTGGGCAAAGGACTTTCACCTCCTAGCTATCGAACATGCTCGGCACACCCTGCTCCCGGCGGGCGTCCTCGCCCGGCGGTGGGTCGTGGCGAACGAACAAATCGAACGTGAAAACGCGGGATGAAAGTTGATTCGGGTATCAATCCACGGTGCCGTATCGAGCTCGGTCCCACCGCCGGGCGAGGACGCCCGTCGGAAGCAGGCGAGGACGCCTGCTCTCCAAGGTGCAAGAGGCACTACACCGGCGCGACCTCCACCAGGTTGTCGTAAAACGTCGCACCACGCCCGATATCCGTCAGCGCCTGCGAGGTGGTCTGATTCGCGTTCGTGCCATCCGAGGTCAGCCTTCCCCACCACACCGACTGCGCGGAGACGACGCCGGGGCGGACGCGGTCGGTGACGACGGCGTCGGCGGTAAAGGTGCCTCGGTCGTTGAAGATCTTCACGCGTGCACCGTGGGCGATGGCGCGGGTGCGCGCGTCGTCGGCATGGATCTCCAGGGTCGGCTTTCCCGCGGAGCGGCGCAGCGACGCGACGTTGACGAAGCTCGAGTTGAGAAACGAGTGCGCCGGCGGCGAGATGAGGGCCAGCGGGAAGCGGCTGGCCAGCTCGGGATCGCGCTCCGCCGACTCGTAGGGAGGAACGAACGACGGCAGCGGATCGAGCCCGAGCGCGGCCACCTGCTGCGACTCGATCTCGATCCTGCCGCTCGGAGTCTTCAGCGTCACGCCGCGGCGGAATGGGAGATGCGGCGACGGCAGATTGAGCCTTACCGAGCCGTGCTCCTGCAGCGCCTCCAACGTGACGCCGTTCATGACTTCGCCTGTGCCGCTGAGCGCGGCGCGCATCAGATCCTCGTCGCTCTCGCGCAGCTCGGGATAGTCGAGATGCATGGCCGCGGCGATGCGGCGGAAGATCTCGCTGTTCGGCAGCGCCTCGCCGATCGGGGCGATCGACGGTTTGTTGTACATCGCATAGAGGTGACCGTAGGCCTTATGGAGATCCTCGTGCTCGAGCTGCGTGGTCGCCGGCAGGAGCACGTCGGCATAGTCGGCGGTGTCGGTCTGAAACTGTTCGAGCACGACGGTGAAGAGATCGTCGCGCCTCAGGCCGCGCAGCACGGTTTCGCGGTCGGGTGCGACCGATCCGGGATTGGAGTTGTAGACGATCATGGCTTTGACCGGGGGATCGTCGGTCTCCGTCAGCGCCTCGCCCAGCCGCGTCATGTTGATCGTGCGCGCCGAATGGTTGCCGAGATCCGTCCGCTCCAGCGCGGCGCTGTTCATCGCAAACGTGCCCGATGATGAGAGCTGGCAGCCGCCGCCCGCTTCGTTCCAAGCGCCGGTAACGGCGGGCAGGAGCGAGATGGCGCGCACGGCCGAGCCGCCGCCGGCGTGTCGCTGCAGGCCGTAGTTGAGCCGGATGAAGGTCGGGCGCGTCGTGCCGTAAAGCGTACCGAGGCGCTCGATCGTCTCGACCGGCAGCCGGCAGATCGCGGCGACGCGTTCCGGCGCGTAGTCAGCGAGGACCCGCTGACGCAGCTTTTCCCAGCCGATCGTCATCTCGTCAAGATATTGACGATCTTCCAGCCCGTCTCTGAACAGGATGTGCATCATGCCGAGCGCCAGCGCCGCGTCCGTACCGGGCCGGATGGCGATGTGCTCATCGGACACGGCCGCGGTTCGCGTCCGCAACGGATCGATGCAGATGACCGGCGCGCCATTGGCCCGCGCCCGCCGGATGAACGGCCAGAGGTGCGGGTTCGACGTGAGGGTGTTCGTTCCCCAGAGCAGGATCAGCTTCGCCTCGGGGACGCTCTCCGGGTCGGTGCCCATCCGTGTTCCGTACGTCAGGTTGAGCGCCTCGGCGCCCGCACTCGAGCAGATCGTCCGGTCCAGGAACGACGCCCCAATGCGCCGGAAGAAGCGCGAGGCCATCCCCTCACCCTGGACGAGGCCCATCGTTCCGGCGTACGAATACGGCAGGATCGCCTGCGGCCCGTCGGGCGAGGCGATGATGGCGTTCAAACGCTCCGCGATCAGCGAGGTCGCTTCCTCCCACGTGGCGCGGCGGAAGCGCCCCTCCCCTTTCGCGCCGACCCGGATCTGCGGATAGGCCAGCCGGTCAGGGTGGTAGGTCCGCTCCAGGTACTTCGCCACCTTCGTGCAGAGGAACCCCTGCGTGAAGGGATGGTCCGGATCGCCGGCGATGCGTGTGGCCCGTCCGTCGTCGACGGTGACGAGCATCAGGCAGGTATCAGGACAGTCGTGCGGGCAGACCGCGCGGATGACTTCGGGCATTGCTCTCCAGTTTATCCTGAGAGGTTGTGAAAAAATCTCACCCCCTCAACGGCCAAATTGTCATCCTGAGAGGCTATGACGAAGTCCGCCTCCACAGGGTAATTTGTCATCCTGAGCCTGCCGCAGCCGCTGAGCGAGCGCAGCGAGCGAGCGCGGCGGAGGACGGCGAAGGATCTCCAGATGCGCGGCATGGGGCATAAGCGCAGATCGGGGTTGTCTTTGATCTTCCTCACAAAAACCACAGTTTCGCTTCTGCCCCAGACGCTGCCACTGGAGATCCTTCGCCGTCCTCCGCCGCACTCGCTCGCGATGCTCGCTCAGCGGCTCCGGCAGTCTCAGGATGACAAATTACGAAAGCAGCTTGACCAGCTTCTTCGGCGCGATAGCCCGATAGCTCTCCTCGATCCATGCCTTGATCAGGTCGAGAGACTTCTGGTCCTTCAGCTTGGCAGTGACCCAGCCGCTCTTGCCGAGGCCGTAGCCGGTCGGCGCGGCGAATGGAAGATCGACCGCCATGTCGCGCGAATGCGGCAGTTTCACCGAGATCGAGAAGCCATCGTCGCCTGTGCCCATGAAAAGGAACGCCTTCCCTTTGACTTTGATGGCGCTGTGCCCCCACGGAAACTCTTCATAGGCCTCGGGGAAACCGAGGGCGTAGTCGCGCAGCTTCGATTCGATCGCGGCGCGTTGCGATTTCGGCATCACGAGAAGTTTATCCCGACGACGAACTGGGGCAAGCGACACGCGGTCGCGTAACACCAACCGGAGGAATACGACACACACCCATCGGTGTACACAATGCAGACGTGAGATTTGAGGGCACCGTTGTGCGCGATGGCCGCTGGTGGTTGGCCGGGGTTCCGCTCCTCGAAGCAATGACCCAGGGCCGAACGAGAAAAGAAGCCCTTGTGATGATCGGTGACTGGTTCGAGACTATGGTTGACCGCAAGGGCTTCCAGGCGACTGTCTACTCTTGCGGATCTGCTGAATTCGAGGTCGCCGGAAGCGATGCGGCCGCGATGACTGCCCTGCTGCTCAGCCGAAGCAAGTTTCGCACGCCGCTAAAATAGAAAGTCCTGACACTCTCCTGCACAGTCTCGGGCCTCGGCGGCACGGTGATGACTCTGCAGCGCGAATTGTCCTGGGCCTCGCGCGTGATGCCGTTCTCCTTGGCCATCTTCTCGGCCGACTCGCCCATGGTCAGGCCGGTCGTCGTTCGGGAACTCTCTGCCACCGCGTTACACAGACCCGCAGGGAGCAAGATATCGAACGGTCTGCGAGATTCCGGAAGAGCGGATCAACTCGGCAAGCTCGCCAAGACCGACCCTGCTAACGTTGAGATCCTCGCGCTCCGGACCCAGCCAGATGGCCTGGAAGGTAATTTCGCCTCGCTTGCGTCTTGCGACCTGTTCGACCACGGCTGAAACAGCCCGAGCCGCCTCAGGTCGAAAACGCCAAAAGTCGTCATGAGGCATCGCCGTGCTTTCGAGAAGGCTGCAACCGCAACCGCTGCCCTTCGCCGTAACAAAGACCCTGGCTACCCTGCGTGATTTTTCAAAGCTCTCGAGTGCGAACTCGATGGCAACCTCGGCTTCGATTGCGCGAGCAAGCTTCGCAACTTCACTCTCACTCGTTGCAGAGAATTCGATTGATACCTGAAGACACACGGACCCTACTCCCGCTCCAGCACCATGGCCACACCCATCCCGCCCGCGGCGCAGACGGTGACGAGGCCGTATTGCTGACCGGTGCGCTGCAGCTCGTTGCAGACCGTCGTCACGATGCGCGCGCCAGTGGCGCCGAATGGGTGGCCCAACGCGATGGACCCGCCGGTGACGTTGATCTTCTCCGGGTCGATCTCGCCGACCGGCTCGCTGCGTCCGAGCTTCTCCTGGGCGATCTTCTTCGACCCCAGCCACTGGATGTTCGACAGCACCTGCGCGGCGAAGGCCTCGTGCATCTCGATCACGCCGATGTCCTTGAGCGAGATCTTGGCGCGCTCCAGCGCCACCGGCAGAGCGAAGACGGGGCCTTGCAGCAACTGATCGAACGGGTCGGTCGCGGCGTATGCGTAGCTCTTGATGAAACCGATCGGCTTGATGCCGAGCGCTTTGGCTTTGTCCTCCGACATCAGCAGCACGGCCGAGGCGCCGTCGGTGAGCGGCGAGGCGTTGGCCGCGGTGATCGTTCCGTACTTGCGATCGAAGACCGGCCGCAGCTTGGCCATGGCCTCGAGCGTCGAATCGCCGCGAATGAGGTTGTCGGTCTCGACGATGTCGTCGTATCCGGGCGGGACGAGGACGGTCATCACCTCGTCTTTGAATCGCCCGCTCGCGGTAGCCACAGCGGCACGGTGATGACTCTGCAACGCGAACTTGTCCTGGGCCTCGCGCGTGATGCCGTTCTCCTTGGCCATCTTCTCAGCCGACTCCCCCATCGTCAGCCCGGTCGTGGACTCGGCGATGGCAGGGGCGTCGGGTGCCAGATCCTTCGGCCGGATCTTGCTGAACGAACCGAGTTTCCCGGTCACGCTCTTCTGCTTGCTGGAGCTGACCAGGGCGTCAGCGAAGTTCTTCGAGAAGAGGATGGGGATGTCGGATAGAGACTCGCTGCCGCCGGCGATGACGATGTCGGCGTAGCCGCGGAAGATCATGTCGGCCGCAGAGGTGATGGCCTGATTCGACGACGCACAGGCTTTGCTGACCGTGTAGCCGGGCACCTTCCGCGGCAGGCCGGTGCCGAGGATGATCTCACGGGCGATGTTCGGCGCCTTGACCGAGGGGATCACGTTGCCGAAGACGACCTCCTGGATGGTGTTGGGATCGACTCCCGACCGCTGCACGAGCTCGGCCACGACGAACTTGCCGAGATCGAGCGCGGAGAGATGCGCGTAGTGCGTCCCCGACTTCGCGAAGGGCGTGCGGAGGCCGCGAACGACGGCTACGCGAGGAGTGTATTGCCACATGCGGCGAAGATTAGCACGCGGAAACGTTGCGGCTGGTGATGTGGGTTCAGTGCCTCGCGGCAGAGCCTCGGGTATGATGACGCAGTGACGAGCAGTCTCCGGATCTTCCTTTCGTACTCCGGAATGGACGGGTTCGAAGCGGCGCTCCTTCAGGAGTGGCTCGAAAACCGATTCGCTTCGACGGGAGTCACGGTGTGGACGTTCGACCGCGATCAACGACGCGACGAATCAACATCTCGCGAAGCTTGAAAGACACCATTCGTGACGCAGCCGCGGTCGTGTTCCTCCTCTCCCCGTTCACGATCGAAGCTGGCGCAGCCCAGTGGATGGAGCTGGCCTACGCAGACGCATTCGGCATTCCGACCTTCATTCTGCTCCATCACCTTTCCTATGACGACCTATTGCGCTCCGAGCGCGGTGTACCGCCGCTGGTCAGGCAATCGCAATGCACGCCGGCCATTCAGTGGAGAAACATGGAAGGCGATCTTCGCAAACATCTCGGCATGGTTGACTCGGGAACAGCCGATCCTGCAACATCCCCGAAAGGAACATCGTGATGAGCCGGATTTTTGTCTCCTACAGCATGAAGGACCAACCCAATGTCAGCGAGGCCTTGGGGAAGTGGCTGGAACAGCTCAAAGACCCCGGCCAAATCCAGGACCCGTTCGTGTGGGCGTCCTCCCATCGCGATGTTCGAGAAGTGATTCGAGAGCGAATCGAAGCATCAGACTCCTTCGTCGTGGTGTGGACAAAGGAAGCGCCTGAATCGCCGTGGGTCCTGTACGAATTGGGAATGGCACATGCTCTCGGTTTGCCGATCACCGTGCTCCTCGCTGGTGGTGAACCGGCGGCTTTTCCTCACGAGATTGATGAGGCAAAGATCGTACACCTCGAGGAAGTGTCTGCCTGAACACCAAATCGCGTGCGCGTGCGATGGCGGCCTTTCGTTATCCCCCAACTAACTGCCGCAGCACGAACGGCAGGATCCCGCCGTACTCGTAGTAGTCCACCTCAATCGGCGTGTCGATACGGACGATCATCGGCACGTTCTCCGTCTTACCGTTCGCGCGATGGACGACCAGCGTCGCCTTCTGGCGCGGACGCAGATCGCCGGTGATGCCGGTGATGTCGAACGTCTCGGTGCCGTCGATGCCGAGGGATTGCGCGTTCGTCCCTTCCTCGAATTGGAGCGGGAGAACGCCCATTCCGACCAGATTCGAACGGTGAATGCGCTCGAAGCTCTGCGTGACGACCGCGCATACGCCGAGGAGCTTCGTCCCTTTGGCCGCCCAATCGCGTGAGGAACCGGTGCCATACTCCTGCCCGGCGATGACGACCAGCGGCGTCCCTTCCTTCTGATACTGCATCGCTGCGTCGTAGATCGACATCTGCGCTCCGTCGGGCTGGTGGACCGTGACACCGCCTTCGACGCCCGGCACCATCAGATTCTTGATGCGCACGTTTGCGAAGGTTCCGCGCGTCATGACGCGGTCGTTGCCGCGCCGCGAGCCATAGCTGTTGAAGTCTTCGACCGGAACGCCGTTTTCGATGAGGAACTTGCCGGCCGGTGAGTTGGCCTTGATCGAGCCGGCGGGACTGATGTGATCCGTCGTCACCGAATCGCCGAAGACCGCCAGGGCGCGCGCACCGGTGATGTCGGCGGCTTTGCCGGACTTGATGGTCGCCTCGCCGTCGAAGAACGGCGGCTCCTGAATGTAGGTCGACTTCGTGTCCCACGAGTAGAGCAGCCCGGCCGTGGACGGGATCTCATTCCAGAGCGGGTTCTGATCGGCGAAGTTGGCGTACAGGGTCCGGAACGACTGCGGATCGAGCGCGTTCGCCATGCAGCTCCGCACTTCCTCCATCGTCGGCCAGATCTCGCGCAGGTAAACGTCCTCGCCGTGCGAACCGCGGCCGATCGGCTCGTGGGCCATGTCGATGTCGATCCGGCCGGCCAGCGCGAAGGCGACGACGAGCGGCGGCGACATCAGGAAGTTGGCCTTGATCGATTGATGGACGCGCGCCTCGAAGTTGCGGTTGCCGGAGAGAACGCTGACACCGATGAGATCGTTCTTCGTGATGGCGTCCTCGATCAGCGGATCGAGAGGCCCGGAGTTGCCGATGCAGGTCGTGCAGCCATAACCAACCGTGTAGAAGCCGAGCTGGTCGAGATACGGCTGCAGGCCGCTGCGGTGGTAGTAGTCGGTGACGACGCGCGAGCCGGGAGCAAGCGACGTCTTGACGACTTGAGACACGCGCAGCCCTTTCTCGACAGCCTTCTTCGCCAGCAGGCCGGCGGCGAGCATCACGGACGGATTGGATGTGTTCGTACACGAGGTGATGGCGGCGATGAGGACGTCGCCGTGGTGCAACTCGGCAACCGCCGCCGGAAACCCGTCGGACAGCGAGTCAGCGTCGACGCGGTCGGGCGTCGGCCGGTTGTTGAGCATCTCCTCTTCGGTGATGACGCTCGTATTCCTCTTTGCCGACGACAATGCGTTGGGCGCCGTGCCCGAATCCTGATTACCGCCGCCGGAGAGGGTGTGTCCGTGCGCGCCCGGGTGCCCGCCGACGGCCGTCTTTGCCTTCCGGGCGGCCTGATTCTCGTCTTTGCCATAGCCGCCCGGCGCGGGACTCCTGAGCATCTCGTTGAACGCGCGCTGGATGTCGTCGAGCTCGATCCGGTCCTGGGGCCGTTTCGGTCCGGCCACGCTGGCAACGACGCCGGCCAGGTCGAGCTCGAGCACGGTCGTGTAGTCGATGTCGCCGGTCTTCGGCATCCCGAACAGCCCTTGCGCCTTGAAATAGGCGCGCAGCACGTTGACCTGTTCGTCGCCGCGGCCGGTCATGAGCATGTAGCGGCAGGTCTCTTCGTCGATCGGGAAGTAGCCCATCGTCGCGCCGTACTCCGGAGCCATGTTGGCAATCGTGGCCCGATCGGCCAGCGCCAGGGAGGCCGCTCCTTCGCCGAAGTACTCGACGAACTTGCCGACCACCTTGGCCTTGCGCAGCATCTCGGTGATCGTCAGCACGAGGTCCGTGGCCGTGACGCCTTCGCGCAGCGCCCCCTTGAGATGAACGCCGACGACGTCGGGCGTCAGGAAGTAGACCGGCTGGCCGAGCATCCCCGCTTCGGCTTCGATCCCACCGACACCCCAGGCCACGATACCCAATCCGTTGATCATCGTCGTGTGGGAGTCTGTGCCGACGAGCGTGTCGGGATACCACACCCCACCCTTCTCCAGCACTCCTCGGGCGAGGTATTCGAGGTTGACCTGGTGGACGATGCCGATGCCTGGGGGTACGACACCGAATCCGTTGAACGCCTGCATCCCCCACTTCAGGAACTGATAGCGCTGCTGATTGCGCTTGAACTCGATGTCCATGTTGAGTTGCAGGGCGTCGGGGCGATTCGAATAGTCGACCTGCACGGAATGATCGACGACGAGATCGACCGGCACGAGCGGCTCGATGATCTTCGGGTCGGCGCCAGCCCGGCTGGCCGCCGAGCGCATGGCGGCGAGGTCGACGAGGAGCGGCACGCCGGTAAAGTCCTGGAGCAGCACGCGCGCCACCATGAAAGGGACCTCGTCCGTCCTCTCCCCGCGCGCCTTCCAGTTGGCCAGCGTACGAACGTCGTTTTCAGCGATCTTCTTGCCGTCGACATTGCGAAGGACGGATTCGAGAACGATGCGGATTGAGACGGGCAGCCTGGACACATTGCCGACGCCGGCCGCCTCGAGTTTCGGCAACGAGTAGAACTGTCCGCGGCGCCCGTCGCCGAGGTCGAAGGAATCGAGAGTATTGAAGGTGTTGTGAGGCATTTTCCATCCTCTGATGCGGAATGGCGCGAGGAAGAGACGGCGCGCAGGGCCGGACTATATCAAAGTGATCCGGGCGCGTTTCTTGATAGTCGGGAGACGTAGATTAGTCGATTGGTAGATTGGTAGATTGGTCGATCAGTGGCCGGAGGGTCTTGTGCTCCTCGCACCCCTGATCCACGAATCTACTAATCTACTCATCCACTGCCTTCCGAAGGAGACCGGCCATGACCATGCGCGGCAAACAACAGTACCTGGATACCTGCAACGACGAGCACGACAGGACCATGCGCGTCCTGAAGGCGTATCCGGAAGACAAGCTCGATTTCCGTCCTCACCAGAAGGCGAAGTCGGCCCGCGAGCTGGCCTGGGTCTTCGCGATCGAATGTGTCCTCGGCACGGCAGTCTGGCATGACGAGTTCGCCAACGGCGTGCCACCTGCGTTCCCGTCTCCGCCGGAGAGCTGGGCCGACCTCCTCGCCGCCGTGGAGAAGGCGCATCGAGATTTCCACGATCTCGTCAGCGCCGCGTCTGATGAGACGCTATCGGAGAACGTTCACGTCTTCACGGCCCCGAAGACGATGGGCGAGACATCGCGCAAAGACTGGATCTGGTTCCTGCTCCACGACCAGATCCATCACCGCGGCCAGTTCTCGGTCTACCTGCGCATGGCGGAGGGAAAAGTGCCTTCCATCTACGGTCCGTCCGCCGACGAACCGTGGATGTGAGGCGGCGCGTACGCCGCCTCACAAAGACGGCCTATTTCTTCTCCTTGTAAACGGTGTCGACGGCCAGGCCCGCTGCAAGCAGGAGGGCGGCCACGTCAGGGCGTCCGGCTGCACTGTCGGAAAGCTCGATCGCGTACGCACCGGCCGTGAAGAGCTCTTTGCCGAGGCCGGCCCATTTCTTCGTCATGGTTCCCAGCACTTCGCCCGAGGCGGTGAGGATCTGGAAGTTCCAGCCCTTCCAATCGCCCTTGACCGATCCGATTTCGACATCCTGGGCATCGAGGATCCGGAAGGATGGGCCGATCGACATCAGTTTGGCTTCGAGATTGCCGATCGTCCGGCCACCCATCACGACCGCGACTTTGGCCCGCAGGAACGTAAAGCCCCGCTGGATCGACATCAGCGGAGTGGTGCTCGTTCCCTCATAGACGTTCACGGCCGTGGGCAGCATGTGTTTATTGACGACGAGCCGCAACCACTTGGCCCAGCCCGGCGGCTCCTCTTTGGCGACACCGATCGGGGCGACGGTTTCCGCGTCGAGAAGGTCGTAGATGGCCGTCAGTCTGGTGAGGGCAAGGCGCTCTTTGACAACATAAGTTTTTCGATCCAGTAGCATGCAGAATCTCCCTGAAGCCCGAGTTTGCCGGGAGAGTCAGCCTACCACGCTGCCGAGCCGGAAGACTGCGACCATTCATACAGAACGACGATAACGGCGTCACTCTTCGGCCACATCAGGGCACCTCATGCTTCGATCAGTTATTGCGTGATACGAACCAATTCCTCGATCGTCTCGCGCTGTCGATCATTTATACTTCGCGGAAATGAGTGACAACCACGAAGAGAAGACATGGACCGCGAAAGCGTCCGTTTACCTGGGGTCCGCGGAGAGCGCGGTACTCGTACTGATCGGCATCGCCCTGGTGATGGTGGCCGTGCTGCTGCTCTACTCGGGTATGCACGACCTCTGGGAGGCCACCTCGGGCGGCCCGAAGCTCATCGAGCACAAGTCGATCGAGATCCTGAACACGGTACTCCTCGTGATGATGACCATGGAGATCGTCTACACGGTGGCCATCTCGCTCAAGTCGCATACCCTCAACGCGGAGCCGTTCCTCATCATCGGCTCCATCGCCGCCATCCGGCGCATGCTCGTCATCACGGCCACCTCGACGGAGACGGAGGTCAACCCGGCCATCTTCCACAACACTCTCGTTGAGCTCGGGCTGCTCGCCGCCACGGTGGTGGCCATGACCATTGCCATCTGCATCCTTCGTTTCAGCCAACGGAAGTACGTCGAGGACTCGATCAAGACGGATTCCCATTCCTAAAACGAAAAGAGGAGAGACGATATGTTGAAACGCATTTCTTTGGTTTGTGTTGTCGCTATTCTCATGGGTACTGCCGCAATCGCCGATCGCGATGACGATCGTTACGGTGCGATCGCCTACTCGCGCCACACCGGGCACTACGGCGTCTCGGACCGCGCCGAGAGCCGCGAGCGCGCTGAGAGGCGCGCGCTCGATAAGTGTGAAGGCCGCGATTGCAAGATCGAAGTGTGGTTCCGCAATAGCTGCGGCGCGCTCGCCACCGGAGAGGATGGCGACATCGTCGGCTGGGCTCACGACAACCACCTCGACGATGCGAAGGAACACGCCGTTCGGAACTGCCGGAACAACGGCGGCCACCGCTGCCGGGTAATAATCTCGGCGTGCGCTAGGTAAATCGGAGCGCTGGCGTCCTCGCCGGCTGGCTCGGTGGCGTCCTCGCCGCCGAGCCAGCAAGACTCCAAACACTATCCCGTAACCCGGCGGCGGGACGGCAGCGCTCCTTCCCGCCCTTACACCGTCACCGGTGCCGGACTCATGGCCGCGGCGCGCGCTGCCTTCTTCTTCATCCCGACGCTCAGCAGCCAGTAGAAGGCGGCACCGGCCAGGACGAGCATCGTGATGCCGATGACCGGCCGGTAGACCACCCAGGCGACGGCGATTGTGAAGAGCGACAGGATCGCCGCGCCGAGGAACGCGAACAAGCCGATCCCGGCGCCTAACATCGTGCCGAAGATCGGCAGCACGTCGGCGAACACGACGATCGGCCGGAAGAGCATGAAGATGCCCAGGAACATGAGGAAGAATCCGCCGATGCGGATGAGCCAGGTCATGAACGTGTTCGCGTCCTGCGCCTCCTTGAACATCTGGGGCGCGGTGAGGCTCCCTTCCTCGACGAGCAGAATCGTGGTCCCCGTCGCGGTCTGATAAGGGGTGAACGACTGGCCGGTCTGAACGCCGACGAGGCTGACCGTGGTCGGGTTCACAACCTGAAAGGAGACGCGCACATCGCCGACCTTCGGCGTTGCCGGGTCGTCTCCCTGGTAGAACTTTCCGTCCGCGACCTTGAACTTGTCGCGCACGTCGTCGGGGAGCTTTTCTGCCGCTGCCGCGTCAACCGGCAGACTGGTGGCGTTGGTCAACTGCCCGATCTGCTCCGGCGACATCGTAAAGGCGCCCGCCGTGACCTGGTTGGCGGTGAACGTCTTGGTCTCGAACGGAGGCGCCGGCGGGTTCTCGTGATCCTCGGGGTGCTTGAACTGCGAGGAGTCGATTCGGCCGTTGGCCCACTCTTTCTTGTACTCCCAGGTTTTCACCGTCTCGGTGCCGCCGCCGATCTTGCTGCGCGATTCGCTCTTCTCGTGCTCTTTCCACTGGAACATCTCGACGTTGCGAATCAGCTTTACCGCGGTGGCCTGCACGCCGAGCTGGTCGTCAGCGACCGGAGCGTCGGTCTTGACCGCGCCGGTCAGATGAATCAGCTTCCCTTCCTTGCTGGCGTCGACGGCATCCGCGGGCACCGAAACGACGGCCCCCTGGCCCTCCGTCAGTCCCTTCGAGGTGCGGACGGCCCGTCCCTCATTCCAGAACAGCAGCGGAAAGGAGACGACGAACAGGATGAACCCGAAGAAGACGCTCTTGATCGAGCCGAACAGGTTGGAAATCCAGGACGTGCTGGTAGTGGATGTGAAGGTGTCAGGCATCGCTGCATCTCCTCAAATTGTGGTTGGTTGGACGTCGATCGATGTGGCCGGGAACGGCAGACATTAGCCCGCCAGTGACGGCAGGTCAACGAGGCTAAATCACGTAGATCACCAGAAGCGCGATGTAGGCCAGCGGGAACACCCAGGCCGAGAGGCGATCGAGCCGCCGCTGGGCATTCTCTTTGCCGGCGTAGCCGAGGTTCATGGCCACCATAGTCTCCAACGCCGAAGCTAAGATCAGACTCAGGCTCGCGACAATCACGCGGTCCGACATCGTTGTGGCGTTGGTGTCGGGCAGCATCGTATTGATGGCGAATGTGGCCGCCGCCGCCGCGAACACCGAGCCGACACACAGGCTGACGCGCGGTCCCGCATCCTTTGGGCGGACCCAGAAAGCGAGCCAGGAAATGATGGTGGCAACGAACAGCGTGAAGAACAGTTTGAAGAAGCGGCCGACGATCCCCGGCCGCACGATCTGCACCCCCGACACGAACCTCGAGTAAGACGAGGCGTTCCCCGTCGGGACCGATGTGTCGCCGTAGTTCGTGGCGTACTTGTGCGAGATTACGGAAGCCGACGTGCCGGTGACGATCCATCCCGGCACCTGAACGCTGGGGCTGGCGGCGCTGTTGCGCGTGTCGGGCACGTATACGAGCAGACTGTCCTCGTTCTCGTTGTCCTCGATCTCGAGCGTCAAGTGGTGGTCATCGAGCGGGTAACGGCGCAGGTCCCAGAACTTGGTGATGGTGGCCACGATCCGGGCGGAGGCGTAGTGAACCCCGCCGTCGAGTTCCTTCTTCACGACGCCTGTGCGAGAGGTAATGCGGCCGTTGGCCAGGTCGAACGTGTCGAACGGCTTGAGGTCGCCCTTCCAGCGAAACCAGATGTAGAAATCGGCGGTGAACTGGTTGCCCTTCAAGTCGAGAGCGAGGATGTGGTTGACATAGGTGCCGACCTCGACACGGACAGGGCCTTTTTCGACCGCCGCCTTCTCCTCGGATGCCTTCGGCGCCGATGCAGTCGTCGTGGCCGCGGTCGCTGCCGGCGTCTCCGCGGCCCAGGCCGAGACAGCGGCCAACGCAGCCGCACACACCAGTGCTAGGACACACCTGATCTTCATGAAGCTCCTCCGGACGAATGTTCGACACACTACCCGTCGCCAGACGGTCGCGTCAATCGGCGACGCTCAGTTGATCGAGAGCCGGCGATCGGTGGTTTTTGTCCGGTTGCCAGCCCTGCACAAAACAACTAGAATCCGCAAACCTGCGCGTTCGGAAGGTCCCAGTGCGGCGGGTAAATCAATCAGAGGAGAACCACCCCATGAAGAAGATGTCCGCCAAAGTACTGCTGCTTGCCCTGACGTTCACGACCCTGTCCTTCGTCTCCGCCTTCGCGGACGATCAGTACAAGTTCAAGGTCACCAACAACACTAAGACAGTGATCAAGAAGATCCTGGTGTCCGAAGACGGAGAGAAGTACGGGTTCTTCGACATCGGCAGCGGGATCAAACCCGGCCAGACCGTCACGCTGGTGTGGGCCAAGTCAACCAACAACGAGGACTGCAAGCAGCACGTCAAAGCGGTCTACGCTGACGGCTCCGAATCCGAGCCGGCCATGTTCGATTTCTGCGATTCGGACGTCGCGCTCGAATTCAACGACTGAACCCTCCGCACAGTTCGGGCGGGGTCCACATCGGACCCCGCCTCGACCTGCCTTACGAGCCCGACTCAGGTCTCACGAACCGTCGCTACGGTCGCGACTCGCGGCACTCCCGCCGCTGAACGGCTTGGGGCAGCAACCGGGTTCGGCTTATCCAGCAGATCCTTGAACTGCTCCTTGTCGATGGCCTTGTCGTAGGCGGCGCGGGCGCTCACCTTGCCGGCTTCGTAGAGGCGGCGGATGGAGGTGTCCATGTCCACCATCCCCTCCTTCACCCCTGTCTGAATGGCACTGGTCACCTGTGAGGTCTTCCCTTCGCGGATCATGTTGCCGATGGCCGGAGAGGCGAAGAGGATCTCCAGGGCGGCCACGCGGCCACCGCCGACCTTGGGCATGAGCTGCTGGGCGACGACGCCGCGAATCGTCTCGCCGAGAACGTTGCGGACGCCCTCCTGCTCCGGGGCGGGGAAGACGCTGATGATGCGGTCCATCGTCTTGGCGGCGTTGTTCGTGTGCAGCGTGCCGAAGACGAGCGTGCCGCGCTCGGCGGCGGAGAGGGCCATGGCGATGGTCTCCAGATCGCGCATCTCGCCGACCAGGATCACGTCCGGATCTTCGCGCCCGGCCGCTTTGAGCGCCTCGGCGAACGACTTCGCATGCGAGCCGATCTCGCGCTGGTGGATGAGGCACTTCTTGTTCGGATGGACGAACTCGATCGGGTCCTCGATCGTGATGATGTGCAGGCTCCGCGTCTCATTGATCAGATCGATGATCGCGGCCAGCGTCGTCGACTTTCCCGATCCGGTCGGGCCGGTGACGAGCACCAGTCCGCTGCGGATCGAAGCGATTCGTCGCACCTGATCGGGCAGTCCGAGCTGTTCCAGCGTCAGAATCTTCGTGGGGATGACGCGGAAGACGGCGCCTCCCCCGCGTTGCTGCCGGAAGAGATTGACGCGGTAGCGGGCCACTCCCGGAATCTCGTAGGAGAAGTCGACGTCGCCGGTCTCGAGGTATTCACCCCACAGCCGTTCCGGCGTGACCGGCTTGAGCATCTCGGCAAAGTCGATGTCGGAGATCGTCCGGTAGCGGATCGATTCCATCATCCCCGAGGCTCGCAGCATCGGCGGACGGCCCACGGTGAAGTGAAAGTCCGACGCGCCGCGGTCGTTCATCAGCTTGAGGAAGCGATCGATCTTCTGCGCCACCATTACGCTTTCCCTCTGGCGATGAAGTCGGCGCTGACCATCGACTCGAAATCCTCTTTCTTGAGCGCGGCCATATACGCCGTCTCGGCGCTGATCTGATCGCGGCGGAGCAGGTCCTTCAGCGCCTCGTCGAACGTCTGCATGCCCAGCGAGCGGCCGATCTGCATGGCCGAGTAGATCTGGTACGTCTTCTCGTCGCGGATCATCGTGCCGATGTTGCTGGTGCCCTTCAGCACCTCGAACGCGGCCACCTGACGCCGTCCTTCCTTGGCGGGCAGCAGGCGCTGGGCGACGCAGTACTTGAGCGACTCCGAGAGCGAGGCGCGGATCTGGGGCTGCTCGTCGGCGGGAAAGCTTGAGAGGATGCGATCGATCGCCTTCGGCGCGCTCGTCGAGTTCAGCGTGCCGAGGACGATATGGCCCGTCTCCGCGGCGGTGAGCGCGAGCGTGATCGACTCGTTGTCGCGCAGCTCCCCGATCACGATCACGTCCGGATCCTCGCGAAGCGCGGCGCGCAGGGCACGAGCAAACGACACCGTGGCCGAGCCGACCTCGCGCTGATTGACGAGGCAGTTCTTGAACGGATGGACGAACTCGACCGGATCCTCCATCGTCAGGATGTGGTCGCTGCGCGTCTCATTGAAGAGGTTCACGAGCGCGGCCAGCGTCGTCGACTTCCCCGAACCGGATGGGCCGCATACCAGCACGAGCCCCTGGTGGTAATCGGAGATCTCGGCGAGATGCGCCGGCAGCCCGAGCTCCACGATCGTGGGAGGCTTCTCGGGGATGACGCGGAACACGCCGTTGTAGCCGCTCTGATCGAAGAAGACGTTGGCCCGATAGCGGCCTCCCTGCTGGATGACGTAACAGAAGTCGATCTGGTGCTGCGCCTCCAGAATGCTCCACTGCTTCTCGCTAAGCACTTCCCGCAGCATGGCCTCGGTCTGGGCCGCCGTGAACGGCTCGCCCTGCGCGCGCAGGAGGTCGGCGGCCAGGCGGACGATCGGCGGCTGGCCGACGGAGAGATGAAAATCGGAAGCTCCCTGATTGCGGGTGGCGATCAGAAGCGTGTTGAGCCGCGCCTCGCCCTTGGCGCTGGAGACGGCCAGGGCCGACTTGCGGATGGCGTCCATCTGAACCTGTGAGCTCTTATCGCTTTGCGCCAGCTCGTCCAGGATCTCCACGGCGTGCGTGCGCACGGCCCGGTCCTGATCAGTCTGCGCCACGCTGGTGATGGCGTTGAGAACCTGCGGGTGCTTGAAATGCTTCAGCGCCAGCATCACCTCGATGCGCACATCTGGCGACGGATCGGCCAGCATCCGGCCCAGGGCCGGGAGCGCGCGCGGGTCGCCGATACGCCCGAGTGATTCAATCGCGGCCCGTTTGATCTCAGCATCACCGAGGGCCGCCACCAGCGGCTCGACCGCGCGCGGATCTTTCATACGCCCGAGCGTGTCGGCCGCGGAGAGCCGGATCCACCAGTCTGGGTCGCGCAGCAACTGGATCGTGGCCGGCACGATGCGGATGTCGTCGAAGCCGGTGGCCACGGCGATGGCGCCCGAGCGGATGTCGGGATCGTCGTCCTGCAGAAGCTCGATGACCGGATCGACCAGCGCGGGGCCGAACTCACGAAGCGAATCGAGCGATCGGTCGCGCACGAATCCGGCCAGAGTCGAGGAGAACCGGATGTAGCGCTTGATCACGCCGGCCGGATCGCCGATGCCCATCAGAATCTTCAGGACCGCCGTACGCGTCCCGGCATCGCCCGACGCAAGCGCCGGCAGAAGCCTCTCCGCGAAGGCCACCCCCTGCCCCGCCGCGGCGCGCATCATGGCGTCGACGATGATCTGCTGCAGCGCGTAGCCGGCGCGCGGCAGCGCCTCGATCAGCAGATCGAGCGCGTGCTGGGGCACGCGCGTGGCCAGAACCTCGATCGCTTTGTCGCGCACGGCCGGATCGGGCTCGGCGGCCAGCCGGCGCCAGCGCTTGACGCCGTTCTCATCGAGCTCGGCGGCCGCCAGCCTGTTGAGGAACGGCATCCGCTCATCGACGCTGCCTGCCAGCGCGAGCTGCCAGAGCAGCGGTTCCACTTGCCGCGACATCGGGGCCTCGGCCAGGAGGCGCCGCGTCGCTTCCTGCAGTTCCCGCGTCTCCTTCGTCTCCTTCACGGGGGGAGCGAGCAACTGCGCGAAGCGCGCGTCGATCCCCTGAAATCCCAATGCGAAGAACGCGGCGGCCGCGGCGCGGAGGGCTTGCTCCGGCTTGCCCTTCACCTCGCCGAGGAACACGTCCAGCGTCTCCGCATCGCGGACGCGCAACAGCACGCGCGCGGCCGTATCGCGCATGGCGCGATCCGGCCGGAAGAGCATCCAGACGACGTCTCGCGCGCGAAGGTCGGAGGATTCGACACGCCGGAGCAACTCGTCGCGCTCATCCTGCGTCGCATACGACTTGGCCGCCAGACGTTTCAGCGCCTCGCTGACTTCAGAGGAGAAGAGAGCCATTCGACTGGCGAAAGTGTACAACGCGGTAGCGTCTGTCTGGCTGGTTGCCTGCGCTTCGCGCGTTGTCGGTTGGAGGTCGTCGGGCGCGCTTCCATCACCAACTCCGCGCTAACCTAGATTTCTCACCATCTGATTGAAATCGCAGGCACAGTGTTCATCGAGCGTCCTTCTCCCCACCGCGTTTTTCAGCGGTGGGGAGAAGGTGCCGAAGGCGGATGAGGGGCCGTTGGAGCTAGCCAAACAGTGGACTGGTTTCATGAACTGGCGTGGGAAACTCATGAAAACAATTAACTTCAGCGCGAGAACCGCCCCCTGCTCTGAAGATCGGTTTTGGGTGGAGGGAAGCGAGGGCACACATCGATTGTACGTTCAAGTTTGAACGTGAAACGAGCAACGAGCGCCTCTCGGATTGACGCTTGGCTCAGGTGTTGAGTCGGTCTATGCGGTTTGGGTCAGGGAAACCGAGTAGCCGAGGTTCTGGAGTTGCTTGATCAGATTGTCTTTCTTGCGACCGTGCTCGTGATCGCTGACGGATTTTGCGCCGAGCTCCTGGTACGACTCTCCTTTCTTGATCATGTGGTAGATGGCCACGAGCATGGCGTGGCCGATGGCGACGACGGCGCGTTTGTGACCCCGACGCTGCTTGAGCCACTTGTACTTGGCCTGGTAGTAGGAGCCATCCACGTTGATCGCCGAACTCGCCGCCTGCACCATGATCGACTTGAGGTAAGGGTTGCCCTGACGAGAGCGATTCTTCAGACGTTTGCCGGCGCTGATGTAGTTGCCGGGACACAGTCCCGCCATCGCTGCGATCTGGCGATGCGTCTCCCAGACAGACATGTCGATGCCGGTCTCGGCCAGGACGTCGATGGCGGTCCGAAGGTCGATGCCCGGCATGCCATCGATCCGATCGAGGATTTCGGCGTACGGTTCGACCTTCTTTTCGATTTTCAACTCGGCTTCGGCGATCGTGCACTCGAGCCGGTTCATTTGCTCCATCTGAAGAGCGATCAGATTCTGCGTGTGCTCCGAGATCGAGCCGGCGAAGGCGTCCCTGAGCTCCGGCATCTTTTTTCGTAGACGACCGCGAGCCAAGCCAGCCAGCTCACCAGGATCCGTGGTGCCCTTGGCGATTGTGGTTGAGCATGTCCGTTCCCGAAACACCGAAAACGTGCGAAGCCACCGAGGAGAGTTTGACCCCAGCGATCTGGAGATGCTTTTCGACCCGGTTCTGCTCGCTCGCCCGCGTCTGCACAACGGCTCGGCGGTAGCGGGTCAGCTGTCTGAGCTCGCGGAACTCCCGGGGTGGTACGAAGCTCGGCTTGACCAGACCGTAGCGCAGCAGTTTGGCCAGCCACTCAGCGTCTGATTCATCGGTCTTACGACCGGGCACGTTCATGATGTGCTGGGCGTTGCCGACCACGATCTCGACGAACCCTTCCAGCGCGTCGTAGACCGGCATCCAGTACACCCCCGTGCTTTCCATCAGGACGTGGGTCACTCCCAACTCCACCAGCTTTTGCCTCATCTCCACCAGATGATGGTGAAACGTGCCGAACTTGAATTTGAACTTCTGGTATCTGCTTCCCTGTCCGATCAGGACGCAGATGGAGATGACCTCCTTGTGAACATCCATACCTGCACATCGTTCATGAAACACATCCATACGTGATCCTTCCTTTCTCTGGATTCGCCACGTACATCGATGGGCAGAAAAAGATCCTGCTCTACGTGTTCACCCTTGATTGGGGACGACACTCGGTGGTACCTAGATCGATGCGGGTCCTGTCTCATCCTCGGGTTCGAATCCCATTGGGGTGTGCGGCCTCTACGTGGTTTTCCAGAACCGTAGTTTTGCCACAACGACAGGGCCCGTTTCCACCTTTTCGCCTCCACAGATGTGTCCCTTCCGGGGACACTCTGGCCGGTACCGAGGGTCGGGTGGGCGGCGGTTCGCGCTCGATACGGCTGAACCGACAGGCCGGGTCGGGCGGCGGAGATCTTCGTCCTCGGTGGTCTGCCGCGGGCCGTAGAGCCGCGGCAGGTGACGTCTCATCCGCCTTCGGCACCTTCTGCTCATCCGCCTTCGGCACCTTCTGCTCTGAAGTTTGGGTGGGTGGGCTGGACACATTTTTCGAGCGTAAGTACAATGTTTGTCCCCCGTTGCGACGTACTAGTCGCAGACAATTTGCGGCCGCGCGAACCGTCAAGAGGTTCGCTATGCGTGTATTCGGAGGGACGGGTTCCATCTGGGTGCACGGTGGTTGGCCGCAGACCGTCGGACCCTCCCCCGCTGAAAAGCGCAGGGGAGAAGGGTCTCGACGTTACACAGTGTCCGCGATTTCACACTTTGAGAACCCGCGCCAAGCGCGCGCGTCAATGCAGCGTGGCCAGGAAACTCGCGTCGTACGAGAACGTCATCGTGTTCGTCTTCACACGCAGCGACGTCACCGTACCGCCGATGGTTCCGGAGTCGCCCTTCCGAGGCTTGAAATCGTAGTCCGCGATCCCTTCGAAGTATCCGCCGTCGTAGTTGCCGGTGGGATGTTGGATGGCCACGTGGCCAACGTGTCCCGCCTTGTCGATGGCGATGATGACGCCGTTCAGATCGCCGGGAAGGCTGTCGTCCAGGTCAGACAGCTTCGCTCCGTCCGGCAAAGGCTTGTCCGTCAGGATGATCCGCGTCAACTCCTTCCGGTCGTTGAGCTGATTCTTCTGCCTGGCAATGGCGTAGGCATAGTTCAGCGTGATCTTCGTGCTATCGATGGTGAGAGTCCCCTCAGCGCGGCCCAGGTCGACCGCGAAGGCGGGTGCAGCCAGGAGAAACACGGTGATCAACGCCCCGGCAATATGACGCATGCAAAACTCCTCCCTTGGTGAAGAGGCGGGAGTGTAACATCGGCCGGGCCGGGCGGGAATGACCGTCCAGCGTTCGTTCAGCACGTGGGCCGGGTTCTCCAACCCGGCCCGGTCGGACTGGAGAGTCCGACCTACGTTCGAGAGTCTCGACCGACGTTCGGTTCGCCTCGCTTACGGCCTTAAGGTCTCGATGAACTGCCGTACGAATCCTTTACCGTGAGGCCTGTCGAAATAGGCCAGCCCGCGAATCGTCACCGGCTCCTCCATGCGCAGATCGCCACCTGAGGCCCGTCCCCATGCGGAGAGCGTGATGGTCGTTGTGCCGTTGGCACGAATGGTCCTGGTGATCGGCGTCGCGCCCGTGCGGAGGAAATAGGCACCCGGTCCCAGGGTGCTTAGCTCGAGGCGCCGCAACGTCACCGGCTCGCCGGTTGGATTGGCAATGGAGAGCTGGTACTGAAGGCTGATCGGGCCTCGGAAAAAGAACGTGTCGGCAGGCGTCGAAGTCTGCGTCAGACGAACGTCGATTTTCGGCGAATCGCTCGAGCTTGACGCATAGCCGCTGAGCGCGATCAGGAGAACCGCCGCTACTGCAAAGCTTGCTCTCATAATCAGTTACCTCCGGTCAAGAGAGGTGCAACTTCCGTGCTCCTCCGCCTCTGGCGTATCGTCGAACACGGTCGTGTCTGTCGATCGCGGAATACGCTTTGGCCCGTATGAGATCGTGTCGCTCCTCGGCGTCGATGGGGGCGCCGCGCCTCTTGCGCGACGCCCCTGTCTCCCAATTCAGCGGAAATATCCGAAGACGTCGATCACCAGGTTCGTGCTGCTCCCGGCGGGCGGGAGGTAGGCATAGACGCTGAGGTCGTTGGCGAGCGACTGCCCAAGCGGAACGATCGAGCCGTTTCCTTCGGCCGGTTCGCCGGCGGGGAAGTTGATCGTCGCGGCGACCGGCGGCCCGGCAATCCCCGAAGGGAAAGCCGTGAGATAGCCGCTGCCGTTCGGGCCGACGACGGTCACGTTGATCATCGCCGCCTTGGCATCTGACGGGACGCCGCAGTTGCCGCGAATCTGCACGCCCCGGATGTCGCCGTGTTGAAGGGCGGGCCCCTGCGCGGCAACACGGGTGTCGAGAGCGCGGCATGGCGCGATGGGTGTGTAGAGCTGCGGAGCATCCGACTTGAAGTAGCCGTTGGCATCGATGACCAGATGCGCGGTTCCACTGGAGACCGCCATCTTCGTACCGAGGTCGGGCGTGGTGGACGCCAGGGTCACGCGGGCGCCGTTGTCTGTGGCGCCGGACGGTTGCGGTGGATAGTTCAGGTTCGAGACCACCGGAGTGGGTGAGCCGGCCGCGAAGAACGTGAGGTAGCCGTTTGCCGTCGCCGCGACAACGGCCGCGTTGAACGATACGGCGACCGCACCGGTGGGGATAGTGCAAACTCCCTGCATGGTGATGTTGCGGGATTCATTGCTGGGGGTGTAGGGAGCGCCGCCGTTCGCGCGCGAGTCGTACACGCGGCAGGGCGTCAGCGACTGGAAACCGAGCGGTGTCACGGCGACCCCGGGCGCGTCGGTGAAGTAGCCGTTCATGTCCACGACGAGATCGACTGCGCCGGTCAGCACCGACTTGAGAGCGATGGTGCCGTCGGCCGCCACGGGAACGATCATGTTGTTCCCACGCGGCGACGTCGCCGGCGCGAAGTTGAGAGCGGACGTCAATGTTGGATTGCCGGTCGCGTAGGCGGAGAGATAGCCTGACCCGTCGGGAGTCACAGCCGTGACATTGATGGAAACGGCGCGGGCGTTGGGGTTGGTGTTGGGCGAGCAGCCCTGCGCCGGATTGACGACATTGAGCACCAGTTCGTGTCCCGAGGAGATGCGCGTGTTCGGCGGCGTCCGCGTATCCCACAAACGGCACGGAGCGAGGGCAACGTAGCTTGCCGCCAGGGTGCCTGTATCGGCCACCGTGGTCACGAGTTTCGTGGTGCTGCTCTGCACGCCGTTCACGTCGGTCACGGTGAGCGTCACGGGTTGCTGGCCGGGGCTCGCGTACGTATGGGAGGGAGTGGCACCGCTACCCGAAGAGGAGTCACCGAACGTCCAGGCGTACGACGTCACGGTGCAGGCCGAGAGCGTCGGCGTCGCGTCGAAGGAGCAAGTCAGGGAGGTGCATGTGAAGGCGAAGTCGGCAACGGCCGTCATGCGCTGGACGAAGACGTCGAAGTTGTTGTTCCCGTCCGGCGGCGTGATGCGCGGTGATGAGCTGTGATAGGTCGCCCAGCGGCCGTCTGCGCTCAGCGCAACGCCGCCGGCCTCACCGGGGTAACCGCCCGAGCCGCGGCCGGCCGGGGTGCCGTCGGTTTCGCGTCCGACGCGCTGCAGCACAGCGGTCGGGATGTGAACCCAGAAGGCGCCAGAGTAGCCCTCTCCCGTGATGTCGTAGTCAAGCCATGCGATCGTGTCGGTGCCAAGGCGCGGGCCGCTGGCGGTGGTTTGCGCCGGGCGCGCGCCGCCGGGCCGCGGGCGCGTGGTCGTGCCGCTCTGGCGGTCATAGACGTATAGCTCACCCGTCGCATTGGCCTCGGCGGCGACGTACGCGACGTAGCGGCCATCGGGACTGATGGACAGATCGTCCTGCCGCGCCGTGTCGATCCCCGACGCCCCCGCCGCAATGTGCTCGGTGACGTCCCAGGAAGTGCCATTGAACGAGGCGACATAGAGGTCGCGCCGGCCGCTCGGATTGGGGAAACCACGCAGGTTCGTCGAGTCGGTCGTGAAGGCGAGCAACTGCCCGTTGGCGCTGAGGATCGGCCGCCCGACGTGCCCGTCGAGCGCGGTCGGGTGACCCTGCGAATCCACGCCGTGCGTCACGAGGTACGTGCGGTTGGCGATGGTGTCGCGCACGTAGATGTGGAGCTTGAAGGCGTTCTGCGGCTCCGGGTAGAAGTAGTACTCCGGCGAAAACACCAGTCCGCTCGACACGAACGCCACGTATCGGCTGTCCTGGCTGACGCTGAACGGACTGGCGTCGTAAATCGACTGCGTGGGCCCGATGAGGGACGAGTCGGGGGCCGTGGCCCTCAGAAACGTGTTGGTCCGGAAGTTTTTCAGATAGACGTTGGTGCGCCCGTTCGTGCCGACGGCACCGGGGACGACATTGGTGGCCTGCGTGTCGAAGGCAATGACATGGCCGTCACCTGAGAGAGCGAAGGTCTCCGCCGTCGAGTTGAAGCCCTGGCCGGGAGGATGATCGTCGAGCACCTGCACGCTGCCGTTCGAGCGGTCGCGCAGGTAAATGTTGGTGCCGAGCGGCGCGTTGACCGGATAGGAAACGATGTCGGTCGCCGCCGACCGGAAGGCGACGTAACGGCCGTCTTGACTGATGTCCTGCACCGAACTGTTGTTGTTGCCGACGGTACCGCCGGTCGAGACGCTGACCAGCGAGGTCTGCGTATTCGTACACGACGGCGCGTCAGCCTTTGCACCTCCCGGTGCGATGAGGAGCAGCGTAAGGACGAGTGGTGCCTGGATTTTGAGTCTCATGATGGGAATACCTCCTTGAGGGCGCAAGGTGGGTCGTGGCATCGTTCGCCGCTTGTTCGATCGTGCGGATTTGAACCATCCGGCCGGCCGTTCATCGATGGGTAACGGCCACGTCACCGCGGCATCACAGGGAGGGTGTGCAACGCCGGCTCAGCGCTCGATGCGGTGCGTCCGCCGATACTCGGTCGGCGTCATTCCGTGCTGGCCGCGGAAGGTGCGGGAGAAATGGGCTTGATCGGCAAACCCAAAGCTGGCGGCGATGGCAGCAATTGATTCATCGCTCTCGCGCAGAGCGCGCGCCGCAGCTTCCACACGCAAGCTGCGAATGTGATCACCGATCGAGCATCCAAAGTGCTCGCGAAAGCCGTGGCAGAGCCGGGACGGTGATACCCCGACCCGCCGCGCCACGTCCGCGATACGAATCTCCTCGGTGAACGAATGGTCGATCATTTCTACGGCCTGGCGAAGCCAATCCGCCCCGCTCCGGCTGGCCACGCGCGCTCCGACGCCGAGGAGTTGCTCCACCAGTCCGGGCAGAATTCGTTTGGAAGCCGCATCGTGAGCCGCCATCTCGTTCCGGATCTGCTCGGGCAGGTTCCGGACCATCGGGAACGTCAGCCGCGCCGAGGCCCACCGGTGCCCGTAGAGCGGCGCAACGCAATCGGAGAACGCCGGCGCCATATCGATCCAGATGAGACGAGCACCGCCGTCGCCGAAATGGTTGCCGTGGGTGAAGCCGGCGGGCCGCACCAGCAGTTCGCCCGGCCCGATCGCCTGTGCCCCCTGCGCCGTGTCGTCGAACACGACGCCGTCAAAAACCATGAGCACGTACGCGCGCTCGTGCTGGTGGCTCGAAAGCACCGAACCGGGCGCCTCGAATTGCGCCGAGACTGTGAAGCAGTCGAACGCCTCACGGCGTTGTGGAAACATCAGCGGGACAGTACGGACGGAGGGACGGATGTGTTGCCGCGCGCTGTAAGAAAATGGTGACCGTTCCTCCGATCGCCGCAAACGGCGCGTCCGGAGACCAAAAGTGCCCGACCCAAGCCCGGTGACCCGTTCTTCGACTCCGCCACGCTGCCCTCGCCGTGCGAACAGCGTTTTCCACCAGTTTCGGAATGCGTTTCAGCCTGGACAGGGCAACAACCTTCGGTTATGACCCGAGGCATGTGGACGTAAACGTTAGGAGAATCATGGCTTACGGGATGTTGGGTCGCATGAACCACACCGTGACTGGCCCATCACAGCGTTGCGTTCGACGACTACAACGTTGTAGTCGGCGACTGCAACGTTCCGTCGAACGACTGCAACGTTCCATCGAACGACTACAACGTTCCATCCGGCGACTGCAACGTTCCGTCGGACGACTACAACGTTCCGTCGGACGACTGCAACGTTCCGATGGCCTCAACGGAACGTTCCGTCGGGCGACTGCAACGTTCCGATGGCCTCGACGGAACGTTCCATCGAACGACTACAACGTTCCATTGGACGACTGCAACGTTCCGTCGGGCGACTGCAACGTTCCGATGGCCTCAACGGAACGTTCCGATGAGTGGACTACAACGTTCCGATGACCTCAGTGGAACGTTCCGATGAGGGGACTGCAACGTTCCGATGACCTCAACGGAACGTTCCGATGAGGGGACTACAACGTTCCGATGACCTCAATGGAACGTTCCGATGAGGGGACTACAACGTTCCGATGACCTCAATGGAACGTTCCATCGGACGACTGCAACGTTCCGATGACCTCAACGGAACGTTCCGATGAGGGGACTACGACGTTCCGATGACCTCAATGGAACGTTCCATCGGACGACTGCAACGTTCCGATGACCTCAACGGAACGTTCCGATGAGGGGACTACAACGTTCCGATGACCTCAATGGAACGTTCCGATGAGGGGACTACAACGTTCCGATGGCCTCATCGGAAGGTTGTGGTCCGACGCCTGGACGTCCTCAGCGAGCGCCCGTAATTCCGTGACCCGACTCGAATCTCGTGGTGGTCACCAGAGGAGAGCATGCGTCTCGCGTGCTCCCGCCGGGCGTCCCCGCCCGGCGGTGGGTCGTGACGAAGGAACAAATCGAACTCGAGAACACGAGCATAAACGTCGATTCGGGTATCACTCCGCGGCGCCGTATGGCCGATCTGCCGTAATTGCTGGTTTTCATTCTGAGTGCTGCCGTGTCCCACCACGGCAGCCCGTCGCAGAGAGACCGGATCGTGAAGACACACCCATCTGGAAACATCGCGTCTCGTCCGCGGAGGCGATCAACAACTGCACTTTACGAATTCTTTAGCCTCTCCATGACGAAAGCGTCCGTCCTGTTTCCACTACTGCCGGTTGACGCAGGGCCGCACCTCATGATCTCCTCTACGCGGTCCGAATCCGCAGCAAAAAAATCAATGATCGATCAGGTGGCAGCGCGCTGTCCCCTCGTCAGGAGCGTGTCTGCCATGTCCCGATTCCGGCTCGTAGCCGCATTCTGCCTTGCCCTCCCCGCCCTTTGTGTCGCAACGCTGTCAGCGGCGACCGCCACGGAGATCATCCCGTCGTCCGCGCCGCACGGCGCACGGGCACTCATAGCCGGCACCGGTCTCGATAGCGGCAACGCCGTCGTGACCTTCGCGGCCACGGGTGGCACGGTGGCCGCTTCCATCGTCAGCCGTACGCCTTCTTCGCTGGAGATCATCGTCCCTGGGACAGCGATCAGCGGCAACGTACAAATCACCATCGACGGCGCTGCGGTTGCCGCGTTTCCGTTCACGCTCTCGCCCGATCCCACCTGGTTGAAGGTGACGACGCTCGCGGCGTCGGACAAAGCCCATGATGTGCTGAAGCAGCCCTCCGGCGTCGCCGCCTCTCTGACAGGCGTCGTTTTCGTCGCCGACACGATGCACAACCAGATCGTGGCCATTCAGCCGAACGGCCAGGCGGTCGCGATCGCAGGGACCGGTAAGCCGGGATCGGCCGACGGCGCCGCGGCACAGGCGCAGTTCAAACAGCCGGGCGCCGTTGCATTCGATGCGGTACGCCAGCTCCTCTACGTGGCCGACACCGCGAACAACGTGATTCGCAGGCTGGCCTCGGACGGCACGGTGAGCACCTTCGCCGGCTCCGGCCGCGCCGAGGCGCGCGATGGGAGTGGAACGCAGGCTGGATTCAAGTCGCCTTCGGGCCTTGCTCTCGATGCGGCCGGCAACCTGTACGTCGCCGACAACGGCAACGACCAGGTTCGGATGATCACACCCGCCGGCCTCGTCACGACCGTCGCCGGCAATGTCCATGGCGGCTTCGCCGACGGAGCCGCCGCGCAGGCGCTCTTCAAGAATCCAGGCGGCGTGGCCGTGACGGCGTCAGGAGCCATCCTCGTCGCCGACAGCGGCAACAACCGCATCCGCCAGATCTACGGCGGCATGGTCACGACGATCACCGGCACCGGCCACGACGGCTTCGTGAATGGCGCCGCGGCCCTGGCCGAGCTCAAGAGTCCATCCGCGGTGACCGTGGATGACGCGGGCAACATCTACGTCGCCGACACCGGCAATAATGCCATCCGCCTCATCGCCGGCGGCTTGGTTTCAACACTGGCGGGCAGCGCCAAGGGCGGCTATGTAGACGGCGCGCCGCCCAGCGCACAGTTCAATCAACCGTCGGGCATCGCCTTCGCCGGAGCGCTCTTCGTCGCCGATGCCAAGAACGACGCCGTTCGCGAGTTGCTGCCGCAGCTCGCGGTGACCGACCTCTATCCGCGCAGTGGCGACCCGGCCGGCGGCACGAGCGTCCGCATCTTCGGAAGCGGCTTCGTTGCAGGCGCGACGCGGGTAACATTTGGCGGCATCGCGGCGACATCGATCACCTTCGTTTCGTCAACCGAGCTTTTGGTGACGACGCCTGCAGGAGCGATCGGCAGCGCCGATGTCACAGTGACCAGCCCTGTCGGATCGGCAACGCTCGCGGGCCGCTATCAATACGCACCGCCGTTCGTCAGTCTCACGATCGCACCGGCGGGAACAACGCTCGATCCGACCCAGGACCAGCAGTTCGCAGCGTTCGGCGTCGCTTCCGACAACACGACCACCGACGTGACCGCCGAGGTCGCATGGAGCAGCACCGTCCCGTCCATTGCTTCGATCTCCGCCGGCGGACTGGCGCACGCGTTGACACCGGGCGCGACGACGATCACGGCCACACTGGGAACCCTTTCGCGCTCGGTCACGCTCACGGTCCGCAACCCGGAGCCGCTGCCGCCCGATCCGGCCACGGTCGCATCGTCGATCGACCGGACGATCGTCGCGCCGCTCGCCGACGAGATCCGGTTCCTCTACAGCGGGCCGAATGCGATCCAGACCGGTGTCGGGGCGAACGCGATCAACGACGATCGGGCCGCCGTCATCCGAGGACGGCTCATCACGCCGGCCGGCCAGCCGTTCGGAGGCGTCAAGGTCACCACCGTCAACCATCCGGAATACGGCCAGACGCTCACGCGCGCCGACGGACGGTTCGACTACGTCATCAACGGCGGCGGAGCCCTGACGCTTCAGTTCTCCCGCAGCGGTTACATCACGGCGCAACGGCTGGTGGCCACGAGTTGGGGCGATCGGCCGACGCTCGCCGACGTAGCCCTCGTACCTTATGACGCGCAGGTCACGGCGATCACCTTCGGTTCGGCGACGAACCTCGTTGCCCGAGGCAGCGCGGTTACCGATCAGGACGGCGCCCGGAGGGCGACAGTCATCATTCCAGCAGGCACCACGGCACAATTGGCCATGCCGGATGGCTCGCTCCAGGCGGCGCCGGCGCTTCACCTCCGCGCCACCGAGCTGACCGTCGGCCCGAGCGGACCGGAAGCCATGCCCGCTCCGCTTCCGCCGTCGGTCGCCTATACGTATTGCGTCGACCTGGCGGCCGATGAGGCAATCAGTGCCGGAGCCTCAGGCGTCGTCTTCTCCAGGCCCGTGCCCTTCTATGTCGACAACTTCGCCGGCCTGCCGGTGGGCACTGCGGTGCCCTCGGGCTCGTACGACCCGGCCGGGGCGAAATGGGTCGCCTCCGACAACGGCATCGTTCTGAAGATCGTCTCGATCACGAATGGCGCGGCCGACCTGGACATCACTGGCGACGGCGTCGCGGATGACGCGAGCACGATCGGCGTCGATCTCGCGGAGCGGCAGTCGCTGGCCACACTCTACGGCGCCGGCAAGACCCTCTGGCGCGTCCCCCTTCGTCACTTCACGGTCTGGGACTTCAACTTCTCGTTCCTGCTGCCTGGCGATGCCGCCTCCCCAGGCCAGCAGGACCCGTACTGGATACCGGCGCCATCGAAGAACGACTCCTGCGGCGAGCAAAACGGCCACTCGATCGTGAACTGCTATACCTCGACGCTGCGCGAGTCGATCCCGATCGTCGGCACGCCGTTCGCGCTCGAGTACGCGAGCTCGCGCAATGCCCGCACGCAATACTCGACAACGATTCAACTGACCGGCGCGACGTTGCCATCGTCCCTGCAGCGGGTCGATCTGGCGATCACCATCGCCGGGCAGTTCACCAGCCTTTCCTTCCAGCCGCAGATCAACCAGTCGTATACCTACACGTGGGACGGCAGGGACGCGTACGGCCGCACCCTGGCCGGCGCGCGCGAGGCCGCGATCACGATCAGTTACGTCTATCCGCAGCTCTACGGAACGAGCTCCGGGGTCGTGATCGGGCCGCGCTGGGGCGTGATTCCCGATGTGCCGGCCGGCCCAGCGCGCTCCGGAGCGCAGGCGGCACTCTCGCAGACGTTCCGCGTGATGCTCGGCCACCTCGATGCCAGCGATTCGGCCCTTCTGGGCGGCTGGAACTTCAGCCCGCAGCGGATCTATGACGGAAACGGCCAGACGATCTACGACGGCGCCGGTCAGCAGCGGAGCGGCGACGCCGACCAGACGCACCGCGACCTCGCGCTCACCAGCGTGGCCGGCAATGGCAACTGCTGTTTCAGCGGCGACGGCGGCTTGGCAACTGACGCCCAGCTCGATTTCCCCTATACGCTCGCCGTCGCGCCCGACGGAACGATCTACCTCGGCGAGACGAACCGTATCCGCAAGGTGGCCCCTGACGGGACGATCTCGACGGTGACCACCAACGTCAATCCGCAGTGGCTCGCCGTCGGGCCCGACGGGACGCTTTACGTCGCATCGTTCAGCGCCCGCGTGGTTTACCGGCTCGATGGCGGCGGACTCACGCCTGTTGCCGGCGGAGGACAGACCATCGTGGCGCGTCCGAACGGCGTTCCGGCCACCAGTCTCACGATCGTACCGAGCGCCATCGCCGTGGGCCGGGACGGGTCGCTTTACATCGCCGACAGCAATCGCGTTCTGCGCGTGGCACCGGATGGCACCACCACGACCATCTACGGCGCCTCGGCAACGCAGAGCATCCTCCCACTCGCCGTGGCCGTCGCTGCCGACGGTACGGTCTACGCCTCGGATGAGCGCGTGGTTCACCGCATCGGTACCGACGGAACGCACGTGATTTTCGCCGGGACGAACAACTCATCGAACACGCTCCTCGACGGTGCTCCAGCCAACAGCGGCTCGCTTCCCGGCATCCCGACCGGGCTCGATGTGGCCCCGGACGGAACGGTGGTGATCGCGCTCGATGATGGCATCGTCTACGGCGTGGCACCGGACGGAACGGCCACGCGTCTGGCGGGGTCGAACAGCTCGTCGAGCTCGTTGCTGCTGAACGGCATTCTCGCCCGCGCCGCGGGGATCGCACCGTACGACGTGCGCGTTGGTCCCGACGGCAGCATCCTCTTCCCCGATCAGGAGCTCGACGTCATCTACAAGGCAGCGAACGTCTTCCCGCCACCGAAGGGTCTGGAACCGCTTCCCTCACCGGACGGCTCGGTCGCCTATGTCTTCGAGAGCGGCCGCCACACGCGGACCGCGGAAACGCTCACCGGCACGACGCAGCTCCAACTCCTTTACGACGCGAACGGCGGTGTGACCTCGGCTGTCGACGCCGACTCCAACACGACCGTCATCGAGCGCGACGCCACCGGCACGCCGCTGGCCATCGTCGCTCCCGGCGGCCAGAGGACAACTCTGGCGGTCGTCTCCGGCCGCCTCACCTCGGTGACCAACCCTGCCGGCGAAACGATCCAGCTCGACTACGACACCCAGGGTCTGCTCGCGCACTTCACCGACGGCCGCGGCGGCATCCACACGTTTACCTACGACACAAACGGCCTGCTCACCAAAGACCAGGGACCGGCCGGCGGGTTCATCGCCTTCGCCCGCAGCGGCAACCCGCGCGCTTACACCGTCACGACCACGACGGCCGAGGGCCGCTCCGAGCAGTTCGGAGTCCAGCTCCTCAGCGATACCACCGCTCGCCGCGATCACACCTCGGCCGACGGCACGCAGTCGCACATGCTGTTCCTCGATGCCACGTCCTCCTCGACATCCTCGGACGGAACGACGACGAGCGACACGTCCACCGCCGACGCGCGGTTCGGCATGCGGGCTCCGATCTCCGGCGGCAGCACCGTCGTGGCCGGCGGACACACGATGAACCTCACGCACGCCCAAACGCTTACCCCGGCCGCCGCGAATCCTCTGGTGGTTGCCTCGATGACCGACACACTCTCGATCAACAACCGGACCTGGACCACGTCGTACGACGGCGTGAGCAGGACGGCCGTACTCACCACGCCCGAGGGACGGACGCAGACTTCGACGACTGACAACCGCGGCCGGATGGTGTCCTTCGCGCAGCCGGGCATCGCGCCGGCCTCGATTGGCTACAACGCCTTCGGCTTCGTCGGCAGCATCCAGCAGGGAAGCCGAACGAGCTCGTTCGGCTACGACAACCTGCGGCAGCTCATCAGCGTGACCGACCCGATCGGCCGCACGGCCGGCTTTGCCTACGACAATGCCGGCCGCGTAACCGACCAGACGCGCCCTGACGGCCGCGTCATCCACTTCACCTACGACGCCAACGGCAACGTGACCTCGGTCAGCCCGCCCTCGCGGCCGGAGCACGGGTTCACCTTTACGCCGGAGAACGAAACCAGCACCTACACGCCTCCGGTCGTTCCTACCGGCGGGGCGACGCAGTACGCGTACAACCTCGACCGGCAGCCGATCTCGATCCTGCGTCCCGACGGAAAGACGGTCTCCCTCGGCTACGACGCCGGCGCGCGATTGTCCACACTCTCGATCACCCGAGGGATGTACCAGTATGACTACAACGCCGCCGGCCAGCTCGGCCAGATCACCGCGCCCGACGGAGGCAAGATCGCCTTCGGTTACAACGGTCCGCTGCTGACGAGTGCCACCTGGAGCGGCGCCGTGCAGGCGTCGATCGGCTTTGCCTACGACGACGACTTTCGGCTTACGAGCGAGACGGCCGCGGGTGTCCCCGTCACTTTCGGCTATGACGGCGACAACCTTCTCACGACCGCAGGCGCGCTCACCCTGCAGCGCGACCCGCAGAACGGCGTACTGACCGGCTCAACGCTCGGCTCGATCACGGATCAATGGAGCTACGACACCTTCGGCGAGCCGGCCAGCTACGCGGCCGCGTTCAACGGCGCACCGCTGTTCACCGAGCAACTGACCCGCAACGACGCCGGCCAGATCACCCAGAAGTCGGAGTCGGTTGCTGGCACGTCACATACCTATGCTTACGGCTACGACGGGGTCGGTCGTCTGACCAGCGTCGCGCCCGACGCTGGTGACCCGGTGACCTACGGCTACGACGACAACGGCAATCGCACCTCACGAAGCGCGGGCGCATCATCCGAATCAGGAAGCTACGACGCTCAGGATCGCTTGTTGACGTATGGTGCGACCACGTTCACTTACACCGCCAACGGCGAGCTGGCGACGAAAACCGACTCATCCGGAACGACGGCTTACAATATCGATGAGATGGGCAACCTTCTCTCCGTGACTCTCCCAGCCGGGACAGAGATCGACTACCTCGTCGATGGTCAAAACCGCCGGATCGCGAAAACCGTGGCCGGCACGATGACCCGACAGTGGATCTGGTCCGGCCCGCTCCGCATCGCCGCGGAATTCGACGGCTCGGGCGCGCTGATAAGCCGCTTCGTCTATGGCACTCACACCAATGTACCCGATTACATGATCCGCGGAGGCGTCACCTACCGCATCATCACCGACCACCTCGGATCGGTCCGCCTCGTCGCCGATGCCTCGACCGGCACTATCGCCCAGCGGCTGGATTATGACGAGTTCGGCCGCGTTGTCGGCGACTCCAACCCAGGGTTCCAGCCGTTTGGGTTTGCCGGCGGACTGTATGACCCCGATACGAACCTAGTTCGATTCGGCGCGAGAGATTATGACCCACAGACGGGGCGGTGGACGGCGAAGGACTCGACCATTTTCGACGGTAAAGATACAAATCTCTATGGGTATACATTCGGTGATCCTGTCAATTTCATTGATCGTGAAGGCCGGCAAACAACGCAGGTTGTCGAGGCCGGAGGGTTCGTCGCACTAACAGCCATTATCGGCTACCTGGTTTATCAGGACTTGCATGCACATCCTGAAGCGATGGACATTTTTCGACCATTTACCGAATCACGCGGCAGAAGTACTACCGCACCTGGCCAAGTCGGACCGCGCCCAGGCGAGCGCTATCACGAACCATTACCTCAGTCGTGTGATTACCCGGTCAAGCCCGGCCCGACGGTAGAACAGCCGAAACCCAACGATCCATGTCAGCCGTTTCTGGCAGCTGCCAGCAACGCGACGAGCGCAAGTCAAAAGGTAATGTACCTTGCAGCGTACGCGTGGTGCAAAGCGAATTCATAGCTGATTGACAGATGAACACTCTCCTCTGGGTCATAGGTGGTGCCATATCCGTTGCCGGCGTATGGTTCCTTTACAATGTCGTGCGCGGCATTGCACGGCTGCGACCGCAGATCCAAGCCGCTAACAAAAAGGCGCGTCAGCAGAAGGCAACTATAGGCGTCGAACAACTCGACACTGATACCGTGCTTTTCAGAGCGCAGCGCGGTGATTCAGCAGCTCAAACGCGCGTCGGTTTGATGTTCGGTACCGGGAACGGGCTGCCGCATGACGATGCTAAAGCCTTTAAATGGTTTGAACGTGCAGCAGCTAAAGGGTTCGCGGAAGCCCAATACTACGCGGGTCTCGCCTATGAGCTTGGCCGAGGAACTTCAAGAGATCGAGCGAAGGCACGATTCTGGTACCAGAAAGCCGCACTCATTGGGAACGATTCTGCGCAGTGTAACCTCGGTCTGCTGCACTTACGGGGGTTGACCGGAGCTGAGGATTGGGTGACAGCGGCATACTGGTTTCTGAAATCTGCCTCACAACGCAATAAAGAAGCGCGAGCGAATTTGGAATGGATCATGCGACACTCTACGTTGGCGCCGAAGGGTTCCAGCGTGACTGTTGAGAGATACCGCGAGGCCGGTAATAAGGGCGACGCAGACGCGGCATTTCTTCTGGGGTGGTGCTATGAAAAAGGCTTCGTTGTTCCACCCATGCCTGCCGACGCAGCTCGCTGGTACGAACTTGCGGAGACAATGGGACATCTCTACGCTTGGGAGCCGCTGAAGCGAATTAGGGATCATTCGACAGTGGGGTGCGACCAGACGGGGGTGTAAATCAGTACGTGAGTCGGCAAAAAATTGCCGGGCACGCTCTGGAATGCCGACGGCAACTTGGCAAAGCCTTCAATCGAGGACGATGTCATCCACTTACCTGGCGGCGAACGTCTTCCCGCCGCCGAAGGGCCTGGAACCGCTTCCCTCACCGGACGGCTCGGTCGCCTATGTCTTCGAGAGCGGCCGCCACACGCGGACCGCGGAAACGCTCACCGGCACGACGCAGCTCCAACTCCTTTACGACGCGAACGGCGGTGTGACCTCGGCTGTCGACGCCGACTCCAACACGACCGTCATCGAGCGCGACGCCACCGGCACGCCGCTGGCCATCGTCGCTCCCGGCGGCCAGAGGACAACTCTGGCGGTCGTCTCCGGCCGCCTCACCTCGGTGACCAATCCCGCAGGCGAAACGATCCAGCTCGACTACGACACCCAGGGTCTGCTCGCTCACTTCACCGACGGCCGCGGCGGCATCCACACGTTTACTTACGACGCGAACGGCCTGCTCACCAAAGACCAGGGGCCGGCCGGCGGATTCATCGCCTTCGCCCGCAGCGGCAACCCGCGCTCCTACACGGTCACGACGTCGACTGCCGAGGGACGCTCCGAGCAGTTCGGGGTTCAGCTCCTCAGCGATACGACCGCGCGCCGCGATCACACCTCGGCCGACGGCACGCAGTCGCACATGCTGTTCCTCGATGCCACGTCCTCCTCGACATCCTCCGACGGAACGACGACGAGCGACACGTCCACCGCCGACGCGCGGTTCGGAATGCGCGCTCCCATCTCCGGCGGCAGCACGGTCGTGGCGGGCGGGCACACGATGAACCTCACGCACGCCCAGACTCTTACGCCTGCTGCCGCGAACCCGCTGGTGGTTGCCTCGATGACCGACACGCTTTCGATCAACAGCCGGACATGGACCACGACGTACGACGGCGTGAGCAGGACAGCCGTGGTCACAACACCCGAGGGACGGACGCAAACGTCGACGACGGATGAGCGTGGCCGTCCGGTCTCCTTCGCTCAGCCGGGTATCGCGCCGGCCTCGATTGGATACAATGCCTTCGGCTTCGTCGGCAGCATCCAGCAGGGAAACCGAACGAGCTCGTTCGGCTACGACAACCTGCGGCAACTCATCAGCGTGACCGATCCGATCGGCCGCACGACCGGCTTTGCCTACGACAATGCTGGCCGGGTAACCGACCAGACGCGCCCCGATGGCCGCGTCATCCACTTCACCTACGACGCCAACGGCAACGTAACCTCGGTCAGCCCGCCCTCGCGGCCGCAGCACGGGTTCACCTTCACGCCAGAGAACGAGACCAGCACCTACACGCCGCCTGTCGTTCCCGTTGGCGGCGCGACGCAATACGCGTACAACCTCGACAGGCAGCCGATCTCGATCCTGCGTCCGGACGGAAAGACGGTCTCCCTCGGCTACGACGCCGGCGCGCGATTGTCTACGCTCTCGATCACCCGAGGGATGTACCAGTATGACTACAACACCGCCGGCCAGCTTGGCCAGGTAACCGCGCCCGACGGAGGCAAAATCGCCTTCGCCTACAGCGGTCCGCTTCTGGCCAGCGCAACCTGGAGCGGCGCCGTGCAGGCCTCGATCGGCTTTGACTACGACAACGACTTCAGGCTCACGAGCGAGACAGCCGCCGGTGTCCCCGTCACTTTCGGCTACGACGGCGACAGCCTGCTCACCACTGCGGGCGCACTCACTCTGCAGCGCGACCCGCAGAACGGCCTTCTGAGCGGCTCAACGCTAGGCTCGATCACCGATCAATGGAGCTACGACACCTTCGGCGAACCGGCCAGCTACGCGGCCGCGTTCAACGGCGCTCCGCTGTTCAGCCAGCAACTGACCCGCAACGACGCCGGTCAGATCACGCAGAAGTCGGAGTCGGTCGCGGGCACGTCACATACTTACGCGTACGGCTACGACGGGGCTGGTCGTCTGACCAGCGTCGCGCCAGACGCGGGTGACCCGGTGACCTACGGCTACGACGACAACGGCAATCGCACCTCACGGAGCGCAGGCGCATCATCCGAATCAGGGAGCTACGACGCTCAGGACCGGCTGCTGGCCTACGGCGCGACCACGTTCACTTACACGGCAAACGGCGAGCTGGCGACGAAAACCGACTCATCCGGAACGACGACTTACAATGTCGACGAGACGGGCAACCTTCTTTCGGTCACGCTTCCAGCCGGGACGGAGATCGACTATCTCGTCGATGGCCAGAACCGCAGGACCGCAAAGACCGTGGCCGGCACGATGACCCGTCAGTGGATCTGGTCCGACCAGCTCCGGATCGCCGCGGAGCTGGACGGCTCGGGGACCGTGGTAAGCCGCTTCATCTACGGCACTCATACCAATGTCCCCGACTACATGATCCACGCCGGCGTCACCTACCGAATCATCACCGACCACCTGGGCTCGGTTCGCATCGTCGCTGACGCCTCCACGGGCACAATCGCCCAGCGTCTCGACTACGACGAGTTTGGGCGGGTGATTGGCGACTCCAACCCAAGGTTCCAGCCGTTTGGGTTCGCGGGGGGGTTGTACGACTCGGACACGGGGCTCGTACGCTTCGGCGCTCGGGACTATGACCCGTTGGCGGGGCGATGGACGACGAAGGATCCGAAGGGGTTCGCCGGCGGCGACACGAATCTGTACGGCTACGTGATGAGGGACCCGATCAACCTCATCGACCCCATGGGAACGGATTGGTTGGATACTCACGGCGATCAAGTCGCAAACATCTCGGCCGGAATCGGAGATGCGCTGCTCTTCGGGTTCGGTGATAAACTCCGCAATTGGACGGATCGTCAGTTCGGATGGGGAGGGGGTGCTTTGGTTGACCGATGTTCGGGCGCATACCGAGTATCGACAGGGGTCACATCGGCAGCGATGCTTGCCCTTGGCACGGCGCGAATTGGGTATGCCGCTGGCGCGCAGGGAATCGCCCTTGGCGCAGAAACAGTCGAGGAAGCGGTTGCTGCACGAAATACGCTAAAGGTGGCAGCCCGGCTAGGTCTGAATCAGACCGCACGCGTCTACAGCACAGAGCAGATCCTCGCCAAATACGGGACCGCTGAGGAAGCGATCGCCGCTGCCGGCCGTACAAACATCGGTTTCAATGCGGCTGGGGCCGCCGCGATCGGCGGCGCTATTAACAGTCTGCTCAACCAACCCGACTGCGGTTGCAGGTGACCCGTGAAGGTTTACGAGCATCATAAGTCAGGGCAGCTCGTGTCATTCGAGATTCGGAATGTCGGCCGCTCGCTCGCGTGTCGAATCGTCCAGAATCTCTACCCGTCGGCGCTCGTCAAGCGACAGCGCGCCGACGAGTTTGCGACTTTCACGCTAAACGGGAAGACGTTCGTGCTTGAAGAACCGTTCGGGGACAACAGCCGATATCTTATTTATCAGCAGCCTCCACAGCCTTCGTCTGAGTTAGAATCGTTGAAAGCAGCATTGGAAGGCCATCGTGCTTCGTGGTTCTTCTCAGGCGGCAAGTCTTTTCGAGTAATCGTTGGGGTGCTCGTGCTTGCGATCGTCGCGATTGCAGTGACAGCTCTAGTACTTTTGCGCTAGCCTGATGCTTGGCGTCAATCGGCGAAATCTGCGGGATTCCAGAACGATCGCGAGGGAGTTCGATGGGTATGTAACAACGCCTGGTTATGGCAAGCCACTCCCAATTCCATGAGAACGATACGGGTAACACGGGAGTTCATGCTGCGGGGCGCGCCGCTGCTTCTAACGCTGTTTCTGATTCTGTGGACGTTAGCAACCGCCCCATTTACATCCTTCGGTAATCGCTGGGCTGTCTATCCAGTCTTGGTCGTACCACCTCTGACACTTCTTCTTCATATCGGCCTCATAGTGGTGCGACGCCCCCGCTGGGCGTTTATCTTGTATGCGGTGGTTCATATGTGCATTCAGGCCTACGTTTGGCAGGTGTGCTTGATATTGATCTCGAAGGACTGGTTATAGTAACGGAATCCTTCCTCCGAATGCGCCACGGTAAATTAAGAAACCTGGTACTGGCAAGCACGATGATTGGCCTGTTGGGCTGCGTTAAACAGGATTGCAACGAGAAACTTAAACTCGTGTTTCGTCAACGTACTACGGTGATGGAGAAACCCTATCCGCAATGGTACAAGGGGGTTAACAACAGAATCGTCACGACCGTGAACGCTGGTCAGTCTCTTCCTGTTTGCACGTTCACTCCTTCCAAAGATTTTGGAGTCTACAAGGTGAGGTTGCCGGATGGAAGCATGGGATACGTCGAATACGACCCTAACATAGGGAAAGAAGTTACAAATGATCAAGCCAGGCCAATTCGCTGATTGTACGATGGCATCGTCTACGGCGTGGCACCGGACGGGACGGCCACGCGTCTTGCGGGATCGAACAGCTCGTCGAGCTCGCTGCTACTGAACGGCATTCTCGCCCGCGCCGCGGGGATCGCACCGTACGACGTGCGGGTTGGTCCCGACGGCAGCATCCTCTTCCCCGATCAGGAGCTCGACGTCATCTACAAGGCCGCGAACGTCTTCCCTCCGCCGAAGGGTCTGCAGCCGCTTCCCTCACCGGACGGCTCGGTTGCCTATGTCTTCGAGAGCGGACGCCACACGCGGACCGTGGAAACGCTCACCGGCACGACGCAGCTCCAGCTCCTTTACGACGCGAACGGCGGTGTGACCTCGGCTGTCGACGCCGACTCCAATACGACGGTCATCGAGCGCGACGCCACCGGTACGCCGCTGGCCATCGTCGCTCCCGGCGGCCAGCGGACGACTCTGGCGGTCGTCTCCGGCCGCCTCACCTCGGTGACCAATCCCGCCGGCGAAACGATCCAGCTCGACTACGACACCCAGGGTCTGCTTGCGCACTTCACCGACGGCCGCGGCGGCATCCACACGTTTACTTACGACACGAACGGCCTGCTCATCAAAGACCAGGGGCCGGCCGGCGGGTTCATCGCCTTCGCCCGCAGCGGCAACCCGCGCTCCTACACGGTCACGACCACGACTGCCGAGGGACGCTCCGAGCAGTTCGGGGTCCAGCTCCTCAGCGATACCACCGCCCGCCGCGATCACACCTCGGCCGACGGCACCCAGTCGCACATGCTGTTCCTCGATGCCACGTCCTCGTCGACATCCTCCGACGGAACGACGACGAGTGACACGTCCAGGGCCGACGCGCGGTGCTGAGGCTGGATCACGCGTTGGCCGCTCACCCGCGCGCGCTCGATGGGAATGCCGGCAAGATGCTGGCATGATGGCAGATCGACGCCGGTTTGTGGCGGGATCGTCGGGATCGAGAAGGCGAATAATGGAAAGCCGTTCCGGATCAGAACGTGTCAGCCTCATATTCTTCGCACTTTTTCTTGCAAGTTGCACGCGGCATTCCGCAATTTTGAGATATGCATCGGCACGCCACGTGGTTGTTCAAGAGCGCCGACCTGGAGTGCTGTTGGTTTCGGGCGCTACGATTCATAGTGGCTCGTGTATTGATGGCGTCATCCAGCAGAGTAAGGATTCTGAGGTTACCCTCGTTGTAAAGTTGGTGCCGGCTGATGGTCACTGTTCTGGCGAATTCTTCGCCCTGGTATCGAGTCGCGGTACAAAGACAATCAAGCTGGGCATCCCTAACAGCTCAGACCCTCAGGAACTTGGCATAATCTGGAGCAGCAAGTGAGGCGGTGGATGACGCCGCTTCTGATTCTGATGTGCTACGGCGCGAACGGAGCCGGCCGCCCACCAGATGTCTCCGACGTTGTGGCATACGCGAGACAGATCGACGTCGCGAAGATCGATGCGGCGTTGAAGCCGGAGTCGCTGGAGTTGTGGCTCTCTTCCCGCGAGTTGAACCTGGACCATGTTCGATGGAGCCGTGGCGACTGCGACATCCGGCCCGACGAATCCCCGTCGAAACACGACTATCCCCTCTGCGTAAGGATCGACTTCCGATGTCCGAACGGGTGGGGATGGATGTCGCTGAAAATCGGAACGATCCACAAGGGTATCCGCGGCCGTCCGGAATTGCTGCATTGCGTTGTCAAGAGCAGGGGCTTCCCACGGCACGGCGCGTTTCATGGAGTGAAGAAGCTCTCAGAATTCCGGGCAGTGCTGGATGCCGTCGATGCGGATGCACACCGCCGTTAGGAGATGCAGGCGGGGCGGAGGGTGCCAAGGACGAATCGCGATCAGGCAGCCTGCGGCTGATCCTTCACCAGCGAATACAGGTAGTCTAAGCTACGCCCCGTGGTCACCTACGATCAGATCCGCGACATCGCCCTGCACCTCCCCGGCGTTGAGGAGGGGACTTCCTACGGCACCCGCGCTCTGCGCGTGAAGGGGAAGTTCATGGTCCGGCTGAAAGAGGATGGCCAGTCGGTCGTCTTCCGCGTCGGGTTCGATGAGCGCGACCTCCTGATGCAAACGAAGCCGAAGGTCTTCTTCATCACCGATCACTACCTCGGCTATCCGGCCGTGTTGCTTAGCCTGGCGGCGGCTACCCGCAAGGAGGCGACCGACATCGTCGAGATGTCGTGGCGGTTCGTGGCGCCGAAGCGGCTGCAGGCGTCGCGGAAGGGGTAGCCTGCGCGATGATTGGCGGGTTGCTGATGTCAACGCACTCATGGACAGGCGTGCGAAGCCCGAGTCCGTTGGCCCCGGTCCACTCGCAGTAGTACCAATAACCAACTTTCTAAAAACAACCGGGTAGGGAAATACCGCTCCAGATCCTCTCCCATGAGTAGAGTCACAAGTGTCTGCCGGTGCGGCTTGGGGCCGGGCGCCGGGAAAAGGCAGGAGAGATGGCAGAGAGAGCATCCCTCGTGGAGGAGCGGATTCTGCTTCGGAGTCTCAGCGGCGGCAACCGCGAGGCCTTCTGGCCGTTATGGCTGGAGCACCGCCTGCATCTCTACGGCGTGTGCCTGCGGCAGATGCGGGGGTCGAAGGCTGACGCACTGGACGCCGTGAGCCGTTCAATGCTGCTGGCCTTCCGCAAGCTGCCGGCGCACGCGACGAAAATCGAGAATCTGCAGGCCTGGCTGACGCGGCTCACGCGCAACGTCTGCGCCGACATACGCCGCGAACAGCAGCGGCTGAGCGTGGTCGGCGCGATGGCGGGTGTGGCCGCCGACGAGATCATCTCCGAAGAGCTGGGCGCGGCCGATCCGAGTCCATCCCCCGAGGAGGTCGCGCTGTCGAACGAGATGCGCGTCAGGCTCCAGCATGCCATCGACAGCCTGCCGCCACTTCTGCGCTGCGTGGCCCAGATGCGGTTCCTTCACGAAGCCTCGTACGAGGCGATCGCCAGCACCCTGTCGATCACCCAGCCGACGGCGCGAAAGCGCGTGCAGCAGGCGCGCACGGTGTTGCGGTCATGCACCTGACCAATTCACAAGGTGCGCGCGGCAGGCGTCTTCCATCCGACAGCCGGAAAGCCATGAACGCATCGCTCGTGTTGACGGTCGGGCGCAGGCCGGATGGCTTCGCCTTTATCACCCCCGCTCCGGACTGGATCGAGTTGCGCGCCGACGCTGCCGGCGACGTCGACGCCGCGCAGCTTCGCTCGCGGACACCGGCAACGTTGCTCTACACGCTGCGCGGCGTCATCGACGAACGGCGGGAGCGTCTTCTGCGCGCGGCGTCGGCCTTCGATCTCATCGATCTGGAGCGCTCGGACCTCGACGACATGATGCTCCTGCAGCGCATCCGCCCGGAGCGGCGCGTCATCACCTGGCGAGGCAGAGCCCGGACGATGGACGACCTCGATGACGCTCTCCGCGCCATCCGGCGCGTCCCGGCGCGGCTCTACCGCATCGAAGTGGAGACGCCGCGCTGCAGCGAGACGCTGTGGCCGATGGCTCTTCTGAAACGCGAGCAGGGCAAGGACCTCACCGCCTATGCCGTCGGCACGATCGGACTCTGGACGCGCGTCCTTGCGCCGCACCTCGGCGCGCCCATCGTCTTCGGCGGCGACGACTCTCCGCTCGACGGGATGCTCTCGGTGGAGCAGTGCATTACCGACTACGGCTTCCCACGCCTCGAACCGATCGACGAGATTTTCGGCATCGTCGGCGATCCCGTGCTCCGCTCGCTCTCGCCGCGCCTGCACAACGCCGGCTTCCGGGCGCTTGGCCGCCGCGCGCTCTACCTCCCCTTCCACGCTCCCGACTTCGCCGACTTCTGGTCGGCGCTCATCGACGATCGCGGCCTGGAGTCGCTCGGGGCACCGGTCGGCGCGCTCTGCGTCGTCTCCCCGCACAAAGAGGTCGCCGTGAGCGCGGCGCCGGCCAGGACGCCGATGGTGGTGCGTACTCGCTCGTCAAACTTCTTCGTGAACGAAGGGGGCCTCTGGACAGCCGACACGACCGACCCCGAGGGAGTGCTGCTCACGCTGCGCGAACGGCGCGTCGAGCCGCGCCGTCGGCGCGTTGCCGTCGTCGGCTGCGGCGGGTCGGGTCGCGCAATCGCCGCGGCGTTGCAGCAGGCAGGCGCCGACGTCACGATCGTGAACCGCGGCTTCGACCGCGCCTCGCTCGCCATCAGACTCCTGCAACTCCCGTTTGTCCCGCTGGCCAGCTTCTCGCCGCGCGGCTATGACATCGTCGTCAACGCTACGCCGGTCGGATGTCACGCCGGTGAGGCGCCGTTCGATCCCTCCGAGCTCGACGATGAGACCGTCGTGATCGATCTCGTCTACGGCCAGGAGCCGACGTCGCTCGTCGCGGCCACCCGCGCACGCGGTCAGGTCACGATCGACGGACGCGACGTGCTGCGCACCCAGGTCATGAGCCAGTTCCATCTCATGACCGGCGAACCGATGCCCGCTGAGGTACCGGGCCGCATTCTCGGCTGGTGCGCCGGCGACGGCGAAGAAGTGATCGCGGCGTCAGGGGGCGCGGCATGACCGCGCTCGTTCCTGCCTTCCACCGGGAAGACGTATGATTTCCGCCGTGTCTGAGCCGCGCGTCGTGCTCGCCTTTGACCTCGGTCTCCAAGATCGGACGCCCACCCCGGCTGTCGGGCGACGGGCCCCGGCGAATGACTGGAGCGCGGTATGACGGTCGAGCCGCGGGAATCGAACGTCGTGAGCCGTGATTCGGACAGCGTCTCATCTCCGACTCCCGACGCCCGACTTCCGGCTCCCGACATCGCCCGTCTCTACCTCCCCGCTGACCGCATCGATCTCGTCGAAGGCGTTCGCGCGATGGCGCGTGAGAAGCTCGCGCCGCGCGCCGCGCAGTACGACGAGACGGCCACCTTCCCGCACGACGACTTCCGCGATCTCTTCGAGGCAGGCCTCCTCGGCGCCACCATTCCGCGCCACCTCGGCGGTCTCGGTCTCGGTCCGTACCGAGGCGACATCTTCACGCTCTGGATGCTGACGAAAGAGATCGCCCGCGCCGACCTTTCCCTGGCCCGCTGCTGGGAAGGGCACGTCAACTCGCTCGTCTTGATCGACGGTATGGGGACGGACGAGCAGAAAGGGCGCTGGTTCGACGGCGTCCTCACGCGCGGCGAGACCTGGGTGGCCTGGAGCGGCGAGCCGCAAGCGCGCGCGCCCGGCGAGACAGCGCGTTTCGGAACCTTCGCGGAGCGCATCGACGGAGGCTGGCGTCTCGATGGAACGAAGGCCTTCGCCACCAGTGCCGGCGGCGCGCGCTGGGCCATCCTTCTCGTCAACACCGCCGGACCCGGGGGTGCGCGTCACGCATCAGGCGACGTCGACCATCTCCTTCTGATGGCGTGCGATCTCAAAGATCCCTCCGTCAGCATCGACGGCTCGTGGTGGGATCCGATCGGAATGCGGGCCACGGTCAGCCACGCCGTCCGCTTCGACGGCACGTTCATCCCCGACTCCAACCTGCTCGGCTATCCCGGCCAGTACCTCCTCGAAAACTGGCAGACCTGCTTCGCCCCGCAATACGGTGCGTCGTTCCTCGGCGCGGCAACCGCGGCCTACGACTACGCCATCCAGTCGATCCGCGCGCAGAAAAAAGAGGACGACCCTTACGTCCAGCACCACGTCGCCAGGATGTCGATGAACCTCGACACCGGCAATCTCTGGCTGCGCCACGTGGCCACGCTGTGGGAGAGCGGCCGTTTCGCCGAGGCGCAGGTGGCCGGCAATCGCGTCCGGCATCTGCTCGAGCACCTTTCCATCGAGACCGTCGATCATTGCATCCGCTCCTGCGGCGCGCGCGCTCTCATCAAACCGAGCCCCGTCGAGCGGATCTGGCGCGATCTCTCTCTCTATGTCCGCCACGACAACGACGACCACGTCCTGGCCACGATCGGCAAGGCCGTCCTCGGCAAGAGTTACGACGTCTCGTTCTACAAGCCCTGACGAAGAGGAGGAGCCATGAACGGCAGCGATGCTCCCGTCAAACGTGTCGACCGCACCATCTGGCTCTTCGGCCTCGGCTACTTCATCGCCTACACGCCGTACGCGGCGCTGGTGAAGGCGCTGTCTGCCGGACGCCTGCCCGGCATGGCCGGCATCGACGGACTCACCCTCCTGCCGTCGGTGCTCGCCGGCACGATCGTCACGCTGCCGATCTACGTACTGCTCCTCGGCTGGCGGCGCTACGCGTGCGTGCCGTCGCGGGCCGTGATCATCTCAGGCTTCGGAACGGCACTCATCATCGCCACCACCACCCTCGCCTACGCCTTTCACAACATCTCCGTGCTCTTCGCGCTGCTTCTGCTCCGAGGAGGCATGCTGATCATCGCGCCGATCACGGACCTCATCGGCGGGCGTCGCGTGCGCTGGTTCTCATCCGTGGCGCTCGTGATCAGCCTGAGCGCCGTTCTGCTGGGAATCGTGGCCACGAACAACCATCGCCTGACTGCCGCCGCGATCATCAATCTGGCTGTTTATCTGGCCGGATACCAGATCCGCCTGCCGCAGATGACGCGATATGCCAAGATCGAGCACCCGGAGACCACGAGGACTTACTTTGTCTGCGAGATCATGGTCACTCTGGTCTTCCTCGCTCTCATCCCTCTGACCGGAGCCGCCTTCGGTGTCGAATCCCTGCGCCATGGCCTGTTGCTGATCGTGAGCGGCACCGCCACCGCCAGCGTCGGCTTCCTCATCGGCGTGCTATACGCGACGCTCTACGTTTTCACCACGCTCATCTACCTCGACCGCCGCGAGAACACCTTCTGCATGTCGATGAACGTCTGCTCGAGTCTTCTGGCCGGAATGGCCGCCTCGTACGCGCTGACGCGAGTCCTGGGAATGCCCACGCCGGCGTGGTTCGAGCTCACCGGCGTAGGGATGATCATGATCGCCCTAATGTTCCTCTCGCCCCTGCACCATGTTCCGGAATGGGTATACGCGGCCGCGGTGCAGAGGCTGCCGTTCGGTCACGCCAGAAAAGGGGATTAGGTGTGACGACGACGAGGCGATGGCCGGTTGGGAGTGGCGATATCAGGCGGCCGGCTCGTTCAACAGTTGATCCCAGATATTGGTCAGCTTAAGGCTCTTCACTAGTGAATCAACTGCGACGGCGTCCAGCTTGCGGCGTGAAAGAAACGTGTTCAGCGCCTTGGATGGCACCAGATGAACCTGCGGAGGACTCTCTAAATCGCGGATCGACCGCTGGAACACAACGAAGGCAATGTAGTGATGCGTCCGAGGCTTAAAATGCTCGACTGGCCAGTTGCTGGTACCAGCAAGAGTCTTGACGTCGATGGTTATCGCCTGACCCGATGACAGCACAACCGTGATGTCGACGCCGTCCGGCTGCGCCAATGTCAGATTCGCGTCGGCTCCCAGCCGGTGCAGGACAGAGACAACATGGAACTTCGCCGCAAGCTCGAGATGGCGTCCAAGCGTCACCCAGGAGGGACGCTCGACCGCAAGCGGCGGAACGTAGACGGGTGCCTCCCACGCATCGGGATCGTTCAGCCGTTCGAGCGTCTGAGCCTCGATCTCGTCGTCCGAGTACTTTCGTTTTCGTGCGCTCATAGATGCCAGCCGGTGATGAAACGCAACGTCCTGTTGCCGAGATCGACCACGATCAGCTCCAGCGGATCGCCCGCGTCCGTGCGTCCGCGAACACGGTAACGATTCCGGTCTTTCTTGTCACGGATCACGTGGATTCCGTTCCAGAGCACCTCCATGACATCCCATCTCGTAATGTCATGAACAGCCAGCTTACGATCGTTGAACGTGATCTCGTAACCGTTCGGATCGAAGCGGCTCCAGTTGACCACCACGTTATTCTAAGCTACTCAATCCGTGTGGGTTGCAAACATCCACCTCCGGGCTGAATGACCTGCTCCAAGTGGACAAGCGAATCCATATGTATCGTTCAATTCCTCCCCCGGTGGCTCCGTTCCTGCACTGTGATCAGTGTGTCAGTCAGAACGGTAGCCATCCCACTTTTTCTTCTCGCCACCGCCGCCACCGTCCAGGGACGTGTCGTCAGGCACAAGGTTGTCGCCCCGGCGTTCACCGAGGCTGCGGCCAATGACGCGGCGAAAAGACCGCTGCTCAGCTCCAAAGCCAAGCCGGGCTCGGCGGTGCTGCGCGCCCAGGTCCTTCTCGATCGAGCACACTATTCGCCCGGAGAGATCGACGGCAGATACGGCAGCAACATGCGGATGGCGGTCGCGGCTTTCAATCTATCCAAAGGCATTCCGGGCGGAGAGAACATCATCGCCGCAACGTGGGATGCTCTCGACAAGGATGTGGCACCTGTCCTCGTGCCCTACACCGTAGCGGCCGCCGATGTAGCCGGTCCCTTCGTTCCGACCCCGCCGGAGACGGAGGACAAGGCCAAGCTCACGGCCCTCGGATATCAATCCGTCGCCGAGGAGCTCGGGGAGAAGTTCCATGTAAGCCCGGGGCTGCTGCAAACGCTCAACCATGGTGTCGCGCTCGACAAAGCTGGGGCGCTCATTCAAGTGCCCAATGTGGAGCGGCCGCCGCTGCCCAAGACGACCGGGATGAGCATCCGCGTCAGCGAGAGCCGCAAGGCCGTGGAGGCGGTCGACGCCACCGGCGCCGTGCTGGCCACCTATCCGGCCACGATCGGCAGCGTCCATGACCCGCTCCCGATCGGGAAGTGGAAGATCAACGGCGTCGAGTGGGACCCGAGCTTCCACTACAACCCGGACCTCTTCTGGGACGCTGAGGCCGGCGACAAGAAGGCCAAGCTTCCTCCCGGCCCGAACAATCCTGTCGGCGTCGTCTGGATCGATCTGTCGAAGCCGCACTATGGCATCCACGGAACACCCGAGCCGTCGATGATCGGCAAGACCACGTCGCACGGTTGCATCCGCCTGACGAACTGGGACGCCCGCGAACTGGCCACGATCGTGACGCCGGGCATGCCCGCGATACTGGAGAAATGAGACCGATCAAGCGAATGGCGTTCACGTTCACCGCGCTGTGCGTGGCGGGACTGGCGTGGATGGCCGCAGGCACGACGCCGGACCGGAACGGACCGCAACCGCCTGTCCGCTCCGCATCGCAGACGTACACCATCCCGGCGAAGTCCATCATCCTTCCCACTTCGCCCGAAAGCGCTCCCCGGCCGCTGGCGATGCCGGTGGCCGGCGTCGATCCAGGCAGCATCCACGACAACTTCGACGAGATGCGCGGCGGCGACACGCGGCGACACGACGCGCTCGACATCCTCGCCCCGCGCGGGACGAACGTCGTGGCCACGGACGACGGGACGGTGAAGAAGCTCTTCACCAGCGTGGCCGGCGGTCTGACCGTCTACGAGTTCGATCCGGACGAGCGGTACTGCTACTACTACGCGCATCTCGACGCCTACGCGCCGGGCCTTCACGAAGGGCAGGTTCTGCGCCGCGGCGATCTGATCGGCTACGTCGGGACGACCGGCAACGCTCCGAAAGACACGCCCCATCTGCACTTCGCCGTCACCCGCCTCGATCCGGACAAGCGATGGTGGACGGGTACGGCGATCAATCCCTATCCTCTGCTGTACAAAGCGCGGTAATCCGCAGATGGACGAAAAGCCCATCCGCAGATGACACAGACTAGACGCAGATTCAAGACGGTTTTATCTGTGTACATCTGCGACATCTGCGGATGGGCTTTTCGTCCTAATGCACGCCGTGCATGCGCAGCAGCATCTGCCACAATGCGTGCCCTCCGCCGAAAACGAGCACGGCGCCGATCAGCACGACGACCAGAATCACGATGTACGACGATCTCTTACTCATATGCGAGTGCCTCCCTGACGGCCAGTCGAGCGGAACGCCGCGCGGGGTAGAAGCTGCTCAGCGCGGCGAGGATGAGGACGAGCAGCAACCAGACAGCGAGAGCCGTCGGTGACAGGACGAAGTCGAGCGTGCTGCGGATGAACATCCGCCCGGTTGCGGCGTCGAGCGCGAACGTGATCGGCACCGAGGCCATGACGGCCACGCACCAACTCAGGACGGCCATGACCGTCCCCTCGAACACCACGTAACGGGCGATCGTGCGCAGCGTGGCGCCGATGGCGCTGAGGATGCCGATCTCGCGCGTCCGCTCGAAGACGTTGAGCGTCAGCGTCGAGGTCAGACCCAATCCGCCGACGAGGACGACCAGCAGCGCGGCGAAGATCAGGGCGCTCTTGATGATGACCAGATGGTCGGTGAACGACTTGCGCGAATCGCTGAGCGCCTGGATGCCGGCCACGCCGATGCCGGCACGGTCGAGGGCCTGCTCGATCGCCTTCGACGCCGCGATCTGGCCGGCCACATCGCGCTGCCGCGTCACGATGCGCACGCTGCGCGTCTGATCGGGCGGCAGGCCGGTCGCTCTGAAAATCGTTCGCGGCGGCGCGTAGACCGTCGGATGCGGATTCAGCTCCTTGACGATGCCGGCGATGCGCCAGCGGACGGTTCGTTCGTTGATGCGCAGCGGAATGTCGCCGCCGAGGTGAAGAGATGGATCGCGCGACAGAACGGCCTGATTGATGACCGCCACCGCATCGTCGTCCGGCCTCAGCCAGCGTCCCGCGATCAACGGGATATCGAGCAGCTTTGTATTCGCATCCGGACCGACGAGGCTGACGTTCGATTCTCCCAACGTCGCGCCCGACTCGGTCCAATACTCGGCGCGAACGACATCGGGCACAGACGCAATCGCCCGCGCCACGTCCGCAACCGGATACCGGCGCGACAAGACTGCCTGGATGTCGAACCGCCGCGCACGCGCGTCCGCGTCGAGCGTCCGCGTCCAAGCCGCGGATACGTTCAACGCCGCGATGAAGGCCGCGCCGCCCGCGGCCAGCGTGGCCACGGTCAGGATCAGCCGTCCGCGGCGATGAAACGTCGTTCGCAACGACAACATCAATGGCCGCGGCAGCCACGCGATCCGCGCCAGCCATCGATCGAACCGCCTGGCGCCGAACGGCCGGCGGCCGATGTCGTTGCTGAACGCTTCGTGGATGCTGATCCGTGAGGCGCGATAGACCGGCACCAGGGAAACCAGCAGTGGAATGAGGATTCCCGCCGCAACCTCGGCGGCGATGATCCAGAGAGGCGGTCTGGCGTCGGAAATCGTCGCGTTCAGCATGCCGGCGCAGAAGCGGGCGTAGGCGCGTCCGGCGGAGATGCCGAGGGGAATGCCGATACAGAGAGCGCCGGCGGCGAGAATCGCCACTTGCCCGAGATAGAGCGCGGCGATCTGGCGTGTCGAGGCGCCGAGCGTCTTCATCACGCCGACCTGGCGGAGCTGTTCGCTGAGCAGCGCGTGGATCATGTTCGCCACCAGGACGGCGCTCAACGCGAAGGTCAGCGCGCCGAACGCACCGAGGAGGAAAAGGAACGTGTCCATCTGCGCCGCATGCGGATGGCGCCCGGGAGTGGGGACGTCGATGCGTGTGACCTTGCGGCCTTGCTTGCCGATCGACTCCGCGACGCGGTTGGCAACATCGCGGATGTGACGCTCGTCAAGACGGTCGCCGGTAACGATGATGCGCAACTGCTGATCCGCAGATGTCGCAGATAAGCGCAGATATTGATTCCTCCCATCTGTGTTCATCTGTGTCATCTGCGGATCAAAGCTTTTGGATACGAAGCCCGCAACGGCATGCTCCATCCATCCCGGCGCAAGGCCGGCCGCGTGGACGGTCCCGGCGACACGCAGCGACTGCTCGGTGTGATCACTCGTACGAACGAGCACGCGGTCGCCGATGGCCGCGCGGGCGACGGAGAGCGACGAGCGTTCGATCAGCACTTCGTCGTCGCCCGGCGGCCAGGCGCCGGCCTCGGGCGTGAAGCGATCGATACGGATATCGTGGAAATCGCGGACGACGAAGAGGATCAGCGGCACCCATTGATCCTTCCCCACCCGCAGGCGTCCGCCGATGACCGGCCGCGCCTCGACATCGCTGACGCCGGGGACGCGGCGCACCGAATCGATCAGCGCATCGCTCAAGCCGGCACCGTCGAGCACCAGAATCGCCGAGGCCGGGTGCGTATCGCTGTATGTGGTCTTCAGCTCGCGCGTCAGGACCGAGTACGCCGTCAGGATCGTGCCGACGCCGAACGCGCCGGTGGCCATGGCTGCGACGGCCAGAGCCGTCCGGAGCGGCGTCTCCGCGATGTCGCGAAGGACTTTTCGCCAGCGCGCCGCGATCACGCCACGCACCCATCGGCGATCGTCACCGTGCGGCTGACGGACGAAGCGGCCTCCTGGTCGTGCGTCACCACCAGCAGCGTCTTGGCGTCCGCCGCCAGCTCGCCGAAGAGGCGGAAGATGGCCACGCTCGTCTCCGAATCGAGATTGCCCGTCGGCTCGTCGGCCAGGATGACCGGCGGATCGTTCGCCAGTGAGCGAGCGATGGCCACGCGCTGCTGCTGCCCACCAGAGAGCGCCGATGGAAGCTTGTCCGCCTGATCGGCGACGTTCACGCGATCGAGCAAGTCCATCGCGCGCCGCCGGCGCTGACCGGCCGGCCGCGTACCGCAGAAATCCATCGGCAGCATGACGTTCTCGGCGACGGTCAGGGTCGGCAGCAGTTGGAAGAACTGGAAGACGAATCCGACCGTTTGCCCGCGCCACCGCGCCAGCTCGTCGTGCGTCAGTCCGTGGATGGCCGCGCCGCCGACGGTCAGCGATCCGGACGAAGGGCGGTCGATCCCGCCGACCATGTTGAGCAGCGTCGACTTCCCGCTGCCGGATTTGCCGACGATGGCGACGAACTCGCCCGCGGCGATCTCGAGGTCGATGTTGCGAAGGGCGGGGAATGCACCGGCTGGTGTGTTGTAGGTCTTGGTGAGGCCTTGCAGATGGATCATGCCGCGCAGGTTGCGGCTTTCCTTCTGAACGGCGCTTGAATGGGGTGTTCAGGTGTCGTTCAGGTTAGGGTGTGTTATTGGGGGGGGAGCGAGCGTCGCGCCGGCGGCTCGCCGGCTGGATCGCCAGCGGCTCGCTGGCGAGTGAGTAACCGCCGCCGAGCAGGCGGCGGTCCAGCCGGCGGGCCGCCGGCGCGACGTCACCAACCACGCAACATGCGCATCCTCATCGCCGAAGACGAACCGACCCTCTCCCGCCAGCTCGAAGCCGCGCTGACCGATTCCGGCTACGCCGTCGACTGCGCGCTGGACGGCGAGAGGGCCGACTTCCTCGGCTCCACTGAGAGCTACGACGCTGTCATCCTCGACCTCGGCTTACCGAAAATCGACGGACTGACGGTGCTCCGACGCTGGCGCGACGCCGGCCTCGGCGTCCCCGTGCTCGTGCTGACAGCGCGCGATAGCTGGCATGAGAAGGTCCGTGGCATGGACGGCGGCGCGGACGATTACGTCGCCAAGCCGTTTCAGATGGAGGAAGTGCTGGCCCGCGTGCGCGCCTTGATCCGCCGCGCCAGCGGACAGGCCAACCCGGAGCTTCGCTGCGGCGCGGTCGTCCTCGATTCCCGCAACTCCCGCGTCACGCGCGACGGCTCTCCCGTAAAACTGACCGCACACGAATTCCGCGTGCTCTCCTACCTCATGCACCACCGCGGCCGCGTCGTTTCCCAGAATGAGCTGACGGAGCACATCTACGCGCAGAGTTTCGACCGCGACTCCAATACCGTGGAAGTCTTCATCGCCCGACTTCGCCGAAAGCTCGGGGCGACATTCATCGAGACCGTGCGCGGATTGGGCTACCGCATCGAGGCCGGCTCGTGAAGTCGTTCCGTTCACGCCTTCTCCTCGGTTCGGTCCTCGTCGTCGGCGGTCTTCTGCCTATCTTCCACATGACGTCGATGGCTCTCTTCCGGCGCTACCCGCACGGCATCGAGATGCGCGTCGATCACGTGCACCTGATCATCGTGGCGCTGATCTTCATCGCCGTCGGCGTTTCGATGATGCGGCGCGGGTTGTCGCCCTTCGACGAACTGCGCGCGCGCCTGGCAGCCGTGCGCGACGGCAGAGAAAAACGCCTGAAAGGACGCTACCCCTCCGAGGTGCAGCCGCTCGTGAACGATCTGAACGCGTTGCTCGAGCACCGCGACGAAATCGTGCGGCGCGCGCTGGGCAAGGCCGGGGACCTCGCCCACGGCTTGAAGACGCCGCTGGCGGTGCTGATTCACGAAGTGCAACGCCTCGATGACGCGGGACAACACGACCTGGCCGCCGAAATGCGCACCCAGCTCGACCGGATGCGCCGCCAGATCGACTATCACCTCGCCCACGCCCGCGCCGCCGCCTCGGGGAGCACGCTCGGCGCCCGCGGCTCCGTTCTCGAGTCCGCCGAGGCCCTGGCCCGGACCCTTCTCCGCTTGCACGCCGAACGCGGCCTGATCATTCATGTAGAAGTCGCTGCCGATCACGCCGTCCACGCCCAACGCGAAGACCTCGACGAGATGCTCGGCAACCTGCTCGACAACGCCTGCAAGTTTGCCCGATCCCGCGTGGCGATCACCTCATCGCTTGACGATGCCTCGGTGGTCATCACCGTCGACGACGACGGCCCCGGTCTCGATCCCACCCTGCGCGATGCGGTCCTCCAGCGCGGCGTCCGCGCCGATGAAGCGGCCTCGGGATCGGGGTTCGGGCTGGCCATCGTCCGCGATCTCGCGGAGCTGTACGGCGGCTCGATCGCATTGGAGCGAGCGCCCGAGGGCGGCGTGCGGGCCGTGCTGCGGCTGCCGCGGTGCTGATCCACGGCGAACGCATCCGATTACAATAGGCCCATGCCGGAATCAGAGATCGAAACAGAAAACCTGCAGGAAGCCATTCACGAGGAGTTGGAGAAGGAAGGCGGCAACCTGCTGAAGCGGATCGCGCTCACGACTGCGATCATGGCCGCCTTCGCCGCGGTTGCCGCGCTTCGCGCCGGTGCCACCGTGAATGAAGCGTTGGTCCTCAAGACCGAAGCCACCCAGGCCCAGGCGCAAGCGTCAGATCAGTGGGCCTACTATCAGGCCAAGGGAATCAAGGCGGCCACGCTCGACAGCACCGCCGCAGCTTGGAGTGCCGCCGGAAAGCCGGTGCCGCCCAATCTGGCCGCCAGCCATAAGCGTTATGCCGACGAGCAGGCCGCCATCACTGTTGCCGCACGCGAGAAGGAGCACGAGCGCGACGAGCGCAACGCCGAGGCCGAACACCTGCTGCACCAGCATCACCGCTTCGCGAACGCCGTGGCGATGTTGCAGGTGGCCATCGCGCTAGGCGCGGTGGCCGCGTTGACGAGAATCAGCCTGGTTTGGGCTGGCTCCGCGCTCGTCGGCCTGGCCGGCATCGCGTTTTTTGTTTCGGCGCTTGTGGCATGAGCGAATCGCGCTGACGGTGGGCTAGGAGCCTGTGCGGCAGAAGGACCAGTCGGAGATAACTGCCGGGTATCTGCCCGCTTGTCACGGCGGATGGGGTAATTTCGCCTGATTTCGGAAACTGCGGCGTTACTAACTGGTTCCGCGAACCAAAGAACTGGTCCAAGGAACGAGAAAACTCGTTCCTTGAACGCAAGAACTCGTTCCACGGACGAGAAAACTCGTTCCCGGAACCAGAAACCTCGTTCGCTCCAACCAGAAACCTCGTCCGCTCGGACAAGAGGCCTCGTTCGCTCGGACAAGAAACCTCGTTCCTGGGACAAGAAACCTCGTTCGCTCGAACGAGAAACCTCGCTCCTGGAACTAGAAACCTCGTTCCCTCGAACGAGAAATCTCGTTCCGGGGACCCAAAGCTCGTTCCCGGGACCAAAAAACTCTCCAGTGGACACGAACTCTCGGCCCCAATGGCCTGAACTTAAGGCGGTCGGAGCGCGCTCGCCGGCTGGCCAGGCACGTCTCGGCACCTCGGCGGCTGGACGCCAGCGCTCTGACCGCGAGTGCCACCGGCAGCGGGCGGGATGGTAACCTTGTGCACGCTCACGCGTCTGAGCATTGAAGGCAATGGAATTACTCCTCAATCTGACTTGGCTGGCCATCGCGATCGCCGCGTTCGCGCGGCTGGGCGTGTGGGCATCGGCTGAGACGGACCGCCGCCGCGTCCACTTGGCCGTTGTGGCCACCGCGTGCGTGATCGTGCTGCTGTTCCCGATCATCTCGATCACGGATGATCTCGAGGACTCGGCCGCCGTGCTCGAGGAGTCGGCCACCATCAAGCGGGTAGCTGCCTCGGCCGTGCTGCTGCACGTGATGCCGGCCCTGGTGGCCACATTATCTGTCGGCGTACTTGCCGCTACTCTCAGCCTCCTCGGCTTCATGACCGAGGAGTCGTTCGTCCTTCCCCTTTCCCTGACCGCGCCTGTCGTCTCGCTGCGCGGACCGCCATCCATCGCCTGCTGATCGTCCCCGGCAATCGCCACACGACACAGACGAAGGAGAGGTCTTCATGCTCACCCGCATCAGGCGGGGGCGCACGCCTTTTGGCGCGCTCAAGGAAGTACCGAGGCACCCAACGGATCACCGGCTTGCGCGCGCGTTTCTGCGTGCCGCGGCGCCGATCCTCCTGCTGGTTTTCGCAATCGCCGTCCAACCAATCTCCGCGCAGCAGCTGGTTGGCGCCATCACGCTCGACGAGGCGTTGCGTCAGTTTCGCGCGCGTGGATTCGATCTGCTCCTCGCCAACGCTTCGATCGCCGGCGCCGAGGGTGACGTCGCCTCGGCCGGTGCGATTCCCAATCCGCAGCTCTCGCTCGCGCGCGGGAGGACGTCGACCTACGACCCGGCACTGTGCTCCGGCTGCTCGAACACATCGATCACCGCGGCGATCACGGATCAATTGGCGATCTCGGACGCGCTGACCGGCAAGCGGAGACTACGCACCGACATCGCGCGCGCCGCGCTCGAAGCGGCGAAGCACTCGCGCGCGGACGCCGAGCGCACGCTCGGTTTCGCCGTCAAGCAACAACTGCTGCAGGCGGAGCTCGGCAAACAGGCGCTGATCTTCGCGCAAGAGGCGCAGAGGCTAACCGCGGAGACGCTCGATCTCGTGACGAAGCGCTACACGGCGGGCGCGGTGTCGGAAGCCGACGTGGCCCGCGCCGAGGTACAGAAGCTCGAGGCGGATCAGGCAGTCGACGTGGCCGGACAATCGCTCGCGCAGGCCGAGGCCGCGCTGGCATTCTTCCTGGGCTATGACGATGTGCCGCCAGGATTCGACGTCGCCGATGATCTTCTTCGCGCAACGCCGTCGCCGCGGCTCGCGGCTACCTCTCACGACGAGCTGCTGCGCGAGGCGCTTGCGAACCGGCCCGACCTCGCCTCGGCGCGTGCGCAACTGCAAGGCGCGCAAGCAGCCGTCGATCTCGCGCACAGGCTTCGCATCCCCGACGTCTCCCCCTCGCTTCAATACTCGCGCGAGGGGAGCGGTCAGAATGCGCTCTCCCCTCCGACCGTGACGTTCGGGATCGCGGCGACGCTTCCGGTTTTCAATCACTACCGCGGCGAAGAGTCGCGCGCCGAGGCCGATCTTCAGACCCGCGACATTTCGCGTAAAAAGATCGAAGCGCAGATCGGTTCCGACGTCTCCTCCGCACTCGGCTCATTCACCAGCGCGCGGAACCGCACCGCGCGTATGCAGGACCGCCTGCTCGATCGCGCCGCACGCGCGCGCGACCTCGTGCGGCTGCAGTACGAAAAGGGCGCCGCATCGCTCTTCGAGTTTCTCGATGCGCAGCGCACATTCCTCGGCACACAGACCGAGTACCTCCAAACCCTCAACGACTACTGGACCGCCGTGTTTCAACTGGAACAGGCCACCGGTGTGGAGCTTCGTCCATGAATCGCAACATCGTCACCGCTTCGTCGCTGCTCTTTCTTCTGATCACCGCTGTTTCCTGCCAGCGCGAAACGGCCGCGCAGCCCGCGGCCGCCACGCCGCCGTCCAACGAAGTCTGGATCACGCCGCGCCAGATTCAGGAAGCGGGCATCGTCACCACAGAAGTCGGCAATCGCGCGGTCGGAAACGCGCTGAACACGACAGGGCGCGTGGCCTTCAGCGACACGCGCGTCGCGCACGTCTTTTCGCCCGTAACGGGGCGCATCACCAACTGCGTGGTCGCGCTCGGTCAGTCCGTACGCCGGGGGGATCCGCTGGCGATCATCCAATCGCCCGATCTCGCGTCCGCGGTTTCCGACCTCGAGAAAGCCGAGGCCGATCTCGTCGCCGCGCAGCGCGACTTCGAACGACAGAAGGAGCTCTACGACGCCCACGCCGCCGCCCAGCGCGACCTCGAAGCAGCGCAGAGCAACTACAGCAAGGCGAAGTCCGAGCGCGACCGGGCCGCGCGGAAAACCTCTCTGCTCTCCGCGTCGGACCGCGGCAGCCAGGACTACGTTCTGCGCGCGCCGATCGACGGCGACGTCGTGGCCCGCACGGCAACGCTCGGCATGGAGGTGCAGGGGCAGTACTCCGGGGGCAACGCCCCGGAGCTCTTTACGGTCGGCAATCTGAATCCCGTGTGGATTCTCGCCGACGTGTTTGAAGTCGATCTGCCGCGCGTGCGCATCGGCGCACCGGTGACCGTGAACATCGTCTCCTATCCCGGCCGGGAGTTCACCGGCACGGTGGACTGGATCTCCGGAGGGCTCGATCCAGCTACGCGCACCGCAAAGATCCGCTGCACCATCGCCAACCGCGACCGGCTGCTGCGGCCCGAGATGTTTGCCACCGTCTCCATCGTCACCGACACGCACCAACGGCTGGCTGTGCCGCGCTCGGCGGTCGTTCGCCTCGGCGATCAACTCGTGGCCTTCGTCGACAAGGGCACGGCTCCAACCGGCGGCGAGCGTTTCGAGCGGCGGATCGTCAGCGTCGACGAAAACGAGGCGGGTGATTTCGTCCCGGTCACGCGCGGCCTGCGGCCGGGTGAAAAGGTCGTCAGCTCGGGAGCGATCATCCTGACGGGGTCGGGCGCATGAGCGAGCAGCCCGAACATCACGACGGGCCGCACGAAGAGCGCCATGCCAGCCTGATGGCGCGCCTCGTGCGCGTATCGCTGCGCAAACCGATCTTCATCCTCCTGCTCGCGGCGGTTGCCGCGCTCGGCGGGGTAGCGGCCTTTCATCAGCTCAACATCGAGGCGTATCCCAATCCGGTACCGCCGCTCGTCGAAGTGATCACGCAACCGCAGGGGCTGGGCGCGGAAGAAGTCGAGCGTCAGGTCACGGTGCCGCTGGAGGTGGCGCTGGCCGGCATGCCGGGCCTCGATCATATCCGTTCGCAGTCGCTCTTCGGCCTCTCGGACGTGAAGTGCTACTTCAACTGGGATACTGAATACAAAGACGCGCGGCAGGAAGTGATCAATCGCCTTCAATTCGCCGCGCTCCCGGCCGGACTGCAGCCGCAGATCTCGCCATGGAACGCCATCGGAGAGCTCTTCCGCTACCGCCTTGTCGGCAAAGGCTACTCGCTGCAGGATCTGAAGGCCGCGCAGGACTGGATCCTGGAGCGGCAGTTCAAACAGGTGCCCGGCGTCGTCGACGTCGTCAGCTTCGGTGGACTGACGAAGGAGTATCACGTCGAGGCCGATCCCAATCGCCTGCGCGCCTTCGGCATCACGCTCGCGCAGCTCAACGCCGGGATCGCCAACGCCAACCAGAACGTGGGCGGGCAGCGTCTCACGCTCGGCGAGCAGTCGTTCACTGTCCGCGGCGTCGGCCTCATCCGGGACCTCTCCGACATCGCCAACATCACCATCAGCGCGCAGAAGGGAACCCCCGTCCTCCTGCGCGACGTGGCCCAGATCAGCATCGGCAACGTGCCGCGGCTCGGAATCGTCGGCAAGGACACGGAGCCCGACGTGGTCGAGGGAACGATCCTCATGCGCTACGGCGGCGAGACGCTGGCCACGCTCGACGGGATCCACAAGCGCATCGACTACATCCGCAGGAATCACCTGCTGCCGCCGGGCATGGACGTCGAGCCGTTCTACGACCGCGGCACGCTCGTCAGCCTGACCACGCACACGGTGATCGAGAACCTTCTGCTGGGCATGCTGCTCGTCACGCTGATCCTGGTGATCTTCCTCGGCGACTACCGCGCCGCGCTCATCGCCGCGATCAACATTCCGCTGGCCTTGCTCATCGCTTTCTCGGGCATGGTGCTAAGCAAAACGTCCGCGAATCTCATCTCGCTCGGCGCCGTCGACTTCGGCATCGTGGTCGACGCGACGGTCATCATGATGGAGAACATCGTCCATCATGTCTCGCGGCAGGACGGCCACTCGTCGCGCAAGCGCATTCTCGATGCCGCCGTGGAAGTGGCCGGCCCGGTACTCTTCTCCACGGTCATCATCGCCGTGGCCTTCCTGCCGCTGTTCACGATGACCGGCGTGGAAGGGGTGATCTTCTCGCCGATGGCGCGGACGTATGCGTTCGCCATCGGCGGAGCGATCCTCCTCTCTTTCACGCTCACGCCCGTGCTGGCCGGAGTCTTTCTCAAGCACGTTTCGGACAAGGAAAACCCCTTGATGCGCCTGCTCAACCGGTACTACAGACCGGCGGCAGACCGGGCCATGCGCTTCCCGAAAACATCGCTGGCGTTCTCGATCGTGGCCATCCTGGCCTGCGTGGCGCTCTTCCCGCTGCTCGGCCGCGAGTTCATGCCGACGCTCGAAGAAGGCAACCTCTGGATTCGCGCCACACTGCCGACCTCCATATCGCTCGAGCAATCTGCCCGGTACGTCGGCCGCATGCGCGAGATCATCGGACGGAGCCCCGAGATCACGACCGTGCTCTCGCAGCTCGGCCGTCCCGACGACGGAACGGACGTCTCCGGCTTTTTCAACATCGAGCTGTTCGCGCCGCTCAAACCGTTCAACGAGTGGCCGCGCGGCATGACGAAGGAAAAGCTCACCGAAGAGCTGTCGCGCCGGCTGCAGGAATCGTTTCCGGGCGTGAGCTTCAACTTCTCGCAAATGATCTCCGACAACGTCGAAGAAGCGATGTCGGGCATCAAGGGGGAGAACAGCGTCAAGGTCATCGGTCCCGATCTGCGCGTGAACGAGGAGAAAGCGAACGCCATCGTGGACGCCATGACCACCGTTCCCGGCGTGAAGGATCTCGGGATGTTCCGCTCTCTCGGCCAGCCGAGTGTGAAGATCACGCCCGACCGTCTGCAGATCGCCCGCTACGGTCTCAACACCGGCGACGTCGAAGCGGTCGTGCAGGCCGCGATCGGCGGACAGGCCGTCACGCAGGTCTTCGAAGGAGAGAAGCACTTCGATCTCACGGTCCGCTGGCTCGAACCGTTCCGTTCCAATCTCAAGCAGATCCGCGCTATCACGGTGCCCACACCGGACGGCGCGCAGATTCCGCTGGTCGAGCTCGCCAGAATCGAGGAAGAGGACGGACCGTCGATCATCTACCGCGAGGATGGCCATCGCTATTCGCCTGTCAAGTTCTCGGTGCGCGGCAAAGACCTCGGCAGCACGATCGCCGAGGCCCAGGCGGCGATCGTGAGATTCGTCCGCCTGCCCTACGACACGCACCTCGAGTGGGCCGGTCAAATCAACGAGCTGAACGACGCCCAGGGGCGCCTGCTCATCATCGTTCCGCTCACGATCCTGCTCATCGGCCTCATCACCCACATGGCGGTCAAGAACTGGACCGACACGTTCATCGTGCTGGTGGCCATCCCCGTCGCCTGTACCGGCGGCGTGCTGGCGCTGCTCATCTCCCACATCAACTTTTCGATCTCGGCGGCGATGGGCTTCATCTCCATCTTCGGCATCGCCATTCAGGACGGCATCCTCGTCGTGACCTACTACCAGCGGCACAAGAAAGAGACCGGGACGACAGTCGTCGACGCCGTACGTTTTGCCGCCGACAAGGGGTTCCGGCCGATGCTGATGGCGACGGTCGTGGCCATTCTCGGCCTGCTGCCCGCGGCGCTCTCGAACGGCATCGGATCACAAACGCAAAAGCCGCTGGCCGTCGTGGTCATCGGCGGCTGTCTGACTCTGGCCGTGCTCACGCGCGTCCTGCGCCCGCCGCTGCTCGTCCTGGCGCACGGCTGGATGGATCGCGAAGTCCCGCCCGACGATCTTGGCGACGAGGAGGTAACGCATGGCACCAGCAAATGAAGACTCGCCGCGCAACGCGCTACGTGGAGGCTGGCCATTGAAAAGACTCTTTGTTCTGATGCTATTCGCGTGCAGTACGGCATTCGCCGCCGTTCATCCAACGAAGGCACAGGCCGCGTACCTGGACGAGCACGACAGGTGTGTGAGCGCGTTGCGCGCCGCGAAGAAGGACGCCAAAGCGGCGCCGGAGGATCAGCGCAGGAAGCTGCTCGATGTCGCGAAGCAGGCCTATCGCCGATGCCAGGAGCACGCACATCTGGTCTGGAAGTTCTACCCGCTTCCGCCGCAGGCCACGAACACGTCACAATGAACGGCCATGACGAACCAAAGCGTCACTCCGAAAAAGAAGAAGAAGGCGGGTCCCCTCCGCAAGTTCCTGCGAATCCTCGGCCCGGGTCTCATCACCGGTGCCGCGGACGACGATCCCTCGGGGATTGCCACGTACTCCATCGCCGGCGCGCAAGTGGGCACATCGATGCTCTGGACGGCGTTCCTCACCTGGCCGTTGATGGCGGCTGTGCAGATGATGTGCGCCCGAATTGGGATGGTGTCGGGCTATGGGCTGGCCGATGCGCTCCGCGAGAAGTTCCCGCGGCCGTTGGTGGCCTTCGCCACGATCGCACTTCTGGCCGCGAATACGGTCAACATCGGCGCGGACCTTTCGGGCATGGCAGACGCGGGACAGATGCTGACCGGCATCAACTCGCACCTGCTCGTGATCCTCTTCGGTGTCGGGATCAGCGCGGCTACCGTCTGGCTCCGCTATTCGCAGATCGCCAACACATTGAAATGGCTGGCCCTGTTTCTCTTCGCGTACATCTTCACGGCGTTCATCCTGCGCCCCAATTGGTTGCCGATTCTCCACGACTCGGTGCGGCCGACGCTGCTCCACGGGAAGACGGCGTGGTCGACCCTGGTGGCGATCCTCGGCACGACGATCAGCCCCTACCTCTTCTTCTGGCAGGCGTCGCAGGAGGTCGAGGAGGAGAAGATGATCGGCCGGAAGACGACGGTCGAACGCATCGGAGCATCCGATATCGAGATCATCGACCGGAAGATCGACGTCGGCGTGGGCACGTTCTTCTCGAACGCCGTGATGTTCTTCATCATCGTGACGACGGCGCTGACGCTGCACCGGCACGGCATCACGAACATCGAAACATCGCGGCAGGCCGCCGAGGCCCTTCGGCCTCTGGCGGGGAACGGCTGCTTCCTGCTGTTTACGGCGGGACTGATCGGCACAGGCCTCCTGGCCATCCCGACACTGTCCGGCTCGGCTGCCTACGCGCTCGCGGAGACCTTCGGATGGCGCCAGGGTCTCGATGAGAAGATCGACAAAGCGCGCGCGTTCTACGCGGTGGTGCTGCTCTCCGTGGCAGTAGCCATCGCTCTCGACTTCGCAAAGGTCAATGCCGTGAGCGCCCTCTACTGGAGCGCGGTCATCAACGGCCTTCTCGCGCCGTTCCTCCTCCTCGGCATCCTGGCGGTCGCCACCGACAAGAAGATCATGCACGGCCAGCCGAGCTCGAGGCTGGGGCGGATTACGGTCGCAGCCACGACGCTGCTGATGTTCGGTGCAGGGGTGGGGATGTTTGTGTTCTAGCGCGGTAGCGGGGTCTCGCGGTTGCGCGGTCTCGGGGTGTGCTGGGTTGCTTGGTTTCTAAGGTTGGCAGGCAGCCAATTGGAGTTGGCAACGCAGTTGGGCACCCTGGGAACCGCGAGACCGCGAGACCCCGAAACCGCGAGACCGCCCACACCGGGTCCGATCTTTGCTCTCCGTCGCACCGATTCACGTTGAAGGAGAGAGAACCAATGCATCGAAACACCATCCTTATGATCCTCATCGCTCTCGTGGCAGTGAACGCGCTCGGCGAAGATCCGCCGCCCGCAAAAGAATGGTCCAGCTCGATTGGGGCCGGGCTGGCCATCACCAGCGGCAACACCGATACGAAGAACTACAACCTCGTCTTCGCCACCAAATACGATCCGAAGACCAGGTTCGTCTTCAAGACCGATGCGTTGTACCTGCGCGGCGACTCGAACGGCGTGACCCAGGTGGACAAGGCCTCCCTTGACGCCCGCGGCGAGTATTCGCTCTCGGACAGGACGTTCGCGTTCGTCGAGGTTTCCTATCTGCGCGATCCGTTTAAGGACGTGAACTACTTCGTCGCACCGCTCGCCGGCGGCGGCTACCGGATCATCCGCAGCGATAAGGAGAATCTCACCGTCGACGGCGCGCTCGGCGCGGAAATGGAGAGCAACTCCGGTGCGGGACGATCGAGCGGAGGAGCGGCCAAGGCAGGCGAGAACTTCGACTGGGCGTTGTCGCCAACGAGCAAGGTGACCGAGAAGCTGACAGGCATCTGGAAGACAAGCGACTTCGGCGACGCCTTCTACCACTTCGATGCAGGCCTTACGACGACTGTAGCAACCCGCCTCGAGCTGAAGCTGGCCTACGTCTACGACTACAAGACGAAACCGACCTCAGCGAGCGTGAAGAAAGGCGACAGTGCGTTGTTCGCGGCGTTGCTGGTGAAGTTTTAGGGTCGCGGTCTGAACGTAGGTCGGACTCTCAGTCCGACCTACGTTCCACCCTACGCCTTGATCCTCGCCAGCACCTCGCCGAGTGCCTGATCCTCGAGCACCGGAAAAATCCGGACGTCCATCAGGTCGCTCCACATCAGCGCGAACTCGGCCAGGGCCTGCGGGTCGTCGCTCTCCAAGAGGTCATAGCCGCCGCTGAAATCGGCGCGCGTCCAGCGGCCCAACAGCGTTGCCCCTTTCCCAGGCAGCCCGCCTGTCTTCTGGAACCTGGCAATCGCCTCGGCCCGTGTCTTCGTATCGGGTGTCCACGTAAACGTAAGCATGAATTGCATTGTTCTCCCCCTGTTCACTTCGGTGTGAGCTACGTGTGAGGCACGAGAGTGGATTGGAACCGTTGAATACTGGTCTCGGGGTCTCGGGGTCTCGGGGTCTCGCGGTCTCGCAGCACCCACCCCAGCCACCCGCGAGAGACCCATAGACCCCGAGACCCCGAGACCCCGAAACCGCGAGACCGCGCCCCAAACCCTCACAGATCCCTCACACCGTCCCAGCAACACGACAGGTCCATAATCCCTACCAGGAGGAGTCCATGAAACGAGTCGCCACCGCCATCCTTTTGTTTACATTACTCAGCGTCCCAGCTCTCATCGCCTCATCAGGGGGCGGGATGTCCACGCCGCCGCCGAGCATGCAACAGCAGCAGCGCTCTCCTCACGATCAGGCTGTCGATTACTACAACAACGCCGAGCACCGCATCGACGGACTGGCCAAGCTGCACGATGAGATGAAAGCCGCCGCCGCAACCGACCCGCAGAAAGCGACCAAGCTCCAGGGAAAGCTCGCCAAGGGGCTCGAGAACGCCGCGGCCGATCTCGAACGCGCCGTGAAGAACGATCCGCAGCTCTTCCAGGCCTGGAGCGAGCTGGGATTCACCTACCGGAAGATGGGCAAGTTCAAGGAGTCGCTGGAGGCGTATGACCGGTCGCTCCAGATCGAGCCGGGATACACGCCCGCCCTCGAGTACCGCGCCGAGGCTTACCTCGGGTTGAACCGGATCGACGAGGCGCGGAAAACGTATACGGACCTCTTCTCCGTCGATCGCCCGCGCGCCGACGCGCTGTTGATCGCGATGAAGAGCTTCGTCGCGGCACGCCGCACCGACGCCGCCGGCCTTGATCCGGCGCAGCTCGATACGTTTGGCAAATGGGTGGAGCAGCGCGAGATCATCCACAACCAGACCGTGGCCCTGACCGCGCAAACATCCACATTCCGCTCGTGGTAGATCGCGGTATCGCGGTTGCGAGGTCGCGTGGTCTCGCGGTGCTCCGCGACAGCGCGACCGCGCGACCGCGCGACCACATCATCGCCGCGGCGGTGCTCATCATCGCCGCGGCCTGCAGCGGGGGCGCCTCGCCGGCGGTGGCACCGGCCGAAGCGCCGTTCGCATGGCGACTGCCGGCCGGCTTTCCGCTTCCCCTCACGCCGCCCGACAACCTGCAGACGACAGCCAAGTTCATCCTCGGGCGGAAGCTCTTCTACGACCGGCGGCTTTCCGCCAACGGCACACAGTCGTGCGGAGACTGCCATCAGCAAAGCCACGCCTTCAGCGACGGCCGGCCGATCGCCATCGGATCGACGGGACAGCATCACACCCGCAACGCCATGACCCTCACGAACGCCGGCTACAACGCCAGCTACACCTGGGACAGCACGAGCGTCCGCTCCCTCGAACAGCAGGCCCTCGTGCCGATGTTCAACACCCATCCGATCGAGCTCGGCGTGGAGGGGCATGAGCAGGAGATCGTGGCGCGATTCCGCGACGACGCTGCCACGGCCGCGATGTTCCGCGAGGCCTTTCCGGGCCAGTGGCGGCCCGTCTCGATCCGCAACATCGCCAAGGCCTTGGCCGCCTTCGAGCGCGCCCTGATCTCGGGACATTCTCCCTACGACCGTCTCGTCTACGGCGACGATGAGAAAGCGCTCTCCCCTTCTGCCTGGCGCGGCATGCGTCTCTTCTTCACCCCGCGCGCCGGCTGCTCGGAATGCCATCAGGGCTTCAACTTTTCAGGAGAGTCTCGCTACGCCGGCCACTCGAAAACAAAGCCGGTGCTCGTGCGCAACGGCGTCACCGACGGCGCGTTCCGCGTCCCGACGCTCCGCAACATCGAGCTGACGGCTCCCTACATGCACGACGGCAGCATCGCCACGCTCGACGAGGTGATCGAGCGCTACATGGTCGCGCGCAAGCTGAAGCTCGATACACAGGATCGGGCCGATCTGGCCGAGTTTCTGCGCTCGCTGACGGACAGGCAGTTCGTGGACGATGCCAGGTTCGCGGCACCGTGACGGAAGCACAGACAAGAGTGTCTGTGCCACATCGTTCCGACCAAGTGGAAAGATAGGGAGTCTCAGGGCCAGAAGTCCCGGCCTATGTGGCACAGACACTCTTGTCTGTGCGGAGCTCGCGCGAAACGTTGCTGAAACCATTTCATATACTCCCCGCCATGCGCATCACCGCCATCGCCCTCCTCCTCCTCGCCACCACCCTTTCCGCGCAGACACCTCCCGAGCACGGCGTGTTCGTCCAGGACATCGACACGAAAGCCGATGCCTGCACGAACTTCTATGACTACGCGAACGGCGCCTGGCGCGCCGCGAATCCGATTCCCGGGTCGATGCAGCGATGGAGCCGGCGATGGGCCGCTGGCGAGCGGAGCAAAGAGCAGTTGCGGGCGCTGCTCGACGACGAAACGAAGCGCAAGGACTGGCCGAAGGGTTCGATCGATCAGCAGATCAGTGACTTTTACACCTCGTGTATGGATCAGGCGCGCGTCGACGCTCTCGGCGCGAAGCCGATACGTCCGCTGCTGAAACAGATCGCCGCCATCCGCAATCCTGACGGCCTGCAGAAGACCATCGCCGATCTTCACGATCTCCAGATGTACGCGCTGTTCGGTGTGGGTTCCGCATCCGACAACCACAATCCCGGCTTCGTCATCGCCCGCGTCGTCGCCACAGGCCTCGGCCTCCCTGACCGCGACTACTACCTCAGACCGGAGAAGCGCTTCGCCGAAGCACGCGCGAAGTATCGCCTCCACGTGGCGAAGATGTTCGAACTGACGGGCACGAGTCACGACGGCTCGAAGAAAGCCGCCGACGCCGTCTTCGCGATGGAGACGCGCCTGGCCGCCGCGCAACTCGACAACGTGACTCTGCGCGACCCTGCCGCCACTGACCACAAGTACGCCGTCTCCACCTTGCAGAAGTTCACACCGCATTTCGACTGGACGCTTTACCTCCAGCACATCGGCGTAGCGCCCGCCGATCTCAACGTCGACCAGCCGGAGTACATGGGGGCGGTGGAGAAAGAGCTGCGCTCGACGCCGCTCAGCACGTGGAAGGCCTATCTGGCCTGGAATGTGATCAATAGCGCGGCCCGGAATCTCTCAGCGCCGATCGCCGGGGAGCACTTCGCCTTCTACGGCAAGTACCTGAGCGGATCGACGGAGATGAAGCCGCGCTGGAAACAGTGCGTCGAGAGCGATGACGCCCTCCTCGGCGAGGCGCTCGGCCAACGCTACGTCCAGCGCTACTTTCCGCCCGAGGCCAAGGCACGCATGCAGGAGATGGTCAGGAACCTCCTGGCGGCGATGGGAGACACGATCCACGCGCTCGACTGGATGAGCCCCGAGACGAAGAAGCGCGCGCTGGAGAAACTGGCCACGTTCAACCCCAAGATCGGCTATCCCGACAAGTGGAAGAGCTACAGCAGCGTCGCCATCAGCCCGGCGTCACACTGGGAGAACGTCGAAGCCGGATTGAAGTTCGGTGCCGCCGAGGATCTGGCGCTGACCGGCAAACCGGTCGATCGCGGGCGGTGGGGAATGACCCCTCCGACCTCCGACGCCTATTACAACCCGCTGCTCAACGAGATCGTCTTCCCCGCCGGTATCCTCCAGCCGCCCGCGTTCGACGTTCACGCATCCGACGCCGTGAACTACGGCGCCATCGGCGTCGTCATCGGGCATGAGGTCAGCCACGGCTTCGACGATCAGGGCGCCCAATACGACGCGCAGGGCCGTCTGAAGAACTGGTGGACGCCCGACGACCTGAAGCGCTTTCAGGCGCGGACCGCGTGTGTGTCCGATCAGTTCGAGAACTACTTCATCGAGCCGGGCATCCACCACCAGGGCAAACTCGTCCTGGGCGAGTCGATCGGCGACCTCGCCGGCGCGAAGATCGCCTGGTTGGCCTTCCAGAAAGCGCAGCAGACCAGGCCGGCGGTCGCCATCGACGGCTTCACCCCCGAACAGCAGTTCTTCATCGCCTGGGGCCAGTTCCGCGGCGACGAAACGCGTCCCGAGACGCAGCGGCTGATGGTGCAGGGCGACCCGCATCCCGTGGCCAAGTACCGCGTCATCGGCCCGCTCTCGAATCTCCCGGAGTTCGCGAAGGCATTCGGCTGCAAGGCCGATGCGGCGATGGTGCGGCCGAGCGGGAAGCGCTGCGAGGTGTGGTGACTGTCAGGACAAGCGGCGAGCGAAGTTTATCTGTCATCCTGAGACGGCGGCGCCCCGGTAGGGGCAAAGCGCGTCGAAGGACCCCCATCATGTAACCCGGAGCGGGCGGTGGATGCCGGCCAGGGGGTCCTTCACCGTGCTTTGCCCCTCCAGGGCGCCGCCGGTTCAGGATGACAGCGTCTGCGTCTTGCAAAACTCCAGCAGCATCGCCTCCCCCTCAGGCCACGGTCCATATCCGGACGCCCCGTTGATGTGGCCCGCGTCGCCGATGATGACGAGACGGCTGCCCCATGCCCCGGCGAAGAAACGCGCCCGGTCGATGGTTACGTACTCATCGTTCGTGCTGGCCACGACGATGCTCGGAAACGGCAGCTTCGATAGCGGCATGTACGAGAAGCTGCGTCCCTCGACGGGATAGTCAGGCGCCTCGACGTCGCTCGGCGCCACGAGGAACGCGCCGAGCACTCCCTGCCCCCCGCAATCCTCGGACCATTGCGCGACGAGAGAGCACCCCAGACTGTGCGCGGCCAGAACAGGCGGCGTCGCGCAATCCGTCACGGCCATCTCGAGTGTAGCCACCCACTCCGACCGGTCGGGAAGATCCCAGTCGCGCTGCTGCACGCGATGGAACGACGGATGGCGCGCCTCCCAGTGCGTCTGCCAGTGTTTGGGCCCGGAGTTCCAGAGGCCGGGGATGGTGAGGACGGGTGTGGTCATGTAGAGTGAGTGTAGCGCGGTCACCGTAGCGCCAGCGGCTCGCTGACCGTAGCGCCAGCGGCTCGCTGGCTGGACCGCCGGCGGCTCGCCGGCGAGTCTTACACCGCCGCCGGGCCGGCGGCGGGCCAGCCGGCCAGCGGCCGGCGCTACGCTACTACGCTACGCTACGCTTGGGTCACCGTCACCGTCGCCCTTAACGCATCCTTCGGCTCCGGCGGGGTCTTGCTGTAGTCCATCTCGAAGTTCTGCGGCGGGATCTGCCACGTGTATCCGCGGAGCAACACGACGGCGAACACCTCCATAAAGTACGTGGCGAAGTCGAGACCGGGACAGCGGTGTCCCGTGGCCGGTCCGGCTCCCTGCGGCGAGAAGGCGTGCTCGTGCCGCTTATCCTCGGCGCGCTCCGGCGAGAAGCGATCGGGGTCGAAGCCGGCCGGATTCGTGTAGTGGCTTTGCGCGATGTGAGTCGGCGTCACCGCCCACATCACCATCCAACCGGCCGGAACGGAGACGCCGTCGAACTCCAGCGGCTTCTTCGTCTTGCCGAAGACCGCGGGGATGATGGGACAGAGCCGCTTGACCTCGTTCACGACCTGCAGCAGATACGGCATCCCCATCAGCGTTTCGAGCGTGAGCGGTCCCTCCGACGCCTTGGCGGCAATCTCGGCGGCCAGTCTGGCCCGCACGTCGGGATACGCGGTCAGTTGCCGCACGATCGACCCCAGCTCGGCGTAGACGATGAAGCCGGCGATGACGATGTGATGAAGCTCAAGCGCGGCGTCGTCGCCGGACAGCGTTGCGCCGGCGGACAGCGCCGCGGCGAGCATCTGTGACAATCCGTCATCCGTCGGCGTCTGGCGTCGCTCGCGGACGAGCCGCCGCAACACGGCCAGGATGCGGTCGCGCGCCTGCAGCGCCTTGCGATAGCGCGTACCGGGAACGTTGATCGGCAGCGTGGCGAAGCCGTTGGCCAGGATCCCGTAGTCCTCACGCATCCGGTCCATTTCGTCCCCCGGCGGCATCCCCATGACCGTCGTGCAGATCACTTCGACCGACAGAGCCTTCAGCTCATCGAGCCATCGAAACTCCCCCGCCGCCGCCCACCCCTGGAAATAGCGCTCCACCGTCCGCTGGATGATCGGCAGATACCCGGCCAGCGCCGTGCGGTTGAAGGCCTTGTTGACGAGCTTCTTTCGCGTGCTGTGAACCTCGCCGTCCAGCAGGGGCAGACTGCGCCCGCCGAACAGCTCCTGCACGTGCGGCGGCATCGCGCCCTCGCGCATGATGACGTCCGGGTCGATGAAGTGCGCCGTGGCCTCGGGGCCGGCCACGACCGCGGTCTTCCGGCCGAGGACGTTCGATCGAAAGATCCGGCCATGGGTGGCCAGGCGCTCTTCGATGAAACGGAACGGATTCTTCGCGAACGAGAGCGTCTCGCCGACGAGCGGGAGACCGTCGTGACCGGGCGGGCGGGGCGTTTCGGTTGGGCTCATGTATCTGACGATACGCCACTCGCGCGAAAGCGGATGCATTTGCGCCGGGAAGGTAGGAAGACTCCTCTCCGCGTCACTCCTTAGTAGGGGAACGACGCAATGGACGACAGGAAGGCCTTCTGGCTGGCCGCGGCGGAGCGATACATCGAGGAGTGCTGCCGGAACGGCAGCTCGGTGCGGGTCTCGGAATTCGCAGTGATCATGGAACGCTCGGCAGTCCAGTTGGCGCGTGAGTTTCAATCGTCGGTCGGCGCCGGAGTAAAGGACTACTTCTCCCGGCGGCAGATCGACTGCGCAAAGGAACTGCTGCGCACGACCGGCCAGAGCACGGCTCAGATCGCCATCGATTCCGGATACGGCACAGCCCGCACCTTCTACCGCGCCTTCAAGCGCTCCGCCGGGCAGTCTCCTACGGCCTTCAGGAAAGAAATGTCACTTGGCGATCCCGAATTCGAGCCCTAAGTTTTTCTTCTCGGCAGCGCCGCGGCGCCGGTTACTCGCATGAAGAAACGAACGACCGGCACCCGCGGCATGACGACAAGTGGCGCAACGAAGCGAGCCCCATCGCCATCGACACCCCGAAGAAAGCGGAAGGAGACCGACATGGCCGACGACAAACCCAGGAATGCCGATTTCATCGAGCGCATCGTCAGTGACGCCAAGAATCCGCCCGAAACGCGGATGCTCACCGGATGGTTCGGCAACTCCGGGGAGGAGGGCTATCGCCGTCTCTATACCGACGCGGAGCTGAACCACTACGTCGACATTCCGGACGATGCCATCCTCTATAGCGAGCCGTTGCGCGATGCACAGCCGGCCGGATGCTTCGTCGTCTGGGTCAAGAGTGATGCCGTGCTGAAACCAGGCGGTTCCGCAGCCAGCCGCGCCGCGCGTTTTCTTCAGGGACAAGTGCAGCAGGACTTCGCAAGCGCCGGCGCCGCCGGCTCGCTCGAGAAGGCGGGCCTGCGATGTGTCACCGAGGTACCGTGCGGCGAGCCGACCGGATTCACCGGGCAGTGTACGAAACAGCCCGAGGTCGGGGGTGCATGGCCCTGTGTCACGGCCGTCCCTCACTGTTATGAGGTGACCGGATTTACCGGCAAATGTACGCAGGCGCCGTGGCCGAACCCAACGCGCTACATCGGCTGCACCATCCTCCACTGCCCCACTCACGACCTCACCCACATCCCGCACATCTGCAACATCGTCGCGTCCGGCCAGCCGGGCTGCGTGGTGGTGAATCCGCCGCAAGGAGGCGATCCGGCCCAGAAGGTTGCTGATGCCGAGGTGGATGAAAGATCGGCACCGGCGACATCGATCCCCGGCTGCGGCTACACGAAGACCTGGGGCGTTTGCGACACGCACCTACTCGGGTGCGGCGTAGCGGCGGCCAACGCGCAGGCCGCGTACATCACGTCCATCTGCGCGCCGACCGCCTTCTGCCACGTAAGCCAGAACTGTGGCAACGCTCCCGCCGCGGAGACTTGGACAGCCGCCGGATGCACGAGAATGCGGCCGGTTTGCTATCCGACAGAGATCTGCCATTACACACAGCCGCCGCAGTGTCGGGCGGAGCAATTCCAAGGCTATCCACAGTTACCCACGAAGTATCCCGAATGCCAACAGGCTCGGGCAGGCGAAACGATTTCACAGGGCATGGAGCCCTGCACCAAACCGATCGAAGCCGCCTTCGCCGCGCAGCCGGCCAGCGCCATCTGCGCCACCGCCATCGGTTGCGACATCACGCTTCTGTGTCCGACACCCTTCGTGCAGATCTGTCATCCGACGCCTATCTGCCCGACGCGCTTCCAGCCGCAGTGCTTCCCTGTCGCGTCGCCGTTCTGCCCGGTGACGCCGGGATGCCCGTTCGGCCCTGGGGGTCCTGGAACACCGGTACAGGGAGGCGGCTTCGCGGCGTTCGGCGCGGCGGCCCCGGACGCGCGGTTCGTGGTCAACACGGACGCTCCTTGCTCGGCGGTCGATTCCTGCCCATCACGGATCTGCGACACGCAACCACCGACAGCCTTGTGTACGCCAAATCCCCAATTCTGCCCGACGTTCTGCGGACCCGATTGCCAGACAAATCAACCGCATCCAGTGTGCACGTCTGTCAACTGCCTCACGAACCCGGCTCCGCAATGTTCGCCGTCCAACGTTTGGCACGACTGTACGTCGATCGGTTCCACCTGCCCAACGAAAGGCCAACCAGGTTGTCTGACGATGGTTCCGAATGTGTGTCCGGCACCCACGCTGCAGGTCTGCAACGCCCGCGTCGGTGCCCAGGTCTTCGCCGCGGCGCAGCCTCAGGCGGTCGCCGGTGTGCATCCCACCATTTGGACGCAGCTCGGTCCTCAGTGCCCGTCCCACCTGCTCGGCTGCACGCACTTCGGGCCGCAATGTCGGACCTACCCGAGGGGCGATTGCACGTTCTTCGGCTGCCCGTCTCCCGGCATCGATTGCACGGTTGTGGTCTGTACGCACTTCGGCCCGCAATGCCCACCGCATCCGTCGCTGCAAGGACAGCTCTGTCCGATTACCACGGGTGGACCGCAATGTCCTGAGGCCACGGGCTTCAATTGCCCGTCACAGCTCGGTTGCCAGAGCATCGCCTGCGGTCAAACCGCAGCATGCGTTAGTGCCGGCTGCCAGCCGGGGGGCGGGCAGCAGCAGTTCGCGCAGCGGGCGGTCGGAGCTCCACAGACGCTGGCCCCTTTCTGTACTCAAGTCGGCGTAAATTGCCCGAACACGCACGCCATCGTCTGCACGCAACTCTGCACACAGGCCGGTCCCCAGTGCCCGAATCAAACGTTATCGGGACCGTTGTGTCCGATCTCTGGCGGGCCGCAATGTCCTCCGCCCAGCGGTTTGCTTTGCGCGTCGCAACTCGGCTGTCCGAGCGCCGTCTGCGGCGTTCAGAGTGTCGCATGCGCCAGTGGCGCATGCGCCGGAGGGCAGCAGGAGTTTGCAGCAGTCGGCGCGGCGCGGGCCGCGGCCGGGGGTGGCGGCGGGATCGGCGTGACGGCGTGGGAGGATTGCACACACTTCGGCTGGCAGTGTCCGCCGTTCTTCACGCAGTTCGAGCAAGAGTGCGTGGTGCAGTCGGTCTTTACGCTGTCCGGTCCTCAGTGCGTGCCTCCGACTGTTGCTTGTCCGCCGCCTCCGCCGACTCCATTCTGTCCTTCCCAACACTTAGTCATATGCACGGCCTTCGGTCCGCAATGTCCACATCAAACGGTAGCAGGCCAGTTGTGTCCGATTACCGTCAGCGGTCCCCAGTGCCCTGTCGCAAGCGGCATCAATTGCCCGTCGGCGTTCGGCTGCCAGAGCGTTGCCTGCGGTCAGACCGCGGCATGCGTCAGCGCCGGTTGCCAGCCGGGTGGAGGACAGCAGGCGTTCGCTGCGCGGACAGGTGTTAACTGCACGGCTCTTTACTGCCAGTACGTTACCCAGGTCTCATGTACACGCTTCCCGTGCAATCCATATACGGCGTGGGTGTGGGCGTGCAACTACCCCAATTGACGCCGTCGACATACCGACAGGCGGTCCGGCCCCTCGCCGGACCGCCTCCCCTCCACCATTCCTGACGGTGCTACGATAAGGAACCCTTGAACAAGAACGATCTTGTCCACTACCTCATCGAGCGGGGGCTCCTGGACCGTCGTGCCGTCGTCGACGGCGACGTGATGGTCGTGGAGGGGGCGCGGCGGCATCACAATTACTCCGTCATCCGCCGCCATGGCACGGGCCTCTTCGTCAAGCAGATGCAGCCCGATCAGGCCATGTCCGCGCAGACGCTCCAGAAGGAAGCGGCCTGCTACGTGATGATGGAGAGCGATCCGGCCGTCGCCGAGATCCACGCCCTCATGCCGCGCTTCCGCGCCTACGATCCCGACCGGCACATCCTGGTCATGGACCTGATCGGCGGCGGCGAGAACCTCAGTGAGCTCCATCGCCGCCTGAACGGCTTCCCGACCGATGTCGCAACGAGCGTCGGAGCACTGCTGGCGCGATATCACGAGGTCTCCAGCCGCGAGCTGCTTCCGCGCGCCAATGCCGCCATCTATCAGGGCCAGCCGCCGTGGATCCTGTCCTTTCATCTCATGCCGCACGGGTCGATGCAGGGCCTCAGCGCCGCCAACGGGCAGTTCATGACCATCCTGCAGAGCTATCCCGACTTCGGACAGGCCCTCGACCGCATCCGCAACTCCTGGCGCCGCAACGTGCTCGTTCACGGCGACATGAAATTCGACAACGTCGTCGTCCGCTCTGCGCAGACGGCCGATCAGACCATGCACGTCGTCGACTGGGAACTGGCCGACGTCGGCGACTCGGCCTGGGACGTCGCCTCGATCCTGCAGGCCTACCTGACCTGGTGGATCTCCACGCTGCAGCGCGTCCCCGGCAGCGAGCCGGACGACGCCGCGCAGTATCCGCTGGAGACGATTCAGCCCGCCATCCGCGCCTTCTGGGAGTCCTACGCCTCCTCGCGCCTGCTCAGCGAGCGCGACGCCGACGCGGAGCTGGAGCGCGCCGTCAGCTATGCCGGCGCCCGCATGCTGCAAACGGTGTACGAATCGATGGCCTGGGCTCCCTCGCTGACACAACACGCCGTGTGGCAGGTTCAGGCCTGCATCAACATCCTCAAGGCGCCGCGCGCCGCGGCCACCGATCTCCTCGGATTTCCGGCAGGTGTCTATGCCTGACGCCGATCGCATCCACGACGATCTCCGCCGGCTGCTCCGCGCCGTGGTGATCCGTACCCCGATGGACTACGAGCTGGCCGGACGCACGCACAACGTCGCTCCGTTCGGGGCCGGACAGTCTCCTACCTGGAGTGCCTGGTCCGCGGGACAGCCGCCTCTGGTCATCGACCTGCAGACGCGCATCTACGACGAGGCCTACTGCCGCCCCCTCGGCTCGCGCGCCGATCCTCCATCCAATCCCGTCAGCATCCTCGAGCCGCTCTCCGCCGCGAACGCCGGCCGCGACCATTGGGAGAGCGGCTGGACGCTCGCGCAACTGCTGCCGAACGGCCACGCCATGGCCCGCAAGGGTGATCTCTCGAACACCTTCGCACCGGGCGAGTTCGCCGCCGCCAACGGAGGCGCTCCCGCCGCCGGCGCGCCGCTGCACGTTCTCTTCGCGCGCGAATCGCGCACGCAGCAGCCCGGCTTCTATATCGCCAACGGGGAAACCCCCGCCCCCTTCGGCACCGACAGCCGGATGACGCGCATCTACTGGCACATCAGCGAGGATGGCGCCGTCCCGCTCACGAGCGCCGTGACGACACTCCTCAATCGCTACCAGGTGCCCTTTCGCTTCAAGACTCTTTCGTACAGCGGCGTCTACTCGCGCGCCGACGCGGCGGTGCTGTATTTCGCCGCCCGCTACTACCAGATCGTGGCGCGCGTTCTCGCGACGATCCGCGCCGAGATCAGGAATTACCTGCGCCCGGCCACGCCGCTGCTGACGCGGAGGCTGCACGACGGTATCGGTCTGGCCGAGGATCCCGCCACCGGGGAGAGCTTCGGCATGAGCCGAAGCCGGCTGATCGCGCAGGCCATCTGGGACGCCTTTGCCCGCGGCATGCAGACCGAAGAATCGCGGATGATGGAGCTGGCCATCCAGTTCGAGAGAAGCGGGCTGTCGCTGGACCGGCCGCATTTGCGCGGCGCCAGCGCCGACATCTACGAGGCCGCGGCATGAGCGCCCTCCCCGCCGAGGTCCCGGCCGCCGATCCGAAGGAACGCTTTCTCGACGTGGCCTGGTCGATCGGCATGCGCCTTTGCCGCGACGCCATCTGGGACGGCCACCGCTGCAACTGGCTCGGCGATTCGATGGAAGCGCACGCCGGCGAGTGGAAGGTGGCCCATAAGTCGTTCGGACCGGACCTCTACTCGGGCACGATCGGCATCGCGCTCTTCCTGGCGCGGCTGCACCGCCTGCGCCCCGACACGGTCGTCGCGCAGACCGCGCGCGGGGCAATCCGGCAGGCGTTGTCGAAGGCGGACGAGATTCCGCCGGGATTCCGGCACGCGCTCTACAGCGGCTGGGTCGGCATCGCCCTGGTGCTACTGGACGCCGCGCCGCTCCTCGATGAATCGCCGCTGAAGAAGGAAGCGCTGCGGCTGGTCGACGGCCAGCTCGGCCACGACATCGATCCGATGTCGCTCGACGTGATCAGCGGCGCGGCGGGCGCGATCGCCGGACTCTGCGCCATCGACCGTCGCCTCGGCAGCGATCGTTATCTCGATGAGGCGCGCCGCCTCGGCCAGCACCTGCTGACGCACGCGCACCGCGACGACGACGCCTGGTCGTGGACGACGATGCCGCCGCTCGGCCCCCAGGAGCAGAAAGACCTGGCCGGCTACTCGCACGGCGCCGCCGGCATCGCTCTGGCCTTGCTCGAGCTGTTCGTGCGCACCGGCGACCGCCGGTTCATGGATGGCGCCCTGGGAGGATTCGCCTACGAGCGGCGGCACTTCTCCGTCGAGCAGCAGAACTGGCCCGACTTCCGTTCGTTCGCTTCACCGAATCCGCAACAGCTCGGCTACTCGCTGGCCTGGTGTCACGGAGCGCCCGGCATCGGCCTCTCCCGTCTGCGTGCGTTCGTGCTGACGAAGGATGAGACCTATCGCCGTGAAGCAGAGTCGGCCATTGGGGGGACCTACCGGCCGCTGACGATGGCGTCCGGCACCGACGGCTACTCGCTCTGTCATGGCCTGGCCGGCAACGCGGAGCTCTTCATCGCCGCCGCCGATACACTCGGCGAGGAACGGTATCGCGCCGTTGCCGAAGCGGTCGGCGACCGTGGCATCCACGCCGTCCACTTGAACCGCAATCCCTGGCCGTGCGGCGTCCTTTCGGGCGGCGAGACGCCGAACCTCATGCTCGGCACTGCGGGTATCGGATACTTCTATCTCCGCCTCTACGATTCCGCCGCCGTGCCGTCCGTGTTGGTCGTGGAAAGCTAGTAACTGGCTCCCGGAGGCAGTTGTTTGCCTCCCGGAGGCAGTTGTTTGCCTCTCAGAGGCAGTTGTTTGCCTCCCGGAGGCAGTTGTTTGCCTCCCAGAGGCAGTTGTTTGACTCCCAGAGGCAGTTGTTTGCCTCCCAGAGGCAGTTGTTTGCCTCCCAGAGGCAGTTGTTTGACTCCCAGAGGCAGTTGTTTGCCTCCCGGAGGCAGTTGTTTGCCTCCCGGAGGCAGTTGTTTGCCTCCCAGAGGCAGTTGTTTGCCTCCCGGAGGCAGTTGTTTGCCTCCCAGAGGCAGTTGTTTGCCTCCCAGAGGCAGTTGTTTGCCTCTCAGAGGCAGTTGTACTGTCTCCGAGGCAGTTTGTACTGTCTCCAGAGGCAGTCAACTGGTTCCCGGACGCTTACTTTTCGGGCGAGAGGCGTTGACCGGTTTCAAACTTGACGCGACACTAGCCGTGATTCCGTAGCGGGGTCTCGCGGCGCTCCGCCGTTGGATTGAACACCGCGAGACTCCGAGACCGCCTCAACCAGCCGCTACGCCCGCTTGATCATCCGCACCAGGAACAGCAGGACGATCGCTCCGACGAAGGCGACGATCAGGCTGCCGATGAACGCACCGCCGGGAGTCGGGATGTGGAGCACCCCGAAGAGCCAGCCGCCGAGAAACGCGCCGATGACGCCGACGATGATGTCCCCGAGCAGGCCGAAGCCCGCTCCCCTCATGACTTTACCAGCCAGCCAGCCGGCGATCGCCCCGATGATCAGAAACCAGATGAATCCAGACATAGAACGTGACCTCCTCTTCCTGTCCGGCAGACTCAGCACATTCGTTGCCAGCTTGCCGATCAAGGAAGGAACCCCATCCCAGGGCGGGCAGCGACACGAAAATTGAAGGTCTGGCCGGTAACGATCGATAGTCTACCGGGTCCCGGACAGCCGGGGTCCATTCATTTCCCGGATCTGCGCTCATAGGGACGCAGACCGAAGCGATCGCTGCAGAACAGGCGCAAACTGATCGCATGACGACGATCTTCGCCTGCCTGATCGTGCTGCAGTTCATCGCAGTGACCACCCACGACTGGATCGACATTCCAGGGTGGACGACCGGCTCGCGAGTCCAGGCGGTTGTCGGACGTCGCAAGTTGTTGGTGGCGTCGCTGATCAACGCCATCTTCCCCGGCATGGCTGTCGCGCTGGCGATCATCTACTGGAACCGGCCCGTACCACGCCTCGTCCCGGACTACTGGATCCTCTATTGCGGCGTGACCGTCGTCTCAGCGATTGCCATGTGGTACATCCCGTACTTCCTCGGCGCGAGCGAGGAACGGAAGCGCGACTATGGTCAGATGTACGCCGGCACGCACCACATCCTTCCTCCGCGCGGCGACAACCTGCGGCCGAACCTCCTGCACGTCTGCTTTCACATCCTGTTCGCAGTCAATCTCATCCTCGCCATACTCATCCGGTTCCGATGATTCGAACACCATCGCGGATGAACGTCAGATTGAAAGCGTTCTTTCTGCGTTCATCTGCGTCATCTGCGGATAAGCCTTCGTCGGTCAGCGCTTCCCGCCCGTCAGCGCGCTCCGGATTCCCGCCAGTGGCGCATCGTCGTTAAAGACGACCGCGCCTCCATTCCGACTGACCCCGAGTTGCCGCCAAAGCGCGGCGAGATCGGTCGTCTCCGGGTGAGCGCCCAGCCGCTCGTGGAGCTCTTCGAGGATGGGCATTCCGATGGCGGCGTCACCGCGACGGAAGATCTTCTCCTCGGGCCAGTTGCTCGACCCCGTCCCTCCCTCGGCCGCGATCGCACGCAGAACGTCATCGAGCGATTTGTGGTTATCGCTCTTCCGCCGGATCTCGATGTCGGCCAGCAGCCAGAAGAGCGCTCCGCCCCAGTAGGTGCGGCCCCAGGTTGGCGTTTTGTCGAGACCCTGATCGCCGGCAGCGGGGAGTCCCTTCGGGAAACCGTCGATCATGCTGCCCCAGACCTCTTCCGCGCCGAGCTGTCCGGCCCGGGCCCGGGCCAGCGGCTCCATGTAGGTCGACAGGCCCTCCCCGAGCCAGTTCGCTTCCGTGTCGGGAAAGCCGAGGTGGAACATCTCGTGGGTCATGACCCAGTCGGAGCGAAGAATTGCGCGAGTCGCGGCGGACGACACGCGCACCTTGATCAGCCGCCCGTCGAGCGTCTTGCCTCCGCCAACCCCGCGCCCCCCACTAGTCACCTGCAGCTCGATCGTCACCTGCTTGACGGGATAGCGGCCGTAGACCGTCATCACCGCATCCGCCGCATCGTGAACCCACCCCTCCACGAGCTTGCGGAAGTCGTCCGAAACGTTCCCCGAGAACCGGATCGTGATCGGCGCGTCCCCGGCTTTGAGCAGCGAATCAGGAGCGTCGCCCGCGCACGCGGCGTGAGCGAAAAGGAAGAGGGCGAGAACGAAGACAGATCGCGTGCGCATGAGCCGGTCGTCATCCTGCAAACATCGCTCCGCTTCGATCCTCAAAGAACTGCCGATGCTCGCCTACCTGGGAGCGCGGGCGTCCCGCCCGCCGATCTCGCGCGAAAGAGGACGACAGGCAAGGACGCCCGAGTTAGCAGAAAGCCAAGTCAGTGGATTAGTGGCGGATAGTGCGCATCGGCGCGAAACCGCGCGGCCGCGTAGCTCCGTCGGCTCGACGGCTGGACCGCCGCCGGCTCGGCGGCGGTGTTGGGGCCGTGTTGCTGAGGACCGCCAGCGAGCCGCTGGCGGTCCGGCCGTCGAGCCGACGGCGCTACGCTCCGAGCTCCGAAACTCACCAACTCACGAAAACCACCCTCCCGGCGGCCGCGCATATTCAGTCGAGTCACCCCGCCCGCAGCACCACCACCGTCGCTCCCCACCCTCCCCCGCTACCGTCGGCGTCGTGGAAAGCTTCCACAAAATCGAGAGATGCCAGGAGGGTCCGGATGTTCTCGCGCTGCATGCCGATGCCGCGGCCGTGGATCAGTCGCACCTGGCGGAATCCTTTCGCGCGCGCCTCCGTCAGGTAATCGCGCGCCACGTCGCGGATTTCGTTCGGGCGGAACGGGTGGAGGTCGAGCGTATCGGTGATCGGGATCTCGACCGGTTCATCGTCCGCATCGGGAGGCGTGTCGTCGGTCATGTAGCGATTCTAGTGTCGCGCAGGTATTGGAGTCGTGAGACTGGTACTCAAACACTGTGTTCCTGAGCCGCCGACACCTCGAAAAGGTCAAGGACGGCGAAGGACCCCAGCCGATAGCCGCTCCACCCCCCGAACCGGGTTTCAATGAGGGGGTCCTTCGTCGTCCTCAGCCCCTACCGGGGCATCGGCGACTCAGGATGACAGGTGAGCTGTGCGATACTTTCGATCCGAGCTTACTCATGGTTCTGTTCAACCACGCCACGCGCGAGATGACCGCCAAGATCGTTTACTACGGTCCCGGCCTCTGCGGAAAGACGACCAACCTCATGGTCATCTTCGACAAGCTCGACCCGAAGCAGAAGGGAAAGATGCTGTCTCTGGCCACGAAGACCGACCGCACGCTTTTCTTCGATCTGCTCCCGGTGGACATCGGCAAGGTCGGCGCCTTCAACCTGAAGATCCAGCTCTACACCGTCCCCGGCCAGGTCTTCTACAACGAGACGCGCAAGCTCGTGCTCAGGGGCGCCGACGCCGTCGTCTTCGTGGCCGACTCGCAGCCGTCGATGATCGAGTCGACGCGCGAGAGCTTCGCCAACCTGATGGAGAACCTCGAGCAGAACAATATCGACCCGAACGACACGCCGATCATCATCCAGTTCAACAAGCGCGACATCCCCGGCGTCCTTCCGGTGGAGAAGCTGCAGGAACTCCTCGCCTTCGAAGGCTATCCATATACCGAGGCCGCGGCCATCAAGGGCGAAGGAGTGATGGAGACCTTCAAGCTCGTCTCAAAGATCACGGCCAAACATCTCTACGCCCGTCTCCAGGGGAAACCGGTGCCGCTGGAAAAGGCGAAGCCTGCGGCCACTTCCAAGACAAAGGCAATGCCCGAGCCCGAAACAGAACCGGAACCAGAGCCCACGGAGCCGCAGGTCAACCCCTTCGCCGATTCCGTCCCCTTCCCTGAATCGCAGGTGGACAGCAGCTACGACCGGATGGAAGAGGTATCGCTCGAGCAGCTCCTCGAGGGGCGGGAGCGGCCGGCCACGTTCGCCGGCAACATCGCCGTACCGGTGGTCGACGACGTCGAAGAGCTCGACGCCGACGCGCTGGTTCCGGCCGATGAACCGCAGACCGCCGTGGCGGTCCTGGACGAACCGGAACCTCTTCCGGACCCGGCGGGCGATGATCGCGTGGCCGCGCTCGAGCAAAAGGTACAGTCGCTGGAATCACAGCTCGACTCGATGCGCGCCCGGCACCACCAGGAGATCGAGGAGATCCTGGGCGAGCTCGGCGTTCTGACCTCGCGGCTGCGCAAGCAGCTCGACGAGTGACTTGCCAATATTGACCCCCGCTCTCTACAATCCATCGACATCTCTTATTTGGAGGAAACAAATGCGCCGGACTCTCTCCGCGGTATTGATGCTGTCCATGGCCCTGGCCGGATGCCGGGCCAAGGAAGCCTACGACAAGGCCAGGATCTCCCAGGACCTCGATAAGCACGGGGCCATGGACCTGATGAAGGACGTCTCCAGGGACCACTACAAACCGCCGGCCGATGGCAAACTGACGGACGGCCAGATGCAGATGTATCTCAAGGTCCGCGAGCATGAGAAGGACATCGCGCAGGTGGCCCGGAAGGAAGCCCAGGCCCACGCCGACGCGGCGAAGCAGGCCGGCGACAAATCGATCGCCGGCATGGTGGAGGGCTTCAAGACCCTCGGCTCGGCCGCGGACATGATCACGGCCGACATCCGCGCGGCGAAGGATCTTCACTACAACACACAGGAGTACCTCTGGGTGAAGGGCCAGGTGCTGGCCGCCAGCACCGCCTCGTTGACGTCGAAGATGGGCGAGGCCACGAACGCGGCGTTCGACTCGGCGTACACGCAGATGAAGAAGTCGTACGACGAGGCCAAAGACGAGCAGTCGAAAACGATGTACAAACAGATGCTCGACAACTACGACAAGCAGCGCACGGCCATGAGGACGCAGGTGGCGAACGTCTCGCCCGCCGTCGCCTACAACCAGCAGATCATCGCCAAGTACGACGGGGCGTTGAACGCCCTCACGAATGAGGCCGCCAAGTGGGAGGAGAAGCCCGGCCAGGCGCAGAAGTCGATGGACGATTTCCAGAAGGGCGTGGACAAAGCCGTGGAGGACGCGAAGAAGCAGTAGGTGCGCGTAGCGCGTTGTCTGCATGCTTCGCGCGCGTGGGCGGGTATTGAAATTCATTGTCTCACCCGAAGACGCGAAGATCGCGAAGGCTACTCCACACTCTCACTGGAATCGTCGGCACCCTGTACCCCGTCGAGAGCCCTTCTCCCCCGCGGTTTCTTGCGGGGGAGGGACCGACGGCCTGCGGCCGACCGCCGTGCACGAAGTTGCACGCGGGACCAGCCGGACCGACCTTAGCGGTGTCTAAGACGCGAAGAGGTCGAAA
>Ga0210394_10000487_pt1 | contig 83459 bp, 76 predicted proteins | sample IncBWC12MmetaG_FD_160121 | JGI IMG/M metagenome (GOLD analysis project Ga0210394, IMG submission 160121) | Forest soil microbial communities from Barre Woods Harvard Forest LTER site, Petersham, Massachusetts, United States - Inc-BW-C-12-M | ecosystem: Environmental > Terrestrial > Soil >...
GCAATTCGTAAAGGTGCGACTTCCGCTTGTGGCACTTTTCGGACATGCCTGATCTGGCTGACGATGTCGGCTATTGGGGGCGAAGCGGACAAGTCGCGGCCAACTTGCTTGAAGAGAGCGAAAACTATTTTGGATTACGGATTTTCGGTCCACCACTCCGGCCACCTAACTCTATGGGGAGTGCGCGTGGCCTTTACGACCAGGCGTTGATCGGTGGGACTGAGTGGCCGAGAGAGGCGGGCCAGCGCCGCTTCGACAAGCCAGGGCTCGAGGGCCATCCGGGCAGTCTCGCGATAGGGATCGAGTTTCCTGGCCATTCGCAGCGGCTCGAGCGCAGATGTGACGCTCCCGGGGTCCACAATAGCCCTGACAATGACGCTGACCCGGGGCTGTCGTCCGCCTTGGCTCTCCTTGGCTTCCTCGATCACAGCCAGGGATGCACGGGCTGCGGCAGCGTCGCCTTCTAGCCCGCGTTTTGTGAGCTGGAGAAGGAAGGCCTCGGCTGCCGTGACACGGCGCTCGGCTCCGCCTTCACGGATTTTCACTATCTGGCCTAGAACGGTCTCATAGGGCGCTTGGCGGTGACGCCCGCGGGGACGACCGGCCGGATTGCCGCTCCGGCCCTTTGTAAAGCGCATCGCTCTTGGCGGCTTGCGATAACCTACGTCACCTTCCCCGGAATCATCTGGCGGATCGCCTTCCGACATCATTCGTCGGTCCCCCGTGGCCAGCGCAGACCGTCCGGATCGCGCGTGCAGCGTCGTATTTCTTCACACTCTCTGTCGGTCAGGCGATCGCCGCCCCGCCTGCGGCGGAGAGCCGCCTGGATCGCCCAAGGTTCAAGGAGTAGTTGGGCCCGGTCGGCGCCAATGTCCGCGCGCGCTGGGTTGAGCGCGGCGATCCCGAGAAGCAGGAGAGCAGCATCCGCGTTGTCGGGATCGGGCGACATGTGACGCGTGATCTGGCGCGGAGACGCTCTCGGCGTATGCTTCACCAGCCAAGCCTCGCGCTTCATGATCCATTTCAGAACTTCGCGCTGGGCCATGCGTTGGCCTGCGACAGCACCGCGATAGGTCCGCTGCTGAAGCGCTTCCTCCACCGTTATCTCCCGCATGCCCCCGTTGTGGGATACGGTGAGGGTCTTTTCCACCACGACGTCGAATGCGGAGGCTTGTGAGCGACGCGAGGTACTCGGGCGTCCTCCGGGATTGCCGCTGCGGCCCTTAGGGAACCAGCCTGGGTTCGTTGCCGAACGGGAGCGGGCCTTATCGCTCATGACGCCAGCCCCTCTAGGCGCGGCTCAAGGCCAGTTCTCGCCGACCAGCGTTCGATCGCAACATCGACATAGGTCGGATCGATGTCGAGCCCACGGAAGCACCGCCCGGTCCGCTCGGCTGCCATCAGCGTGGTTCCGGAGCCCAGAAAGAGGTCGAGCACGAGATCGCCGTGCCGGGTCACGTCCAGGATCGCATCGCCGACCAGACCCGTCGGTTTGACCGTCGGATGCAAGGCCAGATCTTCCCGGCGGCTCCCCCGCATGGAGTTTACCGAGGCATAGTCCTAGACATTGGTGCGGTTGCGGCCATGCTTGCCGAGTTCGACCATGTTGAGATGGGATGCCGCTCCTACCCGGTAGACAAAGACCAGTTCATGCTTGGACCGGTACAACGATCCCATCCCGGCGTTGGACTTGTTCCAAACGCAGAGGTTCAAAAGCCCACCATAGACGGCGGAGCCGACGGACGAGACGCTGTCCATGTGGCGCCAGTCCATGCAGACGAAGTGGACCGCACCGTCGCGCGAAACACGCGCCGCGGCGCCCAGCGTGTCGGCGAGGAAGGAACGGAACTCCGCCTCGCTCATCTCTCCCGAGGCCATCGCGAACTCGCGATGGCTTCCGGCGGACACCGCATGCCGCCAATCCGCACATTGTAGGGAGGATCGAGGAAAGCCGCATCGACACGCGCCCCGTTGCCGACGACCCGCCGCAGAAATCCCTCATCCCGGCTGTCGCCACACCCCACCCGGTGATTTCCGAGAATCCAGATATCGCCTGGCTTCGTTCTCGGCGTCGCAGGAACCGGAGGGATGATTTCGTCGTCGGGATCGGCAGCCGACGAAAGAATGACATCGATCTCGCCCGTCGAAAAGCCGGTCAGCGTGGGATCGATATCGATATCAATCGAAGCGAGTTCGCCCAGCTCCAGCTGCAGGATTTCCAGATCCCAGCCGGCATTGAGTGCGATCTTGTTGTCGGCGATCCGAAGCGCTCGCTTCTGGGGCTCTGACAGCCCTGACAGGATGATGGTTGGAACCTCAGCAAGCCCCATCGCCCGCGCCGCCTGAAGCCGGCCATGGCCCGCGATAATGTGGCCCTCGGGATCAACAAGGATTGGGTTGGTGAAGCCGAACGCTTCGATGGACGCTTTGATCTGATCGATCTGGCGCTTCGGATGGGTGCGGGCGTTACGTGGATCGGGAACCAAGTCGCCAGCGGCTCGGTACGTGACGGCTAGCCGCGGAGCGACTGCAATTGAGGGTGTGTTTTTCATAATCAAGATTGCAGGGTGAGAAACTAAGTTTTTCTTACCGTGCACTTCACAACCTTGCGAGAGCAGCAGTAACGGCTAGCTGGATCCAGCAGAAGTTGGTTTTTACAAAAGGTGTCCGTCGAAATAGCCGAGAGCGTGTCGTTTTGTTTCCTGCGGATGGTGAGTCTCAAGAGGGTTGCTCGAGCGGTGCCTGGCAGGTGCTTGGCGAGGCGAGGCAGTGCAAAACGTTCGGCCAAGCCATTTGCGCGATTCTTCCTGGGTTGTTACCTGATACGACGTGGAAAATGTCTGATGTCGCCGCTCTCAAGCCCTGTTATCGCATTTGAATTGCCTGTTTTGCGGAATAACAGGAAACTGCTTTGACCACCCTGTAACCGATTTGAATCTCGGTTGATTTTCTAGCGACCAGCGGCTCAAGACCCCTCGAAAGCCTGTTTTGGGCCGAAATTTTCAAAAAATTCCCTGTTCTCGAGGTGAAGACCGGTTTCGCTAGACTGCATCCGCCACCATCGGGCCCACCCTCGAAAACCCCCGTCGAGAGATTTTCAGGACTTGAGACGCTACGGCGTCACGTCCGTGCGCCGCACCGCTTGCGGCGCCGTCGCCTGCTTCCAGGTCGAGTTGGCGACATGGATCGGCGAGAACGGCGGCCGCTCCACGTAACGTCCTTCTGCCTTTTCGGCGCGAAGCTCGCCTTTGGCGAAGGCGATCCGGCCACCCGACACCGTAGCGACGGGCGCCCCGAGGCACGCAAAGCCCTCGAACACATTATAATCGATCCGGCTGATCTGGCTCTTGGCGCGGATAGTTTTGCTGGCCTGCGGGTCCCACACCACGATATCGGCGTCCGAACCGATGCCGAGCCGGCCCTTGCGCGGATAGACGTTCAAGATGCGGGCGATGTTGGCCGAGGTCACCGCGACGAATTCCTCTTTCGTCAGCCGGCCGGTGTTGACGCCTGCCGTCCAAAGCAGCGGCATGCGGTCTTCGAGGCCGCCGGTTCCGTTCGGGATCTTGCGGAAATCGCCGACGCCCAGCCGCTTCTGCTGTGTGGTGAACGCGCAATGATCGGTCGCGACCACCTGCAGCGAGCCGGATTGCAGCCCGGCCCACAGACTGTCCTGATGGCTCTTGTCGCGGAACGGCGGCGACATCACGCGTTGCGCGGCATGGTCCCAACTTCTGTTCTCGTATTCGAGCGCATCGAGCAGAAGATGCTGGATCAACGGCTCGCCGTAAACGCGGCGGCCACTGGCGCGGGCGCGCGCGATCGCCTCATGGGATTCGCGACAGCTCGTATGCACGACATAGAGCGGCGCTCCCGTCATATCCGCGATCATGATGGCGCGGTTGGTGGCCTCGCCCTCGACCAAAGGCGGGCGTGAATAAGCGTGCCCCTCAGGACCCGTGACGCCGCGTTCGAGCAGGGCTTCCTGCATCCGCGCCACCACGTCGCCGTTCTCGGCATGCACCAGCGGCAGCGCGCCGAGCTGGGCGCAGCGCGCAAACGAGTTGTAGAGCTCGTCGTCATTGACCATCAGCGCGCCTTTGTAGGCCATGAAGTGCTTGAAGGTATTGATGCCGTAGGTCTTGACGACGGTTTCCATCTCCTCGAACACTTGGCGAGACCACGACGTCACCGCCATGTGGAAGCCGTAGTCGCAGGCCGCCTTCTCGGATTTGCGCCGCCAGTCCTGGTACGCCGCAAGCATCGATTGCCCGGGATCGGGAATGCAGAAATCAACCACCATGGTGGTGCCGCCGGCCAGTGCCGCCTTGGTGCCCCACTCGAAATCGTCGGCCGATACGCTGCCCATGAAGGCGAGTTCGAGATGGGTATGCGGATCGATGCCGCCCGGCATCACATAGCAGCCGCCGGCGTCGATCACTTCCGCACCGGCCGCCGCGGTGAGCGACGGACCGAATCCGACAATCTTGCCGCCGTCGACAAGCACGTCGGCGCGCCAGGAATGATCGTGATTCACCACCGTGCCGCCGCGGATCAGGATCGTCATGACATCTCCGAACAGGCCATTTGCAAGCGAGAAAGCACCGCGGCGCGTCCGCCGCCACACTAACGCGCCATTGCCTTTTGCAAAGGGCGCGTTTTTTGCCGGCCGGTCACGGAAGTCCCCTGGTCTCGATTTCCCGGACGAGTTCCAGCGTCGGCCCTGCAAGGCTTCCGCTTGCGATATCTGAACCGAACACGCCGGCCAGGCCGTCGCGGCTCTTCAGAATCGTTATATGCGGGCAATGGGTCGCAGAGTTGCACAGCCGCTCCTTGAGCCCTTCGCCTTGCGTGACCAGGCGCGGTGGATCGAGCGCCGACCAGGCGAGCAGGATTGGTATCTCGATCTTGAGGATGCCGGGAAATGCCGATCGCTCCTGGTATTTGCTGGCATCAGGGCCAAAGTAGGATTTTTCGGCCTCGCTTGCCTCGGCGCCCAAATGATAGATGCCCGAGACCAGCACGGCCGCGGCCAGGTCGGAATCCCGCACCTGAAGTTCCGGGTGCGCGAGCAGGCTTGCCACGTGAAAGGCGCCGACGGAGTAGCCGACGGCCACGATCTCGGCGCGATTGCCGCCGAACAGATCGATGTTCTGGTAGATCCACGAGGTCGCCGCCGCGACATCCTGCGCCCCGGTGGGCCAGGGGTTCGCCGGTGCCAGCCGGTAGTTCACCATCACGCCGACCATTCCGTTGCGCGCGGCAAAGCACATGGTCTGATCCTGAACGGCGGCAGCGGGCATTCCGTCTTCGCCGGCGAAACTTTCTCCCGCCACGAACATCAGTACCGGACGCGGCGATGTATCCTTTGGTTCGCCGGTTGCGACATCGAGAACGTTGAGATCGCTCTCGCCATATTTCAGGCCGCGGGAAAACGATACGCCGGCGCATGGCTGCGATGGGTCCACCGCCGCATCAGTGGGTGAAGTGGCCGCATTGTCTTCGGTAAGTCCCGCCTTGATCAGGTAAGCTCCGATTTCAGACGGCCAAGCCTCGGTGAGAACAGAGGGCTCGGCGAGAGCGGATGCCGCCGTGATGGCGCTCAGCAGGCAACAGAAGGCAATGTTTTTTGTCATCTTGAGCCACGCACGATCTGCTCGCCAGCCACTCTGGCTATTTACGTGCGTCCGGATCAATCTCAAGTCCGCGGTTTGGCGATTTGACGGCAGCCGCCCGGCTGATTCGGCCAAAATAGCCGGTCTGCCCTGCTGCTTAACCCTTGCTCGGCGGACCCGTCAGCGGCACATTCGCCCTAAGGTGCGCCGCGAAATGGCCGCCAAGAACGAAAACAAGAACGATTATCAGGAAACGCCATGACGGCGATGCGGATCGATTGCGACATCCACCCCGCGATAGGGGGTACGCGCACGACGCTGTTGCCCTATCTCGACGATCACTGGAAAGAGCAGGTGGTGAGCCGCGCGATCGATGGCCTCGATCTCAACAGCTATCCGCCCAACATGCCGCTGTCCGGTCGCGCCGACTGGCGGCCCAAGCACGGCAAGCCCGGCAGCGATCTTGCGATGGTTCAGCGCGGCGCGTTCGACCAGTTGGGCGCAAGCCACGCGATCTGCAATGTGCTGTACGGCGCGCAGGCCGTTTACGATCCCTATATGGCGGCCGCCTTCTGCAAGGCCATCAACGACTGGATCGCAGCCGAATGGCTGGCGCGCGATTCTCGCCTGCGCGCCTCGATCGTGATCCCGTTGCAGGCGCCTGATCTCGCGATCGAGGAAATCGAACGCCGGGCAAGTGACAACCGCTTCGTGTCGGTTCTGGTGCTGGCGCAGGGCGAGAGCCTGCTCGGCCGGCGGCATTATTGGCCGGTGTGGCAGGCGGCCGAAAAACACAGGCTGCCGATCGCGATCCATGCCGGCAGCGCGTACCGGCAGGCGCCCAGCTCGGTGGGCTGGCCGTCCTATCGTTACGAATTTTATCTCGCCGAAGCGCAGGCGTTTCAGGCCCAGGTGCTCAGCCTGATCTACGAAGGCGTGTTCGTGAAATTTCCGAAGCTGAAAGTGGTGCTGATGGAATCCGGCATCACCTGGCTGCCGGCCTTCATGTGGCGCGCCAACAAGACCTGGCGCGGTGTTCGCGTGGAAGTGCCCTGGATCGACCGCGAGCCGGCGGCGATCATGCGTGACCACTTCCGCCTCACCACGCAGCCATTCGACGGCCCGCCCGATGCCACAGACGTCGCCGACATCATCGAGATGATCGGCTCGGACAAAATGTTCCTGTTCTCATCCGATTACCCGCACTGGCAATTCGACGGCGACGATGCGATACCGCCGCATCTGCCGCCTGACATCGTTTCGCGCATGTGTACGGACAACCCGCTTGAAACCTTTCCGCGGCTTTCGCTCGCCGCCTAGAGCATGATCAGAGATACACAAGGAGGATCGCATGAGTGATGTCATCGACCGCCCGATGCTCGATCGGGAAGCGTCCGCCAAGACGCGGCTTCGGATCATCGACTGCGACATTCATCCGAGCCTGCATGCCAAGAGCGATCTCAACCCGTTTCTCGCCAAACGCTGGCAGGAACACCTGAAGACGTTCGGGGATCATTTGCGCACGCCCTATATGGGCACCACGCCCTATCCGCGCTCTGCGCCGTTGCTCGCGCGCCGCGATGCCTGGCCGCCCACCGGCGGCCCGCCCGGGTCGGACCTCGATTTCATGCGCAAGCAGCATCTTGATCCACTCGACGTCGAGTTCGGCCTGTTGCAGGTGCTCGATATGTTCATCTTCTCGCAGCATGACCTCGAACTCGGCGCCGCGATCCAGCGCGCCGTCAATGATTGGCAGCTGGCGAACTGGACGAGCCGCGAGCCGCGGCTCAAGGCCTCCATTCTGGTTGGGCAGGACGGTGTCGATTTGGCAATTGCCGAGATTGAGCGTTGCGCGAAGATCGGCCAATATGTGCAGATCAACATTTCGCCGCGCGCCAACGAGCCGATCGGCCGCCGCCGATACTGGCCGATCTATGCACTCGCCGAGGAGCTTGGCTTGCCGCTCGGTATTCACACCGGTGGCTATGGCGGTCATTCGCCGGCCGCCGGCGGCTGGCCGTCTTATTATGCGGAAGAACACCAGTCGAATGCGCATACGATGGCGGCGGCGATGACAAGCCTCGTGCTCGAGGGCGTTCTGGAGCGCTTCCCGCGTCTGAAGATCGTGTTCATCGAAGGCGGGTTCGGCTGGATTTCATCGACGATGTGGCGGATGGACCAGCACTTCGAACGTTTCCGCACCGAAGTGCCGCATCTCAAGCGGCGGCCGTCGGAATATGTACGGGAGCATTTCTGGTTCACGACGCAACCGGTCGATGAGCCCGACGAAGCAAAACACTTGCGCTCGCTGATCGATTGGGTCGGCGTAGACCGGCTGTTGTTTTCCTCCGATTACCCGCACTGGGATTTCGACGATCCGCGGTTCGCCGTCAGGACGCCGCTGACGGATGCGGAGCGGGCGAAGTTATTCAACGCGAACGCGCGTGCCGTCTACAACCTCTGACTCGTTGCCATGGCCCGTCACATTGTCGCCCGCACCACCGATATACCGCCCGGCGGCAACAAGGTGGTCACGCTGGAGGGGCGCGACGTCGTCGTGTTCCACGCCAATGGCGAGTTCTTCGCTTTGCTCAACCGTTGCCCGCATGCCGGCGCGCCGCTCGACAAGGCGGCCTGCATCGCGCGGCTGACCTCGCCGGAACCGGGGGTCTATCAGCGCGCGCGCATAGGCGAACTGCTCCGCTGCGCCTGGCACGGCTGGGAATTCGATATGCGCAACGGGCAATCCTGGTTTGATCCCAAACGCGTCAAGGTAAGAACCTATCCCGTCGTCATCGAGGATGGCGAGACGCTTGCCAAGGGCCCGTATGTGGCGGAAACCTTCACCGTCCAGGTCGAGGACAACTACGTGATCATCGAGACGTGATTCTCGGAAGCGTCCGGGGACTGCTCAAAAACCGTGCTCGCGCTTGGCGGGCCTGTCGGGTCACTCGCAGTTTAAATTTCACGTGCTATAAGGCGGCGTCATTGATCACGACAGGTGCGAACTGAATGTCAAAGCAGTCGATGCGCGAAGAGGCCGAGCGCCTGATCCGCGAGGCCATGGCGCGCAAGCCGCTGGTGGTGAAAGAGGGCAATACCCGCATCGAGGCGGTTTGCGGAAAATGCGGCGCGCCGAACCGTATCTCGGCCGAACGCGGCGTGACGCGGACGAAATTCGTCTGCAAGCAATGCGGCCACAAGCAAGGGACGCTTTGACCGATTTCGCCTTGCGGCGATCGCGATCGAGGTAACAAGGTCGCCAGGTGCTCGTTTCGGCGTCGGATCGATTGCGCCAAAAACGCGAATTATTCAATCGGATCAAGCTGATTTTAGCTGTCCAGTCCCATCTGAAAAAATTTTCCGCTTTTCCCGTCGGGCAAATCACCTTTACGAACTTGCCCCGTCCCGTCCCATTGGAGGGGCGGCTCGCGATCGTCACGAACGCGGGACGGGATGCGGTGGACGCGGATGGCGCGGCTGACGAGCGCGCACACCTCGCGGACGGCGAAGTCGTGTGGTCCTGATGCCCCGACGCTGGCATCAAGTTGGCGGAGGCAACTCCGCTGGATGACGGTGGCAAGAAAGCCCGGTCACCGGGGAGAGCACGAAGGAAACCGTTAAAACCATTGCGCGGGGAATGCCGGGCGTTTTCCGGTGTGACCGTGGTGACTACACTCGTATGCTTATTTTATTTTGCGTACGAGGCTGCGGGCGCAACGAGCGCCCGGCATTCCCTGCACCCTCTGTTTATCGGGCGGGACGTTCATGGCAAAACTCGCGCGGCTTGCGCGGCGAGATCGTGAAGGCGTGACCTTGAACCCTACGCGAAACGGCATGGGAGGTCTTCGTTTGGTACCCTGACGCCAGCGGGCCTTTTGCAAGCAAGCGGAACCGACTACATATCCGAACCTGTAAAGAAACTCGGGGCACCTGATGAATTTCCCATCGTTGTTTTCTCCACTGAAGATCGGTCCCTATCAGCTCCAGCATCGCCTCGTGATGGCGCCCCTGACGCGGATGCGCGCCGATCGGTCGAGCTTCGCGCCGCGCCTGCTCAACGCCGAATATTACGGACAGCGCACAACGCCGGGCGGCTTGCTGATCGCCGAAGCCTCGCCGGTCATGGTGACGGGACGCGGCAATCCCGGAACGCCCGGCATCTATTCGGATGCACAGATAAAGGGGTGGCGCGGCGTGGTCGACGCCGTGCACGCCAAAGGCGGGTTGATCTTTCTCCAGCTCTGGCATGTCGGGCGCGTCTCGCATTCTTCGTTTCAGCCAGGCGGCGCGTTGCCGGTGGCGCCTTCTGCGGTGCCGATTACCGGCGAGGGCATGCTGGCGATGACCGCCGACGGCAAGATGGTTCCTTACGAGACGCCGCGGGCGCTTGAGACCGACGAAGTCGGACACGTCGTTGAGGCCTTCCGGCAGGCGGCCGCCAATGCCAAGGAGGCCGGTTTCGACGGTGTCGAGATCCATGGCGCCAATGGATATCTGCTGGAGCAATTCCTGCAGTCGCGCATCAATTTGCGAAGCGACCAGTATGGCGGCTCGATCGAAAATCGCGCGCGGCTGCTGTTGGAAATCACGCGAGGAGCGATCGAGGTGTGGGGCGAGAATCGCGTCGGCGTGCGCCTGTCGCCCTATGGTGTTGCGAACGGCAGCGGCGAGGCCGACCCCATGCCGCTTTATACCCATGTCGTCGAGGCCTTGGATTCGCTCGGGCTGGCGTACCTGCATTTCATCGAGCCGCGGTCGAGCGGGGCGGGCCGCGCCGAAGTCAACTGGCAGAACGTGCCGTCGGCGATGGCGCTGTTTCGCCCTATCTGGCGCGGCGTCTTGATTGCGGCCGGCGGATTCACCGGCGAGACGGCGGAAGCCGCGATTGCGCAAGGCCATGCCGACGCCATCGCGTTCGGCCGCATCTTCATTTCCAATCCCGATCTGCCGAGCCGCCTGCGAAACGGCTTTCCGCTTACGCCGTATAACCGCGCGACTTTCTACGGCGGCGAGGCGGCGGGTTACACGGACTACCGGGTTCACGACGGGATGGCGACGGCGTAGATATTTCTTCTGTCATTCCGGGGCGATGCGAAGCGTCGAACCCGGAATCTCGAGATTCCGGGTCTGGTGCTGGCGCACCATCCCGGAATGACGGTATCGGGATTTCGCAAATGTCACAGCCAACCAAAGCAGCCGGGATCGCCAAAGGCCGATGCCTCTGTGGCGAGGTCTCTTTCGAGATCGACGTGCCGGCGCGCTGGGCCTGGCACGATCATTCGGCGCCAAGCCGGCGCGTGCATGGCGCGGCCTATGCGACCTATGTCGGGAGCTGGCGCAAACGCTTTCGCATCACAGGCGGTGAAGCGAGCATTTCGCGCTTCGAAGACACCGATACCAAAACCGCGCGCTCTTTCTGCAAGCGGTGCGGCACACCCTTGATCTACGAACGCGCGCGCTCGCCGCACATGCTCAACATCCCCCGCGCGCTGTTCTTGGGCCGCACCGGCCGGCAGCCGCTCTATCATGTCGCGATCGAGGAATTGCAGGAATGGACTTATGCCGGCGAACCGCTGGTGCCGCTGAAGGGATTTCCCGGGGTGGTCTGGCATCGCTCGAAGAAGAAGCCGCGGAAGGATCGCGAGGGCATGTTCTGATCGCGCTTGCGGCCTACTGGCCGCGCTTCAGACTCGTTGCCTGTTGTGATGGTGTATCCGGCGGCAATTCCTTGTCGCCTTTGGGATAGCCGTTGGCCTCCAGCAGGAAGGCGGCGAGATCGGCGTAGCTCCGGTCGGTGAGGCTGCCCGGCCGGTCCGGCGGCATCTTCGCCTTCATGAAGGCCACTAGCCCAGCGGCTGTGCCGCCGCCCCAGTGCTGCTTGAAATACGATCCGTTCAGCGGCGCGCCGCCGAATTCGCCGTTGTCGAGCGTGTCGCCGTGGCACTGGACGCAGCGCTCCGCATAGATGTCGGAGCCGCGCGTCACCTGGTCCGCGGTGAAACTGACGGGTGCCGCTCCGGTCGCCTCGCTTGCCGCAGACGGCGCGCCGGACCGCAGCGCATAAACCGCCGCCGCGGTGAGCGGCGGGTCACGCAGCGTCTTGATCTCGTCGGCCGTGAAGGGCTTGAAGCCTGAGGGCAGCGATTGGCCGTTGTCCCACGCGTTGCTGACATAGTTGAGCACGGCGGCAATATCGTTATCGCTTAAGGCGCTCCATGCCGGCATGGCGCCGGCGTAGGTCTTGCCGCGGACGCTGATCTCGCCTTCCAGGCCGAACAGCAGCACCTTCCCGACATAGCTGCGTCCGTCCGCTCTTTTCAGCAAATCGGGAAAGTGTCCGGCGAGCGGCGGAAAGGCCGCAGGCACCCCGGCGCCGCCCGCCTGATGGCAGGCGGCACAGTTGGCCGCGTAGATGCGCGATCCCGCATCCGCATCTCCCGCGCCGGTTTGGGCCTGCGCGGGAAGCGTTGCCGCCAACGCGACGATGGCGGCGACGAGAAGGAGGCGGAAGCACAATCGTTGCATCAATTACTTGGTATTTTGCGGCAGAGCGAACACGAACAGCGCGGAGCCGCTATCGGGGATGGCAATCTCCGGCGTCAATGTGGCGAGCGACCGCGCGTGACTCGATCCGTTGCCGACGGCAACCGCAACATACTGCCGGCCCTTCACCGCGTAGGTGATCGGGAAGGAGTTGATGATGTTCGAGGCGCGCATCTGCCACAGCACCTTGCCCGTCTTGTCATCGTAGGCGCGGAAGTAGCGGTCGAGCGCGCCGCCGAACACGAGGCCGCCGCCGGTCGCAAGCACGGCGCCGGTCTGCGGCGCGCGCGTGCGGTCGGACCATACGGCCTTCTGGGTGAACAGGTCGACGCCATCGACGCGTCCGATATTGCCGTCGCTGTTCGGCACCTGCCCGCGTGCGAAGATCGCGCGGCTACCGCCGGTGTAGGTCTTGCCCGGCTCGATCGGCACCGGCGTGGTGTCGGAGCAGTACTCGTTCTGCGGAATGTACAGCATGTGCGTGCGTGGGCTGTAGGCGGTGGCAGGCCAGCCGCGGCTGCCGGGGTCAGCCGGGCAGTTGGTGGTGGTCTGGCCGATATGCGGCACGGCGGCCTGATTGATGGTCTTGGCGCCGGTCTTCGGGTCGATCGCCGAGACGACGTTCTGGTACACGGTCTGTTTCGACCACAACCACTGACCGTTGGTGCGGTCGAGCACCTCGATGATGCCGAGCTTGCCCACGGTCACCAGCGCCTTGCGAATCTTGCCATCGACCGGGAGGTCGACCAGCACGCGCTCATAGGCGTAGTCCAGATCCCAAGTGTCGTTCGCCAGGTGCTGGTAATACCACTTCAGCTTGCCGGTGTGCGGGTCAAGGGCGAGGGTTGCGTCGGTGTAAAGCGCGTCGTTGTTGGCGCCGTCCTTTTTCGGCAGCAGGCCGCCGATTTCCGCGATGTGCGGATAGGGCTGGCCGACGCCCAGGAACAGAGTGTCGGTGTCGGGATCATAGCTGCCCGAGTTCCAGGTCGAGGCGCCGAAGCGCTTCTCCAGCGGCAGGCCGTTCCAGCTATCGCCGCCGGGTTCGCCGGGCTGCGCCACGGTGTGGAAACGCCACAGCTCCTTGCCGGTGTTGATGTCGTGGCCGGTGATGAAGCAGCCGCCCGGCATGGCGTTGCCGCAGCCGGTCATGCCCTGCACGATGACGTTGGAGGCGACCAGCGGGCCGCCGGTGTAGCGCCAGCCTTTTTTATGGTCCTCGACCTCGTGGTCCCAGACCAATTTGCCGGTCTTGATGTCCAGCGCAATGATGTGGGCGTCGGAGGTTGCGACGATGAGCTTGTCGTCGACCATCGCGATGTTGCGCTTGGCGCCGAAGTTTCCGTTCTGCCGCGGGATTTCCGGCGGGATGTCGCGTTTGTACTCCCACAACAGATCGCCGTTGGTGCCGTCGAGCGCCTGCACCTTGTCGAGCCAGTTGTAGAGGAAGAGCACGCCGTCATGGACCAGCGGCGTGGTCTCGGTGGCGCCCGCGGTCATCGCCCAGCTCCAGGCCACCGTCAGGGTTTTCACGTTGTCGGTGTTGATCTGCTTCAGTGGGCTAAAGCCCCAGGCATCGTAGGTTCGGCGCCACATCAGCCAGTCATTCTCGGGCGGATTGAGCAGCATCTTCGCCGGAGCAGGCGTAAGTGCCTTCAGCAGGGCGTCATTCTTGGGCGGGGTAACTTGAGGCTTGTCCGATACGACAGGGGCAAGCGGCGTCTGCGCCGCGGCCAACGATGCGCCGAGCGCGCCGGCAGCCAGCGCGCCGGCGAAAAACAACCGCTCCATCAGATTTGCAGACGGCTTGTGTATGCTCACGTTGATCTCCCTATATTGTTTATGTTTAATTGGCAGATGCGGTAGCAGGCAGGGGCTCGTGCGATATATCCATATTTACATGACGGATTGCGTACAAGCCCGGCTGCGCAAGGCAGCCATGAGGCCACTTTCTTGCCTCCTGCGCCCAAGTTTGATCATGATGCGCTGGCGCTGATCTCAGCGCACCAGGAAAAAAGAGTCGGCGAGGAAACATGAAGAACCGCATCACCGGGCGCTCGGCGTTCCTGGCCTTGCTGAAGGACGAAGGCATCACGCACCTGTTCGGCAACCCCGGCACCACCGAATTGCCGATCATGCATGCGCTGAAGGATCATCCCGATCTCACTTATGTGATGGCGATGCAGGAGAGCCTCGTCGTTGCGATTGCCGACGGCTATAGCCGCGCCTCCGGTCGCCTCGTTGCCTGCAACGTCCATGTCGCGCCGGGTTTGGGCAACGCGATGGGCTCGCTCTATAACGCGCAGTTCACCGGCACGCCGATGATCCTGACCGCCGGCCAGCAGGAGCAGGGCCACGGATTGATGGAGCCGTTGCTGTACGGTCCGCTGGTGCGGATGGCCGAGCCGCTGGTGAAGTGGGCGGTCGAGGTGACGCGCCTGGAAGATTTGCCGCGCATCGTGCGCCGCGCCGCCAAGATCGCGACCACGCCGCCGACCGGACCGGTCTTCATCTCGCTGCCGGGCGATATCCTCAATGCCGAAGCCGGTATCGAACTCGGCCGCTCGACCCGCGTCGATACCCGCGTCAAACCCTCCGATGAGGCGCTACAGGCGCTTGTCTCGCGTATTCTCAAAGCCGAGCGGCCGGTCATTATCGCGGGCGATGAGATCGTAAAAAGCGACGCGCTGCGGGACGCCTCCGATCTCGCCGAAACTCTGGGCTGCCCGGCTTTTCAGCAATCGGCGCCTTACGGCGCGCATTTTCTTTCGGAAAGCCCGTGCTTCATGGGTGCGCTGTCGCGCTCGCAGCCGCAGGTACGCGACGTTCTCGCGCCCTACGATCTCCTGATCGTGCTGGGCGCAGACCCCTTGAGAATGTCGGTGCATAGCGAAGTCGAGCCGCTGCCGGAAGGATTGCCGATCGTGCAGATCGGCCTCGTCGAATGGGACCTCGCCAAGAATTACGGCGCGGAGATCGCGCTGAAAGCCGATGTGAAGGAGACTTTGCGGGCGCTGGTTCCGGCGTTGAAAGCCAAAGGCGGTGCTGATCTCGAGGCGCGCGCCAAAAAGGGCATTGCGGCGCTGGCTTCGAATAACTGGTCCGCGCGCCGTGCCGCGCTGATCGGCCAGTTGGCCAAGCGCGGCGAGCGCGCGCCGATCGATCCGGACTATCTGACCCTGCAGTTGGTCGAGGCGTTGCCGGAAAACGCCATTGTCGTCGATGAGGGACTGACCTCCTCGCGGCCGATGCTCAGCTTGCGGCCGCATCGCGACCGCTACGGTTATCATGCGCTGGCGTCAGGCGGCATCGGCTGGGGATTGCCGGCTTCCGTCGGCGTCAGCCTCGCCAATCCCGATCGTCCCGTCGTGTGCTTTTCCGGCGACGGCAGTGCGATGTATTCGATCCAGTCGCTGTGGACCGCGGCGCACCACAAGCTGCCGCTGAATGTCGTGATCGCCAACAACGGCGGCTATCGCATCATCAAACAAAGGCTGCTGGCCTTCCACGGCGACGACCACTATGTCGGGATGGATTTCGCCGATCCGCCGGTGGATTTTACAGGCTTGGCGAAGTCGTTGGGCGCTGAAGCGGTGCGGATCACTGAGCCAAAGGATTTGAAGTCTGCGCTGTCTTCCGCCTTCGCCCGTCCCGGCACAAAGCTGATCGAAGTGATGGTGGATGGGACGGTGTAATCAACCCGTCATGCGCGGGCTTGACCCGCGCATCCATCAAATTTTCAAAGCGGTCTTACGAAGATAGATGGATTGCCGGGTCAAGCCCGGCAATGACGATTGAGGATAAGTCACTCCGCCGCCTTCGCCCGATACCGCGCGGCCGGGTGCGATGCATCGAGCCGCGCGCGCCCTGTGCCGAACAGCTTCTCGCGCAACGTGCCGGGCTGATACGCCGTCTTGTAGCGGCCGCGCCGCGTCAATTCCGGCACCAGCATCTCCGTGATATCAGCGAAATCGCCGGGAGAGACCGCAAACGGCATGTTCAGCCCATCGACATCGGTCTGATCGAACCATGCCTCGATGGCGTCGGCGGCTTTTTCCGGCGTTCCCACCACAACCGGCCCGATGCCGCCAATGCCGACATGCTGGGCGACCTCGCGCACGGTCCACACCCGGTCCGGATCGGCGCGGGTGATGTTGTCCATCGCCGAGCGGCCGGCATCGTTCTCGACGTGGCGGACCTCTTGGTCGAGGTCGTATTTCGAGAAGTCGACGCCGGTCCAGCCAGACATCAGCACCAGCGCGCCTTCCGGACTGACATGGTTGCGATAGTCATCATACTTGGCCTTCGCTTCAGCGTCCGTTTTCCCCAGGATCACGGTGAACATGGAGAACATCAGTATCTCGGCTGGATTGCGTCCTGCTTTTGCCGCGAGTTCGCGAATACCGGCTACGCGCGGCGCGATCACTTTCGCTGACGGCCCCGACATGAAGACGCATTCGGCATGCTCTGCGGCGAACTGGCGTCCGCTCGGCGAGGTGCCGGCCTGATACAGCACGGGGGTGCGTTGCGGCGACGGCTCGCAGAGGTGGATGGCATCGAGGCGGAAATTTTTCCCCTCATGCCGGACGCGATGCACTTTCGCAGGGTCCGCAAAGATGCCGCGTGCGCGGTCGCGCAAGACCGCGTCGTTCTCCCAGCTGCCTTCCCAGAGCTTGTAGACGACTTCCATATATTCGTCAGCGATGTCGTAACGGTCGTCATGCCCGGTCTGCTTGTCCTTGCCGGCGCCCTTCGCCGCGCTGTCGAGATAGCCGGTGACGACATTCCACCCCACACGCCCGTCGGTGAGATGGTCGAGCGTCGACATTCTGCGTGCAAATGTGTAGGGCGGCTCGTAGGACAGATTGGAGGTCACACCGAAGCCGAGGTTTTCGGTCACCGCGGCCATCGCCGGAATCACCAGCAGGGGATCATTCACTGGCGTCTGCGCGGCGGTGCGGAGTGCGGCGTCGGGGCTATTGCCGAACACGTCGTAGACGCCGAGCACGTCGGCGAGAAACAGGCCGTCGAACCGCCCGCGCTCCAGCGTTTTGGCGAGATCGATCCAGTAGGGCAGGCGGTTATAATCGGCGGTGCGGTCGCGCGGATGGGTCCACAGACCCGGCGATTGATGCGCGACGCAGTTCATCGCAAACGCATTGAGCCGGATTTGTTTTTTCATGCGAAGTGACTTTCAAGGGCGCGCGCGCCGTTCAAGAGAGGGAATCACTGGCCGGCCTGCTTGAACGGCATTTCGGCCTCCGCCGGCGGTTTGACGCGGGCGACGTTGAGCGTCATCGAGACCACGTCGTAATAGCCGTTGACCGCGATCAGATCGATGATGCCGGGCTCGCCGAATTTCTCCAGCGCTTTTGCGTAAGTCGCGTCGTCGACGCTGTGATCGCGGCGCAACTGTGTGGTGAATTCCCAGGCGATCGCCTCATCGTCCTTCATGTTCTCGGGCTTTCGGCCGGCGCCGATCGCCGCAATGACCGAAGGATCGAGCCCTGCTTTCACCGCCAGCGGCGCATGGGCGTACCATTCATATTGCGCGCCCCAGGCTTGCGCGGTCATCAGGATCGCCATCTCGTTGATGCGTTTGTCGAGCGAGGTCTTGAACCGCACATATTCGCCGACCTTTTGCAGCCGGTCTGCCAGTTCGGGGCTGCGCAGCCAGGCGTTGAAGGGGCCGCTCATTCTGCCCCTGGGGCCGTTCATGATGGCCTCGGCAATGTTGCGCTGCGCCGGCGTCATTTTTTCCAGCGTCATTTCCGGCATGCGTTCGCCGGATAGCGCGAACGCGGAACCCGCAAATAAAAGGCCTGTAGCCGCAAGGCGCAGAATGGCTTTCATGGAGCTCTCCCTTTAATCGGCCGATCGAAATGCCGGGCCGTTTCGTTAATTGTCGCATCCCCAATGCGATTAGCAAAGACCTCAAGCCTTGCGCCCGCCTCCTATCCCGCTAACGTGACCCGCTGAAATCCAACGCTTACGACTTGCGATCAAAATGCCATGACCAGAACCGATGCCATCGCCCGTGCCCACACGATGCTGCGTTCGGGTGAATTTCTTAGCCAGCTCGATCGCAGGGTCGCTTACCAGACCGAAAGCCAGAATCCGGAAAAGGGCGAGGCGCTGCGGGCCTATCTCACCGAAGAGCTTCAGCCGGCTTTCAAAAGCCTCGGTTTCTCGACGAAACTGATCGAGTCACCGACCGGCAAAGGTCCCCATCTTCTGGCCGAATACCGCGAGAGCCCGGCCGCGCCGACCGTCCTGATCTATGGCCATGGCGACGTCGTCGACGGCATGGCGGGCGAGTGGCGGGACAACCTCGATCCCTGGCGCACGACGCAGGTGGGCAACCGCGTCTATGGCCGCGGCACGGCCGACAACAAGGGACAGCACGGCATCAACATGGCGGCTTTGCGCGCGGTGCGGGAGGCGCGCGGCGGCAAGCTCGGCTTCAACGTCAAATTTCTTGTCGAGACCGGCGAGGAAATCGGCTCGCCGGATTTACCGGAAGTGTGCAAGCAACTGCGCGATGAGTTGAAAGCCGATCTGCTGCTCGCTTCCGACGGCCCGCGGCTGTCGGCCGAGCGTCCGACGCTTTTCCTCGGTTGCCGCGGCGGAATTCGGATTCATCTCGACGTGAATTTGCGCGAAGGCAGTCATCATTCCGGAAATTGGGGCGGCGTGCTCGCTAATCCCGCGACCATTCTGGCAGGCGCGATTGCAAGCCTCGTCGATAGCCGCGGCCGCTTGCAGCTCGATCAGTTGAAGCCGCCCCCTCTCACCAACCGCATCCGCGCCGCGCTGGCCGATGTCGAGGTCAAGCCGACGGCGGACGAGCCCGCGCTCGCGGAGAATTGGGGCGAGGAAGGACTGTCGGCGGCCGAGCGGCTTTATGCCTGGAACACGCTCGAGGTGCTTGCGATGTCCTCGGGTAATATCGACAAGCCGGCCAACGCCATACCAGGACGCGCTACCGCCGTCCTGCAGTTGCGCTTCGTCGTCGGCACCAGGGTCGACAACCTCACGGAAGTGATCCGCGCTCATTTGCACGCCCGCGGCTTTACGATGGTCGAGGTGCAGGCGACGCAGCGGTTTGCCGCCTCGCGCACCGACTTCGACAGCCCCTGGATCAACTGGACGGCGGAGTCGATCCGCAAGACCACCGGCAAAATGCCGGCCGTGTTGCCGAATTTCGGCGGCTCGCTGCCCAACGACGTCTTTACCGATATTCTCGAGTTGCCGACGATGTGGGTGCCGCATTCCTACCCCGGCTGCTCGCAGCACGCGCCCGACGAGCATATTCTCTTGTCGGTCACGGAAGAGGCGCTCGGCATCATGGCCGGCCTGTTTTGGGACTTGGGCGAGATGAAACGGCCGCTTTGAGGGGGGACGCTCTTAACCATTCATGACACGTCAGCCGCCTCACCCGTCAAAGGTCGGCTTGCGAGGGCCTGACGTTCAGACCATAAGATAGGGGTAAGGCCGCGCCCTTCATCGACCGGGCCGCGACAGGTTCACGTCGGATAACAAGGAGTATATTCATGAAACGAACGCTAATTGCAGGCGCAGCATTGGCCGTGGCGCTCTCGGCGTGCCCGGCCATGGCACAGGAATTGACGGGCACGCTGAAGAACATCAAGGAGACCGGCGCGATCACGCTCGGCTATCGCGACTCCTCGATCCCGTTTTCTTACCTCGACGACAACCAGAAGCCCGTCGGCTATGCCATGGACATCTGCTACAAGATCGTCGACGCCGTGAAGAAGGAGCTCAAGCTCGACAAGCTCGAGGTCAAGCTCAACCCGGTCACTTCCGCCACCCGCATTCCGCTGATGGCCAACGGCACCGTCGATCTGGAATGCGGTTCGACCACCAATAATGCCGAGCGGCAGAAGCAGGTCTCCTTCACCAACACCCACTTCCTGACCGCAAGCCGCTTCGTCTCCAAGAAGGCGAACAACATCAAGTCAATCGATGATCTGAAGAGCAAGTCGGTAGTCTCGACCTCGGGCACCACCAACATCAAGCAGCTCAACGAAGCCAATGCCGCGCGCAATCTCGGCATCAATATTATTCCGGCGAAAGATCACGCCGAGGCGTTCCTGATGGTGGAAAGCGATCGCGCGGTCGCCTTCGTGATGGACGACATTCTGCTGGCAAGCTTCGTCGCCAGCTCCAAGGAACCGGACGCCTACGTCATCTCGACCGACGCGTTCTCCAAGCCCGAGCCCTACGGCATCATGGTGCGCAAGGACGATATGCCTTTCAAGAAGGTGGTGGATGCTGCGACCGCAGCGGTCTATCAGAGCGGCGAGGGCGCAAAGATCTACGCCAAGTGGTTCATGGAGAAGGTTCCGCCGAAGGGCCTCAATCTCAAAGTACCGCTGGGTCCGGAACTGAAGAACGAATTCGCTCATCCCTCGGACTCGCCGGATCCGGATTCCTACAAGGCGGCGATGTGAGATCGATTATCGTTTGCGCATGATCTCCGCGCAAACGCTGCGCGTTTGTCGCGAGGGAAAACCGCTGCACACCCCGCATCGCGTGCGGGGGCAGGCTTTTTCCGGATCATGCGCTGAGGCGAGGGGACACATGATGCGGCGCTTGCGCAGCGTTGGGCTTGCTTTCGCGGCGGCTTTGTTCGCCGCGCAAGCGGCTTTGGGGATTGCGCCCGCGCGGGCTGAAGAACTCTCGGGCACGCTCAGGAAGATCAAGGAGACCGGCTCTATCGCGCTCGGCTTTCGCGACTCCTCTATCCCGTTTTCCTATCTTGACGACAACCAGAAGCCCATCGGTTACGCCATGGACATCTGTTATGCGATCGTGGAAGCCGTGAAGAAGGAGCTAAAGCTCGATAAACTCGCGATCGAGCTGGTCCCGGTGTCTTCGTCGACCCGCATTCCGCTGCTCGCGAACGGCACCATCGATCTCGAATGCGGTTCGACCACCAACAACCCCGATCGACAGAGGCAGGTCGCGTTCAGCAACACCCATTTCCTCACCGCGACTCGGTTCATTTCGAAGAAATCAAACAAGCTCGATTTGATCGAGGACCTGAAGGGCAAGCCGGTGGTCGCGACCTCCGGCACCAGCAACATCAAGCAGCTGATCGAGACCAATGCCGCGCGCAATCTCGGCATCAACGTGATCCACGCCAAGGACCATGCCGAGGCCTTCCTGATGGTCGAGAATGACCGCGCGGTCGCCTTCGTGATGGACGATATTCTGCTGGCGGCTTTCGCGGTCGGCTCAAAAGACCCGGCTGTCTACGCGATTTCATCGGACGCATTCTCCAAGCCGGAGCCCTGCGGCATTATGCTGCGCAGGGATGACCCGGCCTTCAAGAAGGTGGTGGACGATGCGACGGCTGCGCTCTATCAGAGCGCGGAGGGCCCAAAACTCTATGACAAGTGGTTCACGCGGAAGATCCCGCCGAAGGGCTTGAACCTCAACGTGCCGATGGGGGCTGAGCTCAAGCATGAATTCGCCAAACCGTCCGACTCCTCCGACCCCGATGCCTACAGAGTGATGTAGGTATTGGCGGCCCGGTCCTTGCATGCCCAAACATAAGATACCCGGCTCCAGAGAGATGGTATTGTCTGATGTCATCGGAGTTTAAAAGATGCGAATAAAATGCCTGCGTGGGATAGGGCTTGCGTTTGCGGCCATGCTTTGTGCGTCCCAGGCCAATGCCGACGAACTCACAGGCACGCTTCGGAAGATCAAGGAGACGGGCGTCATCAACATTGGCTACCGCGACTCCTCGATTCCGTTCTCCTATCTCGACGACAATCAGAAGCCGATCGGGTTTGCGATCGACATCTGCCTGAAGATCGTCGAGGCCGTGAAGAAGGAGCTCAAGCTCGACAAGCTGACGGCCGAATTCAACCCCGTGACCTCATCGACCCGCATTCCGCTGCTGGCGAACGGCACGATCGACCTCGAATGCGGTTCGACCACCAACAACCCGGATCGGCTGAAGCAGGTCGCCTTCACCAACACCCATTTCCTGACCGCGACCCGCTTCATCTCGAAGAAAGCGAGCAAGCTCAATTCGATCGAGGATCTCAAGGGCAAAACCGTCGCTTCCACCTCCGGCACCACCAACATCAGGCAGCTCACCGAAGCCAATGCGGCGCGCAATCTCGGCATCAACATTACCCCGGCCAAGGAGCATGCCGAGTCGTTTCTGATGGTGGAGACCGACCGGGCGGTTGCCGCCGTGCTCGATGACATCCTGCTGGCGAGCTTCGCCGCCGGCTCGAAGGAGCCTGAGACTTACGTTATTTCCTCCGACGCATTCTCCAAGCCCGAGCCCTATGGCATCATGCTGCGCAAGGACGATCCGGCGTTCAAGAAGGTGGCGGACGACGCGACGGCTGCGCTCTACCAGAGCGCCGAAGGTCAAAAGCTTTACGCGAAATGGTTCTTGCAGAAAATTCCGCCGAAGGGGCTGAACCTCAGCGTCCCGATGGGAGCGGAATTGAAGAAGGCGTTCGCGAAACCTTCCGATTCGCCGGATCCGGATTCCTACAAGGCCATGTGAGAACTGATGTGAGGCGGGCGGGGTTGCGGTTTTGAACTATCACTGGAACTGGCACATATTTTTCGAGCCGTCGCCGAACGGGACCGGCGACTATCTCGACATGCTGTTGTCCGGGCTTGAAGTAACCATCGTCACCGCACTCGCGGCCTGGGTGATTGCGCTGATGACCGGCACCGTCGTCGGTGTGATGCGTACGCTGCCGTCGAAAGCTGCCAACTTGTTCGGCTTTTGCTATGTCGAGTTCTTCCGCAACATGCCGCTTCTGGTGCAGTTGTTCCTCTGGTTCTTCGTGCTGCCGGAAATCGTCCCCGCTTCCTGGGGGCTCTGGCTGAAGCAACTGCCGAATGCGCCGTTCTATACGGCGGCGATCGGCACCGGATTTTTCATGTCCGCGCGCGTGGCCGAACAGACGCGGGCCGGCATCAATTCGTTGCCGCGTGGTCAGAAGTTAGCTGCCACCGCGCTCGGCTTGAGGACCCCGCAAATCTATCGCTACGTGCTGCTGCCGATCGCGTTTCGCATCATTCTGCCGCCGCTGACGTCAGAATTTCTCTCGACCATCAAGAACACGTCGGTGGCGCTCACCATCGGCCTGATTGAACTCACCGCCGAAGCGCGCGCCATGCAGGAATTCTCTTTTCAAGTGTTCGAGGCCTTCACCGCCGCGACCGTGCTCTACCTTTTGATCAATATCGTTGTGGTCATCGCCATGCGCTTCGTCGAACGCGGCGTGGCGATCCCCGGCTACATCACCGGGAAATAGCCCATGTTCGGCAATTTCGACTTCGACGTCATTCGCCGCTCGCTCGGCTATCTGTTCATCGACGGCATGACGTTCACGCTGACGCTCACGAGCCTGGCGACGTTGGGCGGCATCGTGTTCGGAACCCTGATCGCGATGATGCGGTTGTCGGGTCTGCGGCTGCTGTCGCGGATCGCCGGCCTTTATGTCGATCTGATGCGCTCGCTGCCTTTGGTGCTGGTGATCTTCTGGTTCTACTTCCTTGTCCCCTATATCGGTCAGTGGTTGACGGGAGCGTCGCGGCCGGTTCGCGTCGGCGCGTTTGCCTCCTCGCTTCTCACCTTTACCTTGTTCGAGGCGGCGTATTTCGCGGAGATCATGCGCGCCGGCATCCAGTCGATCTCAAAAGGCCAGCCGGCCGCTGCCTCCGCACTTGGCCTGACCTACGGCCAGACCATGCGTTACGTCGTGCTGCCGCAGGCCTTCCGTAACATGCTCCCGGTCCTGCTGACGCAAACCATCGTGCTGTTTCAGGACACCTCGCTGGTCTACGTGCTGTCGATCCCCGATTTTCTCGGCGCCGCCAGCAAGGTTGCGCAACGCGACGGCCGGCTGGTCGAGATGTATCTGTTCGCGGCTCTCGTCTATTTCCTGGTTTCCAGTATCGCCTCTTTCGGCGTCCGCCGCCTGCAGGCGCGCATCGCCTATGTGCATTAGGGCATGATCTCAAGATCATGCCAAAACAATTGGGATCATCGATGATCGAGATCAGCCACGTCGACAAATGGTACGGGCCCAACTTCCAGGCACTCAAGGACTGCACCACGAGCGTCGCCAAGGGCGAGGTGGTCGTGGTGTGCGGCCCGTCGGGGTCGGGAAAATCGACGCTGATCAAATGCGTCAACGCGCTCGAGCCATTCCAGAAAGGAACGATCACGGTAGACGGCATTTCCGTCGGCGATCCCAAGACCAATTTGCCGAAGCTGCGGGCGCGGGTCGGCATGGTGTTTCAGCATTTCGAGCTGTTCCCGCATTTGCGCATCATCGACAATCTCTGCCTCGCGCAGGAAAAGGTGCTGGGCCGGCCGCATGCGGAGGCGTTGGCGAAGGGAGCAAAGTTGCTCGACCGCGTCGGCCTCAAGGTTCAGGCGCAGAAATATCCGGCCGAATTGTCCGGCGGACAGCAGCAGCGTGTCGCGATCGCGCGCGCGCTGGCGATGGACCCGATCGCCATGCTGTTCGACGAGCCGACCTCGGCGCTCGATCCGGAGATGATTTCAGAAGTGCTCGACGTGATGGTCGATCTGGCGCGGGACGGCATGACCATGATGGTCGTGACCCACGAAATGGGCTTTGCCAGGAAGGTCGCCAACCGGGTCATCTTCATGGACCAGGGCGAAATCGTCGAGGACGCGCTCAAGGAGGATTTCTTCGGTAAGCCCCGCAGCGACCGCGCGCAGAAGTTTTTGTCGAAGATATTGTCGCATTAGCTCCGTCATTCCGGGGCGTGCGAAGCACGAACCCGGAATCTCGAGATTCCGGATATGGTCCTTCGGACCATTCCGGAATGACGGGGTGGGGTTTATCGCCGGTCGCATTTCGCTTATATGTCTTGACGTATCGCTTCAATGCCGCCGGGAGAATGAACTTGGATCCAATTGCTTACGTCAACGGCACCTTCGTTCTACTGAGCGAGGCCAAGGTCTCGGTTCTGGATCGGGGGTTTCTGTTCGCGGACGGTATCTACGAAGTTTCCGCGGTGCTCGACGGCAAACTGGTCGACAACGACTCGCACCTGGCTCGTCTGGAGCGGTCGGTCGGCGAGATCAAGCTGCCGTTGCCGGAAACGATCGAACGCATCAAGCAAATTCAGCATGAGCTGATCACCCGCAACCAGCTCAGGGATGGCCTGGTCTACATTCAAGTCACCCGCGGCGCCGACAAGGGGCGGGATTTTGCGTTTCCCAAGGGGGTCAAGCCGACTTTGATGATGTTCACCTCGGTCAAGGACATCGTCAATGCGGCCTCCGCCAAGACCGGCATCGGCGTGATCACGGTGCCCGACATCCGCTGGACGCGGCGCGACATCAAGAGTGTGGCGCTGCTGGCGCAGGTGCTCGCCAAGCAGGCGGCGGCTGAAGCAGGCTGCGGCGAAGCCTGGATGATCGAGGACGGCAAGGTGACGGAGGGCGGATCGTCCTCGGCCTTCATCCTGACACAGGACGACGTGCTGGTGACGCGGCAGAACTCGTCGTCGATTTTGCCGGGCTGCACCCGCAAGGCCGTGGTGAAGCTCGCCGAAGAGCGCCAGCTGCGCGTCGAGGAACGGGCCTTTACGATCGAAGAAGCCCTGAAGGCAAAGGAAGCCTTCATCACCAGCGCGTCCTTGTTCGTGCAGCCTGTGGTGAAGATCGACGACAAGACTGTGGCAGACGGCAAACCCGGACCCATGGCGAAACGTTTGCGCGAGATATACATCGAATTCGCGCGCGCGACCGCGCAATAAGCGCCGGACTTTTATTTGTTGTAGGTCGTGAGCTTTGCACCGTCGTCGGCGACGAATACGGCGAGCAGGCTCGCCGGTTCGCTCGCGCTGGCGTTCTCGCTGACGAGGTGTTCGCTGCCGGGCGGCTCAAAGAAAGTCTCGCCCGCTTTGTAGATCTTGGCCGGGCCTGCTCCCGAAACCTCCGAGCGAATTTGCCCCGACAGCACATAGACGAATACGCTGCCGGCATGGTGGTGGCTGGTCGATTTGGCGCCAGGTGCAAAATCGACAACGACGGCGGTCAGGCTTTTGCCAGGAACATTGGGCAGCTTCTCGCTCGACACCGGCTTGGCGACGGGAGCTTCTGCTAACGCAGACGAGCAAGCGCCTGAGAGGGTAGCGAGTGCGATGACGATCGCCAGTGCTGTTTTGGACATCGGTATCTCCGCTCGGATTGGCGCCTCAAGGCTTCAGGATCAGCTTCTGCACACGCCAGTTCAGAAGTTCAGCCACATAAAGCACGTTCTCGGACGGACACGCCATCGCGTGAATCCAGCCGAATTGTTTCAACTGCTTTCCGGATTGGCCGAGCACGCCTAGCACCTTTCCGTCGAGGCTGAGTTTGTAGATGCGGCCGGGCCAAGCGTCCGAACTGTAGAGCACCTGATGCGGCGGCGGCGTGATGCAGATCGACCACGGCGCACCCGGCGCAAAGGTGCCTCTGGCGATTATGGCTTCATCCGGAATCTTGCCGATTGCCGGTTTTGCATCCGGCGGCACCGGCACGTCGATGACGATCTGGCGCAGGAATTTGCCGTCCTTGTCGAAGACCTGAATGCGGCGGTTGCCCCGATCGGCGACATAGACATTGTCGTTCGCGTCGGTCGCGATCGAGTGCGGCGTGTTGAGTTGGCCGGGCCCCTTGCCGGGCTCGCCCCATGATTTCAGCCAATTGCCGTCCTTGTCCACTTTCGCAATGCGCGAATTGATATAGCCATCGCTGATGAAGGTATCGCCGGCTTTATCCCATGCGACGTCGGTCACCTGACGGAACCTGCCGTCCTCCGGCGCCAGCGGGGGCTTGGGGTGTTTCAGCGGTCCGGTCTCCTCATCGGAGGCCTCCTGCTTGCGGCCGAACACCATGAGGACGCGGCCATCGGGATCGAACTTGATCACCATGTCCGAACCCTTGTCGGTGACCCAGATATTGTCGTTGGGATCGACCTTGACGGTGTGGGCGAACGACCAGGCGTAGAGATTCTTGCCGATCTCGCGGACGAACTGCCCCTTGGCGTCGAACTCCAGAAGCTGGGTTGCCGCCGCGGCAAAAGCCGGGCCTGAGGTGTTGCCGCGCGACAGCGCGAAAACGTGTCCCTTCGAATTGACGGCGACGCCCGAGACTTCCCCGAAATACATGTTGGTGGGCAGCCGCAGCGGATTAGGCACGGACTCGAAAGCGATCGTGGGGACCGCCTGCTGAGCAAGAGCCTGCGGCCCGATCAACAACGCCAATCCAAATAGCCAGCGCTTCATGAATTCCTCCCGAGGTTTCTTGTTGCCACGGACACTAATTCAAGAGCGCTTCGCCCGTCCATATTGGTGCGCGCATCCCGACGTCATATCGGCAAATCGCTCCGCGCATGGCACGATGCGCGACATAAATCTGCTATGTTGTCCGGGAGCCCACTCGAAGCGGGATGCGCATGCGGCCTGAACACAACAAGACGACATCGCTTCTTCGAATTACCTTGGCTGTGCTTTGTCTCGCCGTTTTGCCCGGCGGCCTTGCTCTGGCGATGTATCCCGAGAGGGCGGTCAGGATCGTCGTTCCCTTTGCGCCGGGCGGCGGCACCGATGTGATCGCGCGCACGCTCGCACAGGACATGGCGAAGGACCTTGGTGTCTCCGTTATCATCGAGAACAAGCCGGGGGCAGGAACCATTATCGGAACCCAGGCTGTCGCCGCGAGCACCGCGGACGGTTATACGCTGTTGATGGGAACGTTCTCGCATGCGGTCAATTCGAGCCTCAGTGCGAATCTGCCCTATGATCCGCACAGGGATTTCGCAGCGGTCGCCTTGATCGCGCGTTCCTTCAACATCGTCGTCGTCAATCCGAAATCGTCCGTTCATACGATCGCGGAGCTGATTGCCGCGGCGAAGGCCAATCCCGACAAGCTCTCCTACGGGACGTTTGGCGTCGGCACATCGGCTCATCTCGCGGGCGAACTGTTCAAGTACATGGCCGGGATCAATTTGACGGCCGTGCCCTACAAGGGCGCCGCGCCCGCCATTACCGACCTGATCGGCGGCCAGATCGATGTGATGTTCACGACGGTAGCCAGTGCTGCCTCGCTGGTCGAAAGCGGGCAACTGCGCGCGATCGCCGTAACGTCGGCCGAGCGTTCACCGGCCTTTCCGCAAGTCCCGACAGTCGCGGAGGCCGGCGTCCCCGGCTATGCGGCCGAGGGCTGGTATGGGCTGTTTGCACCCACCGGGACGCCCGCCGCTATCGTCGATCGGCTCAATCGATCGGCAGCCTCGGCCGTACAATCCGAGGCCTTCCGGAAACTTGGCGTCAATGAGGGGCTGGTCACGGCAGGCCTTCCCCCCGAGGCGCTTGACCGATATGTCCGCGGCGAGGAGGAGCGCTGGCGCCGCGTCATCCAGGATGCCGGGATCAAGGTCGAATAGCGTGACAACGCGATGACGCTTTGTTGCGCTGCGGCGTGGTTAGGAATATTCCAACCGGATCGGGGTTGCAGAAGAGGCGCCTTTCAGGCACTTGGCGGGATGGCCTTTTGGCCCATCAACAGGCTTTCCGCCCGATCAAAGACCCCATCAAAGATATCAAAGATTAAGTCTTCAGCCGGCAATTCAGACCTACGGAGGATCATCATGTCCAGTACGCTCCAGCGAATGCTCGCTGCTGCGAGTTTCGCCTTAATCTGCGCCGTCGTACCCGCATCGGCACAGGAAACGGTTCGCATCCGCGGCACGATCGAGAAGGTCGACGGCTCCGCTTACATCGTGAAGAACCGTGACGGTACGGATTACAAGGTGGTGGTGACCGATCCGGGCCTCTATGTGGCGATCGTAAAGTCGACGATGGCCGACATCAAGCCGGGCCAGTTCATCGGCGCGACCGGCATGACGCAGCCCGACGGCAGCCAGAAGGCCATCGAGGTGCACATCTTCCCGGAATCGATGCGCGGTACCGGTGAAGGTCATTACGACTGGGACCTCAAGCCCAACACAAAGATGACCAACGCGAATGTCGAGCAGACCGTCGGCGGCGTCGATGGACCGGTCCTGTCGGTGAAATACAAGGACGGCGAGAAAAAGGTCCTCGTGACTCCGGAGACCGCCGTCGTCAGCTATGTCATCGGCGACAAGGGCGACCTCAAGCCGGGCACCAAGATTTTCGTCGGCGCCGGCAAGAAGCAGGCTGACGGCACCGTGCAAACTCCGCGCGTCACCTACGGCAAGGATGGGTTGACGCCTCCGATGTAAAGGCGGCATCGATCAAGACGTCTCTACGCAGCACTACAAAGATAACTTCAACAGGGAGAGTATAATGCGTTCGATTATTTCTTTTGCATTGGCGGCTTGCGCCGTCGTGGCTATCAGCTCGCAGGCCCTGGCGCAGGCTCCTGCGCCGGCGCCGGCCGCTCCGCCGGCAGCAGCTACTCCGCCGGCACCGCCGGCCGCGGGCGGCACGCCCGACAAGATGCCTTTCGATATTCCCTACGGCACGTCGATCGGTCTCGATAAGGCCAAGCAGGTGTTGGCGGCGGCTGAAGCCGAGGCTCTGAAGAAGAACTGGAAGATGAACATCGCCGTCGTCGATACCAACGGTGAGCTGGTGCTGTTCGAACGGATGGAAGGCGCGCAGATCGCCTCCGGCTCGATCTCGACCAACAAGGCCCGCACCGCCGCGCGCTTCCGCCGCGAAACCCGCGTGTTCTACAACGCCTACGAGACCGGCCATAACTTTGCCGGCACGCTTGATCCGACGCTGACGGCGAGCCCCGGCGGGTTCCCGCTGGTGGAAGGCGGCAAGCTGATCGGTGGAATCGGCTGCAGCGGCGGCACCGGCGATCAGGACGCGGCCATCTGCAAGGTCGGCGCCGAGACCGTGAAGTAAACGCAACTTTGTGCCGGGCGAGCTGTGCCCGGCGCAAGTTTTGGCAAGACGTGACGCCGCGGCGGTATCACCTCCGCGGCGTCGTTGCGTTTGGCACCGCAGTGCGGCAAAGCAATTGCTGGACGAGACGACGATCCGTTCGCTAGATTGCATGGCGGCCGGCATCCAACGCGCCGCCAAATTTGAAAGTCTGGGGAGGCCCGTGATGTGGGTGCTGTTGCTGGTGCCGTTCGTCGGCCTGTTGTGGGTGCCCTTCTACAATTTCCAGGAACCGGCTCTGTTCGGTTTTCCGTTTTTTTATTGGTATCAGCTCGCCTGGGTGCCGATCTGCTCGCTGCTGATCTGGCTCGTGTACCGTTCGCGCACGCCCGACGAAACGCCATAAAATTCCGCGCCACGCTCAGGTAAAGCCGCCATGTCCGCTGAGATCGACTGGATCGCACTCGCCGTCTTTGTTTTCTTCTTTGCCCTTGTCACCGTGATGGGCTTCTTCGCCGCGCGCTGGAAGGCCGGCCCGGTCGATTCCCACCTCGACGAATGGGGTTTGGGCGGCCGCCAATTCGGCACCTGGGTCACCTGGTTTCTGGTCGGCGGCGATTTCTATACCGCCTATACGGTGATTGCGGTGCCGGCGCTGGTCTATGCGGTGGGCGCTTACGGTTTCTTCGCGCTTCCCTACACGATCATCGTCTATCCCTTCGTCTTCGCGGTGATGCCGCTGCTCTGGAAAGCCGCGCACAAGAAAGGTCACGTGACCGCGGCCGACGTGGTTCTCGAGGCGCATGGCTCGCGCGGCCTTGAGCTTGCGGTTGCGGTCACCGGCATGGTCGCGACCATGCCCTATATCGCGCTGCAATTGATCGGCATGGGCGTCGTGATCCAGGCGATTGGGCTTACCGGCGAACTGCCGATCATCGCCGCCTTTGTCATTCTGGCGCTCTATACCTATAGCTCCGGCCTGCGCGCGCCCGCCTTGATCGCCTTCGTCAAGGACATCATGATCTATATCGTGGTGCTGGTGGCGGTCGTGGTGGTGCCTGCCAAACTTGGCGGCTATGCCGCGGTGTTTTCTGCCGCCAACGATGCGTTCGCCGCCAAGGGCGGTGCAACCGGCCTTGTCCTGAAGCCTCAGCAGATGCTCGCTTATGCCACGCTGGCGCTGGGATCGGCGCTCGCGGCCTTCATGTATCCGCACACGCTGACCGGGATCTTCGCGTCGAAATCCGCCGATACGATCCGAAAGAACGCGATTCTGCTGCCGGCCTATACGCTCCTTCTCGGGCTGATCGCGCTGCTCGGTTACATGGCGTATGCCGCCCACATTAAGGTGGCGTCGAACAACGATGTCGTGCCCGCTCTGTTCAAGGCGCTGTTTCCGTCCTGGTTCGCCGGCTTTGCGTTCGCGGCGATCGCGATTGGCGCGCTGGTGCCTGCCGCGGTGATGAGCATCGGCGCCGCCAACCTGTTCACGCGCAATGTCTGGAAGTCCTATGTCAACCCCGGCATCAGCCATGCCGGCGAAGCGTCGGTCGCCAAGATCGTCTCGCTTATCGTCAAGCTGGGGGCGCTGGCCTTCACGATATTCCTGCCGACGCAATACGCGCTCGACCTGCAATTGCTCGGCGGATTGTGGATATTGCAGACATTCCCCGCACTGGTGTTCGGCTTGTTCACGCGCTGGTTCCGAGCCGAAGGTCTTCTGCTCGGCTGGGCGGCAGGCATCCTGTGGGGGTCGTGGACGGCGTGGAGCAATGGCTTGAAGCCGCTCGCAACCCTCGATCTCGGCGGCGCGAGCTACGTGTTCTACGTCGGGCTTGGCGCGCTGATCCTCAACGTTGCGGTCGCCGCGATCGCCACCGTGATCCAGAATCTGGCCTCGCCGCGCAGCGCTATTGCTCGATCTTGATATTTCCGGCCTTCGCGACTTCGGTCCAACGCGCGATGTCGGCGGCGAGAACTTTCGCGAATTCCACTGAGGAGTTTCCGACCGGCTGGATGCCGAGCGGCTTGAGTTTGGCGGCAACCTCTGGCGATCGCGTGATCCGCATCAGTTCGGCTTCGAGCCTGCCGACGATTGTGGGCGGCGTTTGACGGGGCACGAAAATCCCGCTCCACAGCATGGCGTCGACATCGGCGCCGGCCTCCTTCATGGTCGGGACATCGGGCAAGTCCTCGGTGCGGTTGGGGGATGCGACCGCGAGCGCGCGCACCTGACCGCCCTTGACCTGTCCCGATACGGAGCCGGTGTCCGCAATGGTCGCGGTCACCTGGCCGGAAATCACGGCCATCACCGAGTCGTTAGCGCCCTTGTAGGGAATCTCCTGCATCGGTGCGCCGGTCTTCTGCTTGAACAACTCGGTGACGAGCTGGAAGGCGGCCGATGACGACGAATAATTCGCCTGCGCCGGATTGGCCTTGGCAAAGGCGACCAGTTCGGCGACCGACTTGATCGATGAAGAGGCATTGACGATCAGGATCAGCGGGAACGAGCCCAGTTCGGAGATCGGAATGAAATCCTTGACCGGATCGTAAGGCAGTTTGGCGTAGACCGCAGGATTGATCGCCATGGCGCCGCTCGCACCCACCAGCAGCGTGTAACCGTCGGGCTGCGCCTTGGCGACGTATTCGGTCGCAACAATAGCGCCGCCGCCGGGCTTGTTGTCGATGATGACGGGCTGGCCAAGGCTTTCGGACAATTTTTGCCCGATAATCCGCGCGATCAGATCGTTGCCGCCGCCCGGCGTGAAGCCGACCACGATATGGATCGCGCGCGTCGGGTATTTTGCGGGGTCCTCCTGCGCGTGCGCGGCGCTGAGTGCGGCCGCAAAAAATGCCGCGAGTCCGAGGCACGCGCTGATGGAAAAGTGTCGGCAACAAGCTTGCATGACATCAAAGCCGGGTGATGTGAACATGAAGCACCGCGGCCTGGCCGTCGTCGAGCGCGGCCAGACAGCGGTCGATCGATGCCGCCAGCTCGCCGGGCTCGGTCACGCATTCGCCATGGGCGCCGAACGCTTTCGCAACCGCCGAGAAATCTCGCCGCTCGCCCTGACGGCCTGACGTCAGCCGCGACTGAAACCGATCGGTCTCGGCCGCGACGCCCTTGGGATAGACACGCTGCACCGCCGACTTCACCGCCTGCCAGCCGCCATTGTCGAGCACCACGGTCAGGATCGGAAGCCGGTACTGCTGGGCCACCGCATAGACGCTGTCGGGCGAGGAGAAATGAAATCCGCCGTCGCCGATCACCTGCACGATCCGGCGCTTCGGTTCTGCGAGCCTTAAGCCGAGCGCCATGCCGCCGGAGAATCCGAGGCCACCGCCGGCGAGCCCGACGTAGCTGCGCGGCCTGGTGCGCGTGATGTGCTCCTGCAGGATCGGCGCGTTGCGGATCGCTTCGTTCACGACGATATCGTCCTGCGACAGCTTCTCGTTCAGCGTCGCAAACAGGAAGGCGGGTGTCAGCGCGCCTGAAACACCCTTGTTGGCGCGCGCTTCAGTGCGACGCTTATTGGCTACCTCGCGCGCTCCGCTCCAGCTTGCAATTCGCGCGGTGACGTGCTTTCGCCATGCATCGTCGGCGCGGGCCTCTATGGCCTCAAAGACTTGCCGCAGCACGGTGGCGCAATCGGCCTGGATGCGCAGGTCGGTCGGAAATCCCCACATCGGAAAGTCCGATTTCAAGGGATCAATATCGATCTGGATCCATTTGATCGCGTCCACGCCCCTCGCGTATTGCGGGATGAAGGGAACGTCCGAATCGAGCAGCAAGCCCAGATCGGCCTCTTCGAGCAGCCGCATCGGGTCGAAACCCGCAAAGCACGGCGAAGCCTGCGAGATATTGAGATCGATCGAGTTGAATTCCGCAACGCGGATGCCGCAGAGCTGCGCTAGCCGTTCGAGCGCCTCGACCGCCTCACGCTTGCGGCCGAGATAGGCGGTGAGCGCAATCGGGTTTTTCGCCGCCATCAGGGCGTCTGCGATTTTCTCGACGCGCAGTTGCTCGATGCCACCTGCCTGCACGCTGCCGTAGCGCGCAGGCGGGTAGGCCGGCATCGCCGCATCGTCCCATTCCTCGGCCAGCGTCTCGCGCGGCAGCATCATGTAGACAGGCCCCGGCGGGTCGCTCTCGGCAAAGGCCTGGGCGCGGGCGAGCGCCTCCTTCACCACGACGCCTGAGGGCAGCGAATATTCCCACTTCACGTAGGGCCTGACGATGCTGGCGATGTCGAAAGGGTCTTGCACGAAATGCACATAGGTGTCGCGCGAGCCTTTTAACTCGCCATGCAGGGTAAAGGGCGCGCGGCCGGCAAACAGCAGTACCGGCAGACGGCGGCGAAACAGATTCTGGATCGCCATGCACGCGTTCGCGGTGCCCGCATCGACATGGACGAACACGGCCTGCGCCCGTCCCGTGGCGAACGCATAGCCGGCCGCCATGTGCACGGCGACCACCTCGTGCGGACACAGGATGACTTCCGGATGTTGGCGTCCCTCGCGATCCCACTCCGCCAGCGCCTCGATCAGCGAGACATGATCGGTGCCGAGATTGGCGAAGATATAGTCGACGCCGAGATCGACCAGCCCTTGCAGGAAATGATGCGCGGTGGAATGGCGGCTCATGCCGACTTCTCGGCAACGAACTTGTTGCGCAAGGTGCCCACGCCCGTGATCTCGACCTCGACCACGTCGCCCGCCTTGATATTCGGCGAGGCGCCGTCCGTTCCCATCCAGATCACGTCGCCCGGCCACAGCGTGAAATATTTGGTCATCTCGACGAGAAATTCCCTGATGCCGAAAATCATGTCGTTGGTGCGAAAGCGATTGCTCTCCTTGCCGCTCAGCCGAACGATCGTTTCCATCTTCTCAAGGTCGACGGAAGTTTCGATCCACGGCCCCATCGGCTTGAAGGTGTCGGCGTTCTTCGCCCGCCATAATCCGCGATCGGCCTTCTGCCAGCTGCGTTCGCTGACATCGTTGCCGATGGTGTAGCCGAACACGCAACCCATCGCGTCGCGCTCGTTAAGGTGCTTGGCCTTTTTGCCGATCACGACGACGAGTTCGCCTTCGTAATGGATATTTTCGGTGGCGTCAGCCGGAATGACCACGTCCTCGCCGTGGGCGATCAGCGCGTTCTGCGCGCGATAGCCGACCTCGGGGCGGTCGGGAATATCAGGCACTTCGCCGCGCTTGTCGGCCGCCTCTTTCAGATGTTTGAGATAGTTGAGGCCCACGCAGTAAAAGGTGCGCGGGACGACCGGCAGCTCGATCTTCACCTCAGCCAATGGAAAAGTGTGCGGCGTGCGCCGCCATTCACCGAAGGGATCGCCGTCGACCGCGATCACGCGGTCGCCTTCGGCGATGCCCCAGGAGGTCTTGTGGTTCGAAGTGAATTGAAGCCAGCGCACGTTTCACCGCGTGGGAATATGGCGTCTCCGCCGAGGTTATTCTTCCTTCACATAGGTCGAGGTCGCCGGACCTTCGCCCTGGATCAGGAGCACGGCGTCCTCGTCCTTGGCGCCGTCCCAATGGACCTGCTTTCCGAAATGGGTGACGAAGCTGCCTGGGGGCAGCGGGGTCGTGTTGGCGGGATCGAAATGCGGTCCGGTGCCGACCCACCAGGTGCCCTGCAGCACGACGATGTAACGGTCGTTGGGGTGGAAGTGCGGCCGGCTGAAATGGGTGCCCTTGGTCCATTTGGTATAGACCATGTAAAATCCGGGCTTGCTGGGATCGCCGACGACGACGGCATTTTGGGCCCCGCGGGCATCGACGGGGCTCCAGGGGATCTGGTCCGGCAATTTGAAGACGACCGCGGCGGGGTTGAGTTCGGCGGCCGAAGAGATGCTCAGCATGCCGGCGAGCGACAGCGGCATCAGAAGATATCGCCAAAACCGGTGTGTGATTTTCATGATTTTTCCTCCCTGAATTTCGTCGATATCAATTGCGCGAATATCGTCAGCCGATGCTAGCCGGTCTGGCTCGCTCCGAGCAAGGGGCGGAGGTGCATGCGTGGCATTTCATGCCGTCAACATTTTGCAAACCGTGAAAGTCGTTTACCGAACCCGATAAGCAATTGAAAACCCGCCACAGCCAAAGTCGTCCCTGACCACAGCCAATGGGGAGCGGGATTGATGAGCGGGAAGGCAATTCTGGAAAACGTGCGGCGATATCGCGCCATCGCGTCATTGTATCGTCAAACGGCAGCATTTCGGCCCCATCAGCGGCTCTCTCTTTTGGAACAGGCCCGTGGTTGGGAAACCCGCGCTTTGGCCGAACTTGAAAGCTACTTCGGCCTGCACGAGTCCCGGGCGAGCTCGTTGCAGACCTGGACAGTCCAGACGGCCGCCTGGCCGATGCTTAACGCGGCGTAACTATCCTTGCGCGGAAAGGGCCTCGCCTCAAGCGCGCATGCCAATCGCCGGTCGAAAAGGCGGGTCATTGTTGGGCGAATTCGGTGGTGCCGGCGCGTAATGAGCGAACCGCATGGTGAACGTAGCGCGGCCATTTGATTTTTGACGTAAGGGGCTAACATAATCGAACAGATTCATGAGCGGCACCGTCGCATCGATGACCACAGAATCGTCGCGCATATCCTGCCCAATGATCTCACCCCTTCGCAATTTTAGGTCACGGATAACTGGGGCGGCGCAATCCTCTGGTGTCACGACTTCGACCTTCATGATCGGTTCGAGCAGGACCGGTCCCGCTTTTTGCAACGCCTCGCGAAAACAGGCGCGGGTCGCGATCTCGAAAGCTAGCGCCGACGAGTCGAGGTCGTGGTACTTGCCGTCGAGGAGTTGGACCCTGACGTCCACCACGGGGAAGCCAGCGACCACACCGGAGGAAAGGACGCTTGTCACGCCCTTTTCGACGCCCGGAATATACTCCTCCGGGATCGCGCCGCCGATGATCCTCGATTCGAATTCGTAACCCTTGCCGCGCTCATTCGGCTCGACCGCGAGCGTGACCGAAGCGAACTGGCTGTTACGGCCAGACTGTTTCTTGTGGGTGAAGCTGTGCTCGACCCGGTGAGTGATGCACTCGCGGAACGCCACCTGCGGCGCGCCGATATTGGCGTCAATTCCATCGCTTTTGAGGAATTCGATTTTCGCATCAAGGTGACCTTCGCTCGTTCCTCCCAAAATAATCTGGCCGGATTCGCGATCGGTCGAGACGCGGAACGAAGGATCCTCCGCGGCGAGCCTGGTCAAGGCGACGTCGAGTTTTTCCTGATCGGCCTTCGATTTCGGCTCGATGGCGATTTCGATCAGAAACGGCGGTGCGGGGATGTCATCTGACATGGCTCGCTCCAGGGCGGTCGTTTTTCATGCGACCGTAAGATATCCGAAAAACGCAGCTAAGGCTCGCGGCTGCGTAAGCGTCTCGATCGCCAGTCGAAACGTTAGCGACAGGACATGTCACGATTTAGTGAGTGTATTTTCTTTTTCGTACTCTAGGGCGCCCATCGCTGTCGAAAGCGCAACCGCCGAGCGCTGATCAGGGACAAGGGGGAAGCCCGTTGGGGCCGGCTTTCTCGCCGTCATTTACCTATCGAGGCTCAGATGCGGCCCGCCGCGAAAGCGCCGTGCAGACCGGAAAGGCGCTGAGGGTGCGGCAAAGTTTCCTGAAAATCTCGCTTGACTTTGACGCCGCGTCAAACCCGCATAACGCGCTCCTCGAAACAGAGGAGCATGATCATGACAACCCGCCGCGACTTTCTGGCTGCAGCCTTTGCCGCAACTTCCGCTCTTGCGCTGTCCCGCACCGTGCGCGCCGAGAGCGCAGCCCATACCGGAAAAATCAAGGCCAAGGACGGCACCGAACTCTTTGTCAGGGACACCGGCGGAAGCGGCCGCGCCGTCGTCATGACCCACGCCTGGCCGTTGAACGCCGATGTCTGGGATTTTCAGGCGGCGGCGCTGTCAAGCGCGGGATTTCGGGTCGTCACCTACGACCGTCGGGGTTTCGGCCGCTCCTCGCCGACGGCTTCCGGCTATGGCTCCGGGACCTATCAGGGCTATGACTTCGATACCTTCGCCGACGATCTGGCCGATGTGATCGCGCAGACCGGTGTGCGGGATGCGACATTGGTCGGCTATTCGATGGGCGGTGGCGAGGTGGTTCGTTACTTCTCGCGTCACGCCGGCCGCAACGTCGTGAAAGCAGGAATCGTTGCCGGCACGGCGTGGCTTCTTGCCAAGACCGAGAGCAATCCGGATGGCATCGACGGCGCCGTATTCGACGGCATCAAGCAGGGCGTATTGGGCGACCGCAAGGCCTATCTCGGCGGGCTGCTCCGGGACGTGTTTCTCGATGCCAAGCAGTCCGCCACCAACCCGGTGAGCCCCGAAATGGTCGATGCGATGCTGACTTTGGCCATGCAGGCGAGCGTCGCCGCAACCGCGGCCTGCGTCGACGCCTTCAGCAAGACCGACTTCCGGTCTGAGCTGGCCGCGGTCAGGGTGCCGGCGCTGCTGCTGCATGGGACCGCCGATATGGCAGTGCCCTTCGCGATGGCCAAAGCGGCGGCTGCGGGGCTCGCCCAGTCGAAAATGATCGCGTATCAGGGCTCATCGCATGGCATCGTGCTGACCGAGCGCGAGCGTGTCACACGCGACCTTCAGTCCTTCGTCGCAAGCTGAAACCTGCTGCAAGATCGTAAATCCTGATCCTGGAGGCCATCAATGTTTCGCATCGGAGAATTCGCGCAGATTGCCCAGGTCTCGGGCCGGCAACTGCGCTTTTACGACCAGCTCGGCCTGCTGCGGCCGGCCCATACCGACCCGCAGACCGGCTACCGCTACTACAGCATCCGGCAGTTGCCGCGGCTCAACAGTATCCTTGCCCTGAAGGAGCTCGGCCTGTCGCTGGAGCAGATCGGTCCACTGCTGCGGAACGAAATCTCGCCGGTCGAGTTGCGCGGCATGCTCACGATGAAGCGCGCCCAGGTCGAGCGCTCCTTGCGCGACGAGGAGGCAAGGCTGCGGCATATCGAATCGCGCATCGCCCAGATCGACCGTCACGGCGGATTTGAGGATTACGACGTCGTGGTCAAGGCGGTCGAGCCGATCCCCTATCTGTCGCTGCGCTGCGCCTGCGAGGACATGGACGAGGCGACGCGCGTGATCCGCCTGGTTGCCGAGGAAGGCGGCCGGCAGATCCGTCCCGCGCTCCGCGACAAGCTTATCGTCGTGGCGCGCAACGATCGCGACGACGAAAAGCTCGATCTCGAAATCGGCTTCTCGCTGATGCGGCCTTCGAACGCCAATATCCGTGTCGCCGGCGACCTTGTGCTAAGCGCAAGCGAGCTGCCGGCGGTCGAGACGATGGCCACGATCGTCAGGCCCGGCACCAACTCGGCGAGCCATACGTCGTTTGGCGCCATCGGCAGCTGGATCGAGGCCAACGCTTACGAAATCGCGGGGCCCTGCCGCGAGGTCTTCCTTGAACCGATCACAGGTCCGCCCGGTTTCGAAGCAGCGCTGGTGGAGATCCAGTTCCCGGTTCGCCAAGCCGCTTAGCTCACCGCCTAGCCTTTAACTGATCCACCCCGGAAGTCACCCCGATCCGAAAACGCTGATGCGCTTTCGGCAATGCAACCCGCTGTGCCGAAACCGGCCGGCGGCCAACCAGGAGAGACCACACCATGCTTATCATTCACGGCGTTCCACTATCCGTTCACACCCGCAAGGTGATCATTGCCGCTGTTATCAAGAAGCTCGAATACCAGTTCAAGGTCGTGATCCCCGTCGTGCCCGGCAATCCGCCGGACAACTGGAATACGCTGAGCCCGACCGGGATGATTCCGGTGCTGGAAGACGGCGACTATACGCTCGCGGATTCCAACGCGATCTGCCTCTATCTCGAGAAGAAACATCCGGCCGCACCGGTGCTGCCGGCCGATGTCAAGGATTACGGCAGGGCACTCTGGTTCGACGCCTATGCGGGAGGCACCATCTTCCGCCACGTCGTCCACCCGCTGTTTCACCAAACCATCGTCGGTCCCAACATCAACAAGGTCGCGACCGACAAGGCCGCCGTCGATAACGTTCTGAAGAACGTGCAGCCGAAGATTCTCGGCTATCTGGAACAGCAGATCGAGGGCAAATTCCTCGTCGGAAATACGCTGACGCTCGCCGACATCGCGATCGTGTCGAACTTCATCGTCTACCAGTATATGGGGTTCCGGGTCGACGCCGGTTCGTATCCGAGGCTTGCAAAGTATCTGCGCGAGATCGCAGCCCTCGATGTCTTTGCGCGCGCGCTGTCCGACGAGAAGCCGTTTGTCGAGCAGATGGGGCTCGACCGCAGCTTCCTGTCATAGGCTTTGCGCACAACCTGCCTCGGCGGCCGGCCGGGGCAGGGCTTTATCGTCGGCGTCAGGTGAACTATAGAGGTCGGCCAAAGCCGAGCGCCCTTGCGCCAGACCTCTTGTGATTGACCATGCCTGATTTCCACGGCGTCTTTCCCTATCTCGTCTCGCCGGTCGACGCCGAAGGCGCGGTCCGTACCGAAGTGCTGGGGCGGCTCTGCGACGATCTCATCGCCGCCGGCGTGCACGGCCTGACGCCGCTCGGCTCGACCGGCGAATTCGCCTATCTCGACAATGCCCAACGCTTGGCCGTGGTGCAGGCAACGATCGAAGCGGCGCGCGGCCGCGTGCCGGTGGTTGCCGGCGTCGCCTCGACTTCGACCTCGGATGCGATCGCGCAGGCGAAAGCGTACCAGAAGCGTGGCGCCGACGGCATCCTCGCCATCCTCGAGGCGTATTTTCCGCTTTCCGATGCGCAGGTCGAATCCTATTTCCGCGCCATCGCGGACGCGATCGATATCCCCGTCGTGATATACACCAATCCGCAATTCCAGCGCTCCGACCTTTCGCTCGACTGCATCGCGCGGCTGGCGGCCCATCCGCGCATTCAATATATCAAGGACGCTTCCACCAATACCGGGCGGCTGCTCTCGATCATGAACCGCTGCGGCGACTCGATCCGGATTTTTTCGGCCTCCGCTCACATTCCGGCCGCGGTCATGCTGATCGGCGGCGTGGGCTGGATGGCGGGTCCGGCCTGTATCATCCCGCGGCAAAGCGTGGCGCTTTACGATCTCTGCAAGGCCGCGCGCTGGGACGAGGTGCTGAGGCTGCAGAAAAAATTGTGGCGGATCAACGAAGCGTTCGCGCGCTACAATCTCGCCGCCTGCATCAAGGCCGCGCTTGCGATCCAGGGCTATGACGTCGGCGATCCCGTCCCGCCCCAGAAGGCGCTGACGGCAGAGGAACGCAAAGCGGTGGAAACGGTGCTGCGGGAGGTGACGTGACGCTTGTCACGTCATGCCCGGCTTTATGCCGGGCATCCACGTCTTTAGCGTAAAACCGAACGAAGACGTGGATGGCCGGGTCAAGCCCGGCCATGACGATTCTTTGCATGGGTCGGGCTTGGCCTGTTCCTTGCCTATCAGCTAAAACAGGCCAAACAGGTAGCTGAAGGAAAGACCGATGAACATTCTCCCCGGCAATATGCGTTTCGGAGCGGGCAAGCCGGTCAAGCGGCTCGAGGATCAGAGGCTGCTCACCGGGAAAGGCCAGTTCATCGACGACAAGCCGGAAGAGGGCGCGCTGTGGCTCTATATGCTGCGTTCGCCGCATGCCCATGCCAGGATCGTCTCGATCGACACCAAGGCGGCGCGCGAAATGCCTGGCGTGCAGGCGGTCTATACCGGCGCGGATCTCCTCGCTGACGACATCGGCACGCTGCCGACGCTGTTGATTTTTCCGCGCCCCGACGGCTCGCCGATGACGGTGCCGCCGCGCCGGCTGCTCGCCCATGAGCTCGTACGTTATGTCGGCGAGACGGTCGCAGCGGTCGTTGCGACCTCGCGGCTTGCCGCGCAGAGCGCCGCCGAAGCAATCGCGGTGGAATATAAGGAATTGCCGTCCGTGGTCGATCCGCTAGCAGCGATCAAGCCGGGCGCGCCGGTGGTGTGGTCGGAAGTGCCCGACAACGTCGTGGCCCAGATGAGCTATGGCGATGCGGCGGCGGTGGAAGCGGCCTTCGCCAAGGCCGACCATGTCGTCTCGCTCGATCTCGTCAACCAGCGCCTCGTTCCTTCCGCAATGGAGCCGCGCTCGGCCATTGCCGAGGTCGAGAAAAAGACCGACCGGTTGATCCTGCATGTCCAGTCGCAGACGCCGGCCTCGACCCGCGATACCCTTGCGGAAGCGGTTTTGAAGCGGCCGAAGGAAAGCATCCAGGTTCTGGTCGGCGACATCGGCGGCGGCTTCGGCCACAAGACCAATCTTTATCCGGAAGACGGCATGGTGGCCTATGCCGCCATCAAGTTGAACCGCAAGGTGCGCTGGCGCGGCGAACGGTCCGATGACTTTTTGGGTGGCACCCATGGCCGCGATCTGACCTCGACGGCTGAATTCGCGCTCGATGCCAAGGGCCGCGTGCAGGCCTTCCGGGTGCGTTCGGTCGGCGGCACCGGCGCCTATATCTCCGGCACCGGCGCGCTGATCCCGCTCATCCTCGGCCCCTTCGTGCAGACCGGGGTCTATGACTTGCCGCTGGTTCACTACGACCTCAAGGCGGTGATGACCCACACCGCGCCGGTCGCCGCCTATCGCGGCGCGGGCCGGCCTGAGGCCGTCTTCGTCGTCGAGCGGTTGATGGATGCCGCCGCGCGCCAGTTGAAAATGGACCCGCGCGCCATTCGCAAGGTGAACTACGTCAAGCCTTCGCAAATGCCCTACACCAATGCCGTAGGCCAGGTGTACGACTCCGGCGCCTTCGCGCACATGCTGGAGCGCGCCACCAAATTGTCGGACTGGGACGGCTTTGCCGCGCGCAAGAGGGCCGCCAAGAAAAAAGGCCTGCTCTATGGCCGCGGGCTCACCAGCTATATCGAATGGACCGGCGGCACCGTGCACAACGAAGCCGTCAGCCTGCACGCGACGGCCGAGGGGCGCATCGTGCTCCATGCCGGCACGCAGGCGATGGGGCAGGGGCTGCAGACCACCTTCGCGCAGATGATCGCAGACGCGCTCGGCGTTTCCATCGACAAGGTCGATGTGGTGCAGGGCAATACGGATCTCGCCATCGGCTTCGGCAGCGTCGGCTCGCGCTCGCTGTTCGTCGGCGGCACGGCGGCGGTGGTCTCGGCGGCGGATCTGATTGCGAAAGCCCGCGAGAAGGCCTCGCAGCTGCTGGAGGCTTCCGTCGAGGATATCGAATATCGCGACGGCGCGCTCACGGTGGTCGGCACCGACAAACATGTCAGCCTGTTCGACATCGCGAAGAAGGAAACGGGCGCGCGGCTCTCCGTCAACAGCGAGGGCCAGACCGATGGCCCGTCGTGGCCGAACGGCACGCATATCTGCGAAGTCGAGATCGATCCGGAGACCGGCGTCACGCGCGTGGTGCGTTACACCACGGTGGACGATGTCGGCGTCGCCATCAACCCGATGCTGGTGACGGGGCAGGTGCATGGCGGTGTCGCGCAGGGCATCGGCCAGGCGCTCTATGAAGGCGTGACGTACGACGCCTCGGGCCAGCTATTGACCGCGAGTTACCAGGATTACTGCATTCCGCGCGCCGACGACGTTCCGCCGATCGAGGTAACGCTGGATGGCTCCGCGCCGTGCCGCACCAATCCGTTGGGCGCCAAGGGCTGCGGCGAGTCCGGCGCCATCGGCGGCCCGCCCTGCATTGCGAACGGCGTGATGGATGCCCTGAGTGATCTCGGGATCACGTCGATCCAGACTCCGATATCGCCGATGAAAATCTGGCAGGCGATCAGGGACGCCAAGATGAGGGCGGCTTGAGCTGCACGTCATTCCGGGATGGTGCGTAGCACCAGACCCGGAATCTCGAGATTCCGGGTTCGATGCTTCGCATCGCCCCGGAATGACATTGGTTCCTGTCACACCATTCTGCTAGCTTGGCAGGCATTACGACAGGAGAGAATTCGATGCGCAAGTTACTGACCGTGCTGGCGGCGCTGGCGACGCTGAGCCTCACCAATTGCGGCTATAACGCGATTCAGACCAATGACGAGCAGGTCAAGTCGGCCTGGTCGGAGGTCCTTAACCAGTATCAGCGCCGCGCCGATCTCGTGCCCAACCTCGTCAATTCGGTGAAGGGCTTTGCGCAGCAGGAAAAGGACGTGCTGCTGGGCGTCACCAATGCGCGCGCCAAGGTCGGCAGCATTCAAGCGACGCCGGAGCTCGTCAACGATCCCGGCGCATTTGCGAAATTCCAAGCTGCCCAAGGCGAACTCTCCAGCGCATTGTCGAAGCTTCTGGTGGTGACCGAGAATTATCCGCAGCTCAAATCCGACGCGCTGTTTCATGATCTGATGTCGCAGCTCGAAGGCACCGAGAACCGCATCGCGGTGGCGCGCAACCGCTACATCAAATCCGTGCAGGACTATAACGTCGGCATCCGCACCTTCCCGAACAATCTCACCGCGATGATGTTCGGCTACAAAGAAAAGGCCAATTTCACCGTCGAGAACGAGAAGGAAATCTCGACCGCGCCGAAGGTGGATTTCAATCCGGCGCCAGCTCCTGCCAAATAGCTCTCGCAACACGCACAGACTGGCCCCGCGATGATCACCATAAGAGCATCCTTGATCGCTCTTTTTGTGTGCTGGGCTTTCGTGGCCGCGGCCGACGTCGCCGTGCCGGCTCTGTCGGGGCGGGTGGTCGATCAGACCGGGACGCTGTCGGCGGGCGATGCCGACGCGCTCACGCAAAAGCTTAAGGATCTCCAGACCCGCAAGGGAAGCCAGGTCGCGGTGCTGATCGTACCGACTACGCAACCCGAGACGATCGAGCAGTTCTCGATCCGCGTGGCGGAAGCCTGGAAGATCGGACGCAGGAAGATCGACGACGGCGCGCTTCTTGTCGTTGCCAAGAACGACCACAAGCTGCGGATCGAGGTCGGCTATGGCCTGGAGGGCGCGTTGACGGATGTGACCGCGCGGCGCATCATCGATGAAATCATCGTGCCGCATTTCAAAGGCGGCGATTTCGCCGGCGGGATTTCGGCCGGCGTCGACCGCATCATCCGCGTCATTGACGGCGAACCGTTGCCGGCGCCGAAGCCGGAGGTGTCGCACAGCGTCGACCCCAGCATGTTCTTTGACATCGTTTTCAGCCCGTTCGGCCTCATCGGTTATGCGGCGATCGCCGCGATGATGCGGGGTCTTCTCGGCCGCCTGCTCGGCTCCGGCGTCACCGCCGGCGTGGTCGGCGCCATCGTCTGGTTTCTCCTGGGTTCAATCGCCGTCTCTGGTATCTTCGGTGTCATCGCCTTCTTCCTCACGATGTTCGGCGACAGCATTTTGGCCGCGAGCCAGGAAGCCGGCCGCCGTGGCGGCGGCGGAGGCGGAGGATGGTCCAGCGGCTCCTCCGGCGGTTCATGGTCCGGCGGATCGAGCTCAAGTTCCAGCGACAGCGGATTTTCCGGCGGCGGCGGCAGTTTTGGCGGCGGCGGTGCGTCGGGAAGCTGGTAGGCTAAGATCATGGGCATCAAGCGCATCGGCAAACATCTCGTCGAGCACCACTGGCGGGTGCGGCGGGTTTTTCCGCGAGAGGTGCTGAGCCAAATCGAGCAGGCGATCAAGGCGGGCGAGGCGACGCATTCGGGCCAGGTGCGTTTCGTCGTGGAAGGCGCGCTGGACGGCAGGCCGCTGTTCAAGGGCCAGTCCGCACGCGCGCGCGCACTCGATATTTTTTCACAGCTTCGGATTTGGGACACCGCGCACAACAACGGGGTGCTGATTTATCTCCTGCTCGCCGACCGCGACGTCGAGATCGTCGCCGACCGCGGCATCGATGCTCACGTAGGCGCGGCGGGTTGGGACAAAATCTGCAAGGCAATGGAAGTCGATTTCAGGAACGGTAACTTTTCGGGCGGCGTGATCAAGGGCATTGCGGCCGTCTCGCACGAGCTCGCCAGATATTTCCCCAAGCAAGGTGCCGGGCCGAACGAATTACCGGATACGCCAGTGGTCATCGGCTGATGTGATCATCCGCGGCGCGAGCAAGCCGATGATGAGCCGTTCATGATCCTGAACCGCTCATTCGGCGTTGGTTCAGATTGATAGTTTCATTCTCTTGAGCACAGGGCGCGCGCTGTTGCCGGCTGGCAAGGTGGCGTGGCCTGAACGACGACATGACGGTCGCTGAACGCGGCCGCTATGTCGACCTGTGGCCACGCGATCTGATGAAAGGAGTACCGTTATGTTGAAGAACTGGATTGTCGCCGGCGTCTTGGGTTTGATGGCCGGAATGCCGAATGCTCAAGCGATGCCGATCGGCGATATCGACCATGGCGAGGCGAACTTGATTCTTGTTTCGGGCGGCTGCGGTCCGTATTGGCACCGCGGTCCCTATGGCGGATGCCAGCCGGGCGGGCAATGGGGCTTCCCGGGCGGAGGGGACGGCGGAGTCAGTCCGATTTTTGGCCCGTATGGCGGAAGGTGGTGCCCGCCGGGTTATCACCTTGGGCCGTACCGCGGCCGGTGCTGGCCGAATTAGCGAGATCGCGCGCCGCTGATCCGCGGCTTCCTGGTTGAAAATCTGAAGGACAGTTGCTTCCGCCATCGCGCTGCGAGCGGTGGCGGATCAGCACACCTCTCGCAGTGGCGGTATGAGCCCCATCCCCACCGCTTCATTGCGAGCCGACGGGGCCGCGCGTTCGCGCGGACCCGTTGGACTCGCTCCGGCGACGATGTTGAGGGACGTCTTTTCTATTTCTCCGTCATTCCGGGGCGCGCGTTAGCGCGAACTATGGTGCGCAATTGCGCACCTGAGAATCTCGAGATTCCGGGTCTGGTCCGGAGCCTGTCATCGGGCGCGCATGCGCGCGACCCGTTGGGACCATCCCGGAATGACGTCATGAGAGTAAGGCCTACGCCTTCGTTCACGCGCGCTTGGCGGCAGGTGGGGTTAGAGGGTCAGCCTTGATCGAAGGCCTTTGCGCCACGCGATCGAACCAGGCCTTGATATTGGTGTTGGCGGGATCGATCGCCTGGCCGACCAGCGCGCCAAAGTCGAGCCAGCAAAAGAGCAGGATGTCGGCGAGCGTAAAACGCTTGCCGCAGAGATATTCCCGCCCGTCCGCCATCTGGCCGTTGAGCCATTGCAGGCGGTTGGCGGCGATCATCTTCAACCCGGGCGAGGCTTCAGGGACCACCGGAATCCGCTTTTCGAAGAATTTCGCCGCCTCGCCGAAGCGATAGCCGTTGGCGAGCGGCTCGCAGATATTGAGATCGACGCGCCGCGTCCACATCCGGCATTCGGCGCGCTCTTTCGGCGTGGATCCGATCATCGGCGGCTCGGGCTTGATTTCCTCGAGATATTCGCAGATCGCGGTGATTTCGGAGAGGTAGCTGCCGTCGTCGAGTTCGAGCGTCGGCATCTGGCCGTGCGGGTTGCGCTTGAGGTGCTCATCTTGCCGGTTTTCGCCGCCGCGCAGATCGACCGTCTGCATCGGCATCTCGATGGCTTTTTCCGCCATGAAGAGGCGGACGATGCGCGGATTGGGCCCGATCGAGTCATACAGCTTCATGGCGCGTTCTCCCCCTCTATCGTATCGGCGCGATGTTTTGAGCAGACCATCGGGTCTGCTGTCAAATGGCCGCGCGCCGACCTTGGTCCCGTCAAGCTTGTCGAGAGAGGCCCGCCGTTCATCTCGAAAGGCGCCCGGCCAATTCCTAAAATTTCGGTAAGACCGCGGGCAGGTAACGATTTGGCAAGGTATGAAAGTTACCAAATGGTCAATCTTTTAGGGAGATTTGACCATGAGCGACCAAGAAGCCGAACCAACAAGCGGTGAATCCGGCTCCCTCAGTGCGGGGATTTCCCATTCAGCCGACACGTCAAGCGAACCGGCAACGGCTTCGGCGGCCGAAACCAGCCAGTTGGTGGATGCGCCGGTGTCCGAGCCGTCAATGCCAGAGCCTTCAATGTCTGAGCCGGCAGCACCGAAGGTCGAGGCCGTCAAGGCTGATGCGAGCGCGCAAGTCCCCCAGCTGGAAGCTTCAGCCGAAGAGGTTTCACGCAGCCCCAACAAGGTCATCGTGATGTCGCGTGGCGATCGCGCCTGGGCCGACCATGATATCCATGCCGAGCCCGAAGCGGCCGAACGCCAGAACGTCTCGGGTAAGCGGCGGATCGCGGCGATCGCGGCCGTGGTGGCGCTTGCCGCCGTCACGGGTGCGCTGGGCGGGGCCTTCGCAACCGCAACCTTTATGCATGGCAGTGGCGATGTCGCCACGAACGGCAGCCAGACCTCGCTGGAGGCGTCGCTGTCCCGGATCGATGCCGACATCCAGGCGCTGAAGACTGGCCTCGACCACACGTCCAAGCTCGGCATGAACCAGTTCAACAAGACCAGCGAGCGTCTCGACAAGGTCGAACGCGCGCAGGCCGAGCCGGCCGCCAGGATTGCGAGGCTCAGCGAAGCCGTCGACAAGCTGCGCGCCGCACCCGCAGCAGTGCCCGTCGCTGCGGCCGCGGCACCTGCCGCATCCGCGCCGAAGGACACCACCGGCTCGATTGCGCCCACACCCGCCCAGCAAGCTGCGGCGGCGCCGGCGGCGCCCAAGGCTGCCGAAGCAAAGACGGAAGTGGGCCGGTTGCCGACCGTTGACGACTGGGTGCTGCGTGACGTCGCCTACGGCGGCGCCCTGATCTATGGCCGTCGCGGCAGCTATGAAGTCTATGCCGGCGACATGATCCCGGGTCTCGGCCGCGTTGACGCCATCCGCCGCCAGGACGGCCGCTGGGTGGTCGTGACCAGCCGCGGTCTGATCGTCGCGCGGTAAGACACTTTCGCCCGGTTTTCACCGTGACGTGAAATAGCGGCGGTTGTCACAAGACAGCCGCCGCTTTTTTGGCTATCTCCGCAAACGCGGAGCACCGCCCAGGAACGCTGGAATGCGGGCTCTCGCGCGGTGTTTGTCAGGACATGTCGGAACAAGGCTTGGACCGTTCGTTGCGTCTTTTAACCGCCACCCTTACGCTTCTCCTTAGTTCCTTGGCGCTGAGCTCTGCTCAAAGCGCACCCTTGCTGGAACGCGGCGTGGCGGTCACCGATCCCTTCGCTCTGCGTGAACTCGACCGCGGTCGATTTGGCCTCAAGCAGATGCTGGCCCGGGCGTCATCGGATGACGCCCCGCTCACCGACGCCGCGTTGTTCGCATTGCCTTCGATGGTGCCGATTCGCAAATCGCTCGACGCGGAATTCGAGCGATACGTTCAGCGGCACAAGGCGGGGCTTCCGAACGATACGATCGGCGTCGGATCGCAGTTCGACTTCCAGCTGTTCGACCGTGATCAGCTTTATTCGCGCGCGACGCGCTTCGTGCTGGCCGGGATCGTCAACCGCATGGACCGCGCCTATGTGGCGCCCGCCAGCTGCGGCGAAATCCGCCTGATCTATCGCCTTGCCGAGATCGATGCGCCGGCGGTCGGCGATCACGGCGCCTCGGCGCGGCTGCCGATGACGCTCAATCTGGTCTTGAAAGCGAAAGCCGATAGAGCCGGCGCTAAGGGCACAGCGCTGACTTGCGCCGATATCGCGCGGCGGTGGCTGGAATCAGGCAACTGGTCGCTCACGGGTGCGGCATTAGCGGAAAAATTGATATCGGACGGCGGACCGCTGGCTCTAATCGGGCCGGACAATATCGACCGCATCGAGACAAACGTGCAGATCGCACATGTCCCGCAGTCGCCGGCGCACGAATTCCGAACCGACTATCTCCTGAAGGTTTTCGACTACGATCCGAACGCGAAAGCTTTCGAAGAAGCGACGCTCGAAAACCAGATCGATCGCGAGCATTTCGCCGCGGATGAGAAACTCAAGCGGGAGTTCAAGGCCTGGCTGCTCGACCCAGTGCATTTCGCCGAATTCGATCGCGGCACCGTGGTGATCCCGAAGGCGTTTCTCGCCAAAGCTGCGATAGCGCCGACGCCGATCGGCTTTGCCTCATCCGCATCCCAGCCGGCCTATGGCCTGGTTGAAGGGGAGGGCGACAGTCCTGTCTTCTCGAACAGCGATGTCGTCACCGCCTTGCAAAAGGCGGCCGAGCGCGGCATCGCCTTGCAGAACATTCGCTCGGTTGCAGGCTTCGCGCGGCGGCTCAACGACGCCACCTGCGCCGGATGCCACCAGACCCGCGGCATTGGCGGGTTTCACTTCCCCGGCGTCGACTGGATGGCGGCCAACCCATCCAACACCACTATCGTGCCGGCCTCGCCGCATTTCTTCGGCGACCAGATCAGACGCCGCGATATTCTGGCCGAAATCCGCGACGGCAAGCAGGTCGATTATAGCCGCGGCTTTTCCGAACGGCCGCAACTGCGCGGCAGCCGCGAACTGGCGGGAAGCGAATATGGCGATGGCTGGGGCGCGCACTGCTATGGCCAGCGCAGTGGCGCCGCCGACAATGACCGCAGTTTCACGTCGTGGGGCTGCGCCAAGGGGCTTGCCTGCCAGGTCATGAGCGAGACCTCGCGCATGGGGATGTGTTTCGTGGGCAACCGGTAGAACGCCGTCCTGCCGCCCGCGCCAGATTGACAGTAGGCTCACTATTCGTGTTTCATCGGTATAACCGCACGGGCCGAGAAATGCGGGAGGAAACATGGACGACATTCTGATCGTCGGTGGCGGCATTGGCGGCTTGACCCTGGGTCTGGCGCTGAACGCGGCCGGGATTCCCTGCCGCATCTTCGAGTCCGCGGCCGACATCCGCGCCGTCGGTGTCGGCATCAACCTGCTGCCGCATGCCACCAAGGAACTCGCAGCCCTCGGCCTTGAGGCCGATCTGGCGCGGGTTGCGATCGCGACAAAAGATTCGACCTTCTTCAATCGCTTCGGCCAGCTGATCTATCAGGAGCCGCTCGGCCGCGCCGCCGGCTATGACCATCCGCAGTTCTCGATTCATCGCGGCGACCTGCAGATGGTGCTATTGGAAGCCTTCAAGAGCCGCGCCGGTTCGAACCGGATTCTCACCAACCACCACTGTGTCGGGCTCGAGCAGGACGACCACGGCGTTACCTTGCATTTTTCGGCTGGGCCCGGCGGACCCGCCGGTCAGTCGGTGCGCGGCCGCGCCGCGATCGCCTGCGATGGCATCAACTCGGTCATCCGCAAGCAGTTTTTTCCTGATGAGGGCGAGCCGCGCTATTCCGGCGTCAACATGTGGCGCGGCGTCACGCGGTGGAAGCCGATCTTGTCGGGCGCGAGCCTGACGCGCGCGGGCTGGCTATCGCATGGCAAAATGGTGATTTACCCGATCCGCGAAGCCGGCCACGACGGCCTGCAACTCGTCAACTGGGTCGCCGAGATCGAGACTCCCATCTATCGGCGGCGCGACTGGAATCGCGCAGGCACGCTCGACGACTTCTTCGGCGCGTTCGCCGACTGGCATTTCGACTGGCTCGACGTTCCCGCCTTCATTCGCGCCGCCGATAGGGTGCTGGAATTTCCGATGGTCGATCAGGACCCGCTGCCGCGCTGGAGTTTTGGCCGCGTGACGCTGCTCGGCGATGCGGCGCATCCGATGGTGCCGCGCGGCTCCAACGGCGCGGGCCAGGCGATCCTCGATGCGCGCGCGATGACGTCGGCGCTGCTCGCCAATGAAGATCCCGTCGCAGCGTTTGCGGCTTACGAAAATCAGCGGCTGGAGGCGACCACGCGGGTCGTTCTCACCAACCGCACCAATCCGCCGGATGCGATCCTGCGCGAGGTCTATCAGCGGACCAACGACCGGCCGTTCAAGGCGATCGGCGACGTCATCAGCCATGGCGAACTGGTCGCGCTGTCCGACAGCTACAAGCAGATTGCGGGCTTTTCAAAAGAAGCCTTGCGCGGGTGATCGGAACATCAACCAAGGATGCATCGTCCCTCGATGTAGCCGCCTTCATCGATGCCCAGCCAGTTGGGGCGTTTCAGGTCAAGCTGCTCTTGACCTGCGCGACCGTACTGTTTCTCGACGGCTTCGATACCACGTCCATCGGTTATGTTGCCCCCGCGCTCGCCAAGGAATGGAATATCGGCAAAAGCGCACTCGGTCCTGTGTTCAGCGCGGGCTTGTTCGGCTTGATGATCGGCGCGCTGTTTTTTGGGCCGCTGGCCGATCGGATCGGGCGCAAGAAGATCATCATCCTGTCCACGCTCGCCTTCGGCGTCGGCACGCTGATCACTGCACTCGTCAACGACGTGAACACGCTGCTTGCGATCCGCTTTCTCACTGGCCTCGGTCTCGGCGGCGCGATGCCGAATACGATTGCGCTGACCTCCGAGTTCAGCCCGCATCGTCGCCGCGCCACCATGGTGATGATCATGTTTGTCGGCTTCTCGATCGGGGCGGCGCTTGGCGGGCTGTTGGCGGCGGCGTTGATTCCGCAATTCGGCTGGCGATCGGTGTTTGTCGTCGGCGGCGCGGCGCCGCTCGTTCTCGTGCCGATCCTCATCCTGCGACTGCCGGAGTCGGTGCGGTTCCTGGCGCTTGGCGGACACGCCCACGCGCGGGTTGCGCAGCTGCTCGCCTTCGTCAATCCGAGGACTGTTTTTGCGCAGGGAACGCGCTTCGTGGTGGGCGAGCCAGCCTTGGCGGGGCTTTCGGTCCGGCATCTTTTTCAGGGCGGAAGAACGGTTCCGACGTTGTTGTTGTGGGTCGTGTTCTTCATGAGCCTGCTCGACATCTACTTCCTGTCGAACTGGCTGCCGACGGTGCTCAACGATCTCGGCGCCTCGATCGCGGAAGCGGCCGCGATCGGCTCGATGTTGCAGGTCGGTGGCGTAATAGGCACCTTCGCGCTCGGCAGCATCATCGACCGCTTTTCGTTCCGGGCGCTGGCGCTGGTCTATTTCATTGCGGTGTTTGCCGTCGGCGCCATCGGCCAGCTCGGGCACTCGGCCGTCCTCGTCACCATCGCGATCTTCGCCGCCGGCTTTTGCATTGTCGGCGGACAGATCGCGGCCAACGCGCTCGCCGCCGGATTCTATCCGACCTCGGTGAGAGCGACCGGCGTCGGCTGGGCGCTGGGTGTAGGGCGGATCGGCTCGATCGTCGGCCCTCTCGTCGGAGGGGTCTTGCTCAGCCAGAAATGGAGCGCAGGTGAGGTGTTCGTGGCGGCGGCCGGTGCCGCGCTGTGTGCAGCGGTGGCGGCGTTTTCGTTGAGCCGGTTGGCGGGATTAGATGCAAGCGGCATGGGCATGCCCGGACAGGCGCGACCGCTTGAGGCGGTGACGGAAGCTCAGGCCTAGGCTAGTTTACGACGCGGTATTCGCCGCAGGAGGTACGTCGTGACCGACCCGACCGGGGAAAGAAAAGAACGCAACCGCGAGATCGCCGCCAATGAAAGCGTGCGGCAAACCGTCAGCTCCATTCGCGTCAGCGTATGGGCGATTGCGGTCGCCGTGCTCATTGGCCTTGCGGCGTTCGGCTGGGTGCTGGTCCATAACAAGTAGGCCTGAGCCAACGCAGTTTCTTCGGCCGCGTCGCGTTCAGACGTAGTGCGTCAAACGCTTGCCCGGCAGGAGATGGTAGGCCGAACGCCAGCCCGGCAGGGCCGCAACGCGTTGCAGCCAGGCACTCACCGCCGGGTGGCTCGCCGCGAGATCGTATCCGGTCTCACTGCTTGGATAGTGCAGGTACGCGATCATCGAAATATCGGCCACCGTCGGCCGCGCGCCGGCGGCGAAATCATTCCGCTGCAAATGCTGTTCCAGGATGCCGAGGAAATCGTCGAGGCGTTTGCGGAAGAAAGCCAGCACCTGCGGGTCCGGAGCAGGCGTGAAGGTCCGTTGAAAGCGATAGGTCGCCATGTAGCCTGTCAGCTTGTGATTGTCCCAGAACAGCCAGCGCAGTATCTCGAGCTTCTCTTCAGCGCTCTCGCCACCGAGGCGGCCATATTGGTCGGCGAGCTTGAGCAGGATCGGCGCGGTCTGGGTCAGCCGCACGCCGTCTTCTTCCAGCACCGGGATTTCGCCCATCTCGTTGACGGTTCGCCGCCATTCCGCTGTGCGCGTCATGCCGCCGGCGAAGTCGGTCCAGACCGGCTCAAACCTCTCGCCGCAAAGCGTCAGCATCAGCGCCAGCTTGTAGCTGTTGCCGGATTCCGGAAAGTAATGCAGGCGGTAGGTCGGCATACTGTACCTTCTTTCCTTTGTCATACGCGGGCTTGACCCGCGTATCCATCACTTCGAAAAATGCTTGTTTCGAAGATTGATGGATTGCCGGGTCAAGCCCGGCAATGACGATTCCCCTTCTTATGCCACGGCACCGGAGGCTTTCAAATTCCGGATTGCCGCCTCGTCGTAACCGGCTTCGCGCAATATCTCCTCGCTGTGCTCGCCGATTTCGGGCGGGCGCCGCGGTTTGACCTTGTCGCTGCCATCGACCCAGATCGGGCTGTTGATCGTGAGCATGGCGTCGTCTTCGAACGGCACCAGCACATCATTTTCGATCATCTGCCGGTCGGTAGGAATATCGTCGAGGATACCGATCACGCCGAACACGAGCCCGTTGCCGTCCAGGATCTCGCGCCATTCGGCGAGAGTCTTGCCGGCAAAGATATCATCGAAAATCCGGATCAGCTCCAGCGAACGCGCATGGCGATCTGCCTTGGTGGCAAACCTTGCATCGGTGACGAGGTCTTCGCGTCCGAGGCAGCGCGCGAGTGCCGGCCATTGCCGCTCCTCGTTGAGTAGCGAAAGGATCAGCCAGCGTCCGTCCTTGCACCGATAGTGGTTGGTCACCCCGTTGAGCGCGCGCTCGCGCGGGCGCCGCTCTTGGAACTGGGCGCCGCATAATTTGGCTTGCGCCAGCACGCCCGCTGCCCAGACGCCGTTCGCCATCAAGTTCGACGAGACATGCGAGCCTTCTCCGGTACGCTCGCGTTTGTAGAGCGCGGTGACGATCGCGCCGTAAAACGCCATCGCGCAGGGGTGGTCGCCCATGCCCGGGATCGACCGCGCCGGCGTCGTGTTCTCGTCGGCGCGCACGAGATCCATCAGGCCCGACCGCGCCCAATAGGCGTTGCTGTCGAAGCCGGGCTTGTCGGCCTCGCTGCCCGTCTCGCCGTAGCCGGTGAAGGACGCATAGATGAGGCGCGCATTGAGCGGCTTGATGTCTTGATAGGTGATGCCGAGCCGCTTTCGCACGCCGGGCGGAAAATTGGTGATGAAGACGTCGGCTTCACGCGCCAGGTGGTACAGCACCGCGCGTCCCTCAGGCTTGGCAAGATCGAGCGCGAGGCTTCTTTTATTCCGCGATTCCAGAAGCCATGCAAAGTTATGCGGACTGATCGGATATCCCGGCAGTTTCGGCAAGTGCCGATAAGGGTCGCCCGTTCCCGGCGGCTCGATCTTGATGACGTCGGCGCCGAAATCCGACAGCACGGTGGCGGCCGCGGGAGCCGCGATGAAGCTCGCGCAATCCAGAACCTTCAGACCTTCGAAGATGCCGCCTTCCATGATGAGATCGCCCTTGTCGTGTTGTGGATCTTATTCCGCGTTGTGGAAGAGTGATTCCACGCAGGTCACCGGCGTATTTGATCGATAACGGTGGTCGATGCAACGGCAGTTTGCGCCGTTGGCGATGGGGCTACTCTTCGCCTGACAGCAGCGCGGCGTTGCCGCCGGCGGCCGCCGTATTGATCGTCACGGTTTGCTCGGTGGCAAAGCGGGCCAGATAATGCGGGCCGCCGGCCTTCGGGCCGGTGCCGGACAGCCCGGAGCCGCCGAACGGCTGCACGCCGACCACCGCGCCGATCATGTTGCGGTTGACATAGATATTGCCGACCGCAAGCCGCCTCACGGTGGCTTCGACCATGTCGTCGATCCGCGAATGGATGCCGAGCGTCAGCCCGTAGCCGGTGCGTTCGATCGAAGCCAATACGCCGCCGAGGCCGTCGGCGGCGTAACGCACGACATGCAGGATCGGGCCGAACACTTCCTCGGTCAATTGGCCGGCGCTCACGAGTTCGAAGATATGCGGCGCGACATACTGGCCTTCTGGTGCTCGGCCTGCAAAATGCAAGCGCGCCTCGCGCTTCATGCGCGCGATATGGGCATCCAGCCGTTGTTTGGCCTCAAGGTCGATCACGGGGCCGATGTGAACGCTGGCGTCACTGACATCGCCGATTTTCAATTCGCGCGCGGCGCCCGCGATCATCTCGATCATGCGGTCGGCCACCTCTTCCTGCACGAACAGAATCCGCAACGCCGAGCAGCGCTGGCCGACTGAGCGGAATGCCGAGGCAAGCACGTCATCGGCGACCTGTTCGGGCAGCGCGGTTGCGTCCACAATCATGGCGTTGATGCCGCCGGTTTCCGCAATCAGCGGCACGATCGGGCCATCCTTGGCGGCAAGGGCGCGATTGATCGCGCGCGCGACGTCGGTCGAGCCGGTAAAGACCACGCCCGCGACGTCGGGATGGGCCACTAGCGCCGCACCGATCCGGCCGTCGCCGGGCAAAAGATGAAGCGCCGAAGCCGGCACGCCGGCCTCGTGCAGCAGGCGTACGGCCTCGAATGCGGTCAACGGCGTTTGCTCGGCGGGCTTTGCCACCACCGTATTGCCGGCCATCAGGGCCGCTGTGACTTGCCCCACAAAGATCGCGAGCGGAAAATTCCACGGCGAGATCGCGACGAACACGCCGCGGCCGCGCCAGGAAAGCGCGTTGCTCTCGCCGGTCGGGCCCGGCAGGGCTTTCTCCGCGCCAAACAGTTCGCGGCCGAGGCTTGCATAATAGCGGCAGAAATCGATGGCCTCGCGCACTTCCGAAAGCGCGTCATCGAGCGTCTTGCCGCCCTCGCGTTGCAACAGCGCGATGAAATGCGCCCTGCGCTGCTCCAGAAGATCGGCGGCGCGATCCAGGAGATCGGCGCGTCTCGCGGCCGGCGTTCGGCTCCAGCTCAAAAAGCCTGTACGGGCCGCGGCCATCGCGGCATTCACGTCTTCGGGTGTCGGATCGATCACGCTTCCAATGGAGGTCGTTTGATCGTTGGGGCTTGCCAATTGCCGCGCCGCGCCAATACTGGCTTTGCCGTCGATGAGGGATGTAGCGGCCACAGATGCGGTCTTTGCAGCGATCGCGGCGAGTAATTCCTGCAATGCCGCGCGGTCGCCGAATTCGAGGCCGCGGGAATTCTGCCGTTGCGGCCGAAAGAGATCCGCCGGCAACGGAATGTTCGGGTGGCGCGCATTGGCCGCAGTGCCGATGATATCGGCCGGGCGCCGCAGCAGCTTCGCCACCGGAACCGCATCGTCGGCGGCGAGCGCGACGAAGGAGGAATTGGCGCCGTTCTCCAGGAGGCGCCGCACCAGATAAGCAAGGAGATCGCGGTGGCTGCCGACCGGGGCATAGGTGCGGCACGCCAGTTCGGGATGGTCCTCGGCCAGTTGCGCGTAGAGCGCTTCCCCCATGCCGTGCAGGCGCTGAAGCTCGAAGCCGCCTTCGCCATTCGCCCTCTCGACAAGGGTCGCGACCGTGAGCGCGTTGTGGGTGGCAAATTGCGGGAACAGCCGTGGCCGCAGCTTGAGCAGCTGTTCGGCGCAGGCGATGTAGTTGAGGTCGGTCATCGCCTTGCGTGTAAATACAGGATAGTCGGGAAGGCCGCGTTCCTGCGCACGCTTGATCTCGCTGTCCCAATAGGCGCCCTTGACGAGGCGCACCATCATGCGCCGGTTCAACGATACTGCGAGCTCATTTGCATAATCGGTCACAGCGTGTGCGCGCTTCTGATAGGCCTGAATGGCCAGGCCGAAGCCGTCCCAGCCGGTGAGCGAGGCGTCGGAAAACGCTGCCGCAATCACTTCAAGCGAGAGTTCGAGCCGGTCGGCTTCTTCGGCATCGACCGTAAGGTTGAGGTCGTAGGACTTTGCGCGCCGCGCCAGATCGATCAGGCGGGGTACCAACTCGCTAAGCACGCGCTGCCGGCTCAACGCCTCGAAGCGCGGATGCAGCGCCGAGAGTTTTATCGAAATGCCGGGACGGTCGGGCAGGGGATGGGTGCCGGCGCTGCCGCCGATCGCTTCAATCGCGCTTGCATAGGCTTCGAAGTAACGCTCCGCATCGGCGGCGGTGCGGGCGCCTTCGCCCAGCATGTCGAAGGAATAGCGCGGCGCGGTGCCGGACTCTGCCCGCGCCAGCGCCGCCTCGATGGTCTCGCCGAGCACAAAATGGCTGCCCATCAGCCGCATCGCCTGCCGTGTCGCGGCCCGCACGGCGGGTGCGCCGAGGCGCTTCACCAGCCGCCCGATGGTACCGTCAGGCGTTTCGCCCGGTTGAATCACCCGCGCCGACATTCCAAGCGCCCAGGCCGAGGCATTGACCAGGAACGCACTTGATTTCGTCTCGTGGTGGATGAAGTCGCCTTCGCCGAGCTTGTCCTCGATGAAGCGGTCGGCGGTGCGGGCATCGGGCACGCGCAACAGCGCCTCCGCGAGCACCATCAGCGCAAGGCCCTCCTTGGTGGAGAGCGCGAATTCGCGCAGCATGTCCTCGACGCCGCCGAGCGGATCGTCATCGGAGCGGATGGCCCCGATCAGCCGCGTCGCGGTGCGGTCGATCCGCGCCTCGCGGTCGCCGCTCAACCGGGCGGCCGCCAACAAGCGCGTGGCGATCGCGCTATCGTCGGGCGCGTAGGGGGCCGCGAATGTCGGAAAGGAAGCGGGTTTCGAATGCATCGCAGGCTCCGACGCGAAAATCCGTCGAAGCATACATTCAAGCCGCATCCAAAGGAATCGGCTTCCTCTAGCTGGTCCTCAGCGAAGCACTGCGGCCGATCGGCGCCGAAAGCGGATAATCCTGGCGTTTGGACCAGGAGACGTAGCCTGCCACGAGCGTCATGATCGCAATGCCGGAAAGGCTGACCAGGATCTGTTCCGCAAGCGAGCCGGAACCCGTCACCAGAACAAAATGACCGGCGAAGGAGAGGAGCACGCCGGCACAAAACACCGGGAGCGCCTGCTCGCCGCAAACGATCAGCGGCTTGAAGATCGGCCAGTTCAAGGCATCCCACCGCTTCGGGATCAGACGCGTGGCGAACAGCGCCAGGACGATAAAGTGCAGGAGGCGATAGGGGGCGAGGTTGACCCTGTCGTTCGGGATGAACGCGTCATGCAGCCAGGGCGGAAGGATCGCGCCGAGCGCGGGAAACCGGCCGGCCATGGTGATGGCAAGTGCGAATATCAGATAGGCCAGCCCGAGATAGCCCCAAGCGGGAGCGCGAAAGCGGGCACGGAGCCGGCTCGCGCCGCCAAGCGCGCACCACGCGCCGAGCACGAACAGCAGTTGCCAACAGAAGGGGTTGAAAAACCAGTTGCCGTCCGGAAAGGTCTGCAGCGTCCACTCGAAGTGGCGTGCGGCAGCATAGAGCACGAACGATGCGGCCAGTACGAAAGTGGGCGCGCGCAGCATCAGCCACAGCACGGCTGGAAAAAACGCCATCAGCACGACTGAAAGCTGTAGCAGGTCAAGGTTGGCCGCCCTGGATTGCAGCAGTAGGCCATGCGCGACGGTGCGGACCGGCTCTTCCAGAAGCCCTGCGACGTTGAACTCATAGATGATCTCGGGCGCGGCATAGCGGGTGGCGACATCGCCGATCGACACGGCGTAAACCGCAAACAGTACGATGAACGCTGCATAAAGGTGCCAGGCGCGCCGGAGCACCCGCGTCGCGCCGACGATGGTGCCGCGCTCCCGCATGATGGGCGCATAGGCAAGGGCCACCGCATAGCCGGTGATGAAAACGAACACGTCGGCCGCGCCGGAAAAACCGAAGTTGCGCAGCGTGATCCAGCTCACAAGGTTGTTCGGGACGTGGTCCAGAAAGATGAACCAGTTCGCCAGCCCAAGGAACAGAAAGAGCCTCGTGTCGCGCGCCTGGCGAGCGAGAGCGGTAGTGGCATTCATGAGATTGATTTCGAGTGGGGGCGTTCTGCCAGCGTGATACTCAACGCGGGAGTTAAAGCTGTTCGGCCGCGCTTGCAAGGCGGCTCGCCGTTATGTGAGTCAAAGGTGATGCTCGGTCGCGTTCATCATGATTTTCACATCGGAACACGAAGCCGTGAGCCATGGGAATATTCAGAACCCGGAATATTCAGAATGTATCAAGGCAATCGGATTGGCGCTCGCTAACCAATCGTTAACGCTGGATGCGCAGGCGAGAGCGGCAGGTCTGAGAGGCGAGGCGCGGCGTTAACCCCGTATTTCAGAATCATCGCGAGCACGATGATGAGGAGAATCATGAAAAGAAGCCGCCGTCTCATCACCGTTTTCCTCAACGCTGATCGACCCGTATCGCTGTCGTAATAGTGGCATCCCGAGCGCCCAAGTCAATCATCGAAACAAATCCAGAGCCTCGGTTCTGATCCAATCAGAAACGAGGCCCTAGAGTTTAGATCAGGTTCGATCAGTAGGCGCAGACGTTCACGGTGCGCAGACGATAGCCGTATTGGGTCAGCACGCGCTGGGTCACATAGCAGCCGTCATCGACATAGTCGACACCGAAGCCGATGCCGCCGAAGTGGCCACGATGGAAGCCGCCACCCCAGCCTCCGCCGCCGCCGAACTTGGCGGATGCGGCAGTGGGAGCAAGTGCTACGGCGCCGAGAGCAACGGTGGCAGCGAGTGCGATCGTCAGTTTGCGTAACATGGTCGTTCTCCTCGATATTTGCGCGTGGTGTGCGCGGGTTTGAAGTTCTCACCCCTGCCCATCAGTCGCATCGCCGGGAGGCGGGGTTCGAGGAGACCCCATCCGGTTCAAGAAGAATTTTCTGAATGCCTGTTCAGCCTCGGTTTTTGGGGGGTACCCGTCGTCCCCGCGAGGGGCGGATCCGAGCCCAACTCGCAGTCGCTGCACGGCCCTTCCCGTCATTGCGAGCCAACGGGTCGCGCGAATGCGCGCCCGATGACAGGCTCCACGAAGCAATCCGGAAATCCGCGACGTTTCGGTGTGCTGACGACAAAGTCTGGATTGCTTCCGCCTACGCGGTAGGACGCTTCGGCGGACTCCAAGCGCGCCATAGCTCGCAAAGCGAGCGACGGCGGGTCGTCGCTTACGCTCCTCGCAATGACGACGGAGAAACGCGCACGGCAGCTACGACTTGGAGTCGGATACTCTGCTTTCGCGCGGACGACTTGAACCGCGGGGCTATCGTTCAGGCGGCAACTGGCGCCTCGTCAAGGGCGAGCGCGGTCAGAGCGCCGGCGCTTGCGACAACGCGCACGCTCATCGGCTCTGCGCGGCCGCGGATTTCAACGTCCTTTTGCGGCAGCGCATCGGGCGCAAGACCGGCGGTGGCGCGCACTTCGTCCGAGACGACCGCCTCGCAACCGAGGCTCTTGGTCATGTCCTGCAGCCGCGCCGCGACATTGACCGCGTCGCCCAGGGCCGTGAACACCATGTGGTCGCGGTAACCGATGTCACCGACGATCACCTCGCCGCCGTGAATGCCGATGCCGAAACGGATCGGTTCGCGCAGATCGTTCTTGAGGAACTGATTCAATTCCTCGACATAGACCGAGATTCGCCCCGCAGCCTTCAATGCCTGCCGGCAGGCCGCTTGCCGGCTGGTCGCAAGGCCGAATAGCGCCAGTTGTCCGTCGCCGAGAAACTGGTTCGGCTGGCCGCCGCATTCGATGACGGCCTGGGAAACTGCGCCGAGAAAGCGATTGACGACAAAGACGGTGTCGAACGGCAGGCGGTTTTCCGCCAGGCGTGTCGAACCGCGCATATCGACGAACATGCTGACGAGATAACGCTCCTCGCCGATATGCGAGGGCGCGCCGTGACGTGTCGCCACCGTTTGCGGCGTGAAGATCTGGAAAAAAGAAAGGTCCGCCTGTGGCCGGAGCTGACAGGCCAGCCGGATTGCCGGGTCCGAACCGCTCCCGACGCGGTTGAGCACGAAGGCTTCGCGGTTGGAGGGCTCCGGCAAGGATGTGCAGTCGCCGATCACCCGAATCCGGCAGGTGGAGCAGCGGGCGCGGCCGCCGCACACGCTCGCATGCGGCACCTGATGGCGCAGGCTCGCCTCCAGCACGGAAAGGCCCTTCGGCACGCGGACGGTACGGCCGTTGCCGTAGGACAGCGTGATCATCCCGACGCGCCTTTCCCGAAGTGTGCGTACGCCCCGCGCCACCAGCACCAGTCCAAGCAGGCCGAGATAGCCGATCGCGAAGCGGCCCGTGATTCTTTCGAGCCTATCGGCCTGCGCCGGCGTGCCGACCTTTTCGGGAGCGAGATTGGCCGCCCGCCATTCCGGATCGGTGCTTTCCTCCACGACCATGCGGCCGCTCTGGTAAAGGCCGAGCAGGGCCAGCGTCGGCACCAGCACCGCTGCGGCCAGCAGGAAAGGGGCGGCGCGCCGGAAGAACGTTTTCATCCGTAGCCAGAAGTAAAGGCCAATGCTGCCGTGGATCCAGGCGATGATCAAAACCGATAGCGTCAGCCAGATCCGGTTCGACGCCGTCGCCCAATATGCGTGAAGCACCTGCGGATAGAACTTGTCAAATCCAAACAGCGTGTGGCCGAGCCTCGTGGCTATGACATGCGCGGCAGCGAGCATCGGGATGCTCAAGCCGAGCACGAGCTGCAACGGCTCGACCGCCTTCCATCGAAACTGCCTGCGCTCGTAGAGGGCCCAGATTCCGAGGCTGCCGTGGACGAGCAATGCGGTGTAAAAGACGATCGCGACGGGGAGGAACTGCCAGAACAGGAGGTGGTAGTGCAGGCCCCAGGCCAGCGCCTCCAGCGAAATATTGCCGAGCGCATGGTTGAGGAAATGGCTGATCAGATAGGCAAACAGCACAAGCCCGCAGACAAGGCGGAGCTGGCGGGCGCTGATGCCGCGAATGAATTTTTCGATCTCGGCGAGGTTGATTGCGGGCATTTGTCACGACGGTTAAAGGATAGACTTGCCAAACTACCGGTTAATTCCCCAAAGGATAAGGGCCGGACCGCGAATTGCCGCCTCAAAGACGGTGTATGGACACGTTGACACGTCAGGCGCAGTCGGGGAGAAAGCGCCGTGACCGTGGCGCCCCAAGATAGCTTCCGCGAAACAGCGAAAAATCCCGACTTTCGGCTGCGGCTTGTCGTCATCGCGCTGATCGCAGCCATGACGATCATGCGCGGGTTATATGCGGGCCTCACCGATCTGCGGACCGACGAAGCCTATTACTGGACCTGGTCAAAGGAGAATGTGCTCTCCTTTCTCGACCATCCGCCGATGGTGGCCTGGTTCATCCGCTTCGGCACCGCGATCTTCGGGGATACCAATTTCGGTGTGCGTTTCGCCGGTCTCGTGGCAATGCTCGCAACGCAATTGCTGCTCGCCGATATGGTCTGGCGTGTGACGCGCGAAGTCCGCGCGGTGGCGATCGCAGTCCTGATGATGGAGGCGTCCCTCTATTACGGCCTGCTGATGACCAAGGTGTCGCCGGACATGCCGCTGATTCCCTTTGTCACGGCCATGGCATGGGCGCTGGTCCGGCTGACCGAAAGCAGCGACGCGCGCTGGTGGCTCGCGGCAGGCAGCTTCGCCGGCCTCGCGCTGTTGTCGAAATTCACCGCGGTGCTGCTATTGCCGGCGGTGATCGCTTTCATGTGGGTGCCGAAATGGCGCGGCCGCTGGCTGCGCAGCCCCTATCCGTGGGCGGCGGCGCTGATTGCGCTCGTGCTGTTCCTGCCGGTCCTGATCTGGAACATGCAGCACGACTGGGCGTCTTTCCGCTTCCAGGCGGTGCGGGCGACCGCGACCCATCAATGGTCGTTTCGCACGTTCGGCGAGTTTATCGGGATGCAATTTGGCCTCGTCGGCTTTGTCCTTTTGCCGGTCGTCCTCACCGCCGTCGCATTGACGGCGCGGCGCGGATTCCGCCGCGCCGATGCGGTCGCCCTATTGCTGTCGAGCGCGGTGCTCGTTCCCTTTGTCTACTTCCTGTGGAAATCGCTGAGCTTGCGGGTCGGCGATACCTGGCCGGACTTCATATGGCCGTTCGGATTTGCCGCCGCCGCCATCAACCTCGCCATGCTGCGGCAGGAAGGATGGAGCGCATCCTTTGTCGAACTATCGTTCCGCTGGGCGAGGGTCGCGATCGTCTCAGGCATCGCCTTCGTCGTCGCGGTGTTCTTCTATTACGTGGCGCTGCCCTTCAACTTCATCGGCCGCACCGATCCGGTCGGCGGCGAAGCCGGCTTTGAGGCGGTCGCGCGCCGGGTCGAGGCGGAGCTTGAAAAAACCGGCGCGACCTGGATCGCTACCACCGACTACCGGACCTATGCGATGATGCGCTGGTTCTTCAATCATCGTCTGCCGGTGGTGCAGGTCAACGAGCGCGGGAGATATCAGGGTTTTCGTAACCCCGGTTTGGATCTGATACGCGACCATGTCGGCATCTATGTCGCGCCCCAGCCCTACGATAACCCCGCGATTGCCATGTGGGCATCGATCCCGGCGAAGCGAGAGCCGCTGGAGACGGTCGATCGGGTCTGGCGCGGCGTTGTGATGGACACCTATGCGATCGAGAAATTCACCGGCTGGACGCCGGAGTTCTCGCCGCCGCCGGATTCGCCGTTGTTCCAGTGGCGGGTGCTGGCGGGAGATGTTTGCTCGAGTTCGCACATCGCTACCTACGAGTGGTCATTCCGGGATGGTCCGAAGGACCAGACCCGGAATCTCGAGATTCCGGGTTCACGCTTCGCATGCCCCGGAATGACGAATTCAATAACCTAATCGAATCACATCTCTTCCTCACGCTTGCGCAACAGGTCCTTCGCGAGGTCCGTGAGCGCCGGGCGCGGCAGCGCCGTGAACGGCAGCGGACGCGTAAGGTCGATCGCGGCCAGGCCGAGCCGCGCGGTCAACAGGCCGTTGAGAAAGCCCTCGCCGAGCCGCTGTGACAGTTTGGCGGTGAGCCCGTGGCCGAGTATCTGCTGGATCACGCTGTCGCTCGCCGCCATGCCGCCGGTGATGGCGAGATGGGCGATGACTTGACGCATCAGGCGGATCGTGCCGAGCGCGCCGGGCCGCCCACCATAGAGCCGCGCCAACTGCCGGATCAGGCGAAGCGAAGCCGCCAACACGAAGGCGACGTCAAACAGCGCCCGTGGGCTGATGGCGGTGACCAGCGACACGCGCTGCGCGGCAGTGGAAATCAGAAGCCGCGCCTGCTGATCGAGCGGGCTCATCAGTTCACGCTCGGCGAGGCGAATCATGTCGCCGCCATCGATGATATCGCCGGCGTGGCTGGTCAACGTGGCGCGGGCGCGGGCGAGGCGCGGATTCTCGTGGGTGATCTTCAACAGATCGCGCAAGATGACACGGCTCTCGGCGCGATCGTCGCTGGCGAGCACCGACGCCGCGCGCCGGTGCAACTCCTCGATGGTCGCAAGGCGCATCAGGCCAGCCGCCTCGCGGGCGGCTACAACCAAAAAGGCGAGCGTTGCGGCAAGGGTGAGGGCGCTGCCGAGCACGCCGAGGCCCGTGCTGCGCGCAAACAGCTCCTCGATCAGCCGCATTACGCCAAGGCCTGCGCCAAGCAGCACCAGGCCGGCGACGGCGCCCCAGAACACGGCGCCCCAGCGAAAACGCGGCTCGGCCGGAACGATCGCTGGCTCGAGGGCGACCGGCAACTGAGGCTGCTCATTCTCCGGCGTGACGTGAACCGTGCCGCGGGCGGCGCGGCCCTCCTCGCTTCCGTCGGTCACGATCACGTTCGCGTCGTCGAGCTTGAAGGTCGCTGGCCGAGGATAGGGGGAGCGCTCGCTCATTGTAGCTTGTCTCCGATCAAGAACTGCAGCGCCCGGTCAAGGCGGATGTGAGGCAGCGCCACGGCGTCCGTGCCTTCCTGCGCGAGGCGGGGCGGCCGAAAGCGCAGGAAGCGAAAATCGGCCTTTTCGCCCTTCGTGCTGGCAAGGCCGGAAAACGCGCTCTCGCCTTCGAAAAGGCTTTTCGGGTCCTCCGGTAATTCGCCGGGAAAGGTTGCCACTTCCGTGTTGCCGTCGAACGTCTCGCCATCCGCCGTTTCGCCGGCAACGGGCGTGCCGAGGATCGAGGGCAGGTTTTCGCGCGCGCGCGTGACTTGAGCCTCCCGCGTGGCGCGGATGGCGGCGAGCGCCACGACGTCGATGGTGGCGCCGGTGTCCTCGGCCCGCAGCGCGGCGCGGGCGACCGCCTGCCGCAACACCGCTTCGAGACGGTCATGGCTTGAGTGGTGCAGGTGATCGGCCTTGGTCGCGGCAAACAGGATGCGGTCGATCCTGGGGCGGAACAGCGCATTCAGGAAGGTGCCGCGGCCGATCCGGAAGCAGTCGAGGATCCCGGCGAGCGCGGCTTCGAGATCGAGTAGCGCGTTCGGTCCCGAATTGAACGCGGCGAGCGCGTCGACCAGAACGACCTGGCGATCGAGCCGCGCGAAATGGTCGCGGAAGAACGGCCGCACCACGACGTCCTTGTAGGCCTGATAGCGGCGGCGCATCATCGCCCACAACGATCCGTCGGGCGGGTTGCCGTGCTCAGGCACGTCAAGCGGCGCAAAGGTCAACGCCGGCGAGCCCGCCAGATTGCCGGGCATCAGGAAACGGCCCGGCGGCAGCAGGCTCATGGCGAAGCGCTCGTCGCGACAGGCGCGCAAGTAGTCGGTGAAGAGTCTTGCCGAGGCCAGCGCGGCCTGCTCGTCCGCCGGGGCTTGCGCATTCAGGCCCGCGAGATAGGCATGCCAGGGCGCGGCGAGGGAAAAGCGCGCGCTGCCGCGCGACAGCACGAGGCTTTCGTTCGACCATTGCTCATAACTTTTGTTGAGCAGCGGCAGATCGAGCAGCCATTCGCCGGGATAATCGACAATATCGAGGGTGAGCGTGCGGTCCGCGCCATTTTGCCGCTGGTAGTCGATCACGAGCCGCAATTCGCTGATATCCACCGTGGAGTTCGGCCAGGCCCGCTCGTCGATCAGGGTATGGACGTGGCGCTCATAGTCGAAGCGCGGCACGGCGTCGTCCGGCTGCGGCTCAAGGCGGGCGCGGGCGATCCGGCCCGAGGCGAACGGCTCGAACACCGGAAAGCGCCCGCCATGCGTGAGCCCGTGGATCAGCGCGGTGATGAAGACGGTCTTGCCGGCCCGTGAAAGTCCGGTGATGCCGAGCCGAAGGGTTGGATTGAAGAGATGTTCGCCGAAATCCTTCAGCGCGCGCGCCGAAATGCGCGCTTCCTCCACCATGTCGGAAAAATGAAGGTCCATGCGGGCGTGGGAAAACTCGATTTGTGAACGGCAATTCTAATAAAGCCAGCCCTAAAAGTGGCCATTAGCGACCCAAAATCAAGCATTCACATTTACGACGCGATTTCCGGCTAGCGAGTTTAGGAGTTCGTTGACGCTGCCCAGGGTATCATTCCCTCAATTGAGTAAGTAAAATCGGCCATCATGACCGTCTTCAGACTGAAACAGCTCGCCTCGACCTCGGCCCATGCGGCGGCCGGCGCCATTCGCTGGAATTACGATCGGGCTGAGCTGATCGCCGACGGCATCGTGCACGGCATCGGTGTGTTCGGCGGCGTGGTCGCGGCCACCGTGCTGATCGTGCTCGCGGCCGTCTTTGCTTCTGCCTATGAAGTCGTCACGGTGTCGGTTTATGCCGCGGGCCTCCTGGCGATGCTTGGGTTTTCCGCCGCCTATAATCTCTGGCCGGTGTCGCATCGCAAATGGTGGCTGCGCCGCCTCGATCATTCGGCGATCTATGTCCTGATTGCCGCAACCTATACGCCGGTTTTCGCGCAGTTGCAGGACCGCGTGTTCGCGATGTCGCTGCTGGCGGGCGTGTGGAGTGTCGCGGCGGTCGGCATCGTGCTGAAGCTGTTTTTTCCCGGACGCTTCGATCGGGTGGCGGTCGGCCTCTACCTTGCGATGGGCTGGAGCGGCATCATCGCCTATGACGCCGGCCTTTCCTCGTTGCCTCAATTGGCACTCTGGTTCATCGTGGCCGGTGGATTGCTCTACAGTTTCGGGGTAATCTTCCACGCATGGCGACAGCTGCGCTTCCAGAACGCGATCTGGCATTGCTTCGTGCTTCTCGGCGCGGCGTGTCATTACACTGCTGTGCTCGATTTGGTATTGGCCTAGCGCCCATCTCCACCATCCGGGATTTGCTATGCAAGTGAGCGGCAAAATCGTTGTCGTCACCGGTGGCGGCAACGGCATCGGCCGGGCGTTGTGCGAAGCCTTCTACCACGCCGGCGCCGCCAGGGTGATCGTCGCCGATCTCGACATTGCCAGCGCGCGGGGCGTAGCCGCCTCGGTCGGTGGCGCGGCGTTCAAATGCGACGTCGCGCAGGAAAAAGACATCATTCACGTCATCGAGGAAACCGAACGGCTGTTCGGCCCCATCGCGCTGTTCTGCTCCAATGCCGGGATTGGCGTTGGCGTCGACCCGCGCTCGGAGAATGCCGGCGGCAGCTCGGACGAGCCGTTTGCGAGAAGCTGGGCCATTCACGTCATGGCGCATGTCTATGCGGCGCGGCATCTGGTCCCGCGCTTCAAGGCCCGCGGGGAGGGGTATTTCCTCAACACGATTTCCGCCGCCGGGCTCTTGTCGCAGGTCGGAGGTGCCGCTTATGCCACCACCAAACATGCCGCGGTGGGCTTTGCGGAAAATCTCGCGATTTCCCACAAGGCCCACGGCATCAAGGTTTCGATCCTGTGTCCGCAGGGCGTCGATACCGACATGCTGCGCTCGCTCCCGAAGGGTCCGCAATCCGGCGACGGCGACCTGTCGCCGGCGCAGGTGGCCAAGGATGCGCTCGAAGGCATCGCGCGGGAGACTTTTCTGATTTTGCCGCACCTGCAGGTGCTCACCTACATGCGCAACAAGACCGAGAATTACGACCGCTGGATTGGCGGAATGGCCAAGATTCAGGCGAAGCTGCGGGAAGACTACGAAAAGTGAGAATTCAAGAGAGGCAAGCCATGACCAAAGTCACCGAGACGATCGTTCCGGATGACAGCGCGCTGCAGCCCTGGCTTGCCGGTGCCGATTTTTACGACGCCTACGAGGCGCCTCTCACCACCGCCACGCTGTCGCCGACCGAGATCTTCCTGCGCGCCTCGCACACGACGCCGCGATGGGTCGAGGAGCTGATGGCGATCCGCAACCGCCTCGTGCGCCTGTTCGGTCTCAAGGATGTCGGCGCGATGAAGACCGCGGCGCGCCCGGCTGACACCTATAAGGTCGGCGACCGGCTCGGCATTTTCAGCATCTTCGGCAAGACGGAAAACGAACTCTTGCTGGGGATCGACGACAATCACCTCGACGTGCGGGTGTCGCTCTTGAAATCCCAGCGCAACGGCGTGCCTTACTATGTCCTGTCGACCGTCGTGAAAGTCCACAACCTTCTCGGCCGCCTCTACATGGCGCCGGTCGGCCGCATCCATCCCTTCGTGGTCAGATCGATGATGGCACGCGCGGAGGTGTAACCTGCCGTCATCACCGGGCTTGACCCGGTGATCCACGTCTTACTCCCTTTTCCGGACCAAGGCGTGGGTGGCCGGGCATAGGCGAGCGGAAGCGACGCCGTTCTTCGAACGGCTATGCCCGGCCATGACGAAGAGGGTCGTGGAGCCGCTCAGCCCTTCCGCGCGTAAAGCACCGGCACCGCCGAATCCACCATCACCTCGACAAGGCTCGTGCCCTTGTGCGCGAGGCTGCGCTTCAGCGCCGCCGCAAGCTCCGATGATTGGCTCACGCGCAACGCGCTGCATCCCATGCCTTCGGCGATCCTGACAAAATCGATGCCGGGCAAATCGAGGCCGGGCACGTTGCGCACCTGCATCACCTGGCTGAACGAGCGCATCGCGCCGTAGCCCGCGTTGTTGATGACGACGACGGTCAGCGGCAGTTTGCGTTGCGCGGATGTCCACAGCGCCTGGATCGAATACATCGCCGAGCCGTCGCCGACCAGGCACACGGTGCGTACCCCCGGGCGGCCGAGCGCGATGCCGACCGCGGCGGGAAGGCCGTGGCCAAGCCCGCCGCTCGCCATGGTGTAGAAACTGTCCGCACCCCGCATCGGCATGAAATTCTGCATCGCCGGGCGGTGCGAGGGCGCTTCTTCGACCAGCACGGCGCCATCGGGCATGGCTGCGCTGAGGCTATGCAGCAGGAATTCCGCCAGTATCGGATCGGATGCGCGGGGAGGCGGCGGCAGAACGCGGCCCTTCGGTGGCGCGCGTTTGCTCTCGCTCGTCATCTCGATCAGCGCGGCCAGCGCCGGTTTCATGGTCGCGATGATGCTGGTGCCGCCAGGGGTCACCGCGGCGCTATCCGGATCGTCGGTGATCTGAAACAGCGCGGTCTCACCGTCGAAGATCGCGGCCATGCCCTCGACATGAAAGGTGAAGACCGGCGCGCCGACCACGATAACCAAATCATGCGAGCGCAGCGCTTCCGATAATTGCCCCGGCGAGGCGTGCAGGAAGCCGGAGAATTGCGGATGGGTTTCCGGGAAACTGCATCGCGCCGAGAATGGGCTGACCCAGACGGAGGCGCGGGTCTTCTCGGCCAAGCGCACCATGAGATCGACGGCCTCGGCGCGGTCGACGGCGGGTCCGACCACGAAGGCGGGGCGCTGGCTTTTCGCGAGCGCTTCCGCCAATCCCCTGATAGCGTCGGGGTCGGGGCTCAATTCGCGCGTGACGCTGCGGGCCTCGATCGGGTGCGCCGGATGATCCCAGTCGTCGATCGGCACCGAAACAAAGGTCGGCCCGCAGGGCGGCTGCATCGCCACGTAATAGGCGCGCGCGATCGCGGCGGGCACATCCTCGGCGCGCGCCGGTTCGACCGCGAATTTAACGTAAGGCCGGGGGAATTCCGCTGCGCGCTCGGCGAACAGAAACGGTTGCAGCGGCAGGATCGAGCGCGCCTGCTGGCCCGCGGTGATCACGAGCGGCGTCTGGTTGCGGTAGGCGGTAAAGATGTTGCCGAGTGCGTTGCCGACGCCGGCCGCCGAATGCAGGTTGATGAAGCCGGCGTTGCGGGTCGCCTGCGCGTATCCGTCGGCCATGCCGACGACGGAGGCTTCCTGCAGGCCCAGCACATAATCGATGTCACTGGGCCAATCGCTCAGGAACGGCAACTCGGTCGAACCGGGATTGCCGAATACCTTGCGGATGCCAAAGGCGCGCAGCAGGCCGAAGGTGGCCTGCTTGACCGTGAGGGATGCGCTGCTCTTGGTAGGCTTGCGCGAAGGTGCCATGTGACGAGGGTCCGTCATTGCGAGGAGCGGAGCGACGAAGCAATCCAGAATATTTCCACGGAACGGCTTCTGGATTGCTTCGCTTCGCTCGCAATGACGGCTGAAGCCCTCACCACGTAGCAAGGCCCTTCATGGTGGGCTGTCTTTCCGAATTCGCCGTCCATAATTCCATGCCGGAGTCAGTCTGGTCGGCATTGACCGAGAATTCGCTTCCCTCGAACAAAGGCTGCACGCCGCGATAGGCAAATTTCTTCGGCGCATTGCCGCCGTGTAATTTGGCTGCGAATTCCACCAAGAGCGCAGCCTGCATCGGCCCGTGGAAGATCAACCCCGGATAGCCTTCGACTTTGGTGACGTAGTCGCGGTCATAGTGAATGCGGTGACCGTTGAAGGTCAGCGCCGAATAGCGAAACAACAGCACCGTATCGGCCATATGGCTTTCGCGGTGTTTTGCCGCTGGCGGCGGGCCAGCGGGCTTGGCCGGGGCAGGGGAGGTCGTCGACGCATCGCGATAAACGATGTCCTGCCGCTCGCGGATCGCGGTGCCGCGCGGCGTGGTGATCAGATGGTCGACGGAGACAAAGCACAACGGCCCGGTCGAGCCGGTCTTCATGGTCACCTCGGCAATGCGCGAGGTTCGCGTTACCTCATCGCCGAGGCGCAGATGATCGAAGAATTCGAGTTCGCCGCCCGCCCACATTCGCCGCGGCAGCGGCACCGGCGGCAGGAAGCCGCCGCGCGCCGGATGGCCGTCGGGCCCTAGCTCCGAGGCGGGGAATACCGGCTGCGCCAGGCACCAATGCGTGGTGAAGGGCGCGGCATCGCCGGTTTTCGGTTCGCCGATTTCAAGGAACAGCGTGGCCCGCAATCCCTTCACCAGTTGCGCGGTGACGATATCGGAGGCTTGCGTGCTGCGGCCGATCCATTGTCGCAGATGATCGAGATCGAGCTTTTCGGTCATGGTGGCTTAGCCCCTTGCGGAAGGTTTTTTGGCGAGACTTGAGCCGGAAAGACTCGCGCGCCCACCGACATCGGGCACACCCCCGTAGCGGCGCGGCTCTCCCACGACGATCGCACCCGGCGCCGGATAGCTCACCACGCCGTTGGGCGTATCCACCTCGATGCGCCGCAGATGCGGGTGATGGGCGAGGTCGGCCATGGTGTTGACCTCGGCAAACGCGATGTCGGCGTCCGACAGGCGCTTCAACAATTCGTCGCGGGTCATGGACGCAAAACTGTTGCCGACGATGCCGTCGGTCAGTTGGCGGTTCTTCACCCGCTCGACCATGTTGGAAAAGCGCGGATCATTCGGAAGGTCCGGCTGGTCCAGCACCTCGGCGCAGAGTTTTTTCCACTCGCGCTCGCTCTGGATCGAAATCAAGATGTCCTTGCCGTCTTTGGAGCGGAACACACCGTAAGGCGCGATCGAAGGATGGGCGAGGCCGATTCGTTGCGGCGGCTGACCAGCTTCTGAATTGATCAAGGGCACGGCGAGCCAGTCGGCCATCACGTCGAACATCGAAATGCGGATGTCGGCGCCCTTGCCCGTGCGCGATCGCGCGATCAGCGCTTCGAGAATCGCCGCATGCGCGGTGGCGCCGGTTGCGATATCCACGATCGACAAACCCACGCGCGAGGGGCCCTCCGGCCCTCCGGTGATCGAGGCCAGCCCACTCTCGGCCTGGATCAGGAGATCGTAGGCCTTGCGGTGCGCATAAGGCCCATCATCGCCATAGCCCGATATGGTGCAGCAGATCAGCGACAGATAATCCGCTTTCAGGCGATCGAGCGAGAAGCCGAGCTTGTCCATCGAGCCGGGCTTGAGGTTTTGCAACAGCACATCGGCGCCCGCGATCAGCCGCTCAAGCTGGCTGCGGCCCTCTTTGGTCGCAAGGTCAACGATGGCGGAATCCTTGCCGCGGTTGAGCCAGACGAAATAGCTGCTTTGGCCCTTGGCGGCTGCGTCATAGAAGCGGGCGAAATCGCCTTCCGGCCGTTCGACCTTGATGACATGGGCGCCGGCGTCCGCCAGGCGCGACGAACAAAACGGCGCGGCGACGGCCTGTTCGACGGCGATGACGGTGATCCCTTCCAGCGGCAGCATCTTTAAGGTCTCAATAGGAGCGGGGCATGCCCAGCACATGCTCGGCGATATAGGACAGGACGAGGTTGGTCGAGATCGGCGCCACCTGATAGAGCCGGGTCTCGCGGAATTTGCGCTCGACATCGTATTCTTCCGCGAAGCCGAAACCGCCATGGGTCTGCACGCAGGCATTCGCCGCTTCCCAGGAAGCATCGGCCGCCAACATCTTGGCCATGTTGGCCTCCGTGCCGCAATCCTGCCCGGCCTCGTATTTGCGAACGGCTTCCTTCACCATCAGCTCGGCGGCGCGCATCGCCGCATAGGCTTTGGCGATCGGAAACTGGACGCCCTGGTTCTGGCCAATGGGGCGGCCGAACACGCTGCGCTCCTTGGCGTAAGCAGAGGCCTTCTCGATGAACCATTTGGCATCGCCAATGCATTCGGCGGCGATCAGGATGCGTTCCGTATTCATGCCGGAGAGGATGTAGCGGAAACCTTTGCCTTCCTCGCCGATCAGGTTCTCCGCCGGCACCTTCATGTCGGTGAAGAACACTTCGGTCGTGGAGTGATTCATCATGGTGCGGATCGGGCGGATCGATAGCCCGGCCTTTTTGGCCTCCCGCATGTCGACGATGAAAACCGAAAGCCCGTCGGTGCGCTTTTTCGCCTGCTCCTTTGGCGTGGTGCGCGCCAGCAGGATCATCAGGTCGGAATATTCGGCGCGGCTGGTCCAGATCTTCTGGCCGTTGACGATGTAGCTGTCATTGCCCTCGCGGCGTGCAAACGTCTTGAGCGAGGACGTATCGGTGCCGCTGGAAGGCTCCGTGACGCCGAACGCCTGAAGCCGCAATTCGCCGCTTGCGACCCCTGGCAGCCATTTGGCCTTCTGCGCCTCGCTGCCATGCCGCAGCACCGTGCCCATGGTGTACATCTGGGCGTGGCAGGCACCGGCGTTGCAGCCCGCGCGGTGAATCTCTTCCAGGATCGCGGTTGCGGCCGACAGTTTTAAGCCCGCGCCGCCATATTCTTCCGGGATCAGTACCGAGAGGTAACCGGACTGCGTGAGGGCGTCCACGAAGGCCTTCGGGTAGGCCATCTCGCGATCGAGCTTGCGCCAATATTCGCCGGGGAATTGCGCGCAAAGCTTTGTGACGGCGTCGCGGATATCGGCATGTTCGTCGGGGTCGTGGGCAGTCATTTTGTCTCGGCTTGCAGGTCAATCGGTGCGCGGATGCGGCTCCTCGGGATAGGCGGGTCCAGAGGCGCGTTCAAGGGAAATAGTTCCCGCTCTACGCAGGTATGCGCACCGGCAAGGACTCGATGCCGCGCACGAAGCTGGAATAGACCCGCTTCGGTTCGCCGACCACCTCGATCCGCTCGAACCGCTTCAATATTTCCTGCCACACGATCTTCAACTGCAGTTCGGCGAGCCGCATGCCGACGCAGCGGTGGATACCGAAGCCGAACGACAGGTGGATTTTCGGACGCGCCCGGTCGATGATGAATTCGTTCGGCCGCTCGATGACTTCCTCGTCGCGGTTGCCCGAGACATACCACATCACCACGCGGTCGCCCTTGCGGATCTTCTTGCCGCCCAGTTCGGTATCGACCAGCGCGGTGCGCCGCATATGCGCCAGCGGCGTCTGCCAGCGAATCACTTCCGGCACCATGGAGTCGATCAGATCAGGATTTTCGCGCAGCTTGCGGTACTGCTGCGGATTTTCGCTGAGCGCCAGCACCGAGCCGCTCATGGTGTTGCGCGTGGTGTCGTTGCCGCCGACGATCAACAGGATGATGTTGCCCATCAGATTGTCCGGCTCCATGTAGCGCGTCGCCTCGTTGTGCGCCATCATCGAGATCAGGTCGTTTCGCGGCTCGGCATTGACGCGCTCGTTCCAGAGTTTTGTGAAATAGGCCGCGCATTCGTCCATCTCGGTGCGGCGCTGTTCGGCGGATTCGACGATGCCGCCCTTGGGCAGCGCGGTCGAGACATCAGACCAGCGCGTCAGCTTGCGGCGCTCTTCGAACGGGAAATCAAACAGCGTTGCCAGCATCTGCGTGGTCAATTCGATCGACACCAGGTCGACGAAATTGAAGGTCTGGTTGCGGGGCAGCGAATCGAGCACTTTGCCGGTGCGCTCACGGATCAGGATCGCGAGTTCGTCCAGATGCGCCGGCGTGAACATCGGCGACACGGTCTTGCGCTGGGCGGAGTGCCGCGGCTGATCCATCGCGATGAAGCTCGGCCAGTCATAGCCTGATGGAACGTCCCGGATCGAGATACCGCCGAGTGATACGTCGGAGGAAAAGATGCCGTGGTTGGTGTCGACATGCATGATGTCGTTGTACCTGGTCACCGACCAATAGGGTTCGATCGGCGACTTGGTGCAGTAGTGCACCGGCGCTTCCTTGCGCAGCCGCTCGAAATAGGGCCACAGCGTGTCGTCGCGGAACAATTGCGGCGCACCGGGGTGAAAATCCTCCAGCGGCGTGGAATAGGCGGCCTCGCGCGCGGCGCGCAGAAGTTCGCGTTGGTTGAATCCGGGGGATGTCTGGAAATTCATGGCCGATCTTCCCTGAAGAGGTGCCCCTTGTTTGCGTCAGAAGGTGGTGGCTTTTGGCCAAATTACATCCCCTTGTACGCGTCAGGGCAAGAGACAGTTTTGACGGATTCGGCGCCGAGCCATCATGGCATGCCAGCCACCAAGCCTTTCCCGACCTCTGTCGCTGGTGACAAGGTGAGGTTCAGGGATTAAGGCATAGTTTGAAACAAAGTCTGATTTTCCCAGAGGACGCCCGCCATGATTCCCAACGCGTACCGGATGTTCAATTTCGATCTTGGCGAAACCGCGGATGCGCTGCGCGAGACGGTTCACGATTTCTCCAGCCACGAGATCGCGCCGCGCGCCGCCGAGATCGACAAGACCAACCAGTTTCCGCGCGACCTCTGGCCAAAGCTCGGCGCGCTCGGCCTGCACGGCATTACCGTCGAGGAGGAGTATGGCGGCTCTTCGCTCGGCTACCTCGAACATTGCGTGGCGATGGAAGAAATCTCGCGCGCCTCGGCTGCGGTCGGCCTGTCCTATGGCGCGCATTCAAATCTGTGCGTCAATCAGCTCCGGCGCAACGGCAGCGACGCGCAGAAGCGAAAATACCTGCCCGGGCTGATCTCCGGCGAACATGTCGGCGCGCTCGCGATGTCGGAACCGGGCGCAGGCTCCGACGTGGTGTCGATGACGACACGCGCGGAGAAGAAGGGCGACCGTTACGTCATCAATGGCGCCAAGATGTGGATCACCAACGGACCTGTCGCCGAGACGCTGGTGGTCTATGCCAAGACCGATCCGGCCGCAGGGGCGCGCGGCATCACCGCCTTCATCATCGAAAAGGGCATGAAGGGATTTTCCACCGCGCAAAAGCTCGACAAGCTCGGCATGCGCGGCTCGGACACCGCCGAACTCGTGTTCGACAATTGCGAAGTGCCGGAGGAGAACGTGCTCGGCGAGGTCGGCCGCGGCGTCAACGTGCTGATGTCGGGTCTCGATTACGAGCGCGCGGTTCTGGCGGCGGGACCGCTCGGCATCATGCAGGCGTGTCTCGACGTGGTGCTGCCCTATGTGCACGAGCGCAAGCAATTCGGCCAGCCGATCGGGAGCTTTCAACTGGTGCAGGGCAAGATCGCCGACATGTACACCACGATGAATGCGTCGCGCGCCTATGTCTACGCGGTGGCGAAGGCCTGCGACCGCGGCGAGACCACGCGCGAGGATGCCGCCGGCGCGATTCTTTATGCGTCGGAAAAGGCGACGCAGTGCGCGCTCGATGCGATCCAGTTGCTCGGCGGCAACGGCTATATCAACGACTATCCGACGGGGCGCCTGCTGCGCGATGCAAAACTCTACGAAATCGGCGCCGGCACATCCGAAATCCGCCGCATGCTGATCGGCCGCGAGCTGTTCGAGAAATCGGCTTAAAGCGCGAATAGCGGGGAACGGCCCGCGAGCGTTGACATTGGCTCAATCCAAGGTTTCACTGCGGCCGATTCTTGGAGGGGGGTTTTCGTGAACGAGATCGGTTCCGTGCCGTATTTTCCGGCGCCGCCGCCGTTGCCGGCATCGTCGGTGAAGGCGGTCTTTTTCGGGGATCGCGGCGAATTCTTCCGCCTGGTGCGAAATGGCACCGGGCTAGAGCTGGTTACCTTCGGCTTTTACCGGTTCTGGCTCGCCACCGATATCCGCCGTCATATGTGGTCGCATACCTCGCTCGACGGCGACGCGCCGGAATACACCGGACGTGGCCGGGAATTGCTGATCGGATTTTTGTTCGCGCTGGCGATCCTGGGGCCGATTTATCTGGCCTACTTCCTCGTCGGCATCGAGGCGGAGCGCTACAAGGCCTTTGCGAGCATCCCGCTCATCCTGTTCTTCTATCTGTTCGGGCAGTTCGCGATCTATCGTGCGCGGCGCTACCGCCTCACCCGCACCGTGTGGCGCGGGGTGCGCTTCTGGATGGACGGCTCGGGATGGGCCTATGCGATGCGGGCCGCGGGCTGGACCTTGCTGACAATCCTTACGCTCGGTGCGGCCTTGCCGTGGCGTGAAGCCGCGCTCGAGCGCTACAAGATGCGACACTGTCACTACGGCGACCTGCAGGGAAGCTTTGAAGGGCAGGGATCGGAGTTGTTCAAGCGCGGCTGGAAATTGTGGCTGGCGGCCCTTTCCCCGTTCATCCTCGGCTTCGTGTTGGCCATCGTGAGCGCCGGTCACAGGGCGCCCGCGGCAGCCGGCGTCGTTGGTCTGCTGACGTTGATTTGGTATATCGCCTTGCCGTTCATTTACGGCATCTTCAAAGCGATCGAATGGCGCTGGTGGGTGTCCGGCATCCGCTTTGGCGATGTCTCGTTTGAGTCGGATCTCTCCAGAAGCGCGCTGTATGGGCTCTATTGGAAAGTCATCGGCTGGCTCCTGCTCGTCGCCCTGCTCTTCGCCGGCTATGTGACGGCCTGTGTCGGCCTGATCATCGGCTTCGGCAACGCTGCCAGTATCGCCGTTCGCATGCAGGGAAATATCGCGATGACGGCGGCGATTGTCGCAGGCTATCTGGCCTTCATTCTCACGATGAATGTTGTGCTGCGGATCTATCTCCTGCGCGACGTCTGGGCGAGGGTGGCTGCGTCTGCGACCTGCTTCCGCCTGGAAGCGGCCGCGAACGTCGCCGCCAAGGGCGATCTTGCAAACGCGCTGGGCGAGGGCCTTGCCGGCGGCCTGGATATTGTCGGATTCTAGCCGCATGATCTCTGACATGGACGGCGCACCCGAGAACGGCTCGCAGAACAATTCGGCGCCGCCGCCACCGGAGAGCACCTCGGTCTTTTACGACGGCGCATCAAGCCGCCGCCGCGCCGTGCAGCTTGTGCTCAAGGACGGGCTCGAAATCAGCGAGAACGGGACGAGCCTCGCGGTCTGGCCGTTCGCCGAGATCCGCCGCGCCGACAGCGCAGCCGGCATTCTGCGCATGAGCTGTGTGACCGCGCCGTCGCTGGCGCGACTGGAAGTTCGCGATGGCCCGCTCGCCGCGGCGTTGACCGCGCGCTGTCCGCACCTGCACGACAATGCGGCGGGCCGCCATGGCGTCACCGCCATCGTCGGCTGGTCGGTGGCGGCAACCGTATCGATCGTCGCCATGATCTGGTTCGGGCTTCCGTTGGCGGCGGATCGTCTCGCGCCGCTGGTGCCGAGCGCCCTGGAGCGCCGCATCGGCGATGCCGCCGAAGGGCAAATCGTGGTCATGTTCGGCGCAAAGACATGCAGCGGTGCCGCAGGCCGCGTCGCCTTCAACAAGCTGATGAAGGAAATCTCGATCGCCGGGGGCTTCGATGCGCCGGTTCGGGCGATCGTGCTGGATACGCCGGTTCCAAATGCTTTCGCGCTGCCGGGCGGCAGGGTCTATTTGTTCAGCGGGTTGTTGGCGAAGGCCAACGACTCCGATGAAATCGCGGGCGTGCTCGCGCATGAACTCGGCCATGTCCGCCATCGCGACAACATGCGCAACATGATCTATAGCGGCGGCACGTCTTTCCTGATCGGGCTGTTGTTCGGCGACGTCACCGGGTCCGGCGCCCTGATTTTCGCCTCGCGTTCGCTTTTCACCGCGTCCTATTCGCGCGAGGCCGAGCAGGGCGCCGACGATTTTTCTGTCGATGTGATGCATCGGCTCGGCCGCCCGACCAAGCCGATGGGCGATTTGATTTTCCGCATCACCGGCAATCAGGGGGACAAGACCTTGTCCATCCTGGCCAATCATCCGCTCACCGAAGACCGGCTGAAGCACCTCAGCGACGAAAACCGTCCCGCGAGCGGGCCGCCGCTGCTCAGCGATCAGGAATGGACGGCGCTGAAGGCGGTCTGCAAAGCGGGCGGCTGAAGCCATTCGACGGCCAGTCGTCATTGCGAGCGCCATACGCAAGGCGTTTGCGCAAGGGACGCATTCCATCCGCTCGTCATCACTGTCCCGGTGATCCACGTCTTACTTTGCCTTCCAGGAGACAAGACGTGGATGGCCGGGCCAAGCCCGGCCATGACGGAAGATAGGCTGCTCGCGCTTGTAGTGATGGAAGCGAATACCGCCTGTTGCGCCCTACTGCACCACCACCACCGTGCCGACCGAGACGCGGCTGTAGAGATCGGTGACGTCCTCATTGGTCATGCGGAAGCAGCCCGAGGAAACCGCGTGGCCGATCGTCTCCGGTTCATTGGAGCCGTGGATGCGGTAGAGCGTCGAGCCGAGATACATCGCACGCGCGCCGAGCGGATTCTCGATGCCGCCGGCCATGAAACGCGGCAGGTCGGGCCGCCGTGCCCGCATCTCCGCCGGCGGGGTCCAACTCGGCCATTCCTTCTTCGCGGTGATGCGATGGGTGCCGCTCCAGCGGAAACCGTCGCGGCCGACGCCGATGCCGTAACGAAGCGCCTCGCCATTCCCCAGCATGAGGTAAAGCCGCCGTTCCGAGGTCGAGATGTAGATGGTGCCCGGCGCCATCGCGGCCGGCGCGCTGACCCGTTCGCGCGGTATCGGACCTGAACCGCCGCCGCCGAAATAGTCGGAGCCGGGGCCATAATACGGCACGCCTCGTTGCTGCATCCCTGGCTGCTGCGTCGTCGGCGCCTGCTGGCGGCCGCGGCCACTGAAATTGAAGAAGTCTTCGTCGCTGGTGGCGCGGGCGGGGGAGATACCCGCCAGCACCGTCAGCGCCACGGCCAGATAGGCAAAAATCCGGGTCATCGGGTTCCTCGCGGCAGTCACGGTTTCGACCCGCAAAACAGGCCATAAGCGCCGCATTTTCGCAAGCAGAGGTGACGGATTTCCAATGGTGCGGTTAAAAATGTCAGTCTCCCGTGACGGTGATGGCAACCATGCATCCAAATGACAACCATGCATCCAAGACCCCTTTGACGAATGGCGCTAGGAATGATTGATCAGGAACGATGGATATTTGACCGATCCTTTGAAGAATATTGAGACGCGAGCGGGGGTGGAACGATGAACGGTGCGGAAAGTCTGGTGCGGACCCTGGTCGCGGGCGGGGTCGACGTCTGTTTCACCAATCCCGGTACCTCCGAGATGCATTTCGTCGCAGCGCTCGACCGGGTCGAGGGCATGCGCTGCGTGCTTGGCCTGTTCGAGGGCGTGGTGACGGGGGCGGCCGACGGCTATTTCCGCATGAAGGGCACGCCGGCCTCGACATTGTTGCATCTCGGGCCCGGCCTCGCCAATGGCCTCGCCAACCTGCACAACGCCAAGAAGGCACATTCCGGCATCGTCAATATCGTCGGCCAGCACGCGACCTATCACATCGGCTACAACGCGCCGCTGACCTCCGATATCGAGGGCCTGGCGCGGCCGATGTCGGAATGGGTGCGCACCTCGCCGGATGCCAAATCGGTCTCAGCCGACGGCGCAGCCGCAATCGCGGCCGCCAAGAGCGCCCCGCCGCAGATCGCGACCCTGATCCTGCCCGCCGATACCGCCTGGAACGAGGCCGACGGCATCGCGCCGGTGCCGGCGGCCAAGCAGCAGCCGGGCTTCTCGGCGGCAGCGGTCGAGAAGGCCGCCAAGATATTGCATTCCGGCGGCACGCAGAATTTGCTGCTCATCACCGGCACTGCGCTCACCGAGCGGGGCCTAGCGTTGGCGCGGCAGATCGCGGGCAAGACCGGCTGCAAGGTGATGGGCCAGACCTATCATCCGCGCATGGCGCGCGGCCGCGGCCGTTTCTCGATCGATCGCATTCCCTACGTGATCGAGCAGGCGCTGCCGCTGCTGAAAGACTTCGAGAACATCGTCCTGGTCGAGGCCAACGACCCGATCGCCTTCTTCGCCTATCCGAACAAGCCGAGCCATCTCAAGCCCGAGGGCTGCGAGGTTCACCGCTTGACCGCCTGGGGCGAGAACTCGGTCGCGGCGCTGGAATCGCTTGGCGATGCGCTCGGCGCAAAACCCTCCGACGTCAAGCCGCAAGCGCTCACTGAGCTCAACAAGCCGACCGGCGCGCTGACGTTTGCCACGATTGCGCAGGCGATCGCCTGTGCGATTCCCGAAAACGCGATCATCGTCGATGAATCCATCACCACCGGGCGCGGCTTCTTTCCGCCGACGGCCGCCTCCGCGCCCCATGACTGGCTGCAGAACATGGGCGGCTCGATCGGATTTTCGACCCCCGTCGCGACCGGCGCGGCGGTGGCCTGTCCGGATCGCAAGGTGATCTGCATGGTCGGCGACGGCAGCGCGATGTACACCATCCAGTCCCTGTGGACGCAGGCGCGCGAGGGCCTCAACGTCGTCACGGTGGTGTTTGCCAACCGCATCTATCAAATCCTGCGCGGCGAGTTCGATGGCGTCGGCGCCGGCGCGCCCGGACAACGCGCGATGGACATGCTCAGGATCGACCGCCCGACCATCGACTTCGTCGCGCTCGCCAAGGGCATGGGGGTTGCCGCGCGTGCGGTATCGACCGCCGACGACCTCAACAAGGCGCTCGCGGAGGCGATCGCCGAGCCAGGCCCGCGGCTGATCGAAGTGCAGATGTGAGGGGCTAAGTGGAGATTTTTATTTTTCGTCATGCCCGGGCTTGTCCCGGGCATCCACGTCTTGGGCTCCAGCAAAAAGTAAAGGCGTGGATGGCCGGGACAAGCCCGGCCATGACGGGATAGCATATCGTGGTTCGACCAAAGACGTGACGTGGCGGGGGCCAGATGCAAACCGAGCTGGACAAGGTGGTCGCCGCGCTTGCCGAGCTATACGCCCACGAGGCGTTCCTGTTCGAGCAGGATCTCGGCGAGCGCACGCTGACGCATCGCCTGGCGGTGCATCTGGAACGGCATTTTTCGGGCTTTGAGGTCGACTGCAACTACGACCGGCTGGGCGCGCGGACGCTGCGCCTGCCGCATGGCACCATCATTTCGACCGACGATCATCTCGGCAAATCGATCTATCCCGACATCGTCGTGCATCAGCGCGAGATTCCCAATAATCTGCTCGCGATCGAGGTGAGAAAGGCGGGCAACCATCAGCCGATCGAGCACGACGAGCACAAGCTGAGTGCCCTGACCGACCCGCATTTGTGGTTCGCCTATTGGATCGGCGCGCTTGTGGTACTGGGAAAAAACAGCGTGACCGCGTCGGAGGTCTATGTGGCGGGCAAGCAGGACGAGGGGCTCTCCCGCTTTCTGGCGCAGCGGCTGAAGGATGCCGGCGTCGGCGCCGCCTGAGCGGCCAATTTTCCGCGGCGCTGCAAACGCACGGAGCGTTGTGAGATGCCGTTACTTCGCGGTTAGCGTCTTGCCGTTGGCCTTTTCCCGCATGCGGTAGAATTGCAGCGCGGTGCGCGCGGTCTTCGGCTGCAGGCGGAAGAAATTGGCGAAGGTCACGTCGAGCTGCTGGCGCGAAGAGCCGTTGACGCCGGCATGCAGCAATAACAGCTTCATCGTCGTCGCCCAGGAAATGTCGAG